>Ga0123328_1000694_pt1 | contig 34903 bp, 31 predicted proteins | sample BioC12SIPDNA_2_FD_89702 | JGI IMG/M metagenome (GOLD analysis project Ga0123328, IMG submission 89702) | Anaerobic biogas reactor microbial communites from Washington, USA - Biogas_R1_A C12 SIP DNA | ecosystem: Engineered > Bioreactor > Anaerobic > Unclassified | place: Washington, USA...
CGCCGAGCGTCGTGCGCACCACTTCTTCGGCGGCGTTGGTCTTGGAGGCATAGGCGTAAAAAAAGCGCCCCTCGTAGCCGATCTCGGCGCTGACCTCGGCAAAGTAGCCGCACATACGCTCGATCTGGCGGCGGATAAGGGGCAGGTAGACCACCTCCATCGGGCTGGCAAAGGGCTTGCCCCCGAGCGGCGACTCGCCGCCCAGGAAGAGCGCTGCCAGGTCGAGATCCTCCATATAAAGATGCCCATTCTGGACGTGCAGGTAATCGTTGAACTGGTAACCGTCGGGAACGGGTGTCTGCTTCTCCCAGCCAATAACTGGCCCGGTTGGGGATTCTGCCATCAAGGGGTCTCCTTCTACGCGTCTGGTAGCTCTATTATAGTGGATAGTTGGAAATCGTGTTGCCCTCGCCCAAACCCAGCGCCGCCAGCAAGGCGCGCCCTTCACTTTCCGGCTCGCCCTCCAGACCGAAGGTCAGCGTGCGCACGCGTACGTCGCCGATCTGTACGTCTAGAGGCGTCCCCAGCCTTTGCGGGTAGACCAGAACGGCTTCGCGGCAGCGGCGTAGCTCCGCATAGGTGACGATCTGGTGAATGTCGGCTGCAGCCACCTCCGTCTTGTACTTGGTATCCAGCACCATCTGCGCCCGTCCGCTGCCATCATACAGCACCATGTCGAGGGTGAAGCTGAGCGCGCCGCCCGTCTCGCCCACGCCCACTTGCTCCTGGACGCGCAGCTCCAAGGGCGGCGGCAGGTGTTGTTGCAGCCAGCGCGCGACGAACTGCTCGAACAGCCGCGGCATATAGACGAGGAACGGCAGCATCAGCCGGTCGCCCGTGTCGTGGCCCGGGCCGGTATGCGTCAGGAAGAAGTGGCAGAGCGCGTGTAGCGGCGCGTAATCGACGTTGAGCCGGTGATAGCGCCAGCCCGCCTCTACTGCCGGCCCCACGGGCGTGACGCCGTTCAGCCCATGAAAAGCGCGACGGACGGCTGTCTGTACCTCCTCCTGGCAGAGCCCGCTGCGGGCGATGTGCTGGAGTGTCAGGGCCAGAAGCTGGTTCTCGGCCACGTCGTCGGTAACTTCCTCGTAGCTGCACTCCACTTCGGGCTGCCAGGGCCGGCGCGCCGGCAGGCGCATCCGGCCACGCACGTAGGGCAGCGCGCCGTTGCGGGGCACGTAGGCCTGGTACAGACCGCGACGCCGCCGGGCCATCACGCCCGCCGCCAGGTAGGCGGCTAGCTGCTCGTAGAAGTCGCGCAGCGAGCTGCTCTGCACGAGGCCCGGCAGAAAGGTCAGCTCCTGCAGCCCGTAGACCGTCGCCAGCATGCGGAACAGGTTGCCCAGCGGCGTGCGGGGACGCAGGTGAAAATGCAGCGTCGGCGTTAGCGGAATGTGGCCGGCCCAGCCAAGCGAGATGAGTTCCCACGCCCCCTCCGTGCGCGGCGAAGGAAAGGCCACGTCCACCACACGCCGCTCGACGCCATACCGCTGCCAGAGCAGCCGGCCGTCGTCCGCTGCGAGCGCCCCGGCAGGTAGCCGGGTCGGCTCGTACTCGACGAGAAGGATGGGCTCGGGAAGGGCAGGCATACCCCTATTTTATCATAGGGATGCTCTACCCGCAGCCCTGGGAGCGACGGCTTGGGCGCGGTTTAGCGCTCGGTTGACGTGCGTCCCCCATGGTTGCGGAAGAAGGCCGCGAGGGCGCCCGCCTGACTGTCCTCGACGTCGGCCACCACAAGCACCCCTCTACCCAGCTCCACACTCTGGATCAGGTAGCTGGATAGCTCCTCGTCGTTGAGGCCGGTCAGGCGGTTGTCGAGGATGGCTCGCGGGCTCGCGCCGCCCAGGATGGAGCCACCGGCAGGGATGCCTATCGGCGGCACTTCGCCCACGTCGTCGGCCAAATCTCCTTCGTAGACGTCGGTCACGACGCTGGCAAATTCGGTGCCGGCCATCGCGTCAATGGCCTGACTGGCTTCGGCCTGAGACGGAAATAGCGAAGCGACTGTTGCCATGATCTTGCTCCTTGGCGCGCATGCACCCTGAGCGGCAGCAGCGCTGCCGCGACCTCATCCCTCTCATTATAGGGAGTTACGGCCGGCGCGCAGTCACATCTTAGATACAGTTCAGCCCGCCATCTCTGGCCTGGGGCGGCCCTCTGCTGCATAATGCGTCGTCATGAAACGCGAATCCTTTGTGGACGTCGTCAGCCAGCCGATGTTTGACGTGCCCTATGCTGCCCTCCTGCTCGCCCGCGACGTCGCCTACCCTGACCTCCGCCCAGAGCCGTACCTGGCGCAGCTGGACGAGTTATCGAGGGCAGCCGGGGCGGCAATGCCGCCGTCTAGCGGCGCTGCAGAGCGCGCCGTAGCGCTGGCGACTTTTTTGGCGGCCGATGCCGGCTTTCAGGGCAACATCGTGGCCTACGCCGACCCGCGCAACAGCTTCCTGAATGACGTTCTGGAGCAGCGACAGGGTATTCCTATCACCCTGTCGATCGTCTACGTGGCCGTCGCGCGCCGGCTCGGGCTGGATGCCTCCGGCGTTGGCCTGCCCGGTCATTTCATCGCCGGCGTCCAGGCCGGCGCCGAGCGCGTCCTTCTCGATCCCTTTCACGGTGGCGTGCGCCTGTCGCCGGCCGATTGCCAGCGGCTGGTGCAGGAGACGGTTGGCTATGATGGGCCGCTCGACCCGGTGTGGCTGGAACCCGCGCCGCCGCAGGCTATTCTGTTGCGCATGTTGAACAACCTGCGCATGGTCTATCTCCAGGTCGGTGACTGGCAGCAGGCGCTCGTCGTCCTGAAGAAGCTGCGCGAGATGCAGCCGGAGGAGCCGGCCCACCTGCGCGATATCGGCCTGATCCATTACCACCACGGCACTCTCTATGCCGCCGCGCATTATCTGGAAGCCTACCTGGAACACGATCCCGACTCGCCAGCGGCGATGGCCATCCGGCAGAACCTGACCGCCGACTTCTCCCGCTGGGCCCGGCAAAACTGAAAAGGAGCACGACGATGGAATTCGGCGCCGTCTTTCCCCAGATTGAGTTTCCCGCCGACCCTACAGCCATCCGTGACTGGACCCAGGCGGCCGAAGCGCTCGGCTACCGTCACATCATCGCATACGACCACGTTCTCGGCGCCGACCCCAACCGGCCGGGTGGCTGGAGGGGCCCTTACACCTACGAGCATCCGTTCTTCTCGCCCTTCCTGCTGTTCAGCTACATGGCGGCCGTTGCCCCTCGCCTCGGTTTCGCTCCCGGCGTCATCATCCTGCCCCAGCGCCAGACGGCTCTCGTCGCCAAGCAGGCTGCCACGCTCGACGTGCTCTGCGGTGGGCGGCTGCGGCTCGGCGTGGGCGTCGGCTGGAACGCGGTCGAGTATGAGGCGCTGAACGAGAACTTCCACAACCGCGGACGGCGGCAGGAAGAGCAGATAGAGGTGATGCGCCGGCTGTGGACCGAGCCGCTCGTGACCTTCGAGGGGCGCTGGCACCGGATTACGGCGGCGGGCCTCAACCCGATGCCGGTGCAGCGCCCCATACCAATCTGGTTCGGCGGGCAGGCCGAGCCCACGCTGCGACGCATGGCCCGCCTGGGCGACGGCTGGATGACGAACTACCGTGCGGTAGAGCAGGCCCGCGATGCGCTGGACAAGCTCTGGCGCTATCTTGAAGAGGCAGGGCGCAGCCGGGATGCCTTTGGCCTGGAGGCGCGCCTGCTCTTTAGCGACGCGGCCCGCTGGGAGCAGACCCTGCGCGATTGGGCAGCCGCCGGGGCCACGCACCTTTCCCTGAACACGATGTATGCGGGTCTGGATGGGCCACAGGGCCACATCGAGGCGCTCCGCAGCTTTGCGGAGGCGGTGGGGCTGAGTAACCAATAGAGGAGGCCGAGCTGATGGAGCTGACTATCTCGCTGGGCCAGATGGACGTCGCCCTGGGCCAGCCAGAGCGCAACCTGGAGACGGTCCGGGCGCTGGCAGCAGAGGCTGCGGCGCGCGGGTCAGACGTGCTGCTCCTGCCGGAGCTGTGGAGCAGCGGGTACGACCTTGAACGCGCGGCCGAGTATGCTGCGCCGGTCGGCGAGGGTATCTTTGCTGCCGTTGCCGGGCTGGCCCGCGAATACCACCTGTATATCGCCGGCTCGTCGCTCGCACAGATGGCCGGGGGTGGCGTGGGCAATACGGCCACGCTGGTAGATCCGCAGGGCCGCACCCTGGCGTCCTACAACAAGGTCCACCTCTTCCGGCTGATGGACGAGGAGAAATACCTGGCGGCGGGCAACGAGCTGGCCCTGGCAGAGACGCCGTGGGGCAGGAGCGGGCTGGCGATCTGTTACGACCTGCGCTTTCCCGAGCAGTTCCGCGCCTATGCCCTTGCGGGAGCGGCGCTTGTCCTGCTGCCGGCCGAATGGCCGCATCCCCGGCTGGACCACTGGCGCATTCTGCTGCGCGCCCGCGCCATCGAAAACCAGCTCTTCGTCGCCGCCTGCAACCGCGTGGGCCGGAGCGGCGAGACGTGCTTCTTCGGCCACTCGGCCATCGTCGATCCCTGGGGGGAAGTCGTCGTTGAGGGCGGCGAAGAGGCGGCGCTGCTGACGGCGACGATTGACACGGCGCGCGTGGACGAAGTCCGCTCGCGCATCCCCATCTTCGCCGACCGCCGGCCGGACGTGTACGGCCAGAAGCTCTAGCTCAGTTCCAGGCCAGGCTGCTGCGCGTCTTCCAGTATTGCTCTGGCGGCTCCACGAGCCCGGCCAGCCGCTGCTCCAGCGCCTCGTCCCACTGCACGTCAAGCGCCCGCACATTGGCGCGCAGGTGCTCGACCGCCGCCGCGCCGCTGAGCACCACGTCCGCCCAGGACTGGGCCAGCACCCCGGCAAGCGCGAGTGCGTCTACCGTCGTGTGATAGTCGCGCGCCGCCTGCTGGAGCAGCGCCAGCTTGTCGGCGAACTCCGGCGCGTCGTTGCGCGGCGTCAGGCGCCCATTGGCCAGCGCCTCCTTGACGATGACGCCCAGCCCGGCGTCGTGCGCAGCGGCCAGCGCCGCCCCGGCCGACCGCTCCAGCAGGTTCCACGTCGCCTGCACGGCGTCGAAGAGTAGCACGCCGTCATAGCGTATCTCCAGGGCGCGCTGTAAGGTCTCTTTCTGGTCGGCGCCGCTGAGCGAGAGGCCGATACGCAGCCCGTCGGCGCGCAGCCGGGCCAGCTCGTCGAGGACGGGCCTGTTGTCCAGCACGCCGCTGTCCAGCGTCGCCGAGTGGATCTGGTAGAGGCGCAGATAATCGCCGAGCAGCTCGCGGCTCTCGCCAATCTGCCGCTGCAGCACGGGCAATGTATGCTCCTTGACCTCGTGGACCTCGGCATCGACCTCCCAGCCGGCCGTGTAGGTGTAGCCCCACTTCGAGCCGACCGTGACATCGTCCGGCGGGATGGCGCGGCTCTTCAGCCAGGAGGCGAGGAACTGCTCCGCCCGCCCATACGAGCGCGCGGCGTCGAAATAGCGCACGCCTGCTTCCCAGGCGGCGTCCAGCACCTCGTGAGCGTGGGCTTCCATTTCCGCCACGCTGTACCCTTCGTTCAGGTCGTCCGCATGGCCCAGGTTGATGTAGCCGGGGCGGCCCAGCGCCGCCAGCCCCAGGCCAATCGGCGTCACCCGCAGCCCGCTCTTTCCTAAGGATCGTCGTTGCATCGTCGTCTGCTCCGTCGTGCTTCAGCCGCGGTCTCGCCGCAGCCTGTGTGATTGCCTCTATCTTAGCGTAGAGATCCCGGCCAGTAAAAGGGCTCACGCGACGATCAGGGTGGAGGGACGGTTGCCGTCACTCCCTTCCCTTCATAAAATGGGACATCGTGCGTGCTACCCACTTTCCCCACCACCGTGTCATCCGCAGCCGGCTGAAACCCCCCCGCCTGCCGCGCCATACCCTGCTGCGGCCCCGGCTGACCCGGCGCTTGCTGCAGGTCCGCGATTACCGCCTGCTGCTCCTGCAGGCCGGCACCGGCTTTGGCAAGAGCACCGCCCTCACCGCCCTGGCTGCGGGCGAACAACCGCTTGTCTGGTACCATCTGGAGGCCGAGGACGCCGATCCCTTCGTGCTCCTGGTTCACCTTTTTGCCGGCTTTTCGGCGCTCTTACCCGGCATCTCCGACCATCCCCTGGCCCTTCTCGAAGAGTGGGAGCGGGCCGGCACCGGCGTCGAGGTGTGGACCGCGGTCGTCGATGCGCTGCTGGGCGAGATCGCCGCCCAGGCGGAGCGAGAGGCGACGGCCGAGCCGCTGCTCCTCGTTCTGGACGATGCCCACCTGTTGAACCGCAGCGGCGAGGCGCTCCGCGTGCTGGATCGCCTCATTGCCCGCGCGCCGGCCAATCTGCGCCTGATCCTTTCCACGCGCTACCCGCTGCAGCTGCCGTCGCTGGTGCGCTGGCGCGTGCGCGGCGAGATCCTGGAGATAGGCCAGGACGAGCTGGCCTTCACCCGCGACGAGACGCTGGCCCTCTTTCGCGAGCATTACGGCGTGGCGCTGGGCCCCGAGGAGGCCGCTCTGCTCATGGAGCAGGTGGAGGGATGGCCGATTGCGCTGCCGCTCGTCTGGCAGCGGCTGCAACATGCCGGTGAGGGCTCCGTGCAGGAAGCGCTCGGCCAGCTCGCCGGCAACACGGGCGATCTCTTCACCTACCTGGCTCAGGAGGTGCTCGAACAGCTCCCGGCCGATGTCCGTGGTTTTCTGCAGGCGACGGCCGTTCTGCGCCAGATGACGCCGGCCGTCTGTGACTGTCTGCGGGCGGCCGGCGACAGCGCCCAGATGATGGCTTACCTCGTGCAGCAAAGCCTCTTTGTCGTGGAGCGTGGCGAGGGCCAGCTGCGCTACCATCACCTCTTCCGCGACCTGCTCTACTGGCAGCTCCCCGCAGACGAGCGCCAGCAGCGCCACCGGCATGCGGCGGCCTGCTATCAGGTCCAGGGCGATGACGAAGAGGCGATCTACCACTTCATTGCCGGGGAAGCCTACCGGGAAGCCGCCGATCTGCTTGTCGCCTGTGGCCGGACCCTTATCCAGGCAGGCCGGCCGGACCGTCTGGAGAGCTGGCTGGGCTCGTTACCCCCCGACATCCTCCACGAACGCCCTGTTCTGCTCTCCTTCCTGGGCGATGGGGCGCGTTTCCGCAGCCGGTTTGACGAGGCGCTTGGCTGGTACCGCCAGGCCGAGGCGCGCAGCCGCGCCCTGGGCGACATGGCCGCCGTGGGCCAGGCCTTGCGCGGACAGGCGCGCGTCTACCTGGACACGGTCAACCCGAGCCGCGCCGAGGATCTGCTGCAGGAAGCGCTGCGCCTCTCCGACGGTGAGGAAGACCGCGAGAGCCGCGCCCGGCTGCTGGAGCTGCTGGCCGAGAACCTGCTCAACCAGGGCCGGCTCAAGCAGGCCGAGCGTTACCAGGCCGAAGCGCGGGCGTTGCGCGAGCAGAGGGCCGGCAAGGCAGAGCTGTCCCTGCGCGTGCTCCTGCGCACCGGGCGGCTGGATCAGGCGCGGCGGCTCCTTGAGGAGCGCGTCGCCGTCGAGCAGGAGCAGCCTGTTCTCCACCCGCGCGCCCACCGGGAGACGATGTTGCTGCTGGCCCTCATTCTGGCCTTCCAGGGCGAGCGGGACGAGGCTCGCCGCTGGGCTATTGCCGGCACGGAACGGGGCCGCCAGCTTAACGCGCCCTTCGTCACGGCCGTCGGCCTGATGCGCCAGGGCCATGCGGCGCTGCTGGACAAGAACGGCGAGGGCTACGCAGAGGCGGCGCGCCTCTTCCGGGAAGCCATCGCCATCAGCGAGCAGATCCAGGTGCCGCGCCTGCGCGTGGAGGCCGGCTGGGGGCTGACGGAGGCCTACGGGTTCGCCGGAGACGTAGCCCAGGCGGAGAGCGTTGCCGGCGAGGCCATGGCGATTGCCCGGGCAGCCGGCGATGAATGGGTCGAAGCCTGTATCCGGGTCACGCTGGGCGCGGCCTACGTGCTGGCGCAGCGTCACGAGCTGGCTGCCCAGACGCTGGCGGAGGCGGCTACCGCTTTTCGCGCCTGTGCCGACAGTTACGGCGAGGCGGCAGTTCGCCTCTGGCAGGCGCTCCTCTGGTGGCAGACCGGCGACCTGCCCCGGCTGGAGCGCGATCTGGGCGCGCTGCTGGCCCTCGTCGAGGAGAACAATTACGGCTATCTCCTGACCCGCAAGACGCTGTTCGGCCCGCCCGATCCTCGCGTGCTCGTGCCGCTCCTGCTTTATGCCCGGGACAGCGGCGCGCTGGCGCCCACGCCGGCCGGGCGCTGTGCCGTACGCATCCTGCGCGACCTGGGCCTTGCCCACCTGCAGAACCATCCCGGCTACTGCCTGCGCATCCAGACGTTGGGTCCGTTTCGCATCTGGCAGGGCATGGCCGAGCTGCCGGCTTCGGCGTGGGAGCGCAAAAAGGCCCGCGAGCTGCTGCAGCTCTTGCTGACGCATCGCGCGACGCTGCTGGAACGGGAGCAGATCGTGGAGCTGCTCTGGCCCGAGCTGGAAGCGGAGGCGGCGCTGCGCGATTTTAAGATTGCCTACAGCACGCTCTGCCGGGTGCTGGAGCCGGAGCGGGGGCGCAACCAGCCGTCGGCGTACATCGTGCGCGACGGCAGCCGCTACGGGCTCCGGCCCGAGGCCGACCTCTGGCTGGATGCGGTGGCCTTCGACGAGGCTATCGCCGCCGGCGACCGGCTGTGGGACAGGGAGCAGCCGGCCGCATTACCCATCTATCGCGAGGCGCTGGCGCTGTACCACGGCGACTACCTGCAGGAATATCCCTACGCCGAGTGGTGCAGTGAAGAGCGCGAGCGGCTGCTGACGCTCTACCTGCGCACGGCCGAGCGCGTAGCCGAGATGCTGCTTGCGGCCGGTGATTGGGAGGAAGCCATCGCCGTCAGCCAGACGCTGCTGGCGCGCGACGACTGCTGGGAGCAGGCCTACCGCGTGATGATGGCGGCCTACGCCGCGTTGGGGAACCGGGCGCAGGCTGTGCGCGCCTACCGGCGCTGCGAAGCGCGGCTGCGCGCCGAGCTGGGGGTGGCGCCGATGGCTGAGACGGTAGCGCTTCTGGAGCAAATCCGGGCCGGCTAGAGCCCGCCGCCCGGCTGTAACTTTCCTGTTACCCCTCGCTTTAAGCTGAAAGAGGTGGCGAATGCCGCCCGCTTATCTATGACTGAAACCCGGATTGTCTCCTTCATCGTTCGTTTTGTGCAGCCGGAGAGCGGCGATCGTACGGCGCTGTGGCATGGTGTCGTGCGCCACGTGCAGAGCCGGGAAGAAGTGCGCTTCACGCGAGTGGAAGAAGCGCTGCAGTTTATGAGCCGTTACGTGCCGATGGAAGACGAAAACGCTGCCCCGCCGGCTGTCCCATCCAGTTCGGTTGCGGACGAGGAGAGCTAGGTGCACGCCGCCGATCTGCTGACCAACCGCGCCCGGCTGACGCCCGACCGCGAGGCGCTGCTGGAATGGGAGAGCGGGCGTCGCTACAGCTATGCGGAGCTGAACGAGCGCGCCTGCCGGGCCGCAAATTTCCTGCATCACGAGCTTGGCGTCGAGGCCGGCGACCGTGTCTCCATCCTGGCGCACAACGGCGTCGCCTACGTAGACCTGCTCTACGGGCTGGCGAAAATCGGCGCCATCCTCGCCCCGCTGAACTGGCGGCTCGTCCCGGCCGAGCTGGCCTACATTGTCCGGGATTGCCAGCCGCGCGTCGTGCTCGTTGGGCCGGAATTCGCCGGGACGTGGGCCGAGGTCGCCGCCCAGGTCGAGGTTGAGCACGTGCTGACCGTCGAGAGCGCCGGCATCGCCGGCGCCCCCGCCTATGAAGCCGGCGTTGCGGCGGCCTCGCCCGCCGAACCGGCGCGCCCGCGAGCGCTCGACGAGGAGACGCCGCTCTGCATCCTCTATACGAGCGGCACGACCAGCCGGCCGAAAGGGGCAGTCATTCCCCACCGGCAGGTCGTGTGGAACTGCATCAACACTGTCATCAGCTGGGGACTGACGGAGAACGACGTTTCGCCCCTCTTTACCCCCATGTTCCATGCCGGCGGCCTCTTCATCTTCCTGACGCCGCTCTTCTACGTGGGCGGGCGCATCGTTCTGACGCGCAGTTTTGACGCGGATGATTCCCTGCGCGTCATCGGCAAGGAACGCTGTACGGCCGTTCTCGGCGTGCCTACCCTCTTCCAGATGTGGCGCCAGGTCGACGCCTACACCGCTGCGGATTTCAGCCACATCCGTTTTTTCATCAGCGGCGGTGCGCCGTGCCCGCCGCAGCTGATGGAATCGTGGCGAACGGAAAAGGGCGTCGTCTTTCGCCAGGGATATGGCCTGACCGAGGTCGGGACCAACTGCTTCAGCATGACTGACGAGGAATCGGCGCCGAAGACGGGCACGGTGGGCAAGCCAATCTTTCACAGCGAGATGCGGCTGGTGGACGAAGCCGGCCGTGACGTGCCGGACGGCGAGGTCGGCGAGCTGCTCATTCGCGGCCCGCACGTCTTCTCCGGTTACTGGCGCAACCCCGAGGCCACCGCCGAGGCGCTGATCGATGGCTGGTTCCACACGGGCGATATGGCCCGGCGGGACGAAGACGGCTTCTATACCATCGTCGGCCGTTCCAAGGACATGATCATCAGCGGGGGCGAGAACATCTACGCCGCCGAGGTGGAGGCAGTGTTCCGCGAGCACCCCGCGGTCGCCGAGGCGGCCCTCATTGGCCGGCCGGACGAGAAGTGGGGCGAGGTTGGTCTGCTGATTGTCGTCCCGCGCGATAGCGAGCCGCCGTCCGTCGAGGAGCTGATTCAGTTTTGCCGGGGACGGCTGGCCCGCTACAAGGTGCCGAAGGAAATTGTCTTCGCCCGCGAGCTGCCCTACTCGCCTTACGGTAAGGTGGAAAAAGTAAAGCTGCGGCAGCAGTACGCCGGCGGGCAGTAAAGCGCCTGGAGGAAAAGAGATGCCATTCGTAGAGGCCAATGGGATCAGGCTCTATTACGAGACCGAGGGGAAAGGCGAGCCGCTGTTGTTAATTACCGGGATCGGCTACCCGCTCTGGTATTGGCATCGCCTCGCGCCTCTGCTGGCCGAGCATTTCCGGGTCATCACCTTCGACAACCGGGGCGTTGGCCAGAGCGACGCCCCGCCCGGTCCCTATTCGGCGCAGATGATGGCTGCCGATACGGCCGGTCTGCTCGACGCGCTGGGTCTGAAAAGGGCGCACATTCTGGGCCATTCGATGGGCGGCTTTATCGCCCAGGCGCTGGTTCTGGACTATCCGCAGCGCGTCGATCGCTTGATTCTTGCCTCGACCAACTTTGGCGGCCCGCGGCAAATCCCGCCGTCGCCGGAGGCGATGGCCGTGCTCACCAACGTCACCGGCGATCCCACCGAGCGTTTCATGCGCGGGTTGAAGGTCAGCACTGCTCCTGGCTTTGCCGAACAGAACCAGGATTTCGTCCGGGAATGGCTCGAATACCGGCTGCAGAATCCGATCGACCCGGTCGCCTACCAGGCGCAACTTGGCGTTGGCCTCGGCCTGCTGTCGGCAGAATCGGCCTTCGACGGGCGGCTGGCACAAATCACTGCGCCCACGCTCCTGCTCTGGGGCGAACATGATGCGACAGTGCCTCCGGCCAACGCGGACCTCATCGCCGCGCAGATCCCCAACAGCACCGTGACCATACTGCTCGGCGCCGGACACCACCTCCCCATCGAGGTCCCGCAGTCGGCGGCGCAGGCGATTATCGGTTTTTTGTCCGGGTCTCATCAGGCGTGATGAGGTGTCAGGAACTGGCGAGGTGCCTATGAGATGATCCCTTACCAGCCGGCCAGAGAGTTCGTGAACCTGTCAGATAACGAGGAGGATGCAAGAAAATGAAACGTCACGCGTTATGGATTATCGTCGCGCTGTTCCTCGCCATAGCCCTGGTGGCCTGTGGCGGCCAGCCCGAGGCCGGCGAGAACGAGCCAGAGGCCGAGCCCACTCCGACGACCGAGGTGGTCGAGGAAGAGCCGGAAGTAGTCGAAGAGCCGACCGAGGAGCCGGCTGCTGAAGAGCCCACCGAAGAACCCGCCGCCGAAGAACCCACCGAAGAGCCGACGGAAGAGCCCGCTGCGGAAGAACCTACCGAGGAACCGGCCGGCGAAGCTGAAGAAGAGATGGCGGCAGCCGACGTGAGCTGCGAAGAGTCGGTAAAGGTCGGCCTGATCACCGACCAGACGGGCGCCCTGGCTATCTATGGCGCCCATATCCTGCAGGCCTTCCCGCTGGGAATGGAGTATGCGACGGGTAGTGCGCCGGCCCAAGGGGATGGCTACACCTCTTATATGCTCGGCGACTGCGAGATCCAGGTCTTCATCCGCGACGACGCGGGCGTGCCGGAGAACACCGCCACGGTGGCCCGCGAGCTGGTCGAGGTAGAAGCTGTCGACTTCCTGGTCGGCACGGTCAGCAGTGCAGGCACGGCGACGCTCCAGGAAATTGCGCGCGACAACCAGGTGCCGCTCATCGTCGCCCCGGCTGCCGCGAACGAGATCACCGGTGCCAACTTCAACGAATACACCTTCCGCACCAGCCGCAATAACTACCAGGATGCCGTCAACATCTGCGAGTACTTCACGCAGCAGTACGACACGTTCGTGCAGATCGCCCCGGATTACTCCTTCGGCTATGGCGGCGCCCAGGCGTTCCGCGACGCCTGCACCGAGCTTGGCGGCGAGTTCGTCGCCGACGACATCTTCGCCCCGGCCGATACGAGCGAGTTCACGCCCTACATGGAGCAAATCCTGAACTCGGGCGCCGATGCCTGGCTGGTCACCTGGGCAGGTGGCGGCTTTGTGCCGATGATGCAGGCCGCCCAGGAGCTGGGCGTCATGGACGAGGTGGCTCTCGCCTCCGCCTTTGTAGACAACGTGGTCATGCCGGCCTTCTTCGCTAACGCCATTGGCACGACCAGCGGCATCCTTTACCATTACACCAGCCCGGACAACGAGATTAACGACTGGCTGGTCGAGCAGTCGATGGAACGGTTCGGCACGCCGCCCGACCTCTTCGCTGCTGACGGCATGAATGCTGCCATCATGCTGGTCGAAGCCCTCAAGGCGACCGGTGGCGACACCGATCCGCAGGCGCTCATTGACGCCATGGAAGGGATGACCTTCCAGGGTCCGAAGGGCGAAATCTACATCCGGCCAGAGGACCACGTAGCGATTCAGGATATGTACATCGTCACCCTGACGAACGTGGACGACCCTGAGTTCCGCTACTACGAACAGGTCGAGACGAACCGCCCTGGCGTACCCTGCCTGCTGCCCGAAGAGCTGGCCGATCGCTGCGGCGATCTGCCGGTTGGCAGCCTCAGCGGCGAGTAATCGTTCAGGCAATGAGACGGTGAAGGGGCAGCCGGCCGGTCTGGCGGCCCCTTTACCCCCCTTATCGGAGTGAGTATGGCCGACGAGATCCTTTTGCGCACCGAGAACCTGCGCCGCGAGTTTGGCGCTCTCGTCGCCGTGGACGACGTCAGCATCACGGTGAAGGCGCGCACGCTGCACTCGATTATCGGGCCAAACGGGGCCGGAAAGACGACCTTCTTCAACCTGCTCAGCGGCAACCTGGCGCCGACGAGCGGAAAGGTCTTCTTCAAGGACCAGGATATCACCAATCTGCCGCTCCACCGCACCACCCATCTGGGAATGGGCCGCTCTTTCCAGATCACCAACATCTTCCCCAACCTGACCGTTCTGGAGAACGTCCGGCTGGCGGCGCAGGCCATGGGCAGGAGCAACTTCCGCTTCTGGCGTCCCTATACGGCGTTTGGCGATTACCTGGAGCGCGCCCACGAGGTCATGGCTCAGGTAGGCCTCGAACCGGTCGCCCTGCTTCCGGCGCGCACGTTGCCCCACGGCGACCAGCGCAAGCTGGAGCTGGCGATGATCCTCGCCCCTGATCCCGAGCTGTTGCTGCTGGACGAGCCCACCGCGGGTATGGCGTCCGAACAGGTTCCTGAACTGATGGCGCTGATCCAGCGCATCCAGGAAGAGGGGCAGAAGACCGTGATGCTCGTCGAGCACAACATGAACGTCGTCATGGGCTATTCCGACGTGATCACCGTCATGCACCAGGGCGCCGTGCTGGCGGAGGGCACGCCCGGCGACATCGCCCGCAACGAGGCCGTGCAGATTGCCTATCTCGGCGGCCTGTACGAGCTGGCCCTATGAGCGAGCCATCGATGAGCCCGTTACTCGAAGTCCGCGACATCCATACCTTCATCGGCCAGTTTCACATCCTGGAGGGGGTGAGCGTGGCGGTGCCGCCGGGCACGATTACCGTGCTGCTGGGCCGCAACGGGGCGGGCAAGACGACGACGCTCAAATCTATTCTCGGCCTGACGCCGCCGCGCAGCGGGCAGATCTGTTTCGCAGGCCAGGAGATACACGGACTGCGCCCCTATGACATTGCCGCCCTGGGCATCGGTTTTGTGCCCGAACACCGGGCCATATTCCGCGACCTGTCCGTGGGCGAGAACCTGCGCATTGCCGAGCGGCGGCGCGGCGACTTCGCCCGGCGCGAAGAGCTGATCTTCTCGCTCTTCCCCGACCTCAAGCGCCTGATCCACCTGCCCGGCACCCATCTCTCCGGCGGGCAGCAGCAGATGCTGGCGGTCGCGCGGGCGCTCGTGCCGGAAAACCGGCTGCTGCTCATCGACGAGCCCAGCGAAGGGCTGGCGCCGGTGATTATCGAGCAGATGATTGCCGCCATCCGCGAGCTGTCGGCCGAAACGACGGTGTTGCTGGTCGAACAGAATTTTCTCGTCGCCAGCCAGCTTGCCGAGCGCTACGTCATCGTCGAAGAAGGGCGCTCCGTGCAGAGCGGGCTGATGGCCGACCTCGTCCAGGATAAGGCGACGATCCAGCGCTATCTGGGCGCTGCCTGAGAAGGATTCGCTTATGAGTGACGTCCGCACCTTTCTCACCAGGAACCGCACGCGCCTGATCGTTCTGGCGTTGATCGCGCTGCTTTTCCTCTCCTCGACGCAGGACATGGAAGGCGGCGAGTGGCTCATCACCGTGTTGCGCGGCCTGTCCGTCGGCGCGGTCACTTTCCTCGTCGCCGCCGGCCTCTCGCTCATCCTGGGCCTGATGGACGTGCTCAACCTGGCGCACGGCGAGATGTACATGATTGGCGCCTACGTCGGCTGGACCGTCTACGTCCGCCCCGACACCTTTGTGGACATGCTGACGCCGGTGCTCATCGTGGCTGCCGGGCTCGTCCTCTGGCCCTTCTGGCGCGCGCTCTGGGCACGGCTGGCGCCGGCCTCGTCACGCAGGCGGCTCCTGGCCTGGGCGGCGCTGCTAGCCGGCGCCCTGCTGCTGTTCCTGACCCTGCGGGCCTTTCCGCTGGCCAAATGGGATCCTGAAGTTTACGCACAGAGTCCGATTACCTTCTCGCTTCTGCTCTCCCAGGGGACGCTGCAGCCGCCGGCAGCCGCCGAGTTTGGCGCGCTTGGCCCGGCGCTGGCGTTCGGCGGCGCGCTGTTGGGCAGCGTCCTGCTCGCCGCCGGCATGGCCGGGCTGTCGGGGCGGGCAGACGCCGCACGGGACCGCCGGCGCTGGCCTTTTGTGGCGGCGGTGTTGCTGTTGGTTGCGGCTCTCGCCATCTTCATGGTGAATACGCCGCTGACGGAATGGCTCTTCTCCCTGAGCACGAGCTGGCGCTTTTTCCTGGCTCTCGCCGTAGCAACCGGCGCGGGCGTCATTCTCGGCGCGCTGATTGAAGTGACGATGATCCGGCCGCTCTATGCCCGGCCAATCTACCAGCTAATGATCACCCTGGGCGTCAGCTTTATCGGCATCGAGGTGGTGCGGGCCGTCTGGGGCAGGCCAGAGTTCACCATGCCCAAGCCAGCTCTCTTCAACGGCAGCGGGGACGGCTGCCCGGCAGAGAGCCTGAGCGCCATGCTCGAAGGGCAATGCTCCACCGTCCTGCTCTTTGGCGGGCGCATCCGCACCTACAACGAGATCTTCATCATCCTGGTCGGGCTGACCGTCCTCGTCGCCGTCTGGTTGCTTCTCCAGCGCACACGCATCGGCATGATCATCCGCGCCGGCGTGCAGGACAGCGAGATGGTCGAGGCGCTGGGAATCAACGTGCGGCGGGTCTTCACTCTGGTCTTCGCCCTCGGGGTCGGTCTGGCGGCGCTCGGCGGGACGCTCGCCGCCCCGTCGTTTGGCCTCTCCACGGCGATGGGCACCAGCGTGCTGCTGCTGGCCCTCATCGCCCTGGCGATTGGCGGGCTGACGAGCTTTCCGGGTGCCGCAGCCGGCGCGGTGCTCGTCGGCCTGCTGCAGCAGTTCATGATCAAATACGGGCAGATTGGGATTAATCTGCCTTTCCTGGCCGAACCATTCAAGCCCTCGCCGCCGCTGGTTCCGGCGTCAACCGTGCTGCTGATGGTCGTCATCCTGCTGGTCCTGCCCAGGGGCCTTTTCGGACGGAGCGAATAAGATGGCGCGTACCTTCGAGAGTCCGGCCCGGCCGGGCACGACAACCTGGCTGCGCGAAGTCGGCCCGCCGCTGGCAGTGCTGCTCTTTATGCTCATCCTGCCCTTTCTCATTGCGCTGCTCGACGGCCAATCGCCGGCTGCCGTGCTGTCGAACCAGACAGGCACGGCCCGCTTCATGCAGGGGTTGCTGCTGGAGATTTTCATACTCGCCATCTACGCCCTCAGCTACGATCTGATCCTGGGCGTCACCGGCCTGCTCTCGTTCGGCCACGCTATGTTCTTCGCCACGGGCGCCTACGCGACGGGCATTATGCTCAAGTCGTTCGGCTGGGATTTCCTGCCCACGGTCGGCCTGGTCGTCGTGGTGGGCGTCCTCCAGGCGCTGCTGTTCGCCGTCGTGCTGCCCCGCGTGCAGGGCATCACCTTTGCGCTGGTGACGCTGGGCATCGCCTCGGTCTTCCATATCGTCGTGCAGTCCAACGAGATGGTGGCCTACACGGGCGCCGACGTCGGCCTGCAGGGCGTGCCCGTCCCCGATTTTCTGAACACCTCGACAGACCGCTTCCGTTTCTACGTCCTGGTTCTGCTGCTCACCTTCCTGGTCTATGTCGTCTACCGCCGTTTCGTCAACTCGCCGACGGGACGGGTCTGTGTGGCTATCCGGGAAAACGAAGGGCGGGCGCTCATGCTCGGCTACAACACCTTCTACTTCAAGCTGGCGGCGCTGATCCTCTCCTCGATTACGGCCGCGCTGGCCGGCATGTTGCACACCCTGCACCAGCCCATTGTCAGCCCCAACGTCGCCGGGCTGGGCTGGACGGTGGCGGCGCTGCTGATGATCCTGATCGGCGGCGTGGGCACGCTGAGCGGGGCGATTGTCGGCGCGGCGGTCTATCGCCTGCTGGCCTACTACCTCGACCGCTGGTTCGGCGTCTATTCAAGCTTCCTGCTGGGGCTCGTCTACGTCGCGCTGGTGCTCTTTGTCCCCTACGGCATCGTCGGGACCTGGCGGGCCCGCTCGCGGCGGGTCGGGGAAGGGCGGCGACGCTTGCAGGCGCTGTTCACCCAGGAAAAGCGCGACGAGATCACGGAGCCGCTGGACGTTCGGGAGTGAGCGCGTGAGCGCAGCCCTCAACCAGTCAGGACGGCGACCGCGCCGTTGGCCCTGATGCGCAGCAGCTGGCCTGTCTGCAGCCGGAAGTAGGCCGGCGGCGCCAGCATCAGCACAGGCGGGGTATGGCCGTACAGCTCGCGCGCGACGGTGGCTCCCAGCGCCAGAATAGGGTCTGGCTCGGCGGTGATGATCGCCGCCGGCGCCGTGCCCAGGCGAACCGCTTCCAGCAGGATACTGCTTGCGCTGCTGGAGCCGCGCCCGGCCGGCAGCACGAGCACGCGGCCGGTGACGATAGCACCTGACGCCGGATGGCGCCGGTCGATGATCTCGCCGCTCTCCGGGTCCAGCCCGCCCCAGAGGCTGAGCGGCTCGGCCAGAACCAGTGCTTCGCCTTCAGCCGCGCCCGCAACGAGCACGCGGGCCGTCGCCGAGAACGTTCCGGCCTCACCTGACACCGGCTATTCCTCCGCCCACAGCTCGGGGTCGCGCCAAACGCGCCCCGCCGCCGCCGAGCGCACGCACTCTTCCAGGCTGCCGAAGATGACCTGCAGGCCCGTATTGCCCGGCGTGTAATGGGCAAACTTGCCGGAGTTGGTCATCAGGACGCCGTGCCGCGCGCGCACCATCGGGGCGACGACCACGCAGGTATCGACGATGAGGCGCACGCCGGCTTCCTGCAACGGTTGCCGCCAGCCGCGCTCTTCCAGCATAGCCAGTACGACCCGGTTGGTGCAGACGATGAACTCGACGCCCGGGTGGGGCGGGTGCCGGGCCAGCAGCGGCAGCAGGGAGGCAAACTCGGCCAGCGAAAAGTGCGGGCTGCCCAGCGCGACCACCTGGATCGCTCCATCCGGCGCCGTGGAAAGTCGCCCCAGCGTCTCGCGCAGCAGCGCCACGCTTACTTCGATCACCTGTTCGGGCTGCCCGCCCTGGAACGCCTCGCCGAAAGTCACAGCCTCCGGCGTGACGCCGATGGCGTGGAAAAGCGCGACGGCTCCCGACGAAGCCGCCGCCGCGCCCAGCGCCTTAAGCTGGTCCTCCGTCGTCTCCGGCAGAAGGCCGGCAATGACCGGAATCTTGCTGCCGCTGCGCGCGCCGAGCAGATAGCCGAGCACGGGAAAGAGCACGTCCTCGCGAAGCAACCTTTCGGGGATGCCGCGCAGGTCGAAGAGGAGCTGCCCGCGCCGGTTTTCGGCGAGGTGCAGCCCCACGGCGGGTGCCCGGCCGGTCAGCGCCGCGCAGATGTCGATGAAGTCGCCGTAGCGGTTTGTGCGCGCGCCGAGCACCGAATTGGCGAAGACGATGGCGTTGCTCTCGGCCCAGGCGATCTGCGCGCCAAAAGCGGGCCGCTGGTACGCCTGGTAGGGCGTGCAGGTCCAGATGGGAATGCAGCCCATGGCCTGGTAGGCGGCCATCAGCGCTGTGGCCCGGCCTGCCAGCTCTGCACTGCCCTGGAACTGATCCGGGTGCAGCAGGTCGATGGCGCCGACGTTCAGCGTCGTGGGCACGCGCACCCGCGCGCCGCCCTCCACGAGCCTCTGGGCGAACTCCAGACCAGAGAGGCCGTGGTAGAGGCAGCCGTCTATGTGGGCGGAGGTGATGTCCAGCAGGCGCGGGGCGCCGTACACCGCCGCCATGGTCGCCAGAATACGCATGGCCATCTGCAGTGCCGGCCCCTCTTCGCCGGCGAGCATCGCCTCGTCCTGGGGCGAAAGCTGTACGTCCAGGCGCTTACTCCTGCGCAATGAGCTGCTCGCGCAGCTCCCGCTTCATGATTTTGCCGGCGCCAGAGATAGGCAGGCTCTCCATAAAGACGACGCGCTTGGGCACCTTGTAGCGCGCCAGTCGGCCCTGCAGGTGGGCGAGCAGCGCCTCCGCCGAGCATTCCGCCTTAAGGACAACACAGGCCACGCCCATCTCGCCCCAGCGCGGATCGGGCACGCCGACGACGGCGCACATATGGACGGCCGGGTGCTCGTAAAGCGCCTTCTCGATCTCCGCCGGGTAGATGTTTTCGCCGCCGGAGATGAACATGTCCTTTTTGCGATCGACGATCGTGAAATACCAATCCTCGTCGTGCCGGGCCAGGTCGCCGGTGTGGAACCAGCCCTCGTCGTCGATGACCTCGGCCGAGGCCTGCGGGTCGCCGTAGTAACCGGAGCTGAGGCTGGGCCCTTTAAGCACCAGCTCGCCCACCGCGCCGGGGGGCAGGGGCTGGTTGTTGTCGTCCACTATACGCGCATCCACGTAGAAGTTGGGCCGGCCAATACTGCCTGCCTTGGCTACGGCGTCTTCAGGCGCCAGGGCGAAGATGCCCGGCCCAAACTCCGACATGCCAAAGCCCTGCTTGAAGCGGATGCCCTTTTCGGCCACGTAGCGCTGCACGAGCGGCACCGGCAGCGGAGCGCCGCCGCTCGTGCAGAAGCGCAGGGAGGAAAGATCGGCTTCCGCCCAGTTCTCGGCCTGCGTCAGCATCTGGTACATCGTCGGCACCGCAGCGAAGATGGTCACTGCTTCCTCGCCGAAGAGGCGTAGCACCTGGACAGGGTCGAACTGGCGCACGAGAATGGTCGTGCCGCCGAGGATGACGTTGGGCAGTGTGTAGACGAAGAGGCCGCCCGTATGGAACATCGGGAAGACGTTCAGGTAGACATCGTCGTGCCGCAGGTCGTGAATGATGGTGTTGAGCGTGTTCCAGGCGATCATCCGGTGGGAGATCTGCGCCGCTTTGGGCAGGCCCGTGGTTCCGCCCGTGAAGATCAGCGCGGCGATGGTCTCCTGGTCCACTGCCTCATTCGTCACCGGGGTAGCTCTGCTCTGGGCGAGAATGTCCGCCAGGCCGGCGCTCCCGCCCACGCCGTCGCCCTCCAGATGGACGTAGTGGCTGACCGAGACCGCACGGGCATCCTGCTGCAGCAGGGCCACGCTCTCGCGGAACTCATCCGAGAAGACGAAGACGCGCGGCGTCGTCCTTTGCAGGATGTCGGCCGTCTCGCGCCAGTGGAAGCGCCAGTTCAGGGCGGTGTGGATGGCGCCGAGCTTGCAGCAGGCAAAGAAGAAGTCGAGATGCTCGACACCGTCGCGGGCGAAGATCGCTACCCGATCGCCGGCGCGAACCCCCGCTTCATCGCGCAGCCAGTTCGCCAGCCGGTTGGCCCGCTCGTTCATTTTCGTATAGGTCAGTCGGAGCGCAGGGTCCTTGCCCGCGTCCACGATGGCGAGACTGTCCGGGGAGTAAATAGCGCGCCTGCCTAGGTAGTCGCCGATGTACATGCTACGCTCCTATCGTCCAGCGCCACAGGCCGCCCGCCATGCTGATTCCGCCACCGCTGGCGACAAAAAGCACGTTGTCGCCGTATTTGGGGCCCTTCTCCTGCACCAGCGCATCGTCCAGCGCCATCGGAATACAGGCCGAGCCGGTGTAGCCCCACTTGTCCATCACCCAGTGGGTCTTCTCCAGCGGCTGCTCGATGATGCGCATGATCTCTTTGATGGTGTTCAGGTTAAGCTGGGTGAAGACGAAGAAGTCTACGTCGTCCACTGTCATTCCCGCCTTCTCGACGACCTCATAGATCAGCGGCGGCCAGTGGTCGGAGTTGAAGGTCGCGGGGAATCGGCGCACGAACTGCACGCGCGGGATGCCTTCGTTGATCTCGGCCGGCGTGCGGGGCTCGGCGACGCCGCCCGTATAGATGCCTAGCGCGTCGTAATAATCGCCCGACGCCTGCAGCTTGCCGGCGAGGAAGCCCGGCTCGTCGCCCGCGCCAATGAGCGTGGCGCCGGCCCCATCGGCGAAGAGCGTGCAGGTCTTGTGGTCGCTGAAATCGACGTAGCGGCTCATCCCGTAGGCGCCCACGACCAGCACCCGGTCCATCGCCGGGTCGGTCATCACGTAGCGGGCGGCTGTGTCCATTGCCGTGACCCAGCCCGCGCAGGCAGTGTTGATGTCGAACGTACCGGCGTTCACTGCGCCGAGCTTGGCCTGGAGGACCGTCGCCGTGGCGGGGCTGATGTAGTCGGGCGTGTCGGTGGCGACGATGATCAGGTCCAGCTCTTCCGGCACCACGCCGGCTCGCTCCAGCGCCTGACGCGCGGCGTGCAGGCTCAGGTCGCTGGTCGCCTGATCGTCGGCCATGAACCGCCGCTCTTCGATGCCCACGTTGGCGCGCAGCCAGCCGTCGATGTCCCGCTCCGGGAATAGCTTGCCCAGCTCGGCGTTGGTCACGACGCGCTCCGGCACGTAGCGGCCGGTGCTCAGGATCTGTGCGAATCTCATACTCTCTCCCTGTCAGCGGCTCAGGTGCCGATGACGATGCCGCCGTCCACACGCAGGACTGCCCCGCTGATGAATGAAGCCGCGTCGGAGGCCAGAAAGGCGTAGGCGTTGGCAATGTCTTCTGGCTGGCCCATGCGGCCCAGCGGCGTGCGGCTCTTCATCGTCTCCAGCACCTTTTCCGGCATCTTGGCCGTCATCTCCGTCATGATGAAGCCGGGCGCTACGGCGTTGACGCGAATGCCATAGCGGCCCAGCTCGCGCGCCCAGACTTTGGTCATGCCGACGACGCCCGCCTTGGTAGCCACATAGTTCGTCTGCCCAAAATTGCCGTCGAGGCCGACGACGGAAGTGGCGTTGAGAATGACACCGCTGCCCTGGCGGATCATCACCGGCGCGACCGCCTGGGCGCAGTTAAAGACGCCCTTCAAATTGACGTCGATCACCAGGTCGAACTCCTCCACCGGCATCTGCTTCACCAGCTCGCCGTCCTTGACCTTAACAAGCTGGTTGTCGCGGGTGACGCCGGCGTTGTTGACCAGCACGTCGATGCGCCCATGCTTGGCGACGACCGCGTCTACCCACGCCTGCACAGCCGCGCGGTCGGTGACGTCTACACAGGCGAAGAAGGCGCGCTCGCCGAGGGCGGCGGCGGTTTCGCTGCCGGCTGCTTCGTTCAGGTCACAGAAGGCGACGGTGGCCCCTTCGGCAATGAACTTCTCCGCCGTGGCCCGGCCGATGCCGGCGGCGCCGCCCGTAATCAGGCAGACTTTATCCTGCATGGTCATGCTCATTCTCCTTGCGATGGCAGGTTCTTTCACGTTGGTGGTCGCTTGATCCCCGGTCTTCCGGGAATGCCGCCTCCAGTTTAGCATGAAGCGGTCACAACTGGGATACAGCCGCCATTGCTGCTACTATAGCGGCTGTCGGAAGGACGCGCTCAAAAGGGAACGCTGGATGAAAGTTCATTTTTACGCGACGTTACGCCCTATTGCCGGGCAGAAGACGGTTGAGTTCGACCTGGGAGAGGGGGTAACTGTCCAGGAGCTGGTTGATGCAGTCGTTACCCGCTTCCCACCCATGCGCGAGGAGCTGCTGGACGAGGAAGGCAATCTGTACCCGCACGTGCACGTCTTTGTCAACGGGCGCGATGCGCCCTACCTGAAGGACGCCCTCGCCACGGTGATCACGGCGAAGGACAAGATCGACATCTTTCCGGCGGTGGCCGGTGGCTGAGAGTGGGCCTGTGGAGCGTGTGAGCCGCGAGGTGCGCGGGATACCGCTCTGGCTGATGCGCGCCTATCTGGAGGAAGCCGGCGGCACGCCCATCGGCGAGGACCGGGTTGCCGGCGACGGCTGGGAGGTGCAGCTCACCCAGCTCGACGATTTCCGGCTCGGTTCCCTGAGCGTGGGGCAGATACGGGTAGACCTGGAAGCCACGCCGGCCGGCATGGCCCGGATTCTGACGGAGCTGGAGAAGAAGCTGCTGCGGGCCGGAGGGTGAACGGGCAGATTTCGCCCACAAAAAAAGAGGGACGGCCCGCAAGCCGTCCCTCTTTTTTGTCAGTACAGGCGAAGAACTAGACGATGCCCAGGGCCTGCAGCTTGGCCTGCGGCACCACGCCGTTCTCCCATCCCCGGACGGCGTAGTACTCCTCAAGCATCTGGTCCAGCTCGCAGACGTGGCCCTCAGACCCGGGCATGGTCGAAGGCTCCGTGGTAAAGCGCTTCGGCAGGTAGTCGCTACCCTCGCGGAAACCGGCGAGATTGTTGAAGTAGCGTTCCAGGTTGTAAATGCGCTCGCCCGTCTCCATCACGTCGTCTGCCGTGAAGGGGACGCCGACCATGGCCGAATATTGCGCCGCATACTCGTCTGCGCCTTCGGCGAACGCGCTGAACTTGCACAGGTCCAGGCTGTCGGAGAAGGCGTGCAGATCCTGGAAGATCTTGGTCAGCTCGCCCTTGCCCTTCCACTCCAGCGGGTCCGTGCGCAGGGGGATCAGGCCCAGCTCGCTCGCGGGGGTGTAGGCGCGCAGGTGGCAAGCGCCGCGGTTGCTCGTGGCGTAGGCGATGCCCATGCCCTTCAGGCCGCGCGGGTCGTAGGCCGGGATGCCCTGGCCCTTGACCGTCATGGCGATTTCCGGGTAGCCAAAGTAGTTGGCCGTCGCATTCACGCCATCGGCGAGGACGTTGCCGATGCCCTCACGATAGGCCACTTTCTTGATTGTCTCAAACATAGCAGCATGATCGCCCCAGGCCAGACCGGCATCGCCATTCTGGATGCCACGCTCGGTAGCTTCCATGTAGCAGCCCAGCACGTCCCCGATCTCGATGGCGTCCATACCCAGGTCGTTCGCCCGGTCGATCATCGCGGCCACGGATGCAGCATCGTCGTTGCCGCAGTTGGCCCCCAACGACCAGGCCGGTTCGTACTCCAGGCTCTCCATGCGCACGCCAGCGTACGGCCCTTCGGTGATCTCCACCTCTTTTTTGCAGGCCACCGGGCAGGCATGGCAGGTCGGGTTGTGGACCAGGATGTTCTGTTCCACCCACTCGCCACTGAGCAGCTCGGCGCCGTCGCCAAAGCTGGTCACTTTGCCGTTAAAGGCGGGCAGGCCGCCCATGTTGCTGGTAATGTTCATCAGCACGTTGGTGCCGTAGACGCTCAGGCCACCCTTGCGCGGCGCCGTCACGTTTTTCTCGTCCATGATGGTCGCCAGCGCCCGGCTGTGGGCCTCTTTCCAGGCCGCGTTGTCTGCCGGTTTGGTCAGCTGCTTCTTGGCCTTGACGACGACGGCCTTGAGATTCTTACTGCCGCCGACGGCGCCGGTGCCGCCGCGCCCGCTGGCCCGGTCGTCTTCGTTGACCCAGCACCCGTACTTGACCATGTTTTCGCCGGCCGGACCAATGGCGATCACCGTCAGGTCGCGCTCGCCGTACCGCTCCTGAAGCCGCTTAATAGTCTCGTGGATGCCCAATCCCCAGAGATCTGAGGCATCGCGCAGCTCGACCTTGCCATCTTCGACGTAGGCATAAACGGGCTTCTCCGCCCGGCCCTTGAACAGCAGGCCGTCGAAGCCAGCCCAGCGCAGGCGCGCCGCCGACCACCCGCCGTGATGGCTATCGGTGACCGTGCCCGTCAGGGGCGATTTGGTCACGACAGCCATGCGTCCGCTCATATTGGCCGGCGACCCGGTCAGCGGACCGTTCATGAAGCAAAGCAGGTTGTCAGGACTCAGGGGATCAACTTCTGGCCCGTTTTCCAGCAAGTAGCGGACTCCCAGGCCACGGGCGCCAATATACTTACGCGCCCATTCTTCCGGTATTCCTCGTACTGGACATCGCCCCGGGATAGGTCGATGCGGGCTACGTGGTTCGCGTAACCGCCAAGTTTCATCTTAAACCTCCTCGAATGAGTAAACTGCCAGCTCTGCCTAGCTGGACGATCTACCCGGCAATCAGTGATACGTTATCTGGCTTTGCGTCAATCCTCCGCCCCCCGCTGGGGACACTCCGACTGTAAGAATCTCGTAAGTCATTATAACAGGGCATCTGGAGCCTAACAAGATGCACAAACGGTCGCAGAGGCGGCTAGATAGTATGAACAAGTTAAGCGCCGGCACGTACGATGGGCCGATTTAAGGGCGTTCTGCTATAAAAACGGCTGTTAACCGTGTGCAAGGAAAGGTAAGCAATGGCTACAGAACAAGCGACGTTGGGCGGCGGCTGTTTCTGGTGTCTGGAGGCCGTGTACGACGAGGTGCAGGGCGTGGCGAAAGTTGTCTCCGGGTATGCCGGCGGGCACGTGCCGAATCCCACCTATGAGCAGGTTTGCGGCAAGCGGACAGGACATGCCGAGGTGGTGCAGCTAACCTACGACCCGGCAGTGATCTCCTACCGCGAACTGCTGGAGATCTTCTTCACGATCCACGACCCGACGACGCCGAACCGGCAGGGCGCGGACGTCGGCCCGCAGTACCGCTCGATCATTCTCTACCACGACGACGAGCAGAAACGGGTGGCCGAAGCGGTGATGGCCGAAGCTCAGGAGGGATGGAACGATCCGCTGGTCACCGAGCTGGTGCCACTGGAGACCTTCTACCCGGCCGAGGATTACCACCAGGACTATTACAAGAAGAACCCGTACCAGGGCTACTGCATGGTCGTGATCCGGCCGAAGCTCAATAAGTTTCGCAAGACCTTTGCCGAGAAGCGCAAGGTCCAGAGCTAGGTTGGGCTAGAGGCTGCCAAAACGGGCAGCCACGCGCCCCCAGCGGAACGCGTTAACCTGCTCTGGCTGGTCGAAGAAATACTCTTCCAGATAGGGTTCGACTTCGGTGCGCCAGATGTCGGGCAGCTGGCTGGCGAGGTCGGGCCGCAGGAAATAGGTGATGCCCAGGGCATAGTGGGGATCGGCGATACGCGCGTTGAGCTGCTGCAGCAGATCGATCAGCGGCTCGACCGGGAAGCCGGTGGCCTCCTCCTCGTGGTAGCGCCGCAGTAGATCGTAGTCGGGCTGCAGGGAGATAAAGGCGAAACGGCGCCGCAGTGCGTGGTCCACGAGGGCTACCGAGCGGTCGGCCGTGTTCATCGTGCCGAGCAGGCGTACGTTTGTGGGGATGCTGAAGACACCGCCGCCGGCAAGGGGAATCTCCTGATCGCGGTATTCCAGCAGGTACATCAGCTCGCCGAAGACGCGGCTCAGGTTGGCGCGGTTGATCTCGTCAATAATCAGCACACAGGGACCTTCCCGGCGCCGCGCTTCGGCGCAGAACTGCAGAAAGCGGCCGGGCGTCATCTCGTAGCTCAGGCTGCCGTCCGGCTGGGCTACCGGCCGGATGCCCTGGATGAAATCCTCGTAAGCATAGGCGGGGTGAAACTGCACCAGATCGACAAAGCCGTCGCCAGTGCCGACAAGAAAGCGGGCCAGCCGCTGGGCGAGATAGGTTTTGCCGGTGCCGGGCGGGCCGTAGAAGATAGCCTGCTTCTTGCGCTCGATTGCCTGGAGCCAGCTATTCAGCGTCGTCTCCGGGTAGCCCGTGTCGGCGGCAAGCTCGGACAGCGTGTAGGCTGCCTGATAGCCGGGTGAAGGTTCGCGCACGAGGTCCGGCGCTGCTGCGCCCTGCTGGATTTCTCCGGCACGCTCTGCATCGCCTGAAAAGGGGGTTTCTCTCCCTTCCGGCGTCAGCTCCCAGACGCCGCGTTCGCGGGACTGGATCAGACCCTGGTTCTTGAGCCGCGTGCGCGCCCAGCCCAGCCGCGAGGAAAGCACGGTCTGGCTGCGGCCGGGCAGCCGCGCGGCCTGCTGTGCCGCCGATAGGCCCAGAATGGCCGCCACTTTCTGCTCAAGCTGCGACACCGTCGCCGCGCCGCCCAACAGCTTCAACGCCTGGAACAACGGCTCCCGAAGCTCGCCGACCTGTGGCAGATCCACGGATGTTTCTTCGCCCACCGGCGGCCTGTCGCCGTAGCTGTCTACGTCCAGCTCAATCTGGGCCTCCAGCCCGAGGTTGCCCGTGCCGGCCCGGCTCTCGCGGGTGCAAACCCACAGGAAGCTCTGCAGATCGACCATATCCCGCGGGCGGTAGCGCTGGAGCGTATCGCCCAGTGCCTCAGCCCGGTCGCGTATCGTGGCGTAGACTTCTGCTGAGGGAGCAGCGCTGTAAACGCCGGGCATGCCGAGAAAGCGGAGGAACCAGCGCGCCACCTGCGGCTGCACGAAGAACTCGCTCTCCGGATGGGTGAGGAAGAGGAAGAAGGTGGGGAAGGGCCAGCGATTGGGCAGGTAATGGCGGCGTGCAAAGTCGGCGAAGGCCTGGAGCCGTTGCGGGCTGGGGCCGGGACCATAGAGCAGGCGTTGTAGCTGCAGGGCAAACTCCGCCCTGTCGAGGTTTGGCCGGTAGAGGATAGCCAGATCGCCCTGGCGCGGCACGCGGTTCCACAGCAGATTGGTCGCTTTGCCGAGCTGTTCCAGCCGCCGCATGATCTCGTCGTACTGCCAGCCGGCAATCAGGTTGCTCAGCGTTTCTTCGCCCAGGTGCTCCCGCGCCCGCGCCACCAGCTCCTGTTTGGGGGCGATTTCCTGGTCCACGAAGGGAGGATGGTCGAAGCTATCCCATCCGGGGTAGCGCCGGCGCACCAGGGCGACGAGTTCCTCAACCTGCCATTGATTGAACATAACGTAGATAATAGACGCGGCTAGGGGGCAGCCGGTTCAGGGGCCGGCTCCAGCTCGCTCGTGCAGTGCGGGCAGCGCACCGCTTTGTAGGAAATGGTCGAGAGGCAGTATGGGCACTTTTTGTTCTCGGGTAAGGCCGGCGCATCTTTGGCGCGCGGCGCCAGCTCTTCCTCCAATTGGCGGTCAATGCGGTTAATCACCCGAATCAGCAGGAACATAGCCAGGGCGACGAGCAGGAAGGCGACGACATTGTTAATGAACTGGCCGTAATTCAGGGTCACGGCTCCGGCGGCCTGCGCCTCGGCCAGTGTTTCATAGGGTCCGGGCGTCTCCGTCCCGCTCTTCAGCACGACGAACAGGTCGGTGAATGCCTGCTGGCCTACCAGCAGGCCGATAGGCGGCATGATGATGTCGTCAACCAGCGATTTGGCGACTGTGCTGAAGGCAGCGCCAACGGTAAACCCGACAGCCAGACCGATCAGATTGCCGCGCATGGCGAACGACTTGAACTCGCGCAAGAAACCCATTCTGGCTTATTGCTCCTCTGGCATAGGCGGAACGAGGCGCATGACGTAGCGCTCCTCCCGCGTCTCGACGATCTGGAAGCCCAGCCGCTCGTACATCCGGCGCGCGCCCGGGTTCGCCTTGAGGACGTGCAGGGAGACCGCCTGCCCTCGCGCAAAGGCCGCAGCCACCACGTCCCGGATGATCTGGCTGCCCAGGCCGGCCCCCTGAAACGCAGGCGCTATCTCGATAAGGGCGATGAACAGGTCGCCGTCGCGCTCCTCCAGCCTGAGCACGCCAACCTCCTGACCTTCGACGAGAATCACCTGAATCTCCTCGGGAACAAAGTGCTCGTGGAAATAGCGGGCCTGGAACGCGTCGTCCCAGCCCCAGGTCGCCTCCACGGCCGCGCGAATCGTAGCGACGTGCAGGGCATACAGAAAATCATAATCTCCGGCCGTGGCCGGGCGCAGCGTGTAAGCGTAACTCATTCACCCGTTCCCGGCTGGACAAACGGGCCCAGCCAGGCCTGAATCTGTTCGTTGCTCAACGGCACGGCTTCCGGCTCGGTGCGCCAGCAGCCGGGATCGGGCGCGCTGTTCAGGATGGTGCTGGCGACCTCTTCGCCGGTGGCGCTGGCGACGAGGCGGGCTGTGGTCGCGTAGCCGTAGGTGCGCTGTTCTTCCTGATCGCCGTCGCAGGGCGGCGCCGTCAGGGGCAGCGAGGCTTCCAGGCAAAGCACCAGCTCGGCATCCTCCGGCGCGTCCGGCTGCCAGGCTTCCGGCGCCACAGCCGGGTCCGGCGCCCAGCCCGTGCCTGCCCTCCGCAACACAACCACGCGCTGGGCCGGCGCGGTGGGATCGTAGTCCGGCGCCAGGGCGATGGCCTCGCCGTCGCAGGCGGGTATGACGGGCAGGTAGGCGGCGATCACATCCTCCGACTGGCGAACGCCTCCGGCAGTGCGCAGGGCCAGAAGGACGATCAGCGTCCCGAATAGAACGGTGAAGACGAGAATGGGAAGGGCCCGTAACAGGGCTGTACGCCGGTCCATAGCTGCATTATAGCGCCGGTGGACGAGCCCCTGCTAACGTTCTTCTTAGTCCCTGCCAACATCGATCTGACATCATCTTAATAACCTGTTAGAAGAATAGATTGGCCTTGCGACTCACTGTTTCAGTGGACTTCGTGCCTGAGTGGTGGAAGAGCAAGGAGAACAGAGTTATGAATCTGAATAAGTACACACAAAAAGCACAGGAAGCGGTGATCAATGCCCAGACTCTGGCGGAAGAGAACAACCACAGCCAGATTGAGCCGGTCCATCTACTGGCGGCGCTGCTGCGCCAGGAGGACGGCGTCGTCCCCCAGATCGTCAAACGGTTGGGCGTCGAGCTGGGCAGTCTCCTGAGCCGCGTGGAGGAGACGCTGCAGCGTATGCCCCGCGTGACCGGCGGCGCGCAACCGGGGCTGTCGCGCGAGCTGAGCAACATCGTTCGCCAGGCGGAACGTGAAGCCGAGAACATGCGCGATGAGTATGTGAGTACCGAGCATTTGTTCCTGGCGCTTGTCGATGCCGCGAGCAACGTGCGCAGCCTCGCCTTCTTGCGCGAGATGGGCATCGAGCGAAATGATGTGCTGCGCGCCCTGACCGGCATTCGCGGCACCCAGCGCGTCACCAGCCAGAACCCGGAGGCGACGTATGAGGCGCTGCAGAAGTACGGGCGCGACCTGACCAGGCTGGCCCGCCAGGGCAAGCTCGATCCGGTGATCGGCCGTGACGAAGAGATCCGGCGCGTGACGCAGGTGCTGAGCCGGCGGACGAAGAACAACCCCGTGCTCATCGGCGAGGCCGGCGTGGGCAAGACGGCTATCGTCGAAGGGCTGGCGCAGCGCATCGTCAATGGCGACGTGCCGGAGAGCATGAAGAACAAAGACCTCATCGCGCTGGACCTGAGCAGCCTTGTGGCCGGCGCCAAATATCGCGGCGAGTTCGAAGAGCGGCTGAAGGCCGTTCTGAAGGAGATTTCGGAGAGCGACGGCCGGATCATCCTCTTCGTGGACGAGCTGCATACGATTGTCGGCGCGGGCGCGGCCGAAGGGGCCATGGACGCGGGCAATATGCTCAAGCCGATGCTGGCCCGCGGCGAGTTGCGCCTGATCGGCGCGACCACGCTTGACGAGTACCGCGAGTCCATTGAGAAGGATGCCGCGCTGGAGCGGCGCTTCCAGCCCGTCTTTGTAGATGAGCCCTCGGTCGAAGACACGATCAGTATACTGCGCGTCCTGAAAGAGCGTTACGAGGTACACCACGGCGTGCGTATTACCGACGCGGCAGTGATTGCCGCTGCCACGCTCTCCAACCGCTATCTGACCGAGCGGCGGCTACCCGATAAGGCCATCGACCTCATCGACGAGGCTGCCAGCCGCCTGAAGATGACCATTGAGTCGAAACCGCCGGAGCTGGATCAGGTTGATCGCCAGATTCTGCAGCTGGAGATCGAGCGCGAATCGCTGAAGCAGGAGCGGGATGAAGCGTCGAAGGAACGGCTGCGCCACATCGAGGCGGAGATTGCCGGGCTGAAAGAGGAAGCGAACGCACTCCGCGCCCGCTGGGAAAGCGAGAAAGAAGCGATTGAAGAAGTTCGGGCGCTCAAGGAGCAGATGGACGACGTGCGTGTGCAGATCGAGCGCGCCGAACGCAACATGAATCTCGAAGAGGCCGCCCGGCTGCGCTACGGCACGCTCACGGAGCTGCAGAGGGATCTGGAGGTGAAGGAGCAGCGGCTCGCCGAGCTGCAGGGAGCGTCGCCCCTGCTAAAAGAAGAAGTGGACGCGGAGGATATCGCCCGTATCATCAGTAGCTGGAGCGGCATCCCGGTCAGCAAGATGATGGAGGGCGAAGTCCAGAAGCTGCTGAAGATGGAGGAGCGGCTACACCGGCGTGTGGTAGGGCAGGACGACGCCATCCGCGCGGTCGCCAATGCCGTGCGCCGCTCGCGCGCCGGCCTGCAGGATCGTTCCCGGCCGGTGGGCAGCTTTATCTTCCTCGGCCCGACCGGCGTCGGCAAGACCGAGCTGGCCCGGGCGCTGGCTGAATTCCTCTTCGACGACGAAGATGCGATGGTGCGCATCGACATGAGCGAGTACCAGGAACGGCATACCGTGAGCCGGCTCCTGGGCGCGCCGCCCGGCTACGTGGGCTACGGCGAAGGGGGTCAGCTAACCGAGCCGGTGCGTCGCCGCCCCTACAGCGTGGTGCTCTTCGACGAGATCGAGAAGGCCCATCGCGACGTCTTCAACACCCTGCTCCAGCTTCTCGACGATGGCCGGCTGACCGACTCGCAGGGGCGGACGGTGAACTTCCGCAACACCGTCGTGATCATGACCAGCAACATTGGCAGCCAGTATCTGCAGGGCCACAATTACGACGAGCAAGCGGCGCTGGAGGCGCTGCGGAACCACTTCCCGCCGGAGTTTCTGAACCGGATCGACGAGATCATCATGTTCAACCCGCTCAGCCGGAGCGATCTGGCCCAGATCGTCGAGATCCAGGCGGAGCACCTGCGGCAGCTCCTGCGCGACCGGGATATCGAGCTGCGCTTCACCGAGGAAGCGAAGCGATTGCTCGCCGAGGAAGGCTACGACCCGGCCTATGGGGCCCGGCCGCTGAAGCGCGCGCTGCAGAGGCTCGTCGCCGACCCGCTGGCCCTGGCTATTCTCGAAGGGGAATTCCAGGACGGGGATACGGTAGTCGTGGACGCGGACGCCGGCGGCATCGTCTTCCGCCATGGCGAGCGCACACCCGAAGCAGTGGCCTAGAGTTCTCGAGAGCGTGGTCAGGAAGCCGCGCTCTCTTGCTTACGTGGTCGGGCTGACCGGGGAGTAGCGTTCTGCCCCGGAGACTGGCGCCTCCGTCTGCCCCTGCCACCACGGTGGGACAGTCGGAAGAATGACGTGGAAGCGGCTGCCTGGCAGACGCTCTTCGTCCTCGCCCTCCGATTCGACCCAGATGCTGCCCCCGTGGGCCTCGACGACGCCCTTGGCGATGTGCAGGCCGAGGCCCGGCCCGGCGCCCTTGAACTTGGTCATCCCCGTCGAGTGCAGCTCGGGGTCGCCAATGCGGAAGAATTTCTCGAAGATGAGCTGGTGGAACTGCGGCTCGATGCCAATCCCTGTGTCGGCAATGACCACCTCCACGAATTCCGCGCCGTCGCCGCCGGGTATGATCGTCCCTTCAATGGTGACCGTTCCGTGGTCGGGCGTATACTTGATCGCATTGCCGATGAGATTGGCGAAGGCCTGGACCAGGCGCCGGTAATCGCCCCGGAGCGACGGCAGCGCCTCGATGCCCCGCATCTTCAGGAGCAGATTGCGCTGCCGGAGCGCATTGCCAAACTGGCCGACCGCCGTGTCCAGGATCGCCTGCATGTTCGTGGGCACGAGCATCAGCTGCAGACCACTGATCTCTAGCTGGCTGGCGTCGAGCATGGCTGCAATCACCGACTCCAGCCGGGCCGAGGCACGGATGATGTTGCCGGCGATTTCGCGCGTTTGCTCCCGGCTCAGCCCGGTCTCCTCGTTCATCGCCCTCAGCAGATCGGCATAGCCTCTGACCTGGGTCAGCGGCGTGCGCAGCTCGTGTGAGGCGATGGTGATGAAGTCGGTCTTAACCCGGTCCAGAATCTCCAGCCGGTCATTCTGGCGGCGGAGGTCGGTGTTGAGGAAGCGGATGCGCTCGTGCTGCTGGTTCAGCTCGCTGAACAGGCGCGCGTTTTGCAGCGCGATGACGGTCTGGTCGGCGAGTAGCTCAACCAGCTCCAGCTCGTCGTTGCGATAGGGCAGGCCAGACGCCTTAGGGCCGAGGGCGATCAGGCCGCTCAGGCGATCTTCCGTATGGATGGGCACGTAGACGTCCATAGCCATCTCCTCCAGCCAGACGCGCTCCGAGGCCGAGATGCCCGCATAGGCCGGGTTGAAGTCCACGTCATATTGCAGTAGAGGAAGTCGCCGCTCGGCGAGCGGTTCTACCAGGGGGCTATCGGAGCCGATGAGCTGCGCGCCACGCGGGACGGCGCCAATCCCCGGCACCGGCTCGACGAGGTAGCCGTCTTCGTCATTGCTGACCAGCAGCAAGGCCCCCCTCGTCGTGCCCAGTAGCTCGCTGACCGTGCCGATCATCAGGACTGAGAGCTGATCTACGTCGAGGGTGCGGCTGATCGCCTGGGAATAGCGGCGCACAACCTGGCTGGTCTGCAGCTCCCGGCCCAACAGCGAGCTGTAGAGAAGCCGCTCCAGCAGGCGCCGGAAGGGCTGGTAGAGGACAAAGCCCAGCACGAGGATACCCAGGATGACGAGGTAGTTACCGACCTGATCAAGCTGCAGCCGGGAGGTGGCGACGAGCGTGGTGGTGAGGACCAGGGCAGCAGGGACCGCGGAAGCCAGGACGAGAAGCAGGTAGGCAAGCGACTTGCGCAGGATGGCGCGGATGTCGAAGAGCTGGTGGTTCGTGGCGGCGCGCAGCAGGACGACGGCGGAAAGAAAGCGCACGAGGTGGCCCCCGGCCTGTACCCAGGGGCGGTTGTCGAAGACCAGCACCTCGCCGGCCACCGCCATGGTCACAAAGAAAATCCAGTGCAGCAGGCGGTTGGCGTGCCACGGGAAATAGGCCCGGCGATAGTCCAGCCAGGTGCGCGCGAGAATGACGACGCTGAGGCCCAGCCAGAGGCCAAAGGCCAGCCAGCCGCCCACAGTCGGGGCGAAGTTCGCCAGCGGGAGGGGAATGGTTATCTCCGTCGAAGGGGGCAGGTCCAGCAGGATAGATCCCGCCAGGATAAAGGCGGCAACCCAGGCCCAGGTGTGCGAGAGGGACCAATCGAGATAGTCGGCTGTGGCAAGGGCCAGCAAAAGCGTGCCGGCGGCGAGCAGCTTGACAGGCGCATTGAAAGCCGTTTCGGGCTCCGTATAGCCGAGAAGCAAAACCCAGGCAGCAGAGACGGCCAGGTAGCCGCCAAAAGCACGGACCCGCTGGCCCGGCCTGCTTCCCCAGGCCAGCAAATAGAGGAGCAGGACGGCATAACCAATGGCCGTGACCGGCGGAAACAGGGCGAGAATCTCAGAGATGTCAACCATAGGAAGAGCCAGCAAGCAGGACAAACACCGGCGGCTTGGAGACAGTCAGCATGGGAGCCAGGACGATTGCGATTGTAGCGACGCCCTCTGGCGCGGGCAAGAAACAAAAAGAGCGCAACTTACGTTACGCTCATCAGCGGATGGGGTGGGATTCGAACCCACGAGGGCTTTC
>Ga0123328_1000697_pt1 | contig 34799 bp, 27 predicted proteins | sample BioC12SIPDNA_2_FD_89702 | JGI IMG/M metagenome (GOLD analysis project Ga0123328, IMG submission 89702) | Anaerobic biogas reactor microbial communites from Washington, USA - Biogas_R1_A C12 SIP DNA | ecosystem: Engineered > Bioreactor > Anaerobic > Unclassified | place: Washington, USA...
CCAACGTCAACGGGCCACCAAAGGCGCCCCGGAGGCAGGATGACTCCGGCACAGCCGGCCGGAGGCCGGCGCTACTGCGCGCGCGGGCGCCGCGGCTTGGCAGCGGTCATGCCCCGCCCTCCTCGGCGCCCGCCGCGCCGGCGCGCCTGGTGCTGAGAAGCGCCTGTCCGCAGAGTCCCGGAAAGACCATAGAGTCCCCGAAGTCACGAACGGTTGCCCCGGCGGGCCGGGATAAGTGGACAGGAGTGTCTTTGGCGGACACCCCTCCGGCGCAGGACGGATACAATACGCAGGAAGACCATGACAGGCGATGGGGCCTGGGGAAGAGCCGGAACCCAGGGAATGATTCCGCCGCGCAGCACGCTGAGGACGCGGAGAACGGCAACGGGCAGAGAGGTTGTCCGGATCATGGGAAACAAGAAGTCTTCCGGCAGGCGGCAACGGATGCGCAGGAGGGCCGGCGCGTGCGGGGGACGGCGAGATGTTTCGGCGCCCTACGCCGAGGCGCCTCAACATGACATTCGGAGGGGGCCAATGCGAGGCGCAAAGAGAGCGGCTAAAAAGCCGGACCTGACGGAGCAGGTCCCTCCACCGCCCGCGCCGGGCGCGCCGCCGTTCGTCACGCCGGCGGCGGCGGAGAAGCGGGAACACGGTTTTCGCGAAACAAACCCAATCCGTCATAACATGCAATCCGCCCAGAAGTTAGACATTTCGATGGATCGGCCTGGACGCCGTCCCGTGCGTCGTGCCCGTGGTGTCGTCGTGGTTCCCAGGCGCACGGCTGCGGCAATACCTTCCGCTGCGAAACAAACCCAATTTCGGCCAGGCCCGGCGGCCGGCGGCCACGTCCGGCCCGGCCGTCCGGATGGCGCGCGAACGCCGGCATTTGTCGCGCCGCCGGCCGCTGCCTGACAGCCTTTTGCCGCACTTGGCCTTGCATTGTGGGGGCGGGCGCATACAATACTGACGGACAGCGTTTTGCACTCTCCCACCAGAACATCCGGGGTAACGGACATGGCGAAGGGCGGCGACGGGCGGGACGAACGCGAAAAGGCCCTGGAGCGCACCCTCGAGCTGATCGAGAAGCAGTTCGGCAAGGGCGCCATCATGAAGCTCAGCGAGGGCGAGACCCGGCTCGACGTGGCCACCATCCCCACCGGAAGCCCCGCACTCGACCTGGCGCTCGGCGTCGGCGGCGTGCCCCGCGGCCGGGTGATCGAGGTCTTCGGCCCCGAGGCGTCGGGCAAGACCACCCTGGCCCTGCAGATCGTCGCCTCCGCCCAGGCCCTCGGCGGTGTGGCCGCCTTCATCGACGCCGAACACGCCCTCGACCCCCAGTACGCTCGCAGTCTGGGCGTCGACATGGAGAACCTGCTGATCAACCAGCCCGACTCCGGCGAGCAGGCGCTGGACATCGTCGAGGCGCTCGTGCGCAGCAGCGCCATCGACATCGTGGTGGTCGACTCGGTGGCCGCCCTGACGCCCCGCGCCGAGATCGAGGGCGAGATGGGCGACCAGACGGTGGGCCTGCAGGCCCGCCTCATGTCCCGCGCGCTGCGGAAGCTGGCCTCCATCGTCTCCAAGTCGCACACCTGCGTCGTGTTCATCAACCAGGTGCGGATGAAGATCGGCGTCATGTTCGGCAACCCGGAGACGACGCCCGGCGGCCGGGCGCTGAAGTTCTACACCAGCGTGCGCATCGAGCTGCGGCGCATCGGCAGCCTGAAGGAGGGCGCCGAGACGATCGGCAACCGCTGCCGCATCAAGGTGGCCAAGAACAAGGTCGCCCCGCCGTTCCGCACCACCGAGGTGGAACTGCTGTTCCGCCGGGGCATCTCGCGCGAGGGCGACCTGATCGAACTCGGCGCGGAGCATGACGTCCTGGAGAAGTCGGGCGCCTGGATCTCCTATGGCGAGACGCGGCTGGGCCAGGGCAAGGAGAAGGCGCGCGCCTTCCTGGAAGAGAATCCCGACATGGCCGAGGCGATCGAGCTGGCGATCTTCGACAAGCTGTCGCCCCAACTGGCCGAGAAGCGGCGCAAGGAGTTCGAACGGATGCGGCGTGCGGCGAGCGAAGGGGCGGGGGACTGAGCGCCGCCGGCGCCGGGGAGGGCGCGCGATGATCCTGGGCATCGGCGTGGACATCGTGGAGGTGCAGCGCATCCGCCGCGCGGTGGACGCCTACGGCGAGCGGTTCGTGCGCCGCGTGTTCACGGACTGCGAGGCGGCCTACTGCCGGCGATGCGCGCACCCGGACCAGCGGTTCGCGACGCGATTTGCGGCGAAGGAGGCGGCGCTGAAGGCCCTGGGGGTCGGCTGGGCGCAGGGGCTGCAGTTCGTCGACGTGGAGGTGGTCAACAACGATCTGGGCGCGCCGTCGATCGCACTGAGCGGGGCGGCGGCGGACCGGGCGTACAGCATGGGCGTGGAGCGGATCCACGTGAGCCTGACGCACCACCGCCACTTCGCCATCGCCCAGGTCCTCCTGGAAGGCCGCCCGCCGATGCCGTAGTCCGGCCGCCTGCGGCGCCGGCTCAGGCCGGTCGGGCGAGCACGACGGCGCACTCATAGAGAGACGTGCGTGCCTTCGCCGCGTTGGCCCTGACGGAGGACTTGATGATGCTCGAGCCGGTTCGTTTCTCCCGGAGCGGGATCGTCTCTTCCGCCTTCAGTCCCTGCAGCTCGCAGATGCGCGCGAACAGGTCGTCGGTCCTGAACTCCACCCCCTGCAGGATGCTGTTGCCGAGGACGATCACTGCGCGGCCGCCGGGGCGCAGAATGCGCGCCAGGATTCCTGCGAAGCGATGGCAGTCGTTGAAGTATGTCGCCGCGTAGTTTGCCCAGCCCGCGCCGCCGTACTGGCCTTTGTGCGTGTTGATTGTGCGGAGCATTGCCAGGTCGGCTTCGAGATCGGGAAGCGGGAACTCGAGCGACACGGCCTCTTGCGCCCTTACGTTCTGCCAGAACTTCCCGAAGCTGTTTTGTTCGACTTGCTTGAGATCACCGGGCGAACCGACCAGGTCCAGCCAGTACATCTGAGGACGGCTGTTGCGAACATAATGGTAGTTGTTCAGGTACGGCGGCGACGTCAGCACCAGATCGATGCTGCCGCCCGGCACGCGGCCGTGGAGGTCGAAGAAGCTCCCGCGATGAAACTCCACCTTCGGGCGCTCTGCCGAACCCACCCGAGCCTGGACATCCCGAATATCGGAGAGCATCTGGCGAAGCTTGCGGACCAGGACCTGCACAACCGGTGCGTCCAGGACATCGCTCTTGCCGGCAGCAGCGCGCGTGCCGAGACTGGGCTCGTAGGAGTAGTTGGAGAAGCCGACCAGTTCGGAGGCCAGCGCGACACGGAAACATTCCTGAACAGACGGATCGACGATGCCGTTGATGAAATCCCTTACCAGCAGGACCTTTTGCTCCACGGGCGGCGAAAAGAACGCCTGCCGACTGACGAACCCGGCGGGTGGCCGGCTCGTGGGCTCTCGTCCGGAGCCAATGGCCTCGGTCACCTCAGTCTCGAATCGCGCAACCGTGGACTGCAGCGCCTCCACAGGTATGCCATGAACGCCCAGTTTGAGCCGTGCAGCAGTTGCCGCGTAGGGGTTGATCTCGAAGCCCCAGACCGGATGACCCTGGAGCAAGGCCGTCACCGGCGTCGTTCCCACACCGGCGAACGGATCGAGGACCGTTGCGTTTGCCGCCGGGATTGCATTCAGGTAGTGGTCCAGCGCTTCTGCTACGAAGACGGCGCTGAAGCCGGCAATCCAGGGCACCCACCGGTGAACGGGGAGGTCGGAATTCTCAGAGAAAGCGGAGTCGCTGAAACCCTTCTTCGCCGGGATTTGACCGGTGGAAACCGACTGCACATTGAACAGCAACTGCTGGTTTCCGGCGTACGCGGCAGGCGCCTCGTTGATCCGAAGCTGCTCCTCGATCCACGCATCGAGATCGCGCTTGCGCATCCGCCACTGACGTCCCACCTTGAACGCGGGCAGTTCTCCGCGTTCGGCAAGCCGGTAGATCGTCTTGGGGTCGACCACGAGCAGTTCCGCTGCATCCTGGATTGTCAGAATATCCATCCGACTCTCCGCGAAGCCCGCGAGAATTGTGTCCAATACAGGGTCTTATACTCGCGCCAATGTGCCTTGTCAAGACGAGAAATGGGCGTTTTTCCCGCCGGAAGAAGAAGGTGTGATCGGGAGGCTGCGCTCAGTCGGTGCGCTCTGCTGACACCCCGGACAGCGAGTGTTCGGACGCCGGATCGGTCTTAAGGGAGGAGGGCCCGGACAGCGAACTCACGGGCGCCGGCGGGGCTTTGTCTTCCAGCGGCGGTGGAGCCAGAGCCACTCCTGGGGCGCCTTGCGGATCTCCTCCTCGAGATCGTGCGTGAGGCGTTGCGTGATGCGGTGCACCTCGGCCGCCGGGTCGGCGTCGGGGCGGGGGAAGATGAGGTCCTTCAGGACCAGCCGGAAGCGGTTCTGCCCCGGGATGCGGCGGGCATAGGTGAAGGCGGCCGGCGAGCCGGTGTAGACGGCCAGCCGGCCGGCACTGGGCGCCGTGGAGGCGGGCCGGCCGAAGAAGTCCACGAAGATGCCCTTGCGGCGCGCGTCCTGGTCGATCAGCAGTGCGGTGTGTTCGCCGCGCCGGAGCAGGCGCAGGACCTCGCGCCAGCTATCCTCCTTCTCGAGCGTCTTCTGGCCGCTGCTCTGGCGCATGCGCCGGACGTGGCGCGCCAGGTAAGGGTTGCTCGTGTCGCGCGCGATGCTCCAGACGGGCAGCCCGATCAGTGGCGAGGCCAGCCCGAGGACCTCGAACTGGCCGAAATGGCCGGTGACGAAGATGATGCCCCGGCCCTCGGGCACGTCTCGAACCTTCTCGAAGCCCTCGAGTTCGAACAGGCCCTCGTAGTCTCCGCGGGCGGCGCGACGCGAGACGTTGGCCGAGTCGACCACGGCCTCGGAGAAATGCCGGTAGACATTGCGCAGGATGCGCCGGATCTCCGCCTCCTTCAGGTCCGGAAAGGCGGCGCGCAGGTTCGCCAGCGCCATCTGCTTGCGTTCCCGGCGGTCCAGCAGGCGGGTCACGTCGGCGGGGTACCGTGCAACGACGCGCGCGACACTCCACGGCAGGGCCTGCAGGATGGCCAGGCTCGTGCGCGCGACCAGGTAGGTCGGCCCGTGTTTGAGGACATCCCGCAGTCGGTTCAAGCCACCTTGCCTTTTAGGAGGTCAGGGCGCGCATTGTACACGGTTCGCCCTTCGCTTCTCAAACGGCGCCGAGCGGCGCCCGGCGCACGCGGTTTGCAGCCGCGGGCGATTCTGCTACAATACACCGGCCTCAGGGCGCCGGCGGCATGCGGCGCCGCCACGCCGTCTCCTCCAGTTCGTCCGCTCAACGCGGCGGCGGTTCACATGGCTCGAGAACAGGTCAGGTCGATCCAGGGCACCGAAGACGTGCTCCCCGCCGGATGGGGGCACTGGCGCCGGCTTTACGAGGCGGCCCGCACGGTGTTCGAGTCCTTTGCTACGGCGAGGTCCGCACGCCCGTCATCGAGGACGTCCAGCTCTTCGTCAAGGGCACCGGCGAGACGACGGACATCGTGCAGAAGGAGATGTACACCATCCCGACCGGTGAGGACGAAGCGATCGCGCTGCGCCCCGAGGGCACGCCGCCGGTCGTGCGCGCCTACCTGGAGCACAGCCTGCACAAGCAGCAGCCGTTCCGCAAGCTCTACTACGCCGGGCCTATGTTCCGGCGCGAACGCCCGCAGCGCGGACGCCTGCGCCAGTTCCACCAGCTCGGGGTGGAGGTGTTCGGCAGCACCAGCCCCCTGGTGGACGCCGAGACGGTGCTGATGGCGGGCGAGGTGTTCCGGCGGGTGGGCCTGACCCGGCACACCGTCTGGATCAACACCATCGGCTGCCCGCAGTGCCGCCCCGCGTTCCGCGCGCGCCTGCTGGAGATCCTTCGCGGACGCACAGAGGAGCTGTGCGCGGACTGCCGGGACCGGATCGAGCGCAACGTGATGCGGGTCTACGACTGCAAGAACGAGGGTTGCCGGCGCGTCGTGGACTCCCTGCCCGAGATGACCGACCACCTGTGCGAGGCCTGCACGGCGCACCACGCCGAGGTGCGGGCCGCGCTGACCCGGGCCGGCGCCGGGTTCCGGGACGACCCGCGGCTGGTCCGCGGGCTCGACTACTACACGCGCACCGTCTACGAGATCAAGCACCCGGACCTGGGCGCGCGGGACGCCATCTGCGGGGGCGGCCGCTACGACGGCCTGGTCGAGGAACTGGGCGGCCCCCCGACTCCGGGCGTGGGCTTCTCGATCGGCGCCGAGGCGACGCTCCTGGCCATGGAGGCCGAGCTGGGGCCCGCGCCGGACTCGTCGGCCTCGCCGACCGCCTATGTTGTCTGCTTCGACGACGCGCTGCGCTGCGACGCCTTCGCGCTCGTGCACGACCTGCGCCGGGCCGGCGTATCGGCCGACATGGACTACGAGGGCCGCAGCCCGAAGTCCCAGCTCCGCGTCGCCAACCGCCTGAACGTGCGTCTCTGCTGCCTGCTGGGGCCGGACGAGGCGGCCCGCGGGGAGGTGACCCTGAAGGACATGACGGAGGGCCGCCAGTGGGCCGCCCCGCGCGCCGAGGCCGCCCAACAGGCGGCCGCGCTGCCGACCCCGGACGCATCGAAGGAGGGGTGAGACCATGTTGCGGCGCATTCGCATCAATGGCTACAAGTCCTTCCATGGGCTGGACCTCACTCTCGGGGCGGTCGCAGTCGTGATTGGCCCCAATGGCGCGGGGAAGAGCAACCTCCTGGACGCAATCCAGCTCGTCTCCGGCTTCGTCACCCAGCCAAGCCTTCAGGAGGCGTTCGACGGACACCGGGGCCTGCCCCTGGAGAGCATGTGGTATGGCGAGCACGGTTTCGACGGCCTCCGTGAACAGGAGTCCGTGCGCTGTCGCTTCGGTGTGGATGTTGAGTTGTCTGAGAGCGTCCTCGAGGAAACAGAGCGGACGATCGCGCAGAAGCGGCACGGCCTTGACACGGAGAGGGACGGCGCGCGACAGCGCGTGCTCGAACGGCTCCTGCGCCACGAGATCGAGATCGAGTTGCTGCCGCGCACAGGCGTGTTGCGGGTGGTGGATGAGAGAGTCCAGGCATTGAAGTCGGACCTGACTCCCAAGGCGAACCGTGTGGCCTTCCTCGAGAGGGTCGACGGGCAACTCCGGCTTCGGATGGAGGGCCAGGGCCGACCATCCGAGTTCCCTCTCGGTCTTGACCACACCATCATGTCAACAAGCCTGTACGAACCCCATTACCCCCATGTTACGGCGCTGCGTCGTGAGATGAGCAGATGGCGGACATACTACCTGGAGCCCCGAACGCTCATGCGAGAGGACGTGCCCGTCTCGGAAGTCCGCGGCATCGGCCCCAGGGGCGAGAACCTGGCCGCATATCTCAACACACTCAAGAACCAGTGGCCGTCCTCCTTCGACAGCTTCCGGCGGGCCGTCGGGACCATCATGCCCAATCGGCCGGAGATCGACGTTGCCTTGACGAAGGAAGGGATGGTTGGGCTGAAGGTGACCGAAGCTACGTGCGAGTTCTCGGGCAGACTCATCTCCGAAGGGACACTACGCCTGTTGGGTCTGCTTGCGGCTGTTCATCCCGACAGCCCGGCGACTCTCGTGGGATACGAGGAGCCGGAGAACGGTGTCCATCCTGCCCGGATCCGTACCATTGCCGACATCATGCATCGCGCATGCACACAGTATGGCAAGCAACTGCTGGTCACGACGCATTCCCCGCTGCTTGCCACGTCGTTCCCTCGCGATTCGTGGTACGCCTGCAGGAGAGAGGGGCCCGGAAGCGTCATCGAGCCGCTTGGGTGTCAGGGCCCGCTGCTTGCCGAGGGCGATGTTGAGGAGGCGCTATCGGAAGCCATGATTCGGGGCGACTTCGGCGGGTGAAGACGAGGATCACATACTTCCTGGAAGACCGCGCACAGGAGGCGTTCATCCGTGCGCTCGTGGCGCGTATTGCCCGTGAGGAAGGGCGCGAGGTCGCCTCTGACGTTCGCTCCGCAAGGGGCGGGTCGCAGGTGCTTGCACAACTGAAGAGGTTCGCGGGCTCGGTGGCGAAGTCGGCGAGCGCAGGGCCTGCGTTCGACATCCTTGTCGTGGCAATCGACGGGAACTGCCACACGAGGGCGAAGAGGGTGCGTGAGATCATGGGCGTCATGCGCGGAACGGGACTGGAGTCCCAGACCGTCTGCTGTGTTCCGGATCCCCACATCGAGCGCTGGTACTGCTTGGACGAGGGCGCCCTCAGGAGAGCCGTGCCTTGTGATATCCGTGTGCGTGCGCCGGAGTACAAGTGCGACAAGGCCTTCTACAAGAAGCTGCTTGGCGATGCGCTGGCGCCCGTGCGCTCACTGATGGGCGGCGCCGAGTATGGTGAGGCGATCGTTGCGGAGATGGATCTCGATGTGGCAACTAACCGAACGCGCCGGCCGAGCGGGTTGCCCGAGTTCGTTGACGACATGCGGAGACACCTGCGCTAGTTCCGTTGGCTCCTGCAGATCTCGGAGGGAAGGAGGCGCAATGAGCGAACAGGAGATACGCTCCCTGATCGGCCAACTGCGCGACTTCCGCCTGCGCAGCCGGGCGGCGGACCGTCTCGTCGTCCTCGGCCGGGAGGCGGTGCCGCACCTGATCGAGGCGCTGGACCGCGAGGGGCAGGAGGGCGCGCGCTGGGCAATCCTGAAGTGCCTGGGGGAGTCCCGCTCGCCGGAGGCCGCGCAGGTCCTCGTCCGCTGGCTCGGCGACCGCAACTACCACTCGGTGGCCCACGAGGCCCTGGTCAGGATGGCCGGACGCGACCTGGGACCCCTGCCCGAGGAGTGGCTGCGCTGGGCCCGGCGGGCGGCCGGCGGAGCGGACGCTGCGCCGGCCGCGGACGCCGCCGACCGCGATGCGGCGGCCAACCGGCAGTTGATCGAGCAGGCCGTCGAGGGCACGGCCGCCACGTGGCGCGAGGACGAGCCGGACCGCTTCCGGGTGAGCGTGCCGCTGAGCGGCGCGCGCAGCCGGGAGGTGACGGTCGTGTTCGGCTCGACGGACCACGAGGGTTGCGAGATCGCGCTCGTCTACTGCAACTGCGGAGAGGCGAGCGCGGACGATTACGAGGCCGCCCTTCGGCGCAACCTCCGCATGCCGTACGGCGCCATCGGCCTGCGCGATATCGGCGGACGGCCCTGCTTCGTCATGTTCAACACGATCCTGCGCCACGGCCTCAGCCCCGTCGAGCTGCGCAAGAGCGTGTTCACGATCGGCGAGCGCGCAGCGCAGATCCCGGGCCGGATCCGTGACTGATCGCCGCGCCCATACGGAGTCGGCCCGTGCGGCGCCCGTCACGCGGGAGCGTCCCCTGGAAGAGGATGTGGTCAGGACATGCTGAAACGGACACACAAGTGCGGTGACCTGCGCCTTGAGGATGCGGGCCGGCCGGCCACCCTGAGCGGATGGGTCGCCAACTGGCGCGACCACGGCGGACTGGTCTTCATCGACCTGCGCGACCGGACCGGCATCACCCAGGTCGTGTTCAAGCCGGACACCGATGCCGAGCTGCACGCGCGGGCCCGTGCCCTGCGCAGCGAGTACTGCATCAGTGTGCAGGGCCGGGTGGAGCAGCGCCCGGCGGAGATGGAGAATCCCGACCTGCCCACCGGCCAGGTGGAGGTCAACGCCCGGCAGATGGAGCTGCACAGCGCCAGCGAGCCGCCCCCCATCGACGTGGAGAGCGGCGAGGACGTGTCCATGGACGTGCGGCTGCGCTATCGCTACCTGGACCTGCGCCGGCCGGCCATGCAGCACAACCTGGAGCGCCGCCACCGCCTCATGCAGTCGACGCGCCGCCACCTGGACGAGCAGGGCTTCATCGAGGTGGAAACGCCGTTCCTCACCAAGAGCACGCCCGAGGGCGCGCGCGACTACCTGGTGCCCAGCCGCGTGCAGCCGGGCCGCTTCTACGCCCTGCCCCAGAGCCCCCAGCTCTTCAAGCAGCTCCTGATGGCCGGAGGGCTGGACCGCTACTTCCAGATCGTCAAGTGCTTCCGGGACGAGGACCTGCGGGCCAACCGGCAGCCGGAGTTCACCCAGATCGACATCGAGATGTCGTTCGTGGACGAGGCGGACGTGCAGGCCATGACGGAGGGCCTGGTCGCAAGGCTGTTCGCCGACCTGGGCAAGGGCGAACCGGCCCTGCCGCTGCCCCGCATCACCTACCATGAGGCGTTCGACCGGTTCGGCACCGACGCGCCGGACATGCGGTTCGGGCTGGAACTGCGCGACATCACGGACGTGGCGCGCGAGTGCGAGTTCCGCGTCTTCCAGCAGGCGGCGGCCGGCGGCGCGCTCGTGCGCGGCCTGTGCGTGCCCGGCGGAGCCGCGATGCCGCGCAGCCAGGTGGATGAACTGGTCGAGTGGACCCGGCAGCTCGGCGCCGGCGGCCTGGCGTGGCTGAAGCTCCGCGACGGCCGGCCGGAGGGCGGCATCTCGAAGTTCCTCAAGCCGGGTGAGCTGGACGCCATCTGCCGGCGCCTGAACGCCGGGGACGGGGCGCTGCTGCTGTTCGTGGCCGAGCGCCGCTACCTGAGCAACCTGACCCTGTCGCACCTGCGCCTGCGGCTTGGCCGCGAGCTGGGGCTGCTGGAGGGCGCCCCGGACGCGCTGTGCTGGGTCGTGGAGCCGCCGGCCTTCGAGCCCGACGAGGTCACCGGCCGGCTGACGTTCGTGCACCATCCGTTCACGTCGCCCAGCCAGGACGCGCTGGACCGGCTGGAGACCGACCCGGCCTCGGTGCCCGCGCGGGCCTACGACCTGGTGATGAACGGGCAGGAGATTGCCGGCGGCAGCATCCGCATCAACGACCCCGCGCTCCAGATGCGCGTATTCCGGCTGCTCGGCTACACGGAGGAGCAGGTCGAGGAGCGGTTCGGCTTCTTCATGCGCGCGCTGCGCTACGGCGTGCCGCCGCACGGGGGCATCGCGTTCGGGTTCGACCGCACGGCCATGACGTTCCTGGGCATCGAGGACATCCGCGAGGTCATCGCGTTCCCGAAGACGCAACGCGCCGTCTGCCTGCTGACGGACGCCCCGTCGGAGGTCGACGAGACCCAGCTCCGCGAACTGGGCATCCGGCGGCGCGAGGACTGACGAGGCTGGCCCTGCAGGGCCGGCTCAAGACGACATGAAACCGCAGATGAACGCCGACGAAGACGGATGAAGCGGACAGACTGACGGACGCCGACCTGGCGCAGTGTATGAACCACCTGAGGGCCACGGGGCTGCGCGTCTGCCTTCTACTCAGCTTCGGCGCCGCCCGGCAGTGCCGGCGCGCGGGATGACGTGGAGTACAGGGTGGTGTCCGCGGCTTCTGAACTCCCGTAGTCCCGGCCCGTGCATCGAACGGGCGTCGTTGTCAGCGCTCGCGTGGGACGCGTGCGCGGCGGCGCGGACGCTCCGGGTCCAACGCGCCTGCCGGGCCGGCCCCGGCCGCCCCCAAGGGCTTGTGCTGGGCCTGCAGATGCTCCGGCAACAGGTCGCGGATCCGGGCCGCCACCTCCGGATCGTCGGAGGTGATCGTGACCACGATGCCGTTGCCCGTCTCCTGCACGTCCATGGCGACCTGCTGATCGCGCAGCAGGCGCCGCGCCTCCTGCGTCCGCCGGGCGCGACGCGCCCGTTCGGAAAGCGCGTCCACCCACTGCGGCATGCGTTCCTGCAGGGCCTGCACCACCTCCGGCCTGGTCGAGGTGAAGCTGACGATCACGCCGTCGTCCGTGTTGCGCGCGCTCACCCCCACGTCTTCGGCCAGCAGCGCGGCCGGCCCCGCGCCGGCACGCAGGGGCCTCTCAGGCTGTCCGGGGCGTGCGCGGCGCCTCTGCGTCCGTTCCTGGGTGCGAGCGAGCCCGGCCGCCACGCCCTCCGCGACGCGCAGTTGCAGGGCCGTCACGCGGGCCGGTTCGTCGGCGGTCATCTTCAGGTCGACACCGTCGGGGGCGTTGAGGACCTGCACGCCTTCGGTCTCGCCGCCCAGGAACACGGCCAGGATGCCGCTGCCGCCCGCGGCGGCGGGCCGTTCGCCGGGCATGGCGGCGGTTCGCTCCGGCCGAGCGGCGGCGGTTCGAGCCGGCCGGCCGCGGTCCCAGTCAGGGGCCTGCGCCCATGCCGGCGCCGCACATGCCATGAGTGCGCAGACAATCGCCAAGCTTCGCCGGTGTTCTGTTCTCATCACTCGCCTCCTTGCGGGGCCGTTTGGGGAGGCCGGCCGCCCTCAGGGCGTTCCCCCTGCGGCGTCTGACCGGATTCGATCGGGGGGCGGCTGCGTTCCGAGGTCGCGCCGGGGCCCCGGCTGCGCCGGCGTCCCCTGAAGTCGCGCATCATCGATAGCCAGGCCTCGCGCTGCTCGGGCGTCAGGATGCGGCGCGTCTCGAGCATCTGCTCGACGACCGCCTCCCGCTGCTCCTTCTCGATGCGGTCGATCGCTTCCTGTTCGGCCAGGATGGCATCCACGTCGGCCGGCTCGGCCTCCAGGAGCTTGTAGAGCTGCTCGCTGTGCGTGCGTGCGCGCCGTCTGAGTTCCTCGGTCTTGCGTTGGAGTCCCCTGTGGCTCTCTTCCAGGCGCGTCTTCTGCTCGTCGCTCACCTCGAGCCGGTCCCACCACCGCCGCCCGTCCCGCAGATGGGGCCGTCGCGCGGCCGAGGGCCGATGCCGGGGTGTCGCCGGGGGATCCTGGGTCGGGGGAGGGGGCGGCTGCTTCTTGCGCGCCCAGACGGCCAGGAATGCCGCGTTGAAGGCGAGCGAGAAGACGAGCAGGAGCGCCGGCATCTTCTTCCACATAGGGCGCCTCTCACTCTTCGTCGATGACGAACGCCAGGTACACGTCACTGAGCGAGTCCTCGGGCATCGCCACCGGCATGTCCGTCTGGAGCGCAATCCCCTCGGATTCCATCCGGTCGGACGCCGTCGCGTGCCCGTTGGCCGCCGCCGAGGTCCATCCCATGGCCATGCCGACGGCCACCCCCGCCACGGCCATGAAGACGGCGGCGATGCGCGTCAGGGCGTCTCCGAACAGCCGCACGCGGCGGCCCATGCGTCCCACGCGGAGGGCCCGGCCGGCCTCGGCCGCCTGCCGCACGCGCCGGGCAAACCCGTCGGGCACCTTGGCACCGGGCAGAGAGCCGATCGCCCGATTCAGCCTCAGCCACTGCGACCGCACGTCGGTGCAGGCGCCGCAGGCGCGCAGGTGCTCGTCCACCTTGGCCCTTCGTTCCGGGGACAGCTCCCCGTCCAGATAGGCGTTCAGCAACTCCCTTGTCCGTTCGCAGTTCACCATGCTCCTCCCACTGTTTAAACGCCCCGGCAGGCCGAATCCTGCGCCCCTTTGCGGGACGCGTCTACAGCCGGTCCTCCAGGACGTCCTTCAGCTTCCGCTTCGCCCGGACGAGCAGCGCGTCCACGGCCGTAGGCGAGCAGCCCAGCGCCCGGCCGATGTCTTCATAACTCATGTCTTCGAAGTGCTTTAGGATGATCGCCATCCGCTGGCGCGGCGGCAGCGAATGCACGGCCGCGCGCACGAGTTCGTGCAGTTCGCCGGCCAGAACGGCCTGCGCGGGACCGGGGTCCGGATGCGCCCGTTCGTGCGGGGATTCGAGCGGGCCGGGCCGCTTCCTGCGGTACAGGTCGACGCAGAGGTGCCAGACGACGTTGTACAGGTAGGTGCGGAAACGCGCGGACGGCTCGTAGCGCGTCGCGCCGGACAGGATCTTCAGGAACGCATCCTGCGCCACGTCCTCGGCCAGGACGGGGTCCCCCAGGAAGCGGTAGGCCACGTTCAGGGCGAGTTGCTGATTGCGCTGCACGACCTCCTCGAAGGCGTCCATGTCGCCCTCGGCCGCCCGCGCCATCAGTTCCTCATCGGACGCCATTGACGCAAGTTCCTGAGCGTGGTGTAACCCCCTGAAGAGTATGGCAGAAGGGCCCCCGCGCATCAACCGAGCGGCCCGGCGCGGCTCAGCGAACTCAGATGAAGTTCAGGCCATAGTCGACCAGCGGCAGCGGGAACAACTCGTCCAGCACCCCGCGCAGTTCGCTCTCGGGCGCCAGAGGCAGGTCCGCGCGCCGGTCGCGCGCCTGGAACACCAGTTCGGTCAGCCCCGTCATGCCGCCCAGGGGCAGCGATTCGGCGCCATAGCGGACGCACAGCCCGCCCTCCGTGTCCAGGCGGAGGCGGCCGGCGCGCTCCTGGCCGAGGCGTTCGGCGAAATCCGCCGCACAGGCGCTCCAGAACCGCGCGGGGTCCGCGATGCCGACCGTCCCCCGGAAGCCCCGCAGTTCGGACGGCCACCCGAACGCGTGCGCCAGTTCGGCGGCCTCGCAGTCACTGCCCATCGCACGCAGGTGCAGCCCGGCGGCGTTGCGCTTGGTCAGCAACAGCCGCAGACCGTGCGCCACGGCCCAACGGGAGCCGGCCATCTCCACCGCGGTCAGGGCGTCGGCCGCCTTATGGCGCCCGCCCACCTGGTAGCTCAGGTAGGCCACCGGCCGGCCCGTGCTCCTCCGGCACACCAGTTCGGTGTCGCCCGGCGCGTCGCACACGAGGCCGCATCGGAGCAGGGCCAGGAAGTCGGAGGGCGTGCGCACGAACCGCACCGGTTCGGCCGCATGCAGGCCCACCAGGGCGGGCAGGTCTTCGGGCTGCCAGGGGCGCAGCACGTAGGGGCCGTCGGCCGGCAGGCGCGCGGCCTCGATCGAGTAGACGGGATAGGCGCCGACGCACACGTAGCCCAGACGCGTGTAGAGCCCCCGAGTGCCGGAGATGAGGAACAGGTCGACGCGGTCGGCCAGGGCCGTCGTGACGGCGTCATCCATCAGCCGCGTGCCGAGGCCCCGGCCGCGGTACTGCGGATCCGTGCAGACGGCGCCGATGCAGCAGGTCCGGTGAAGGCTGCCGCCGAGCCGAACGTCGCGCACGAACATGCCCACAAAGGCGACCACCCGGCCGTCGTCCGTGAAGACGCGCAGATGCCCGGCGTTCTCCCGGCAGAGCATCAGGGGAAAGTGCTTCTCCATGCCCCCGGGCTGCCCGGGGCGGAAGGTCGCATCGACCAGTTCCATGGCGCTCCGGAACTCCTCCGGGGCAACGGCCTTCGGTCCGTCGATCGTCATGGGGGTGCACCTCGGCTGCAACGGGGATGAACGGCGGTCGGCTCGCGACGACGCGTCAGGATAGCACCACGCGCCTCGGGCCGCAAGGGCGGCCGCGCCCGCGGGGCGGCCGCCCCCGCGGGGCGGGCGCCCCCGCATTGACGCCGACCCGCAATGCCGGTACACTTCCGGAACCGCACGATGGGGGCGGCAGCCGGCCGAGGACCGATCGACGCGTTCGCCCACCCCACGCACACCTGCACAGGCACGGGAAGACCCGCATGAAGGACAGGATTCAGGCCTATCGCTCCCGCGTCACGACCGTCTCCTGGGGTTGGCTGCTCACGAACCCCCGGGCGGCCTGGCGCATTGCGCGCGGGTTCTTCCGGGGCCTCGTGCTGCGCAAGAACACGCTCAAGTCCGTCGACATCCTCAGCACGTTCGACTGCCAGGCCCGGTGCACGATGTGTTCGGTGGCGAAGTTCCGACGGGAGAGCGGGCCGCCCCTGACGCTCGACCAGTACCGCTCCCTGGCCGATCAGGCGGCCGGGCTGGGCGCCGTCTCGGCCATCTTCCTGGGCGGTGAGCCGCTCCTGCAGGACGACCTCTGCGAACTGGTGAGGATCTTCAGCGCCCGCGGGTTCTTCGTCAGCGTGGTCAGCAACGGCATCGCCGTCACCGAGCCGCTGATCCGTCGGCTGCGCGAGGCGGGGCTCCGGGCGATGTTCCTCAGTCTCGAGAGCCTGGACGAAGAGGTCAACGACCGCCTGCGCGGCCACCCGGGCCAGTGCCGGAAGGTGCAGGAGGCCGTCCGAATCGGCAAGGAACAGGGGCTCACCGTGGGCATCTGCACGGTGTTCGTGCCGGGCGAGACCGAGCGGCTCCAGGGCGTGCTGGGCTACTGCCGTGAGAACGGCCTGCGCGCCTTCCTGGCTCCGCTGGCCCGCGTGGGGAAGGCGCAGGACATGGACGGCAACACCGACGATTCCTACGAGGAGCTGATGTCGGTCCTGAAGCAGCACCCGAACGCGACCGTCGATTGGGCCTGTTCGTACTTCCTCAGGCCCCGCTGCCCGGCCGGCAAAGAGAAGCTGGCGATCACCTGCTACGGCCACGTCATGGGCTGCTGCCTGAACCACATCTCCTTCGGCAACGTCCGCGACGAGCCCCTGCAGCGCATATGGGAGCGTGCCACGAAGTTCTCGGCGTACCGAGACGCGCCCGACCGCTGCCTGGCCGCGTTCGACCAGCAGTACAGACGCGACATCCTGGCGCCCATCGCGCGTCTGCCGCACAGCCCGGTCGCCTACACGGACCATCCCGCAATCACCCCGTCCACCGAACCCGATCTGTTCCCACAGGACCAGGAGCCCCGCTGACGCCTCGGGGCGGACCAATGCACGGCAGCTCACAGGAACCGACCACGCCGGAGGCGACCGCGCCGGCAGCGGACGGGTGGCGGCCGCGCCTGCGCGCGCTCTGGGACTCCCCCCGGCTGCCCGCCGTCCTGATCGGCCTCGGCATCGCGCTGCGCCTCGTCCAGTACGCGTCCCGGCGTTCGCTCTGGATCGACGAGGCATGGCTCGCACTGAACATCATCAACAGGTCATGGGGCCGCCTTCTGCTGCCGCTGGACTTCTGCCAGGGCAGCCCGATCGGCTTTGTGCTTCTGGCCAAGGCGGCCGTCGTGGCGTTCGGCACCGGCGAGCTGGCGCTCCGGCTGGTACCCTTTCTGGCGGGTGCGTTCAGCGTGTACGCGTTCTGGCTGCTCGCGCGAGGATGGCTGGGTCGAAACGCGGCGATCCCGGCCCTGGCGCTCTTCGCCCTGCTCCGGTTCCCCGTCTACTACGCGGCCGAGGTCAAGCCCTATTCGCTGGACGTGCTCTGGACCGTGGTTCTGTACCTGCTGTTCACCCCGGTTCTGAACGGTGAGACCGGGCTGCGCCGCCTGCTTCCGCTGGCCGCCGCGGGCGTCGTGGCGGTCTGGTTCTCCTATCCGGCCTCCTTCGTTCTCCCGGGCGCGGGGATGACGCTGGCCGTGGTTCTGCTCCTGAGGCGGCAATGGGCGGGGCTGGCCAGGGCGGCCGTGATGGGCGGTGCCTGGGCCGTCAGCTTCGCCGCCTGCTACCTCGTCAACCTGCGTCAGTTGGCGACCAACCCGTCTCAACAGGATTTCTGGCAGCATGCTTTCGTGCCCCTGGATTCCCTCGGCGGCACGGCCGGCTGGCTCCGCAAGGCGTTCATGGGGCTGTTCCAGCGGACGCTCGGCCTCCCGACCTCCGCGGGCGCAGCCGTCGTGGCGGCGCTGTTGTTTGCGGTCGGTTTCGGCGTCATGCTCCGGACCGACCGCCGGAAGCTGGCGGCCCTGGTCGCCCCCGGCATGCTCTGCTTCCTGGCCGCGACCCTGCGGATGTACCCGTTCCGGGGCCGGCTGCTGCTGTTCCTCGTGCCGGGCATGCTGATCCTCATCGGCGCGGGCGCGGCCCGGATCGCGGCCGCCCGATCGCATCGCGCCATGCGCCTGGTGGGCCCGCTCCTGCTGGTCATGCTGTTCGTCCCGACCGCGGGCAGCGCCCTGGCGGCGGCCCTGCCGCCGTACGGACACGAGGAGATCCGGCCCGTGATCGAGCACATGCGGGAGCACCGGCAGCCGGGCGACCTCGTCTATGTCCACTGGGGGGCCTACCCGGCCTTCGAGTACTACCGTCAGACGCGCGGCTACGACTTCGAGCTGTGGGAGAAGGGCATCTGCTCCCCGAGGAACCCCTCGGCGTACGTGCAGCAGTTGCAGGAGGCGGTGACGGCGCACGACGTGCGCAGGGTCTGGTTCCTCATCTCGCACGACCGGGCGCACGAACGGGCGTTCTTCGAGTCGGCCCTCGAGGAAATGGGCGCGAGACACCACCGCTTCCGGGCCGAGGGGGCGTCGGCCTACCTCTTCGAGCTGGACCGCACGGCCCCGTAGGGCGGATGCCGCCGACTGCAACCCTCCGCCTTCCACGCAGGAAGAGGAGGCGGGCGGCGGGAGCCCACGCCTCCGGGCATCCGCGCTGTGGCGCCCCCACGGCGGTGCCTTTGTGCGCCGCTCGCCTGGTGCGCCGGATTATACCCGTGCGCCGAGCCGTCTCCAATGCCCTTTTTGCTGTCGTTGCTTCCTACCGCGGCTTGATTCGCCTGCCGGCGCCCGCTACCATGGCCCTCCGGCGTCGCCGTCAGCGTTGCCGCCATCGCCCCTTCTCCGACGGACAGGCATCGTGCATACCGTCGTCTGCATCAAACAGGTGCCCGACACCGCCGAGGTGCGCATCGACCCCGAACGGGGGACGCTCGTGCGCGAGGGCGTGCCCGGCATCCTCAACCCGCTGGACGCCCACGCCATCGAGGCGGCCGTCGCACTGCGCGAGCGCCTTGGCGGACGCGTCACCGCGCTCAGCATGGGGCCGCCCCAGGCGGAGCAGGCGTTGCGCGAGGCGGTGGCGCGTGGCTGCGATCGGGCCGTGCTGCTGACGGACCGCGCCTTTGCCGGCGCCGACACGTGGGCCACGTCCTGCACGCTTTCCCGTGCGGTGCGGGCCCTCGGCGACGTGCGGCTGATCGTGTGCGGGAAGCAGGCCATCGACGGCGACACGGCGCAGGTGGGCCCCGGCCTCGCCGCGCTGCTCGATTGGCCACAGGCCACCTACGTGCGGCGGATCGTCGAGGCGTCGACGGCCGCGCTGGTCGTCGAGCGCATGACGGACTACGGGGACGAGGCATTGCGCGTGCCGTTGCCGGCCGTCCTGACGGTGCTCAAGGACCTGAACTCCCCGCGCCTGCCCTCCCTGGTCGGCTGCATGCGGGCGCGTCGCTGCGAGGTGCCGCGCTGGGGCCTACGGCAGATTGGCGGAGACGCCGCCCGGCTCGGGCTGAACGGATCGCCTACACGCGTTGTGCGCGTGTTCGCGCCGCCGCGCCGTGCCGACTGCGTTCGGTGGACGGACGACCCCGAGGCGGCGGCCGCCGCGCTTGTCGGTGCCCTCCGGAAACGGGGGGCGATCGGATGACGCTGCGCATCGACCCGGACGCGTGCATCCTCTGCGGACGCTGCATCGACGCTTGCCCGTTCGGTGCGCTGTCGCAGGAAGCCGGGCGCATCCGGGTGGGCGATGCCTGCACGCTGTGCGGCGCGTGCGTCCCGGAATGCCCCGCCGAGGCCATCTCAGTGCCGGCCGCCGCCCCGGCAGGCACGGCCGCTCCCGCCGGAGCGGCCGCGCCATCCGGCGCCGTCTGGGTCTACGGCGAGCACCACGAGGGGCGTCTGCACCACGTCGTGCATGAGCTGGCCGGCAAGGCGGCGGAGCTGGCCGGCACGCTGGGGCGCTCGGTCGAGGTCGTGGCGCTGGGCCATCGCCTGGACGGGCTCCCGTCGCAGTTGGCCGGCCTGCCGGTGGCGACGCTGCACCTGGTGGACCATCCCGCGCTCGCGCACCCGATGGACGAGCCGTGCACGCGCGCGCTGGTGCACCTGATCACCCGCGAACGGCCGGGCATCCTCCTGGCCGGCGCGACCGCCCACGGCCGCTCGCTGATGCCGCGCGTGGCCGTGCTCTGCCGCACCGGCCTCACGGCAGACTGCACGGGGCTGGAGATCGACCCGCATTCCGGATGCCTCCTGCAGACGCGGCCCGCGTTCGGCGGCAATGTCCTGGCCACCATCGTCACCCGCAGCCGGCGCCCCCAGATGGCCACCGTGCGCCCGCGCGTGATGGCCGCGCCGGAACCGGGCAGCGCCGCAGCGCCGGCCGTGCGGCGCTGGGACCTGCCGCCCGAGACGTTCGCCACGGCCGTCGAGCTGCGCGCATCGCGGCCCCGGGCCGACTCCGCCATCAACATCGCCGAGGCCGACGTGCTGGTGGCCGGCGGACGCGGCCTTGGCGGGCCTGAAGGGTTCCGGCTCCTGGCCGAACTCGCCCGCGCCCTGGGCGGCGAGGTGGCCGCCAGCCGCGCGGCCGTGGACGCCGGATGGGCGCCCTACGAACGCCAGGTCGGCCAGACGGGCCGCACCGTCCAGCCGCGCCTCTACGTGGCCGTGGGCATCTCGGGGGCCGTTCAGCACCGGGCCGGCATGCAGTCGAGCGACACGATCGTGGCCGTGAACGCGGATCCGGACGCCCCCATCTTCGAGGTGGCGGACTTCGGGATCGTCGGCGACTACCGCCAGGTCGTCCCGCAGCTCATCCGCGCACTGCAGACGGACGCCGGACCGAAAGGGGGCGGCGATGCATGAGCTGACGCCCGGACTCCCGGCATCGAGCGGCGACTACCGCGTGGTCTCCGGCTGGCAGAACGTCCGACGCGGCTACGCCCAGTACCTGAGCGACGAGTCGCGGCTGACGGCCGGACGCGTCGAGGCCGTCCACTTCCCCGAGACGCCCGACGACGTGGCGGCCGCCGTGCGGGCTGCGCGCGCGGCCGGCCATCGCGTGGCCGTCTCGGGCGCGCGCACGGGCATTACCGGCGCCGCCGTCCCCGTCGAGGCCGAGGAGGTGATCGCGCTCGAACGCATCCACCCGCGGCCCGCCGTCCGGCAGGCGCCCGACGGCCGCTGGTTCGTGTGCGTGGGCGCAGGCACGACGCTCGCCGAGCTGGCCGACGCGCTCGACCATGGCCTGTGCGACTACCCGGACGGACGGCCCGCCCGCCCGCTCTTCTACCCCGTGGACAGCACGGAGACCTCCGCCCAGATCGGCGGCACGATCGCCACGAACGCCTCCGGCGCGCGTACCCTGCACTACGGGCCCACCCGCCGCTGGGTGAAGGCGCTGACGGCCGTCACGGCCGACGGCCGCATCCTGGAACTCGAACGCGGCCGCGTGCGCGCCGCCGACGGTCGCCTGACCTGGCGCCGTGCAGACGGCACCGCCGCCGAGGTCGTCACACCCGACATCCCCCGCCCGCGCACCAAGCACACGGCCGGCTACGCCCTGCGGCGCGACATGGACGCCGTGGACCTGTTCGTGGGCAGCGAGGGCACCCTGGGCATCGTCGCCAGGGCCGAGCTGTGGCTGGCCGAGAAGCCGGCCAACCGCCTGTTCCTCACGCAGTTCCTGGACGACGGCCCGGGGGCCGTGCGGCTGGTCGCCGCGTGCCTGGAGCATCCGGACCTCGACCCGATCGCGCTGGAGTACATCGACTCCCGGGCCATGGCGCTCGTGCGCAAGATGGGCCGCGACACGCCCGCCTACGTCGAGGTCTCCCGCCTCCCGGCCGACGCCCGGGCGGCCGTCTACCTGGAGCACGCCTTCGAGGACGAACGCCACCTGGACCGCGTCCACGCCGCCCTGACGGACGTCCTTGCCCGGGTGGGCCTGTCGGCCGACCGCACCTGGGCGGGATTCGCCGACCGCGACCTGAACGAGATGAAACGCCTGCGCCACGCCGTGCCCGAGACCGTGAACGCCATCATCGGGCGGCGCAAGCTCGAAATGCCGGACCTGCACAAGGTCGGCACCGACATGGCCGTGCCGCTTGACTCGCTTCAGGAGATGCTCTCGCTCTACGAGCAGCGGCTGACCGCGTGCGGGATCGAGTTCGTCATCTTCGGCCACATCGGCGACGGCCACCTGCACGTGAACATCCTGCCGCGGACGGCCGAGGAGATGGCGCGTTCGCAGGACCTGTACATGGATTTCGCCCGCGAGGCCGTCCGGCTGGGAGGCAGCGTGGCCGCCGAGCACGGCATCGGCCGCCTGAAGCGCAAGTTCCTGGCCGTCCAGTTCTCCCCGAGCGATCTGGCCGCCATGCGCGCCGTCAAGCAGGCCCTGGACCCCGACGGCACCCTCAACCCCGGCGTGCTGTTCGAGACGTGAACGGCCGGCCCGCGGGCGGTTCCTGGAGGTCGGAGGCGGGCCGACGTATGATGGCGGACCGGTTGCCCGAGACCCGACCACGTCGCAGGAGGATCGAATGGAAGTCCTGACCGACCTCAACACGGCTTTCGAAGTGGAAGCGGCGAAGCCCGAACTGGCGTTTCTTCCTCTGGGCGCTACCGAGCAGCATTCCCGGCACCTGCCGATCGGCACGGACACCATCACGGGCGAACTGCTCTCGGCGGACATCCTGTCCGCCGTGGACCGCCCGGGCGCGGCGCTGCTCCTGCGGACCCTGCCCATCTCGTCGTCGATGGAGAACACGGGCTTCGTCGGCACGATGCTCTTCACCCCGATGACGATGCGCGGCATCGTGCGCGATGCCTGGCAGAGCGTGTCCCGCGTGGGCATCCGGTGGCTCGTTGTGGCGGCCTGGCACGGGGGGAACTTCATCGTCAAGCCGGTCGTGCGGGAGCAGAACTGGGAAATCGGCCGCTGCGGCGTCATCTACCTGAACCCCTGGGAGCACGTGCCGGAGGAGGCATTCGAGGGCTTTGCCACGGGCTTCGAGGTGCACAGCGGCGACGTCGAGACGTCGCTGATGCTCGCGCTCTGCCCGGAGCACGTGCGCGACAACTGTCGCGACAACCCCGTGCCGTTCAAGGCCATCTGGCAGGACATGTTCTCGATGAAGACGCTCTCCGGCGGCGAGGGCAACGCCGGCAGCCCGTCTCGCGCGACGGCGCAGAAGGGCCGCCCCATCGCCCGCGCCATCGTCGAAGGGTCCGCCCGGTACATCGAAGAGGTCCTGAAGATGGCCGATCAGTATCCGCAGTACTAGGCTCTGTCCGAGAATCCCTCCGGACCGGCCCTCAGGATGACACCCGGAGAGGGCCTTTCCGGCACGTTCGAGAGGCGCGGGCGGCCCGGTCCGTGCGGGTCCGTGTCCGTCCGTGCCTTGCGCGCCCCCCCACATGTTATGCTGCGGCGCCCTGTCTCGGGCGCAGAAGCACGTCGTGACGATCCGGAGACGTCCACGGACGGGAAATCCTCCTTGCCGCGGCGGTGCCTCACAGGTACAATGGGTTTGTTGCCTTGGCGGTGCTCTCAATCCAGGGGCACGAGGCCGGCGTCTCGCCGGCCGGGTCGTATTGCTGACCCGTCAGAATCGGTAGTTGCCCTTCCAGGGCAAGCAAGGCAACGCGGGCACGGGCCGTCTCTGCCCGTGCCCGCTCTCTCTTGCGCAGGGGGGGCCTCCCATGGGTCTCGGCGGGATCGTCCGCAGGCTGCTCGGAGGCGGCGGCCGGACGGTCCACGAACTGGCCGAGCGCCTGGGGCTGTCGCCCGAGGAACTGCGCGCCGCGCACCCCACCTACACCGAGTTCACCATCCCCAAGCGCACAGGGGGCCGGCGCACCATCTGCGCGCCGGACGGGCCGACGAAGGCCCTGCAACGACTCATCCTGCGCCGCCTGCTCAGGCGCCTGCGCAGCCACCCGGCCGCCATGGGCTTCGAACGCGGCCGGTCGATCGTGTCCAATGCCCGGCCCCACGCCGGCCGGGCGGTCGTGCTGCGCATGGACGTGCGCGACTTCTTCGTCTCCACGACCGAGCGGCGCGTGCGCGACTACTTCCGCGCCGTCGGTTGGGGCCGCGAGGCGGCCGCCTTGCTCGTGCGGCTCTGCACCCAGAGGAACTCGCTGCCCCAGGGCGCCCCGACCAGCCCGCGCCTGAGCAACCTGGTCAACTACGGCCTGGACGCCCGTCTGTGCGCGCTGGCCGACCGGCACGACGCCGTCTACACCCGCTATGCCGACGACATGACATTCTCGTTCCCGAGCGACGACCGCACGGCCGTCGCCCAGGTCATCCGCGCCACAAAGGCGATCCTCAGGCAACACGGCTACACCCTCCACCAGAGGCGCAAGCTCCACATCCGCCGGGGCCACCAGCAGCAACTGGTGACCGGCCTCGTCGTGAACGAGTCCGTGGCCCTGCCGCGCCGCACCCGCCGATGGCTCCGTGCCGTGGAGCACCGCGCGGCCGTCGGCGGCCGGCCGACGCTCAGCCCTGCCCAACTCGAAGGCTGGCGGTCCCTTCGGAGCATGATCGACGCCGGGGCCGGAGCTCCCTGACGCCCCTGCATCCCCCACGGCTTGACCACACGGGCGGGAACGGTTACAACTGGACTGCCCGCCGTGCACGCAGGATCAGCCGAGGAGTGGCCGATGGCAGTCGACGTGGTTGGCGCCCTTGCGAGGGCCCGGCAGGAACTCCTGGACCTGAGCCTGCGCAATCCTCTTCTCAATTACCGCCCCACCCGACGCACGAGCGTCCGCATCACGGGGCCGGAGCTGGACGAGATCTGGCAGGACCTCGTCGTCGATGCCCGAAGCCTGTCCTTCCTCGCGCAGGACGAGGTGACGGGAGGCCGGCCGGATGGCGCGGCCGCAGACGCTCCCGCCCGGGCCTCCGACAAGGCGGCCGGGCCACAGGCCGTTGCCGAGCCGGACGGTGGCCAGGGCCGGCCGGGCCTCGACCAACCGGAGCCGGATCCGGCCGACGACGTGCGCGAGCCGGGCGCCGCGCGTGAACGCCGCCGGTTCTCCCTGCACACCGACCTGGAGAGCAGCGCGCTCCAGACCAACCTGCTGCGCGTCTACCAGGCCGCCCGCAGCGCCACCGAGGAGAAGGGGGTCAACCTCCTGTTCCTTGCCGTCGGGTTCGTGGACTGGCGGCGGGCCGACGATGCGCAGCGAGCGCCGGCGGCGCCCCTGCTCCTGGTGCCCGTCGAGATCGGGCGGTCGTCGGTCGGCAGCCGTTTTCGACTGGCCGCCCTGGACGAGGAAACGGTCCTCAACCCATGCCTTGCGGAACTCCTTGCCCGCGACCACCACATCGAGCTGCCCCCGCTCAACGGCGACCTGGAGGTGCAGGACGTCCATGCGCTGTTCGACCGCGTCGCCGAGCTGATCGCCCCTCTGGACGGGTGGAGCGTCCGGCGCGACGCCGTCCTGGGCTTCTTCTCGTTCACGAAGTACCTGATGTATGTGGACCTGGATGAGCGCCGATGGCCGGAGGGGCGGGCGCCGAGCAACCGCCCTCTGATCCGGCGAATGCTCGGCGACGAGGCGGCGGGCGCCCCGGCGGACTCGCAGACGCCGTCGGAGCGCGAGCTGGATGACCTCCTGGACATCCGGGAGGCCTACCAGGTTCTGGACGCCGATGCGAGCCAGCTCCGTGCCATCGTCACGGCCAAGCAGGGCCACAGTTTCGTGATCTTCGGCCCCCCCGGGACCGGCAAGTCGCAGACGATCACGAACATCGTCACCGAGTGCCTGAGCACGGGCAAGACGGTCCTGTTCGTCAGTGAGAAGATGGCCGCCCTGGAAGTGGTGAAGCGCCGTCTGGACAGAGTCGGGCTCGGCGACTTCTGCCTCGAGCTTCATAGCACGAAGGCCCGCCGCCGGGCCGTGGTCGACGAGCTGGGGAGGGTGCTGTCGAAGGGGCCCTACGCCGCCCGGTCCGGCGAGACACTCGCCGAGGAGCTGCTGGGCGTGAGGGAGCGTCTGCGGCGCTACGTACTCGACCTGCACGAACCCGTGGGCCGCACGGGCGTGACCCCGTACCAGGCCATCGGCCGCTGCGTCCGGCAGAGTGCGGTGCCCGACGTCTTCACCGACATCGAGGGGGCCTGCGGATGGGACCGCGGCGAGGTGCTGGAGCAGAGACGGCTCGTCGAGCGCCTCGCCACGCGGCTTCAGGGGGTCTGGCCGGTCGAGTCGAATCCCTGGAGGGGGACGCGTCTGCTGCGGGTGACGGCCCAGGTCCGCAGCACGCTCGCCTCTGCCCTTCGGCTCGTGACGGAGGCCCTTGAGCAGGTTCGAAGCGCGGGCGCGACGGCCGCCGGGGTCCTTCAGGCCGAACCGGCCGGGACCGTCGGCGACGCGGGGGATCTGCTGAAGATGGCCCGTCTGCTGGGCCGAAAACCGAACGTCTCCATCGACCTCGTTCGCGATACCGGCTGGGACGAGCAGAGAGACGACATCCTGGGCCTGCTGGGGCTCCTGAAGGCGCAGGGGCAGGCGCGCGCCGCGCTCGCGAACCGGTACGATGCAGACGTCGCCTCCGGCATCGACTGGACGGTGTTCGCCGCTCGATGGCGTCGGCGCGATGCCGGCGCCCTGCGTCTCCTGCGTCCCTCCTACTGGGCCGACCGGAAGACGCTGAAGGCCTGTCGCCTGCCCGGTCACAGGCCGGGGCGTCAGGAGACGCTGGAGGACGTGGAGGAGCTGGCCGGGTTCACGGCCGTGCGCCGGGCGGCCGCCGACCGAGAAGACCTCGGGCGGCGGTACCTGGCCGGACTCTGGCGGGGGGCGGAGACCGACGGCGCCGAGGCGGGCGCCCTGGTCGAGTGGGTGCTGGATGTGCGCACGCTCGTGGAGGCGTCCCGGCTGACGTGGGAGGCGGTGGAGGCGGCCATGGCGGACCCGGGTCGCGCAGCGGAGGCCGCCGGGCCCCTGGAGGAGGCGGTCCGGACGTGGGATCGGCAGTGGGGCGAGCTTGGTGAGATGCTCGATTTCTCCGAGGACGAGGGCTTCGGCCGGCGCCTGTCGGACGTGCCGCTGGACGCGTTGCGCGGCCGGTTCGAGGAGATGTCCGCGCGGCATGAGGATCTGCGTGCGTGGACGCTGTTCCAGGATGCGCTGCAGGGCCTGGCCGACTCGCCGGTGGAGGGGTTCGTCCGGAGTGTCCTGAGCGCCGGCGTCGAGCCCGCCGACTGCGTGCCGGCCTTCGAGAAGCAGTGGCACCGGCTGCTTCTGGAGGAGGCCTTCGAGACGCGCCCGTCGCTCCGGGCGTTCAGCGGCCGGACCCATGAGGCCGACCGGCGGTCGTTCGCGGAACTCGACGAAGCCTGGATACGCGAGACCCGCCTGCGCCTGCACGCCCTCCTGTCGGAGAGGCGTCCGAGTACCGGCATCGTGGGCAACGGACACCTGGCCGGGAGTTCCCAGCTCGGCATCCTGCAGGGCGAGATACGCCGCAAGCGGGGCGGGCGCCCGATCCGCAAGCTCCTTGCCGACACCGGGGATCTCGTCCAGGACCTGAAACCGTGCTTCATGATGAGCCCCCTCTCCGTGGCCCAATTCCTGGAGGCTGGAACCCTGAGCTTCGACGTCGTCGTGTTCGACGAGGCCAGCCAGGTGGAGCCGGCGGACGCCCTGGGAGCGATCACGCGCGGTTCTCAGCTCCTGCTTGTCGGCGATCCCAAGCAGCTTCCGCCGACCGACTTCTTCCGTGACATGTCGGAAGGCCCCGACGCTGAGGACGAGGACGCCGCCGCCTCCCTGACCACGATGGAGAGCATCCTGGACCGCGGGCTCATGGTCATGCCGCACGTCTCCCTGCGGTGGCACTACAGAAGCCGCCACGAGTCGCTCATCGCCTTCTCGAACGCGGAGTTCTATGAGAACGAACTGGTCATCTTCCCCTCGGCCCATCGCAAGCGCTCGGACCTGGGCGTGCATCTCGTCTACGAGCCCGGCGACATGTACGACCGGGGGGGCAGCGGCACGAACCGGGCGCAGGCCCGCCGCGTGGCGGAGGCGGTCTTCGAGCATGCGCGCAGGCACCCGGACAAGAGCCTGGGCGTCGGCGCGTTCAGCCAGCGACAGCAGCAGGCCATCCTGGACGAAGTCGAGCTGCTGAGGCGGAATGACGAGTCCCTCGAGAGCTTCTTCAGCACGGACGAGGAGGAGCCGTTCTTCGTCAAGAACCTGGAGACCATCCAGGGGGACGAGCGGGACGTGATCCTGTTGAGCGTCGGCTACGGAAAGTCGGAACGGGCCGAGCGCCTGTCCATGAACTTCGGGCCCGTGAACCGCGAGGGCGGCTGGCGAAGGCTGAACGTGCTGGTCACACGCGCCCGGGAGAAGTGCGTCGTGTTCACCTCCATACGGTCGGACGACTTCGATCTCGGGGCGACCGGATCCCGCGGGGCCCATGCCCTGCACCGGTTCCTCCACTACGCCGAGCACGGCCAGGATCCGGGCGCGGCGGGGCACGACGAGGGGGAGGAGTCCGGCTTCGAGCAGGCCGTGCACGCCCGGCTTGCCGAGCACGGCGTCGAGCTTCACAGGCAGGTGGGATGCGCCCGCTACGCAATCGACCTCGCCGTCGTCGACCCCGAGAACCCGGGCACCTACCTGCTCGGACTCGAGTGCGACGGCGCGACCTACCACACGACCCCCACGGCCCGGGACCGCGACCGGCTCCGACAGCAGGTGCTGCAGGGGCTGGGCTGGAACCTGCACCGGGTCTGGTCAACCGACTGGTACCATACGCCTCAGAGGGAACTGCAGCGCGCTCTGGACGCCGTCGAGCAGGCGAGGACCCGGCCGGCGGGGCAACTGCCGCCTGCGCAGACCCCGGAGGATCCGTCCGGGCGGCTCAGGCCCGTGCAGCGGGGGCAGGAGAGCGCGGGCTTCCCGGAGTATCAACTGTACGAACCGAAGCGTCGGCAGGACCCGGACGCCTTCTTCCGGTCGGCGGCGCAGCTCCGGCGCGAGGTCGTGGCGTGCGTCGGCGTGGAGGGGCCCATCCACGAGGATGAACTCATCCGACGTATCGCCGCAGCCTGGGACATCAGTCGGTGCGGTGCACGGGTCCGCCGGACCGGGCAGGAGGCCGCCGCCGCGTGCGAGGCCGCCGGGACGATCAGACGCCGGGGGCGGTTCCTCTGGTCCAGGGACATGGAGGAGGTCCGGCCGCGCCGCCGCGGCGGGGACGCGCCGAAGGACCCGCGCCTGATCTGCCGGGAGGAACTGGCCGCCGCCGCCGTGCGCGTTCTGGCGGAACAGTATGGCATGGTGCATGACGATCTCGTGAGGCAGACGGCGTACGGCCTCGGCTTCGGATCGGTCGGGAGCCGCGTGGCCGCCGCCATCCAGGCGGCCGTCTCCGGGGCCGTTGCGGACGGCACGATCGTGGAGGGGGCCGACGGGCGTCTGCACGCGCGCACCGAACGGCAGTAGGCGCGCCCGCCTCAGGGCGCCTACTCGGCGCCGTAGTCCTCGATGAGCAGGGCGAGGATCGTTTGGGCGTAGAGGCGATGGCCGAAGTCGTTGGGGTGGTTGACGCCGTTGCCGGTCAGGTCGTGGTAGCGCTTCGTCTTGAGCAGTTCCTCCCACAGGCCCGTCACGTCGGCCAGGGCGACGCCCGGCCCGGCGCGTTCGGCGAGTATCTGACGAAACTCCGCGAACTTGTCCGGCCGGATGCCCGACCACTCGGCGTTGCCCGGCATGGAGGCGACGAGGATGAAGTCGGCCTCGGGATTGACGGCCCGGACGGCCGCCATGATCGTGTCGATGCCGGCGGAGTAGTGGAGGGGCCAGCCGTCGTTCATGCCGTAAGCGATGATGACGAGGTCCGGACGGTCCGTCGCGAGCGCCTCGGCATCGGCCGCGCCCTGGTTGGCCTTCCAGCCGCCGACAGCCCGGTTCTTGAGCGTGACCTTCGCGCCGTAGGCCCGCTCCAGGCCCATCGCGACGAGCTGCGGATAGGCCGGCTGGTGCGGCGGGGCGCCGGTCAGGAGCGAGGCGTTGCTGCCGGCCGAGATGGAGTCGCCGCTGACGGAGATGGTCAGCGCCTTGTGCGTCTTGAGCAGTGCGATGGTGCGTGAGAGGCTCTCGCCCTGGAAGGCGGGCATCCTCCCCGTCCAGGCATCGTCGTGGGTGTAGGTCACGTCCACCTGCAGGTCGTGGAAGAAGTGCCCCTCGCCGAACAGGAGATGCGAACTGCCGTCACGCCGTTCGCGGATGCCGTGCGGCGAGCCCGGCGCAGGGAAGAGATCAGCGATGGTCTTCGACGGGATGCGCGAACCGGGCGGCAGCGCAAGCGATCGGCCGTCGTCGCCGAGGCGGTAGTCCCGCCCCTCCGCGTACTCCGTCAGCAGATCAGCGCTGCGGACGGAGAGTATCTGCGTGGGCCTGAACAGCAGCGGCGCCGTCGCGGGCTGTTCGGGCCCGTCGGACAGGAAGAACAGCGTCTCGTTCCGCATCACGTGCGACGCCCAGAAGGGGCGCATGATCCCCCATGTGTCGGCGTCGCCGCCTGCGGCTTCCCCGGCGGCCGGCGCGGACAGCAGAACGGCAACGGCACCCAACAGGATGGACGGGCCGGGCATGGCGTGTTCTCCTGAGCCGGCGTCTTGCGGACGGTTGCGTGCGGCCGGCCGTTGCCGGCGCGCCCCCGATTCTACGGCCCGGCGCGCCCCCGGCAAGTGAATCGCGGGCGGGGCCTTCGCCTCCACACGGCGTTGACCCCATGCGGGCCGTCCTGTAGCATCGGGTATGGGCGGCGCGCCGGCGGCGCCCGGTTGCGTTCGTGTTCGCGCGGAGGGCGGGAGCGGTGAAGCTGTTCATGCACTGCGATAGGGAAGGCGTGAGCGGGATCCATAAGGCCGAGCAGATCCGGACCGAGGAAGGAACGGACCTGCAGATTGCCGATGTCAACGGCGCCGTCCGGGCGGCGCTGGATGCCGGCGCCGACGCGATCATCGTCTGCGACACGCACGGCGGAGGCGGCAACTTCGTCCTCGACCGCATGCTCCAGGACGCGCGCGTGACGTGGCTCCCGCGCTCGCGCGGGGAAGAGAACGGCCAGATCCGGTGGATGCCCGGGCTCAACGAAACGGTCGACGGATTCCTGCTGCTGGGTCACCATGCGAAGGCCGGCACGGAAGGCGCCTTCACGCCGCACACGGAATCGGGCCGGTGGGGGGACTTCCAGATCAACGGCCGAAGCATGGGCGAGATGGGCCTCGAATCGTGCTTCGCGGGGCACTGGGGCGTGCCCGTCTGCTTCGCCCAGGGAGACGAGGCGGCCTGCCGCGAGGCCGAGGCGATGTTCCCGGGCATCGTGACGGCGTGCGTCAAGAAGGCGACGGCGCGCGACGCGGCAACGGGGCCCGATCCGGAAGAGGCGCGCGCGCTGACGGCCCGGAAGGTGGCCAGAGCGGTCGAGGCCGTGCGGGCCGGGCAGTGCCGGCCGTTCCAGCCTCAGCTGCCCATGACGGTGACGCTCCGACTGGTCTACAAGGAGGACGCCGACAGGATCGCGGCGCGGCCGAACGTCGAGCGCCTCGACGACTTCACGGTCCAGAGCACGGTCGACCGCCACTGTGACGTCGTCAAATGGATCAGCGGCACCGGCCTGCCGTAGCGCAGGCGCTCTCTCGGCAGCACCCGCACCAGAAAGCGAAGCTCAAGGCGTAACCTGCGACGAAGCCCTGCGACCTCAGCCGGCCTCTCGTGCTCCTCCCGGGCGTAGTTGCGGCCGGGGTTCCAGAACCTGGTGATCCGGCTGGGGAACCAGTCGATGCGTCCCTGTCCTCCGCGGTGTCCATTCCGGGCAGCCGCGCGCAGGGCCTCTTCGCCGAGAGCGGGATCGAGGTCATCGTCGGCGCTCCCGTCGCACCGCCCGAAGACCTGGCCGCCGCCTGCATCATGGCAACCTGGCCACGGGCGACAACGTGTGCTACCATTGAGAAGTCGGCCGGCGTGTGGCCGCCTTGCAGCGAAACAGCAATGGCACAGGATGATTGAGGACGAATGGCTGCCCTCGTGATGATGCACCGGAAGGCAGGGTTGGGCCTGGTCGCCGTGTTCACCGTCGGCCTGTTCGGCACGCTCCCGTTCGCCGTCGCGGGCCAGGGAACCCGGTTCGTGCGTTCACTCGAAGCGATGGGAGGGCTCGCGGCTGTGGCAGCCATGGCGGATCTGCCCGTGTCGGCACCGGGCGCCAGACTGGTGGACGTTCGGACCATCGACGAGCAGTACCTGATGGTCCACTGGTTCGACGGCGAAGTAGTTCACAAAGACGACGGTAAGGGACGGGGTGCCTTCGGAGGGCACGAGATCCCCGACGGCGACGTCGTCATACGCTACGAGCCGCCTCTGGACACCGCCCGGGCCGTCGAGCCGGCCAGCTACACGATCGTCTCGCAGGACGATCCGGCCTACGCAACGCCTACGCATCCGACCAGGGCGTCCCGCAAGAGCAAGGTCAACGGCACCGACCACACGTGGCCGGAAGCCAACTACACCATCGAGCACACGGTCTTCCTGGAACTGCCCCACGCGCTCCAGCAGGGCAGGAACTACACGCTGCAGATGGCACCCGAGACCAACAGCAACACCGCCTCCGCCGACTTCCGCTTCGACGTCTTCGAGAGCGTCTCCGAGGCCCTCCACATCAACCTCGTCGGGTACCACCCGGACCACACCGCCGCCAAGTCGGCCGACCTCTACATGTGGCTCGGCGACCGCGGCGCGCGCGACTACTCGGGGTTCGTCGGGCGCAAGGTCGTCCTCTACAACCTCGATTCCCAGGAGCGCCGCGAGGTCGGCAAAGTGTCGTTCTGGAAGCCCCAGGGACCGGACATCGCCAAGTGGGACCTGACGAAGTCCGACGTCTGGAACTGCGACTTCTCCTCCTTCACCGGCACGGGACGGTTCCGCCTGGTGGTCGAGGGCGTCGGCTGCAGCCCGGACTTCGATATCCGACGCGACGTCTACTACGTGCCGTTCAAGACCTCAGTGCGCGGCTTCTTCTACATGCGCGTCGGCATGGGCATGGACTACAACCCGCCGCCGCGGCAGCCGCGGTTCATCCCCGGCCAGGACCCGCCCGGGTTCAAGGTCTACCGGACGACGTTCGGCCCGTGGCATCCGGACTGGAAGAAGATGCGCGGCGACACGTGGGACCGCAAGGATGAATGGGCAGCGTACAAGGAACCCGGCGAGCCGACCAATCCCGATGCGTGGGGCGGCCACGCGGATGCCGCCGACTGGGACCGCCACGGCGGGCACATCTCCATCATCTGGGACCTGCTGCTGCCCTACTTCCTGAGCAACGGGAAGATCGGCGAGGACGACCTGGACATCGCCGAGAGCGGCAACGGCGTCCCGGACCTGATCGACGAAGCGCGCTACGAGGCGGACTTCTTTTTGCGCCTGCGCGACGGGAACGGCGACTACTGCTTCGGGCTCAACAACCCGACCAAGGATAACTCGACGATGTACCAGGCCGGCGCGTGCCCCTACATGGCATGGGCCAGCGCAGCCAACTGCGCCATGATCGCCGATTGCCTCCGCATCGCCGGCCAACCCGAGCTGATGGCCCGGTACCGGGACGCCGCCGTGGAAGCGTGGACGACCGCCAACGGGGAGGACCTCGACGTCTCCTACGGCATCGGCAACGGGCGGACGCGCGGACGCGACCTGAAGATGCTGGCCGCCGCGTTCCTCTACAACGTCACCGGCGACACATCGTACGAAGACGCGATGGCCGCCGAGAGCGTGGTGACCGGCCCCGCGTCGGAGCTGGACGACGGCAAGTCCTACTGTCAGTACTGGGGCACGGCCGCCTACCTGATGTGCGCCCGGGAGGGCTGGCAGCCCATCCACTACCCCGAGCTGGCCCGCAACATGAAGGCCGCCGTGCTCAACGAGGCCATTCAGAAGAACGTCGCCCCCTCCCGGCAGCGTCCGTCTCGCCGCAGCAGCGACAACGCATACGGCTGGTTCCAGGGCACGGAGATGGTGCACCCGCTCTGCATCGCGCACGCCGTCTCGACGGACGCCGCCGAGCGGGAGGAACTGCTGAAGGCCATGATCCTGGAAGCCGACTACGGCCTCGGCCGCAACCCGATGAACATGGTGCAGATGAGCGGCCCGGGGGACCGTTGGGTGCAGCACATGTACACGTCCGGGCGCAACGACGGCGTGCCGGGCGTCCATCCCGGCCACACCCCGTACATGAACGCCCGCACCTGGTACAGGGGCTACCAGGGGGACCCACAGTGGTACGCCGCCAAGGGATACCCCGAGTGGGAGCAGTGGCCGCAGGGAGAGGCGCTGTGGCCGGTGCGCTACTGCTACGCCAACAGCGAGTTCACGCCGCAGCAGACGATGCGCGGAAAGATGTGCCTGCTCGGCTACCTCTACTCCCTGGGCGAGTCCCACGTGACGAGGTAGGGCGGACAACTGGCCGCGCGCAAGGCATCTTCGCCGAGAGCGGGATCGAGGTCGGCATCGGCGGGACCATCCCCGAAGACTTCGGCGGCGGCCGCGCCAGGCGTAGAACTTGCCCCTGCCGATGCCGAGCCATCCGATCAGCCTGCGCTACGCCAGCTCCGCTCTGTCGGACCAGTATGCCGCGTAGTGGACCACCTCGTCCCTGAGGCTCGCGGGCGTCCAGGCGCCCGTCAGGCCTCCCCAAGACTTTTTTGTAGCTGCACGTGGGACTCCATGATCTCGGCGATCACTTCGTCCTTCTTGGCCAGCTTATCCTGGAGAGCGGCGACCTTCTTCTGGAGCCTCTGCTCCTGGGGCCGCTCGTCGCGCTCGAAGGCGGCGGCGCCGTTTTCGAACAGCTGCTTCTGCCAGCGATAGAAGAGGTTCGGGTTGAGCTGGTGCTCATCGCACAGATCGGAGACGGGGACGCCCTCCAGAAGGTGCCGGCGGAGGATGTCGAGCTTCTGTTGAGGGGTGAACTGCCTTCGCGTGCTCATGGTCATCTCCCTGGGGCGCCGAACATGCCAACCGGCGAGCCCGAGATGTCCATTTCCGTCTGAACCGGAACAGAAGAGCCCGAAGTCCCCCCTGGCCGCGTGCCGCGCGTGGCGCGCCTGATGGCGCTCGCCATGCGGTTCCAGCGCCTGCTC
>Ga0123328_1000698_pt1 | contig 34781 bp, 25 predicted proteins | sample BioC12SIPDNA_2_FD_89702 | JGI IMG/M metagenome (GOLD analysis project Ga0123328, IMG submission 89702) | Anaerobic biogas reactor microbial communites from Washington, USA - Biogas_R1_A C12 SIP DNA | ecosystem: Engineered > Bioreactor > Anaerobic > Unclassified | place: Washington, USA...
ACTGGCGGTGAACTCCTGTTTTCCATTGTTCCCATTGGGGACACTTTTTCTTACACTGGAAAGCATCGAGTTTCACCGCCTTTTGTCAAGATCACATCAATGGATTTGTGCAACTGACGGGTACAGTACTGACCTTTGCGGCATTGTTCCACGACGCGGCCAAGCCGTTGACTTCGCAAAGCAATCCCGAGACCGGACGAATTTCGTCGCCAAGGCACGCCGTGAAGGGAGAGCACGTTGCCCGTGGCATCCTCCGTGATCTTGATTGTGACTTGACAACTCGTGAGCAGATTGCCCGACTGGTACGCCATCATAGCCGACCGGCCTTCCTTCTCGAACGATCTGAGCCGACCCACGAAGTAGTCCGATTGTCATGGCACGTCAACAATCGACTGCTCTTTCTGCTCGCATTGGCCGATACTCGTGGTCGGGATACTGATTCCATGAACCGCCCGGAGGAGCACCTCCAATACTGGAAACTGGCTGCGGAAGAAAACGGCTGTTACGACCAGCCCTATTCATTTGCCAACGACCACGCCCGATTCTTGTTCTTTCGACAACAAGAACCGAATCTGCACTACGTTCCTTACGAGAAGTATGCCTGCCAAGTGACGCTGTTATCCGGCCTGCCGGGAAGCGGCAAGGACACCTGGCTGTCGCGGAATCGAGCGGACCTTCCCGTTGTTTCTCTGGACGACATTCGTGGAGAGCTTGGCGTTGAGCCAACCGGCAACCAAGGAGACGTGGTGCAGTTGGCCCGCGAGCGATGCCGAGAGTATCTGCGAGACAGAACGTCCTTTGCCTTCAACGCCACCAACATCCTGAAACAGACTCGTGGGCGGTGGATCGACCTGTTTGCCGACTATGATGCCCGGATTACACTCGTCTACGTTGAACCGCCCTTTGAACGGCTGCTGCAGCAGAACAGGAGCCGGAAGAACCCTGTTCCTGAACAGGTTATGAGAAAGCTGGCCGAGAAGTGCGAACCGCCAACTTGGACTGAAGGGCATGACTTGGTGGTCAACGATGGTGACTCTCGATATGTGACACAACATGGCTGACATCCCAACCACAACCTTCACCGACCGTACCGGAAAGGAGTTCCTGATCCGCACGGCTCAGACCGCGGACGCAGAGAACCTCCTGTCCTATATCCGGGCAGTTGCAGACGAAACCGAGTTCTTCGTGCTTGAGTCGGATGAATTCCCGCCGACTGTCGAAGCGGAACGAACATGGGTTCAGGACCATGTGGACCATCCCGGCAAGATCCTCCTGGTGGCCGAAGCGGAAGGACACATCATCGGCAATATCAGCTTTGAAGCAGGGCCGTCTCGCCGAATCGCCCATCGGGGCAATCTGGGCATTTCGGTTACGAGAGCATGGCGAGGACGGGGCGTGGGAACTGCTCTGCTCCAACGGCTCCTGAAATGGGCCGAGGCGAATCCGATTATCGAGAAGGTCGCCCTGGAAGTCTTCGCAACCAACGACTCAGCGATCCGGCTCTACAAGAAGTTGGGCTTCATCGAGCAGGGTGTTGCCCGAAAAGAGGTCAAGCTCGGCCCGGGCCGGCATGTCGATGTGCTGTCGATGTACCGGTTCGTCAAGCAGCTTTGACAGCCCGTTGAAAAAGTCAAGTTAGGCTAATATGAACGCATGCAGAAGCGTAGCGCCGCGTGCGTTCATGATATCAAGAACAAGTCATTGGCTCGGGGAAACGCTGGAAATCGAGTATCGTCAGTAGGTTGCATCATCCACTGAAGGACGTCGAATTCGGCTGCGAGCGCGGCTGCGCCGCTTCTGCAGCCAATTCGTTAGCCTAACTTGACTTTTTTAACGGGCTGCTGAGAAGGGACAGACTCATTATCCGCGGGAGGCGTCCTCTTGACGTCGTCTTCGTTCCCGCCACGCATCTGCGATCGTGGATGCCAAGGAGACGACCACGACTGCGGGCGCGGCGGCCGCGTGATGGTCGGCCTGGACTGGTTGAGTTGCAGCGCCGGCGGCCGAGGCCTCCGCCGCCGGTGCGGCAGGAACGGCGGCCGACAAAGCCGAGTCGGCGTGGGGATGGGCGGCATTGTGCTGGTGAGCGACCGAGCCGGAGGCTTCGCTCGGTTGACCGAGGGACGTCGCCAATTCGAACGCCCGATAGAGCCCCAAACCTCTGTCGATGGGGATACTCCTGACGCCGTCACGATCAGCTTCCTCGATTGACACGGGCGTTTGTCCCGCTTGGCACACGGCGTCGGCGGTCATCGGGACCGTTGTCAGCTCGATCATGCCGCCCTTGCCGGGTTCGCAAGTCGGATTCGGAATCGATTCGGCTTCTGCCGGTTTCTGATCACGTCGAGAATCCCTGTCTCGGCGCTGTTCGCCACTCTCCGAAAAGACCGCCTCCACGGCTTCCGCTGTCCAGTCGAGAGGTCGCGAGAGGAGATCGTGTCCCTCCCACAGGTCGGTCTCTCCAAGTGGCGTGCGCATACTGAGGTGAGCGGGGGTCGATATTCCGTCAGAGAGAGCGGGCGTGGCTCCGCTGATATCGATCAGACCGTCTTCCGACCAGTCCCTCAGCCCGGAGTCACCCGTTTCGCCGTCCCGCGCCAGGCGGGTCGAAAGAATGGTCTCCGACGTCTGACTGGAAGCGTCGGCGCCACCGGTCCAGACGTTGCCGGTCGTGTTGGTCCACAGAGAATCGCCGAACAACGTGTCCATCAGATTGAGAAGACTGCATGCGGCCGGGGCGGTGAGGCCGCCTTCTTCAGAAAGCGACTCATAGGTTGATACTTGCGACAATTCGTATCCCAGGGTCCCAAGTTCGATCAATCCGGGTCGAGCGGAGAAGGAATCCCGCCAGCCGTCCCGGTTGAAATAGTCTTCGCTCGGCGATCGCATCCCACCCGGCGGTTCGTACATTCCGGACGAGGGAGGGGGTATGTGCCTATCCACGTTCAGGTGGTTCAAGGACGAGAGTTCCCACGCAGGAGCGGCTTGAGATGCAGCGAGAGCTTCGAGGTCGTGTGCGGAGGACTTCGTCTGTGGCGCACCGATCCCGCCTCCGCCGTCGAACTGGTGTGGTCGTTGATCCGTCAGCGGGAACGGCGACGTCCCAAACGGCTCGGCCTCGAGCGAGAGTGTTTCCGAGACAGGCTGGTCAAGGGCCGCGTCGTCACTACGCCCTGCCGTCAGGTGACGCGGGACTGGAAGGATGGGAGCAGCAACGTCCAGCTTGCCCGGTAGATCCAGGGACGGCACGGGCGAGTGCTGTGGGTCGAGGACGGCTTCCTGCGGACGGGCCAAGGGGGACAAGTGTTCGAGGCCGTTGCTGGTTGCCGGCAGGGGTTGCTGGGTTGCGGCCGCAACGGTTTCGTGTTGGGCCGACCGACCGAGATCGGGAAGCGGCGGTTGCCAATAGGCCGGGGCGGGCCCCATGTCGGCGGCCGTCGGGGTGAAAGGGACTGCCGAGAGCAGCGTTCGTGATTCCAGCGGCTCGAGCAGCAGGCGGCGCGGCCCGGTCGATTTCGCGATTCTCGGCTTTCTTATCGGTTCCGTGGAGTGTCTGAACATCATACCGAGTTCCGTGTCCGCTCAGTTCTTGATCAAGGTGGCGAACTCGCGCCGGTTGCGCAGGGCCGCGAAGGATTCACGTTGGGGCAGGTCGGGCGGCAGTCGGTATCCCGCTTCCACCGCTTGTTGCAGGGTCTCGAGAGCCTGGATCTGGCAGTTCTCCAGTGAGTCCTTCGCCTGGCCCGCTCCGGATAGGAGAGCAGCGGCCATCGCCAATTCTTCGGCGATCGAGAAGAGCCGCTCGGGATGGTCGGGCCAGAGTTCCTTTTGCGCCAGGGCGACTTTGACCGCTTCATTGGCCTGGCCCAATTGTCGAAGCACGCGGCCGTAATTGACATAGATCGTGCTCAGGTACTCGCGACAGCGGGACACCTGGGGAGCCTGCGAGTAGGCAATCTGCTGCCGCGCCATGGCCCTTTTGTAGGACAGGGCCGCCTCGCTCACCCGGCCGAGGCCCTCCAGAACGATTCCCTGGTTGTTGTAGATGCCTCCCAGGCTGCTGCACAGATCGATGTCATTCGGATCGCGGCGTACGAGTTGTTCCTGGATTTCCAGGGCTTGGGCGAAAGAGCGTTCGGCGCCGGCCAGTTGGCGGAGCTTGGTCTGCACGAGCCCGAGGTTGTTGCAGCTCACGGCAAGGTCGCGGAGGTAGAGGTTCTGGTCCGGAGCCTGGCGGACGAGATTGCGCTGGATTTCGATGGCTTGCTGGTACGAGTTGGCGGCCTCCGGCAGCTTCCCTGACCGCGACTGCTGGGCGCCGAGATTATTGTAGGTGAGCGCCAGTTCGCTCCAGCTCGCGAGTTCGCCGGGCCGGATTTCGACCGCCTTCTTCTGGTTCCGCAAGGCTTTGGCATACAGGTCGGCCGCACGGTCCGGCTGCTCGGCCAGATAGACGGCCCCCAGGTTGTTGTAGGTCGCGGCGAGACTTCGCAGGTGTTCGGCGTTTTCCGGTTCGTTCTCGAGGAGGCGTTCCTGGAGGCGAGCCGCTTCGAGCAGAGAAGCTTCAGCCTCGTTGGGATGACCGGTTTCGTTCTGGAGCCGCCCAAGGTTCATGTGAAACGTGGCGAGGTCGCTCAGGAACTGCCCGTCGGCCGCCGGTTTCTCGGCCAGAGCGGTCTGAATCCGAATGGCCTCCCCGTGTGCCCGGCGGGCTTCGTCGGTCCGCCCGACCCGAGCCAGCACCAAGGCGAGGTTGTTTTGGCAGGCCGCCAGGCGACATTGAGAATCGATACTGTCGGGCGTCTCGGTGACAAGCTGCTGGAAGAGGTGCAAGGCGTTCTCGTGCGAGGCAATCGCCTCTACCGTCGCCCCGATTTTTTCCGTAAGAGAGCCGATTTTGCTGTACGTGAGGGCGAGATCGGCACGCAACGCAGGATCGTTCTTGGCTTCCTCGGCAAATCGCTGATAGTACTCCTTGGCGCTCAACAGCAGTTCTCTTCGGATGCGTCCGGCACCGGGCACTCCGGCGAGTTGCTCCCCGACTTGAAGCCCAAGGCGGTCGACGGCTGCCTGGGCATTGTGGAAATGGTGCCTGGCGTCTTCCGCATTCTGCTCGGCACGAAGAGCATTCTCATCAGCACGACGTGCGTTCTGCACGGCGAGAGATTTCTGCCGGGCAACGAGCACCGTGCTGACGGCCAATCCGGCGGCGGCAAGCAGGCAGATGCAGGCGGCTGCGATCACCAGACGCTGATGGCGCCGGGTCCACTTGCCGAGGCGGTCGGCAAGGGTCGGCGGCTTGGCGATGGTCGGTTTGCCTTCGAGGACGCGTTGCAGATCGTCGGCGAAGTCCCGGGCCGTCGCATATCGATCCTCTCGCCGGCGGGCCATGGCTTTGTGAACCACGGTTTGCAGGTCGATCGGGATCCTGGGCTCCCATTGCTTGAGCGGTCGCAGGTCCTGTTCGGCAAGCCGGCGCAGGAGATCGGGGCCGTCGTCACCCGGGAAGGCCGGCTCCAGGGAGAGCAGTTCGTAGAGAGTGACGCCGAGAGAATAGACGTCGGAACGCTGATCGACCAGCGCCGATTGGCCCTGAGCCTGTTCGGGGCTCATGTAGCGTACGGTCCCGACAAGATCGCCGGTCCGCGTCAGTGCCTTGTCGTTCTGGCAGCGAGCCAGGCCGAAGTCGGTCACCCAGAGCTTGCCCTCGCCGTCGAGCAACAGGTTCGAAGGTTTGATGTCGCGATGGACGACGCCGAACTCGTGGGCGGCATGCAGTGCCTCGGCGGCCTGGATGCCCAGCCGGATGACGGTGTGAAAGTAACGGCTCTTGTCAGTCGAGACCTGCGTCAGGAAGGAACGGCTGCCCGGCTGGCGGTCTTCTTGGCTCCCATGCCCTTCGTCGACCGTATCGGGATCGCAGGCCACCGTCTCCGTGTCGGCCTTGTCGTCGCGGCCACTGCCGCCGGGGGAGGCGAGACCGCGCAGTTCTTCGATGGCACGATCGAGAGGTTGGCCGTCGATCAATTGCATGGCGTAGTAGTGGACTCCGCGATCGGACCCGACGGCATACACGGAGACGATGTTGGGATGGTCGAGTTGGGCGGCGGCCTGAGCTTCGTTCTTGAAGCGCGCAATCTGTTTGGAATCGAGTACGGCCGCAAAGGGGAGCACTTTCAGGGCAACTCGCCGGCCCAGAGAAATCTGTTGGGCCTCGTAGACGACGCCCATGCCGCCGCGCCCGATTTCACGCAGCAGCCGGAAATCTCCCAGTCGCTTCTCGTCGTCGCCGGCCGCCTTGGCCTCCGCCTGCGGGCGGTCCGCGCCCCCCGCGAAACCGGCTGCCGCATCGTGCAATTCGTCGAGGCTGTCGAGGTACACAGCAAGAGACTCGGCCAGGTCCGGGTTGTCGCGAAGCAGATCCTCGCGAGCCGTCGGCACGCCGCTTTCGAGCGCCGACAGGTACTCGTCGAGAACCTGGGTGAGGCGGTCTCTTTGCTGAACGCTCAAGCGGCTGAAGGCCGACGACTCAAGGCTTGCGTCGGAAACATCGGAAGCGTGCATTCTTCAGTACTCGACTTGCCGACAGACCAAGGACCACAAACACTGAAACGCGAATCTCGAAACAACTTCCAGCGTGGAGTATTGAACCTCAATCGATTGGGTGGCAGACCTGCTTGAATTTCTCGATCGCTCTCAGCCACAGCATCCTGACCGCGCCGGAGTTCCGTTCCATCCGCGCGGCGATCTCGTCGAAGGACAGACCTTGGAGATTGCGGAGCACGATCACGTCTCGATACTGGGGCTGGAGCTTGGCCAGTTGGTCCGCAAGGGCAACGACTCGCTCGCGCTGCCGAACGGGAGCGCTGGGGGAGGGGCCATGGTCGGCAAGCACCTGGACCAGGTTCACCGCCGTGCGGTCCAACGCGGCGTTCGCCTGTTCGATCGAGATCTCGCGCCGCACGTCTCGCATCTTCGCCTTGACGTGCGTGTCGACGGCATGGTGCAGGCAGTTGATCAGGATCTGACGCAACCAGGCCAGGAACTCGCGTTCCGAATCGCCGCGAAACTGCTCGAAGTCGCGATGCGCGGCCAGCATGGTCTCCTGAACCAGATCCGAGGGGTTCATACGCCGCCGCAGTCGCCGATCGAGCTGGGTCGAGGCCAGAATCGTCAGGTAGTTGCGATAGAGTTGAAGCAGATCGCCAAGCACTGCGGGCTCTCCCTGCCGAGCTTCATCGAGCATCCTTTCGGCACAGGGTTCCGCCGCTTCAGTCCGGTGCATCATTGCGCTGGTTGCCATGAGTCAGTCCGCGTGAATGAGGCAGTTTGTGAGGAGACTTGGCTCGTGAGCCGCGGTCAACTCGCCGAGCGTTGAGCCATCTTCTATCTTAATTGATTGCAGCACTTTCCGTAACAACAATTGCCCCACGGAGCAGCGGACGGGGACCCCGGCCAATGACTTTGACGGAGAATCGCGGTCATTCCGTTCCCGCGGATTGTAAGGCTGGAAAATCCTGGACGAACTCACAAAGAATGAAGACGATTGCGGTCTTCCGAAATCGTAGGCGTTATGACGGTGCAGAGGTACTTTTCTTCGCCGCGAGAGTCCCGAAAGAACCCACGGGGCTTTTCGACCGTCATTCCCGCGAAGGCGGGAATCCAGAGCGGCTTGCTGAGTGTCTGGATTCCCGCCTTCGCGGGAATGACGGATGGGAGCGCGGGAATGACGGACGGGAGCGCGATGCGTTTCACGCATAGCCGCAATGAGACAGGGGACGACCACCTCGGAACGAAGTCCCCGGCAATTGTGCACGGCGGATCAGTGCTTGAACTGATCGGGAGAGCAAAGAACAAAAAATGAAGCCGCACGGGTTGGGGGAGCCGTGCGGCTTGGGTCGGCCAGAAGGGCCGAGGATACGGGGAGAATGCTGACCGCAGGCTGCGGAGCACTCAACCCGAGTTCGAAATGTGCCACAGATCGAATCGGATATCGATCAATTGACCGGGACAAAGTTCGAGGTTCGCCGGCGGGCGGATGCAGACGGGTTGCCCCCATTCTTCCACCTTGGGATCGCGCTGCAGGTGAACCGGTACGAGTTCGACCTGAGGCCCCACACGTTCCACGACCGAGCGAACCAGGCTCCCGCCCGCCCCGTGGACGCGCACCCACACGGCCATGCCGACCGTCGGCCGCACCCGTTGCTCTTGGCGAACATAGCTGACGATGTAGCGCCCCTGATCGGCGGCCAGCGTGACGACAGGATCGCCGGCCCGCAGGCTCTGTCCGGGCCAACTGTGAATTTCGCAAATCGTGCCGCTGATCGGAGCCCGGATTACCAGGCCGTCGATCTGCACCTGCAACTCGTCGAGTTGCCGCTCTCCCACCGCGATGGCGGCTTCAAGCGGCTTGAGCAACTTGGCGGCCTGCGCCGTGCGGAGTTGGGGGTATTCTTGAAGAGAGGCCAAAGATCGATCGAGTTGCGTTTGCGATTCTGTCAGGCCGCGTTCGTTCTCCTCGATTCGCTTGCGCACCTCATCGCGTTGCAGCCGCAGATCGGTGATTTCCATGTTCGAGACGGCCTCTTGGCTCTGCAGCGGTTCGAGGAGCGTGAGTTGCTCGTTGAGCCGTATTTCTTCGATACGATCCGCCTCGATGGCAGCGCGGCGATCCAGAACGTCCAGGCGTTGCTGCTCGGTCTGCCAGATCAGACGGCGAGACTCGCGGCGGTGATCGTGCTGGCGCTGCGCCTCATCGAGTTCGATCTGTTCTGCCGCAGCGGCCAGATCTCCGCGAAGTCGTATCAATTCCGCCTTCAACGTGGCCACTTCGGCGCGGACGGCACGGTCGTCCAGGCGAACGAGCACATCGTTGGCCTCGACCCGATCGAAGAGCGTCCACTGGCCGCGAGGCAGGGGAACGATGATTCCGTCCGCTCCCGCGGCGACGTCGATACGTACCGCTTCCACTTCGCCGACGCTGTTGGGCAACAGTCCTTGGCGTTGCCACAACCAGCCGGCCAGGAACACGCAGACGACGAAGCTCGCCATGGGCAGCGCGCTGTATCGCAATCGTTGCAGGCGGCGTCCCAAGGGGATCGGAATGTGTCGCTCTCGGTTGAATGTCATATTTCGGATTCGTCGTCTCTCAGGAAGAGCGAAACCTGTTCAAAGCCGTCGGCCTGTTCGAGTTCCGTCTTCAACTCGTCGTTGCGCCGCGGATCGCGTAGCAGGAGCCGATAGGAGAGATTGACCGCGGCCCCTTCGAGGTGCCGTTCGTTGGTCAACAGAGCACGGAGGCTGTGACGTCTCAGGATGCTTCGCAGGGCCGCGGTTCCCGTGGCAGGATCACCGGTCACACGCAGGTTGAGCACGGCATCGAACCGGTGCCGGCTGCCGAACTCCGTGGCCCTGAGGTAGATGAGCACCGCCGCCACTCCCACCGCGGCAAGCAGCGACGTGGAGTAGCGCATCGTCCCGATCCCGAGCCCCTCCAGGATCGCCCAGAGGATGAAGGTCGTGTCGCGGGTGTCCTTGAGAACGTTGCGGAAGCGAACGACGGCGAAAACGGCCAGGAGACCGAAAGCAAACACCACGCTGCCGGCCATCAGCAGCATCATCAAGGCAACCAGAACCGGGACGACGACCAGGGAGACGACGAAGGTCTGCGAGTAGGAGAGTCCGTGGTGGGTCCACATGTAGATCCAACCGATGAACTGTCCGACGACGAACGCCAGAAGGATAACGAACAGGGCCGTTTCCGGCGCACCCGAGGCACAGCCGTAGTCGCTTCCCAGGAAGAGTTGGACCCAGTCTGTCATGCGAAGTGCTCCTTCCGCCAACTTCACCGGTTCTGAGGATAGCAGCAGAGGGAAGAATGCAGGTCCAACGCCTCCACGCAGTGAACGTACTTGGCCATCGAGCAGCGATCGAGGTTGAGTGCCCAGACCATGTCGCGCATCCAGGACGGAAAGCGATCGACGAACTTGAGTTCGAGAATCACGCCGTCGACGTGCGGAAAAACGCCCCGAGTCGGCACTGCCAGCCCCTCGCGGAGGTCGAATTCCTGTCCGTGCAACTGCCGATCGAAGGTCACGCGAAGGTTGTCGCTGTTGGGCTGAACGTAGGCCTCGCGCATATAACCGACGTAGGTAACGCCCACGGCACCGAGTTGTTCACACAAGGAGCAGAATCGCTCCAAGGCTCCTTCGGCGTTGCGGTTTCCATTGGAATGGATCAGGCAAGACGGGTCGGGTCTCCCGCCGCTGAGCAGGATCTCGACCCCTTCGCGACGAAGGGCGGCTCGCTCTTTGCAGATGACCCCGGAAAGGCGGCGCTTGATCTCGAGAAATGCCGGCGACCTGGCTTCGTCGTCGTAGAAGCGGATACGCAGCTTGAAGCGGTTTTTCAGCCCCTGGATCGTTTGCCGGTACAGAACCAGCGTCGGTGCATCCATGTAGAGACTGTACACCGGATACGAACAGCCCGGATTGCCGAGAGCGTGCTCGTCGGGTTCGAGGTAGCTGCTGATGAACTGGCGGACGGCATGGGCGCGCTGCTCGTCGATGACGTATTTCAGTTCAAACCGGTTGGTTTGCATTGAATGGCCCGTAGGGGTTGTGGTCGATCTCGGTGATTACCAGCGAACTGGAGGTGGTTCCAAGGTGGAGTGTCACCTCAGCCTGTGCAGTCTCCGTGCCGTCGCTGATCTGACAGATGAACGAGTCGGCTCCGACGTAGTCCGCTGTGGGCGTGTGGCTGAAGGAGCCGTCGGTTTCGAGCGTCAGTTAACGTCATAGGTGTTTAGGACGAACGCAAATGACGGATGTCACACTATCCGGACCGGGAATCATGCGACCGCGTCCATGAATCGTGTGAGTGCTCGTGATTCACCTCGCGGTCCCGGTTTGCGGGGCGGATTCTCGGGTCGGATCCTCCGAAGTGCTCCGTTTCTTCGAGTCCTGGGGATTCTGCGAGGGTCGTCATGCTGATTCCTTAACTCGTTTCTGTATGGACAGTTAGAAAAAGGGCGTGCTCCGCCCATAACCTCTCGGGACGAGTGGGATGAGATGGTGTCACATCTCAGTGGATCGAAACGGGCAAAAACCGTTCTTGTCCCTGACAAGGGTGTGACATATTCCGGTTGTCCTCGTCCCTGAAGAGCATGAGCCCACCCGAACGTCCAGAAACCGACCCGCTGACAGAGCTTCTTACGGCGTTTCCGTTGCCGATTACCTTCGCCGGAAGCCTGTCATTGACCGCGCCGTGGGGGCTGTCGGTGCCTCAGAACGCCGCTCTGTTCGGCGTCCTGACCGGGAACCCGTGCTGGCTGACCGGGCAGGGAATGGAAGAAGCCGTCGCGATTGCTCCGGGAGACTTCGTTGCCGTCTCGCCGGCATGCGAATATCGTCTTTCGGATCAACCGGGCAGTCCTGCGGTTTCCATCGACGAAATCGTTCCGCGAGAGAACACGGAGACCTGCGCGTCGCTGGCCTGTGGAGGCGGCGGCGTGCAGAGCGGTCTGATCGGCGGCGTCCTGAGATTCAACGGACACGGGATTCACCCGCTCTATTCTGCCCTGCCACCGGTTCTCCACCTGTCGCGACAGCACGACCAGCACGCATCTGAATTCGGCGTAATCCTCTACGCGATCGAACGAGAAATCGCCGCCGGACGTCCCGGCACCCGGGCCATTGCATCCCATCTGGCCCAGATCCTGCTGATCCAGGCGGCACGCCTGTATCTGGCGGAATCGGGGGGACAGACCTTTGAGGCCCTCCAGGGATTGCTGCACCGGGACCTGGGACCCGCCCTGGCATTGATCCACCGCCAGCCTGATGAGCACTGGACCGTGGCATCCTTGGCGGAGCGGGCGAACATGTCGCGATCGGCCTTCTCGGCGGTCTTTGCCAAAGTGCTGGGCGTCCCACCGGTGCACTATCTTCGCGAACACCGGATGCGAACGGCATGCCGGCTCCTGCAGGATCCGACCCTCGGGCTGAAAGAGGTGTCGTCCCGAGTAGGTTACGACTCGGTTTCCGCCTTCAGCACCGCGTTCAAGCGGTATTCCGGCTCGGCCCCGGGCGACTTCAGGCGTCAAGATATGCCGTCAAGCCTGGCATAGAAGCCAAGCGAGGAAGGGGTGAATGGGCCCCCTGTCCTCGCTTGCGTTTCGGGGTGGGGGGAAACTCGGCACCATGGACCGCTAGGCTTCGGCGTCGAAGCCGAACAACATGTCGAGCACACGTTCGGATAGTGTGGCGGCCGCGGTTTCGGTATCGATTTCGCCGCTCTCGACCTGTTCCTGGAGGCTCTCGATGAGCGTCTCCAGCGTCGTGCTCTCGGTGGATTCCGTATCCTCAGTGGTTTCACTCCCGCTGACTTCTCCTCCAGCAGCGGCGGGAGGGGGACCTCCGGGAGGAGGTCCGCCGCCCGGAGGAGGCCCTCCGCCCGGAGGGGGCCCTTGGGACATGAATTGTTCGGCATCGAGGCCATACTTTTCAAAGATGGCGTTGACCGTCTCTTTCATGCTCTCCGGATCCGGCGGAGAATGCGACGCAAACTGCTCCTCGAAGGCCGCCTGCAAGTCGGCTTCCAGGGATTCGCGGACTTCTTCGCTCACTCCGGCAGCGGCCAGGTCCTGATCGAGTCTGGCCTCCATTTCCTCGGCCCCATTGGACACCTGCAGGCGTTGCCGCGCTGCCGCGGTCTCTGCAGTTCCGGCCGAGTAGGCGCTGCTATACGCACTGACACTTCCGATTCCTGACATTGCTGCCGCTCCTCACTTAGACAATACTTGTCGCCGCTCCTTGAGGCGGCTTCTTGCGTCATGCCACATTCTTGGCTGCAAGGGGCGAGATCCCGTTCCCGTCCTTCTCGGTATCGGCTGTTCGATACCTTTCTCGCTATTCTCCCGCATCGCCCAAATGTTGTTCCGCGTCCCGTCTTCCCAGCTTGTCAGGCTTTCATCCTGGCACTCGACGGCGCGGACTCGCGATCGTCCCGGATTCGATCGCATGCGTCCAGACGCGTGCCGGTTAATCCGCCTTGTTCCTTCGGACTTCCGAAAGTTGCCGCTCTGCGTGGTGGTCGTACGTGACAATCGCCTCGCCGATGAGTCCCCATGAAGTGGAGGCCCACCGCTCGCGCGGGCTTTCCAACGGGCGTTTCTTGTTGATGTTTGCCTGGTCGATTGAACGTTCCACGATCGTGCAAACCTCGATAGATTCCACAGGGAAAACCATGGGCAGCAATCAAAGCAGACCGCGGAGACTTCGTCTGGAGAACCTGGAAAACCGCCGATGCCTGGCGGCAAGCGTCGGCTGGGATGGAGTCGGATTGGGCTCCGCCTCGCTGACCTACTACATCGACGACATTCCGTCGCGCGTCAATCTGACGGAAGCCGAGGTGCGTGCCGCCCTGGAAACGGCGCTCGACGCCTGGGCCACTGTGGCAGACATCACCTTCACCGAAACCGACTCTCCCGACGAGGTCGACTGCATCGAGTTCAGCTTCGGCTATGTGGACGGCGACGGAGAAAGCCTCGCGTTTGCCTACTATCCGGACGACGTCAATGCGGAACCGATTGCGGGCGATGTCACGCTCGACAAGGACGAGTCCTGGGAAGTCGGAAACGGCCTGCGAGGCAATGCTTACGATCTGACTCTCGTAGCGGTCCACGAGATCGGCCATGCCCTCGGCCTCGACCACTCCTACCTGGCCGATTCGGTGATGGTTGCCGGGGTCGATGCGGACCAGATGTTCGGAGGCCTCGGTTCGTCGGACGAAGCTGCTATTCTCACCCTCTACGCTCCCGTCCCCACCCTGACAATCACCTCGCTGACCCTCGATGCAACGTGCGTTTCCGAGGGGGAAACGGTGACGCTCGCCGGCACGTTTGTCGAAGGCGATTCTGACGGCACCTATACCGTCTCCGTCGATTGGGGCGACGGCACGACCGACACCATGGCCACCGTCGACAAGGACGACGGAACGTTTGAAACCACGCACCAGTACCTCGACGACAACCCCAGCGAAACCGACGCCGACGATTGTGTCGTCACCGTAACGATCACCAACCTGGTTACGGGCGAAAGCGACTCCGCCAATACCCTTGTCAACGTGGAAAACGTCCGTCCCACGATCACCAGTCTCTCGGCCAGCCAGGCCACGGCGGGTTCGCCCACGGTCCTCACGGGTACGATCAGCGATCCGGGCGAAGAAGATACGTTCACGCTCTCCATCGCCTGGTACGACGGTTCGGCACAAGAGATTGTGACGCTCCCTGCCGGAACGACCGAATTCAGCGTCAGTCACCAGTTCCCGAGCGGTTCGACCAGCACGACCGATGCCTCCTACACGATTCTGGTCACCGTCGAGGACGACGATACCGGTTCCAGATCGGCCTACACGATTGCCACGGTGGTCCCCGCTCAGGCAACGCTGTCGGATCTCGGCAGCGTCGACTTCTGCACGCTCGATTCGCTGGCGCTGGCGGGCGAGTCCAGCTACTTCGTGTTCGAAACCGCTCACGATGGAACCGTGACCCTCGAAGCGATCGAATCCGAAGCGTCGGAAGGCGTCACGATCGCGCTCTACGACGAGAATCCCCTGGAGAACGACGAGGTCTCGCCGATCGCCGAATCGAGCCTCGTCGACGGCGTTCAGCGAATCGATCAGTCAACCGCGGCCGGGCAGACGTACTATGTCCAACTGACAGGAACCGATACCGCCGTCAGCCTGCAGATCACGAACCTCGTCTGCCTCGACGATACGACGTTGACGGTGTTCGGCACCGACTCGGATGACCAGTTCGAGGCCAGTGCCGCCGACAAGAGCGTGGCCGTCAACGGCGTTCAGTACGATTTCGCGGATACCGAGATCGTCGCGATCCAGTTCTCCGGCGGCGACGGCCACGACAAAGTGATTCTGCAGGATTCGCCCGGCGACGATAGCTTGGAGGCTTGGGCGACGACTGCGGTTCTGAGCACCGCTGCGGACGGCGAATCCGGACTGACCATTGAAGTCGATCAATTCGAGGAACTGTACGTCTACGCCAGATACGGCGGCACCGACACGGCCTCGCTCTATGACTCGGCAGGCAACGACAAGTTCAAGGCCGATCCGGAGGAGCAGTACGCCAAGATGTACGGCGGTGCGATGTACAACCGGGTCAAGTTCTTCGAGGTCGCCAAGGCCTATTCCAGCGAAGGAAACGACCTGGCCCGCCTGTTTGGCACGACCGGAGACGATACGTTTGAGGGTCAGAAGGACGTCAGCAGGCTCTCCGGCAGCAGCTACGACGTTCAGGCATACGGGTTCGGCCAGGTGATCGCCTATGCATCCCGAGGCACCGATGTGGCCACCCTCGTCGATTCCGAGATGAAGGACGAGCTGCAAGCCCGGCAACACAAGGCGCAACTGTTCGATACCGCAACCAACGGCGAAGTCTACCTGATAGTCGCCCGAGGCTTCGATTCCTATCGAGTCGAAGCGTCCAGCACGACAGGTTCCGAGGAAGTCGGCGGCGCCGATATCGCCAAGCTGTGGGGCACGTCGGCCGACGACGTCCTCGAAGCCGCCGACGACTGGCTCCGCCTCTCGGTGGAGACCGACTCGCTCGAGGTTCTCTATGACATTATCGGCTTCGAAACGGTCAAGGTCCGCGACACGGACGGCGAGAACGACACCGCCGAAGTCACGGAGTCGCTCGCCTACGATCTCGTTCTGGGCAGCGGGTGGGACCGGTCTGCCGCGGGTGAATGACGCTCACACGCACCTGCGGTATAATGGGAGGTCGTCTGTCCTCCCTTGCGCTCCGGGTCGGTGTTGTGATCGCGCGAGGCGATTTCCCAGCGGATTCAAACCTTGAACGCCTCGAAATCCATCAAACCACTGCTGCTGATCTGGATCGTCTTCGGCGCCGCCATGCTCCTTCAGACGAGTTGGTTTCGCCGCGCGAAGAGCATTACGTTTGACGAAACCTACTTCCTGAGTTGTGGGCTGCAGACGGTTCACGACGGAAAGCTCGACACTCGGATCTGCTCCGAAGGCGTCGCACCGTTGCCGATCCTGCTCGATTACCTGCTCCCCTTGAGCCTGGTCGGCGGAGAAAACCGGCCGAGCCCCTGGGAAGGGCAACTTCAGGACGCCCGGCTCATCGTGGGGCCGCGGCTTGCCAATTCGATCCTGGTCGGCCTGCCGTTGGTGCTGCTGGTCTCCTGGTGGCTCTTCCGGCGCCAAGGAGCGATCGCAGCCGCACTCGGCGCCGGATTGATCGCCTTCTCGCCGGGGATCGTGGGGCACGCTTCCCTGGCGGCGACCGACGCCTGTTTTGCCCTGTTCGGCACGCTGGCCCTCGCGGCAATCGGATGGTATTTCGTGCAACCGTCGTCTCGGCGGTTCGTCGTCACGGCAATCGCAATTGCCGCCGGTATGGCCGCCAAGTACTCGGGTGTGTTCCTGCTGCCGGTCGTGGCCGTGATGTTCGTTTTGCGGGCTGTCGCGTCGCCGGCTCGCGAACAACTGCCGTCTTGGTGGCAGAAGTTTCGATACCTCGTGTCCCGCGGTGCTGCCCTGGCCGTGTTGATTGGCTTCTTCTGGTGGGGGCTGCATCTGTTCAGCTTCACCGGTCCGCTCAAGAACATCCCCTTGGAAGACACGCCTGACTGGTCGCCCTGGGTCAAGATCCTCGGTCGGGGCCCCGTGGCCGACGAGATCATGCGCGTGGCTCACGAGAACCTCCGCCGCCCTGCCCCGTTTGACGGAGTGTTGTTCCAGTACCTGCACAATCAATCCGGACACGGCGCTTTTCTCATGGGCCGGCGTTCCGAGACCGGTTGGTGGTACTACTTCCCTAGCGCGTTTGCCATGAAAAGTACGCCGGTCGAATTGCTGCTGGCTGTGGGACTGCTCGTGCTTGGCGGCTCGTCCTTTCGGTCACCGTTCCGGGCCTGGAGGTCTCTGGACGTCGAACTCCAGGTCCTGTGCATCGGCATTCTGGTCTTCAGTGCCCTGGTCGTGACCTCGAGCATCAACATTGGCCATCGATACATTCTGATCCTTTATCCACTGCTGGTCGTCCTCGGTGTCGACCGGCTCTGCACGCATCTCGCGAAACGTCCCAAGACGGTCAGGTGGTGCGCCGCGGCGATTCTGGTCGGACAGATCATCAGTTGTCTGAGCGTCGCGCCGCACTACCTGGCGTACTTCAACGTGTTTGTCGGCGGTCCCAAGCAGGGCTGGCACTACCTGCTCGATTCGAATATCGACTGGGGGCAGGACCTGCCGGCCCTGCAAAAGGAACTGCACCGGCTGGGGAGCCGCCGAACGGCGATGCAGTACTTTGGGACGGCACTGCCAGAGGCTTATGGAGTGGATGCCGATCCGATGGCCGAGTTGACGCTGCCCGTCGAGGAGTACGACATGCTGGCTGTTTCGGTTTCGCCGCTGCAAGGGCTGTACACCAAGGCCAACGATCCGTATAAGGCCTTTCGCCGTATCCCGCCGACGGCCAGGGCGGGCTATTCCATGTTGCTCTTCGATCTGGCAACCCCTCAAGCCCAGGCGGCGATGCAGCAAGCGGCGGCCCGCTATCGGGCGATCCGGCTCGACCCGGACAGTACCACGATGGGCGGACTGCCGGCCTATCGAATCGAGACGCCCGCGGCCGTCTACGTGCTGGAGAAGGCGGGCGGCGGGTTGGCGAGCGTGATCGACCGGGAGGGGCACGACTGGATCGGCTTCGACCACACGCCCGGCAGCCGAGCGGGGGGCGAATACCGCGGGTTCCCCAACGCCGTTCACCAACAGGCCGGCAACTACTTTCACGCAAAGAACCAGGCCACCGATCTCTGTTCGACCAGGGTCGAGTACGCCGGTCCCGGGCGCGTCACGATTTCGGCCGAATCGGACAACGGCCTTTGGGCCTGCCGCTACGACTTCTTTCCGACCCACTGCACTTTCACGATGACCCGTATGCCGCCCGACAAGCGCTATTGGGTTCTGTACGAAGGCACGCCTGGCGGCAAGTACGACGACACGGACTGGTGGATGACCTCCGGCAGCCACGAACGCCGCCCCTTGACGGTTCCTCACGAGGGCGACATTCCTGCACCCGAGTGGATCGCCTTCGGCGACAAGTATCTGGGTCGGGTGTTGTACCTTTTCCATCACGAAGACGACGACCATCCGGATCGCTTCTGCCAGATGGACGAGAAGATGACGGTCTTCGGGTTCGGACGGGAGGGGGTCAAGAAGTACCTCGATCACGTGCCGCAGCAGTTTACGATTGGGTTTGTGGAATCGACGGATCCGGCGAGGGTGGACGAGGCGATCCAAGTCATGAACGGACGACACCGTGTCAATCCGGCCCCACCTGCTGCCGGAGGGGTGGTGCCAACGCGTTGAGCGGCAGTGTCATCTTGCCGGCGTCCGCCATCGATCTTCCGATCACGATTTCAATCGTTCGCTTCCTCTCCAGTCCACCGTCGGTGCCGCAAGAAGTGTACTCGCAGACGGTTCGAAATCTCGAGGTCGCCGATTAGGAGGCGTTTGGCCATTTTCGCATACCGCTCCGAATGATGCAGAACATGGGGTATTTCTTGTTGGGACACACCACCTCCGCCGTCAGCCCCGTTTGTCGAGATACGGGCAAGTAACTTCTTCCAAACCGCCGAGGTGACTGGCCTGCCAGCAACGCCGTGTAGCAGTACGGCCAGGCAGGCTCACGTGCTGCGGGATTGAGGCAACGATTCGAGGCAGTTCTCATTGGGTTGTCGTTTCTTCTGGCATGCGATACAATGCGCGCATTGTGCTAATGGGCACGCAATCGGGGAAGGTAATGCAACACCCGCTGGAAGCAAAGCATGGATTGTCGGCCTATGAACTCCTGGTGAGAGCGATCACGATAATTGAGGCTTTTCTGATCACGATGATCGAGGGAGACATGGTTGCATGATGCGGTGCGGAAGTACCGGTGGCCTCTTCTCTGTACCGTTGTTGAGGGTATCAGACGTTAGTCCGGTCTTCTGGCTTAAAGGCGTCTGTATCGATCACCAGCGCTCGATCCAGGGCACTTCTCGGCCCAGTATTGTGCAGAGGTCGATGGCGGCTTGGTGTAGCGGCAAGCCCGTGGCTGCTGCCCACAGTTCGATCTGGTGGCCGTGACAACGGCAACGGTGGCAGTAGTACCGACCCATGGCCACATTCACAGAGAAGGATGGCTTGCGAGACGATCGACACCCGGGCACGGGACACTGCCCGTACCACTGTTGGCCGTATACCCCCGTCAGCCAGAACGCTCGACGAGCATCTTCTGCGGGTCCAAATTCTTCATAAAATTCCCGTGATCCGGAGGCCCCCCGCGATCGTGATCGGTGAGAGAAACTCCAGTAAGCGTTTCCATTCCTCCCAGGAATCGTCGCTACGGATGAACGCCTCGAGCAATGCGTGGGGCAACTCGGCGATGGCCTGCCTTGCGAACCGGCCGCGGGCCACTTTCCAAAACGCGGTCTGAGGGAAGGACTCGCGCCAGAAATCTCGCCACCGTGCGATCGTACGCCGGTCGGCGCCGAACAACTGGGACAATTCGCGGACCAGCCGAGGCGAAGGCCCTTGCCGCATGGCGGCCACCAGAACCACCACGGCGCCCAGGTAGACCTTCCGGCCGAGAAACCGCACTGACGGCGGGGTCGTCCGCTTGCGGCAACCGTCCCGGTCACAGCAGAAACTCAAGCGGTAGCCGTAGGAGTCCGGCAGATTCTCGCATCCACCGCGTGGCTTACGAGGGTAGTTGGCGCAGTGCAGGCGACCGCCGCACCCGCATCCCTGCTTCCGCGCGATGGCGGCCGGGTCTTTGTCAACGGTAAAAAGAAAGTCCCAAAAGCTGGCATCGCGAAGCACAACATGGTACATCGTGGAGTACTCCGCGGTTGTGGCAAACCTTACGGAGTACACCCCTCGGAGACCTCGATCAAGCGATCAGGCCCTTCGAGGGGACCTTTCTTGAAAACCTCGGCTAACTCGCGGAAACCGGGATCTACTCATGTCGAGTGCTTCTCTTGCCGCAATGTATTTGGGCCACTTGTAGAGTGTGGTTCGGTGACAACCAATGTGCTTCGCTATCTTCGTGTCGCTCCAATCGGGGTGGGCAACCAACGTCGCCAGTGCCTTCTCTTCGCCTGTGAGACCTTCTGTCGGCTTGGTCGTTTTCTGCGAAGTCGTTTCCCCGTTTTGCTCCTCGCTGGCCGCCCGAGCTGCCCGTGTAGCCTCATCCGCAATCATCGCCGCAAGGTGATCAGCGTGGAACTCGGGGAGGCCTTGCAGGGCTCGCCCCGCATCCTCCCAGGATCTCCCCGCAAACACGCTTGCGTCGAACACGAGCCTTTGAGCCCGTTCGTGGTATGAGGCGCCGGCATAGCGACCGATCGGCTCGGGGATCGTCGCGTGATGTCCGCGGAAGTGGCTCCAGTTCGATACCGGAGCAAGATCGTTGGCCGCGAATTCGTGCAGAACCGCCGTGGCTTCGGCAAGGTCCGCCGCGGCTTTCGGTGTTCGTTCTTGCTGGACGATCCGGCGAGCCCACTCCGCCGTCCGCACCGTGTTCGCCAAAGCGTGAGAGTGATATGCGTACATGTTCTCAATCCCTTTCCGCCGGCCCAGCCGGGGAGAATCACGGCGGATTGAGACTCCGCGATTCTCCCGGCCAGTTTTCGCCACCCGTCGGCAGCAACCGGCAAGTTCAATTCTCACGAAAACGGATCAGGGTGCAACCGGAGTGCGCGGCGTTTCCGGAGTGCGCCAGCAGGTCAAGATGAGCCTCGCAGAGGCCGCCTCCATAACAGGCATGGACCGAGCCGCAATCAGCCGCTTGGAAAACGGCCTGTGCGCCAACACTACGATCAACACGATCAACCGGTTGGCGCATGCGTACGGAAAGCGGCTCACGTTTTCCGTTGAGGACGAGCCTGAGCTTGCTCGCTGATGCTATCATTCAGAAGATCCGCCAGTCGATCACGCGTGATCGACGAGCGTCACCTCTCTGGCGATGATTCGCAGCGCGGAATCCTGCAGCAGCACTCGATAGTCAAACGCCGCACCGACACGTGCCGCTTCCCGAGAGTCGCTCCACGCCTCCAGCGGGCGTGAACGCTACTCGCCGTCCTTGGCATGAAAATGCTCCATCTGCGTCTCGTCCCATTCGTGCGAGGCCGAGGCGTCGGCTGGCGGGGGAAAATCGGTCCGACAGCACCCCGCGCCGTCCGCGAAATTGTACACGGCGTGCGGATATCTCGACGCCAACATTGAGTGTTTCTTGGGTCACTGCGCCGGCAACGAGTCTTGGTGGCATGTTCGTGGCCTCTCCACTTGATGGGGTTGGAGGACGAGTGAACTCAGGCGGTTTTCCGCCGCAGCCCAATGTGACGATCACGACGAAAACGGGGACAGACCATCTCATGGGCGCGAACCTCGCGGTCCCGACGCGGTCTTAAGGCTCACCGTCAGCCGGGTTATCCGGCCCTTGGACGCTGTTCTGGGCTGTCACGAAGTCCATGTACCTCTTCTCCCAGAACCGCCACATGACGAAGCCGAACAGTGCCCCGCCAAATGCCCACAATACCGCGGAGAACGCAATCCAGGCGGGCGAAAGCGGAACGCCCGGACGCCGATTAACGAAGAAAGTCATCACGGCAAACATCGGCACGCCCCACGCAAGAACGCCCGTTGTGACGACGTATCGACCTCGCCCGCGCTTCCGCGTGGCTTCCCACCGTTTGAGTTCCGCCGGCATCTCCGCACTCATATCCACTGCTCCTTTCTCTACAACATGCGATTTGTGTCTTCCGTCGAAAGAATGACGCGGTAAGCAGAAAATGGCAATCACTTGCGGTGAACCACCAAATGCAACCTCCCAATCCGCGAACTTGCATCTCAGTGCTGGAATGAGACGTTCGCGTGTCATCGGGGACGAGTCTCCAGCTCTGCACCGGCTGAGACGCCGCAAACGCTCTCAAAATATCGCCCCGAATGGCCCGGTCAAGCCGCCAAGTCGACCTTCCAGTGAACCCGTATCGTACCGAGCCCGTCTCAAACAACTCCGGCCTTACGCAAACCGGGGGACAGACGAGTGACAAAATTGTCACCCGCCCGTCTCGGCACCGTTGCATGCACTCCGCCACTTGCGACCTCGCGCAACAGTTTGCTATCCTTGAGCTTACGCGATTCGCTCCCCGGATCGCAGGTCCGAGTCTCCAGGCTGCGAGTTCCTTCTTCCACCCTTTCGCTCCACCCGCCATGTGCCCCCTCCGAACCAGCATCCTCGAAGCCAAGGCTCGTCTGGCGGCCGGTTTTCGCGATCTCAAGCAGAGCCATCTCCAAGGCACACCGGGGGGTGAGCTCTGCCGGCAGCTTTGCGACCTCCGCGATCAGGTCATCCTTCAGTTGATCCGCGAGGCCGCCCATTCGTCTACCGGCGACCAGTCGCTCGCCCAACGCCTCGCCTTTGTCGCCCACGGCGGCTACGGACGCCGCGACGTGGCCCCCTTCTCCGACGTCGACCTCATGATCCTCACCCCGCGCACCGCGGCCGAGGCCGCCAAGGCCCTCGCCGAACGCCTCTTCCGCGACATCTTCGACGCCGGACTCATCCTCGGCCATAGCCTCCGCACTCCCGACGAGGCCTGCTCCCTCGCCTCCGGCGACGCCCAAATCTGCACCTCCCTGATCGAGTCGCGGCTCCTGGCAGGCGACCAGAACCTCTTCGATGCCTACCGCCGCAAGTTCGATCGCCGCCTCCGCCGGAATTCCTCGCGATTGCTTGCCGCGGTCGAATCGGAACGTGAACAGGAACGGATTCGTTACGGCGAAACCGTCTTCCTCCTCGAACCCAACATCAAACGCTCCCGCGGCGGACTCCGCGACGTCCAACTCCTACGCTGGCTCGGAAAGATCCGCTACGGACACGCCGAACCGCAGGAACTCGTCCAACTCGGCGTCCTCTCCGAGGAAGACCACCGGCAACTGGCCGAGGCCGCCGAATACCTGCTTCAGCTCCGCAACGAAATGCACTTCCACGCCGGCAAGCCGGGCGACGTCCTCTCCCGCAGCGAACAACTCCGTATCGCCGCCGAGCGGGGCTACGAAGCCACCGCGGGCATGCTCCCCGTCGAACAGTTCATGCGTGACCACTTCCGCCAAACCGAGGCCGTCAGCCACGTCGTCATGCGATTCCTCTCCAAGGCCCGCACCGCCACCCGCCGAGCGGCCTGGACCACCGCCTTGCTGGGCCACACGGTTGCCGAGGGGTTCCGCGTCGGGCCCACGCTCATTGCCGCGGGCCCACGTGCACGCCGCCGGCTCAGCCGCGACCTCGCCTCCGTCATGCAACTCGTCGACCTGGCCAATCTCTACGACAAACAGATCGAGCCGGAAACCTGGGAGATCGTACGCCGCAGCGCCGCCCAATTGTCCGACGAACTCTCACCCAAGACCATCAAGCACTTCTTCTCGCTCATCACCTGCCCGGCCCGCCTGGGCGACCTGCTGCGACTCCTGCACGAAGTGCGTCTGCTCGAGCGGTTCATCCCCGCCTACGCCCACGCCCGGGGCTTGCTCCAGTTCAACCAATATCACAAATACACCGTCGACGAACACTCCTTCCGGGCGATCGACCTCGTGACGGAGATGCAGGACCATCCGGGCCCGCTGGGACAGGCCTATCGCGAACTCCGCCGCAAACATGTCCTTCACCTGGCCCTCCTCCTCCACGACCTCGGCAAGGGCTACGCCGACGATCACTGCACCATCGGCGCCCGCCTCGCCGCCGAAAACGCCCGGCTCCTCGGCCTCTCCCCCGAAGATTCGGAAACCGTCCAGTTCCTCGTCGCCAACCACCTGGCCATGAATCACCTCGCCTTTCGGCGCGATACGACCGACGAGCAACTCCTCGTCCGCTTCGCCGTCGACGTCGGATCGGCCGAACGCCTCAAAATGCTCTTCGTCATGACCGCCGCCGACCTGGGGGCGGTCGGACCCAAAGTCTGGGACGGTTGGAAGGAAGAAGTCCTCACCGACCTCTTCTTCCGCGTAAACCGCCACCTGGCAGCCGATTCAGGGGCCGAACTCGATAAACGATTGAACGCCCGCCGAAACGAAATCCGCAGCCTCCTCTCCGCCGCCGGACACCACGACGTCCTCCACGTCGTCGACAGCCTCCCCCCTGCCCTGCTCGGCGAAGCCCCGGCCGCCCAGACCGCCGCCGACCTCTCCCTGCTCAGCGGACTCGATGCCAAGAACGTCGACGTCCGCACCCTCTACCAGAAAGAGACCAACACCATTCGCATCACCGTGGCCACCCACGAAGACGTCGCCCCCGGCATCTTCCATCGCCTCACGGGCGCCGTCTCCTCCAAAGGCCTGCAAATCCTCGCGGCCGAGATCAATACCCTGGCCGACGATCTCATCCTCGACCGCTTTCTGGTCGTCGATCCCGATTTCTCCGGTGAGCCACCCCCCGAACGCTTCGACCAGATCCGCCGCGCCCTCGCCGAATCGCTCAAGGATCCCTCCGGCCGGCCCCCCTCGTTCCGAACCACCTGGAAGATCGGCGCCGCCGGACGACCGAAGATGCAGATCGCCCAGACCCGCATCGAAGCCGACAACGCCTCCAGCGACCGCTTCACCGTCCTCGACATCTTCGCCGTCGACCAGCCCGGCCTGCTTTACGCGATCACCAAGGCCCTCTTCGATATGGGCCTCTCCGTCGGAAGAGCCAAGATCGGCACCTACCTCGACCAGGTCGTCGACGTCTTCTACGTCACCGACGCCGCCGGGAAGAAAATCGAAAGCGATATCCGAATCCAACAGATCCGCACCCGCCTCCTGGATGTCGTCCTCGCGCTCAAACCGCGTTAGACATCACCTCACCGCCAGCACCCGGTTCTTTGCGGGCAGGCTGACGGGATCAGAGTAGTGATAAACCCTGCACACCTCCTGCTCCTCCCGCAGAACCGGTGTCGGCTGCTCGATCACGAAGTCGCAGAAGTGCGGAGCGTTGAACACGGCAAACGCCAAACGGACACTGTCTACCGGCGGCTCGAAGCGTCTCGTCAGGTCCGGCATCGCAATCGGCCCTGTGTCGACCTGCCACATGCGGCGATCGATGCTGATGTTCATCGTTTTCACCGGGTATTCCATCAGGCACCGCAGGCCGGTTTCTTCATTGGCGAGTTCGGTCTGGGCCGCCAGAGGCGTATCGCTCACGGTCACGTCACGAATCTCCTCAAACGTCTTCAACTCCACCACCGACTTGCCGTAATGCAGACGCAGAATCGGGTCGCCCCACATCTCCGTCACCTTGCGAAGTTCTCGGTAGCGGTCGCGAGCGTCAACGTGCCGGCGGAGAACCAGGATGTCCTCGCCGCCGTAGATCGGCATGAAGTCGTAGTTGTCCTCCTTCAACAGGTCCTTTTCTGCAAACGTGTTTTCGCTCTTGCACGACCCGCACTGATAGATCACTGTCTTCGTGCCCGCTCGGTCGTCATAGAGGATCGTCCGGCTTTCAATCCAGAAACGCACGGCGTTGGCGGTCGACGTGTTGCAGATGAACGACCGCCCGTAGTCCAGGCACTCGATTCCGTCGCCTTCGGCGCCAGTCGCGGTATCCACCAGACTCCCGGCACCAACCGCCGCCAGTCCGGCCGCCAGAAAATCCCGTCGTGTTGCTCCCATGACACTATCCCCGCTGTAAGATTGAGCCGGAAGTCCTGACACTTCCGCACAACTCAAGAGTGAGAACCAGAGAAGAGGCACCGGTACTCCGACGCACTGAACCCCGGTCCCTCTTCGGACGCCACTTCTTCCGCAATGCCCATTCAGCATACCCTCGCCAAGTGCACGGTCAATCCACTTGCTCGCGGAAGGCCCCGCACTTTCTTTTCAATATCTTCCATCACCTGACGAATACCCTTGCGGAACAAGTCAACCACATGAGCCTCGGGAGGAAAAGACATGGGTTGGGGACGCATGCTGCTGTTGGGAGACCTGGGACAACAATTGGATCTTCAGGACCAGAAGCAAGAGATCGAGTCGCTCCGCCGCGAACTCCGCTCGGCATCGGCCGCCCGAACCGGCGGCGGCCTCGAACGCCGCGTCGCCCAACTGGAGCACGAGAACGACGAACTGCGGCTCTATCTCGCCGCCCTGATCCGGCACCTCACCGCCAAGGACGTCGTCAATGCGGTCGACCTCCGTGGAATCGTCCAAGCCATCGACGCGGAAGACGGCCAGGTCGACGGCGGCTATGAAGGCCGCATGCTCTGAACAGATCCCGGGCCTCGATAAGGCTCACGCCCTGTCCAGCCGCCTCACGAATCGGCAGCCGATCAATAGCGCCGGCCGTACCCCGGGGCGAATTGCCGCCAGCGACGGAGCTCGGTCGCCGAACACCTCAACCTCGCCGCCTGGCTGGATGAGCGCCCGGCTGACCTGAACCACCTCGGCCTCGAGGTACAGCGTCTCGTCCGGCCCCTCAAAGCAGGCCACGATCGACTTGAACGCCGGACGCCGCGGAAGGAGAAACGAGAAGCCCGACCGGGTCAAATCGTGGCACTGCACGTTCACGAAGTCCTCGTCGCCGGGGAACCAACGCCCGTCGTAAGGAGCGACCCTCTGCAGCATGTCATATGGATGACGCGCCTCCCGCCGGCGGTCGTCCAGAGTCACTTCGGATCCCTCGCTCAGGCGATGAATCATCTCGTAGAACTGCGCGTCGATTTCACTCTCGAGACTGGGCATAGCTTGCGGGCAACTCCGGAATGCGTGGATTTCGGCAAAACTGAGGCTCGTGCCGATCGGGGCCTTCCACTAACAAGTCGGTAATAACTTCCCTTGAAGGGAGGCAAACGCCAAAATCTGCCGTCTGTACCGTCTGGCGAAAAAATGGCGAGACACGGTCGGCCCGACGACCCCGCTCGTATCGGACATGCGGCGAGCACTCAACCTTAAGGATACGATGCAGCCGACTCTTCGGCCTTCGTAACCTGACAGAGGCACTGTAATGCCCCGATCCACCGCCTCGCGACCGTACCGCCTGAATCGAACGCAACGATTAGATCCGCCTCCCTGCGCAAGCGAACCCCGGAAGTCCCATTCGGGTCTCTCCTCTTGACCGTCGCCGCCCAAACGCCGAAAATCAACGGTTTCCCCACCATAGTGGGAGGCGGAACCGTCTCCCATGCTTTGGGTGCAGAAGCCGCGGAGAGCGTGCTTGCCGCTTGCGAGACGATCCTGCACCTGCGCGTCCGACAATCCACATGTATTCCAACGAGAGACCGTTGATGGGAGCCACAAGCCAAGTTCCCGACCAGGCCGGACGATTCGGAGCGTTCGGGGGTCGCTATGTGCCGGAAACGCTCACCCGAGCGCTCGACGAACTAACCCGCCAGTACGACGAAGCCTGCCGCGACGAATCGTTCCGGGCCGAACTCGAAGACCTTTCCCGGCACTACGTCGGACGCCCCTCGCCTCTCTATCATGCCGAACGTCTCACCGCCCGCTGCGGCGGAGCCCAGATCTATTTGAAACGGGAAGACCTCAACCACACCGGGGCCCACAAGATCAACAACACCCTCGGCCAGGCCCTGCTCACCCGCCGCATGGGCAAACCCCGTGTGATCGCCGAAACGGGGGCCGGACAGCACGGCGTCGCCACCGCCACCGCCTGTGCACGCTTCGGCTTCGAGTGTGTCGTCTACATGGGCGAAGAAGACATCCGCCGCCAGAAGCCCAACGTCTTCAGCATGCGGCTCCTCGGCGCCGAAGTCCGCCCCGTCTCCACCGGCTCGCGGACCCTTCGCGACGCCGTCAACGAGGCCATGCGCGACTGGATGGCCACCGTCGAAAACACCCACTACATCCTCGGCTCTTCCGTCGGTCCCGATCCTTTCCCCCGCATCGTCCGCGACTTCCAATCCGTCATCGGCCGCGAAACCCGCCGCCAATGCCTCGAACAGATCGGACGCCTGCCCGACACCATCGTCGCCTGCTGCGGCGGCGGAAGCAATGCGGCCGGCATGTTCTATCCCTTCATCGACGACGCCGAAGTGAAGCTCGTCGGCGTCGAGGCCGGCGGACGCTCCGAGAAACTCGGCGACCACGCCGCCACCCTCAACTTCGGACGCCCCGGCGTCCTCCACGGAGCCTTCAGCTACGTCATGCAGGACGACGACGGCCAGACGGCCGACGTCCACTCCGTCTCGGCCGGCCTCGACTATCCCGGCGTCGGCCCCGAACACAGCTTCTGGAAAGACACCGGCCGCGTCCAATACACCTACGCCAACGACCGCGAAACCCTCGACGCCTTCGACGCCCTGGCCAAGTCCGAAGGGATCCTCCCCGCCCTCGAAAGCTCCCACGCCGTCGCCAAGGCCGTCGAGATCGCCGCCCAAATGAATAAGGACGAAGTCGTCGTCGTCTGCCTCTCCGGCCGCGGCGACAAAGACGCCGCCGAGATCGCCCGACTCCGGGGAGAACACTTTTAGGCGATTTGCCCAATCTTGACGCGTCTTCTGTACCAGGAAATCCGAAATACGAATCTCGAAATACGAAACAAATAACAATACAGAAGCACGAATGCACCAAACGCTGCAAATTCACTTTTCAGACATTGGTGCTTTATAGTTTGAATTTGTCTTGGATTTCGTGCTTCGCATTTCGAACTTGAGGCCTTCCATGTCGTCCATCGACACCCTCTTCAAAACCCTCCGCTCCCAAAACCGCAAGGCCTTCATGCCCTTCGTCACCGCGGGCGATCCCGATCTTGAGTTCACCTCCGCCCTCCTCCGCCGGCTCGTCGACCGCGGCAGCAGCATGTGCGAACTGGGCATCCCCTACAGCGACCCCATCGCCGACGGGCCCGTCATCCAGGCCTCCTACACCCGGGCCCTCGATGCCGGCCTCCACGTAGCCGACATCTTCGACATGCTCGCCGGCACCACGCCTGAACTCCCCGCCCCCGTGGTCACCATGGTCAGCTACTCGATCGTCTACCGCATCGGGCTCGCCCAGTACGTCGCCCGCGCCAAGGCCGCCGGCGTCGCCGGAGCCATCGTCCCCGACCTGCCGGTCCAGGAATCCGACGACTTGGCCAAGGTCTGCCGAAGCGAAGACTTCAGTCTCATCCAGCTCGTCACCCCCACCACGCCCCCCGACCGCGCCAAACAGATCGCCGACAAAACCACCGGCTTCATCTACTACGTCTCCGTTACCGGGATCACGGGCGAACGGACTGAACTGCCCCCCCAGATCGTCGACAACGTTGCCTGGCTCCGCGAGCAGACCGACCTGCCCGTCTGCATCGGCTTCGGCATCAGCCGCCCCGAACACGTGCGAATGCTCGCCCCCGTCGCCGACGGCCTCATCGTCGGCTCCGCTATCGTCCGCCGCGTCGCCGAAGCCGCCACCCGCGATCGCCAGTCCGTCCTCTCCGAAATCGCCGACTACGTCGACCAACTCCTCGCCGCCATGCCATGAGCGCTTTTGTCTTGCGCGAGGCGGCTCGCGTCTGTCTCGCTATTCTCTTCACTGCCGCATGCATCGCCACGCCGGTCGCCGCCTTGGAGGGCCTCCTGGTACTGGTCTCGTTCGGACACTACTCGGCCTGGTGGTGGTTGCTCGCCCTCTCCGCCGGTTTGCTCCTCGGTGTCGCATACCAGGTGATCGTCGCTTACAATAGAACGCGTTCCGCAGAAGATCCCGACGATCCCTAGAACGGAGATCCGCCGTGACCGATTGCCGCGCCGCGCTGCTGTTGATGTCGTACCTGGTGCTCTGCCCCTCGCCAACGACCGCCACCGACACACCCGCCCCCGTCGCCCACTGGAACTTCGACCAACCCCAGGCCGACCGCTGGCCCGACCTCTCCGGCCGCAGACACGACGCCACCGCCGCCAACCCCGCCAATCTCCAGCCCTCCGCCGGTCTTCTCCAAGGCGCCGTGCACTTCAAAGGCAGCCATCGCCTCTCCGTGGCGAACCATCAGGATTTCACCGACCTGAAACACGTCACCTTCAGCGTCTGGGTCCGGCCCACCGGCTTCGATCGCTACAACGAAATCTTCCGCAAGGAAGACGGCAACAACCGAATCCTGTTCTCTTTCCAGGAGAACGGCTCCGTCCTCTCCTTGGGACTGAACGTCGGCGGCTACATCGAATGCGACGCCCCCATCGATCCGGCCCTCCTCCTCGACGGCCTGTGGCACCACTGCGCCGCGACCTTCGATGGAAAAGCCATGCGAGTCTACCTCGACGGCCGCGAGGTCGCCGCCCTCGACCGACCGGGCGAAATCGCTTCCGGCAGCAACGCTCCCCCGTGCATCGGCTCCTCCAACGGCGGCGAGTGCTTCCAAGGCGCCATGGACGAACTGCAAATCTACCCGGCGGCCCTCAACACCGAACAGATCAACAGCCTCTACGCCCCGGGCCGCGAAGCTCAGTTGGAACGGATCCGCCAGCAGGAACAGGCCCTCGCCCAAATCTACGTCGCCAAAGACACCTTCGCTGAATCCCTGGCCGCCGCCCGTCGCCGTGTGATCCAGGAGAAGTTGGACTTCGATTCCCCCATGGCCGCCGCCTTGGCCCGACGCGTCGCCGCCGACTTCCCCGACGACGTTCGCCGCCTGGCCTCCTACACCGGCCTGTCACCGGCCGCCTACGTCCAGGGCGACGAAAGCCGAGTCCATCGCCAGACGCTCCAACGCCTCGTCGACCTCATGACCGAATACCGCCCGCTTACCGAGCACCAGTGCAGCAGCATGACCGCAGAGCAGCGCCAGCAATGGGCCGAGGTCGATCGGCTTGCCGAACAAGCCCAAGAACTGCTCGTGGCCGGCGAAGCCTCGGCCTGTTCCCCCCAATGGCTCGAACTGATGCTCGCCGCCGGAAGCCGAGTTCAATTCCGGCCGTTCGAACGCGAGGCCGTCGCCCCCTACGTCCCACCGAGCACGCCCCCCACCCGCACCCGCAGCGCCGCCGAAGCCGACGAACTCCTCCGCCGCGACTGGCTCCACCAGGCCGACGGACGCCCCACCGCACAACGTACCCTTCAGGAAATCGCCTGGACACGTGCACTGGCCGCTCGCATCAAGGCCGAGTATCCGGGACGCGTAGACTTCGCCGCACAACTCCAGACCCTCGACGCCCTCCAGCTTCGGGCGGAATCCCTCAAGGGCGAGGATGCCGAACTCTACTACGCCGCCTGCTCGGTGAAACGCTCGATCATGCTCGCCAATCCGGTCCTCGATTTCGACCGCATCCTCATGGTCGACATGCCCTATCCGCAAGGAAACGAATGGCGCCACGAGACCCGCCACCGCCTCGGCTACATGGCCGTGCCCGGCGGGAAACTGGTCGTGCTCGAAGGCCTCGGCCCCGACGGCCGGGCTCGCCAACTCATGCCCCAGCCGCCGCTCCACGGATCCTTCTGGCGTCCCGACGTCTCCTACGACGCCCAAAAGGTCCTCTTCTGCTTCAAACCCCACAATGAGAAGGCCTTCCACCTCTACGAAATCAACGTCGACGGCAGTGGATTGACCCAACTCACCGACGGACCCTACGACGATTTCGATCCCATCTACCTCCCGGATGAAGAACACATCGCCTTCTCCACCACCCGCGGCCACACCTACGTCCGCTGCATGCCCCCCACCAACGCCTTCGTCTTCGCCCGCGCCAATCGCGACGGTAGCGATATCTACCTCATCTCGCGCAACAACGAACCCGACTACCTCCCCTCCGTCATGGACGACGGGCGCATCCTCTACACCCGCTGGGAATACACCGACAAACCCCTCTGGCGCGCCCAGGGCCTCTGGACCGTCAACCCCGACGGCACCGGCATCGCCACCTTCTGGGGCAACCAGAGCGTCTGGCCCGACCTGCTCAAAGACGCCCGAAACATCCCCGGCAGCCGACGCGTCATGTTCACAGGCAGCGCCCACCACAACTGGTTCGCCGGTTCCGTCGGTATCATCGACCCGGACGGCGGCTACAACTTCCCCCACGGCCTGACCAAGGTCACCGCCGACGTCATCTGGCCCGAATCGGGGAACGGCCCCGTCGATCCCGTCGAGTCGCCCCGCTACCACGCCGCCGGCCAATACGAAGGCTACTACTCGCCCTACCCCCTCAGCCGGCACGACTTCCTCGTCTCCGCCGAGCGTGCCGGAAAGTTCGTCCTCTACCTCATGGACGTCGACGGCAATCGCGAACTGATCTACGAAGGAACCAACCACATCTTCCACGCCATCCCCCTGCGACCCCGAGTCCGCCCGCCCCTCATTCCCGATCGAGTCGCCTGGCCTAAGCGCGGAGATTCCCAGGCAAAACAGGAAGGCATCCTCTACAGCGCCAACGTCCTCCACGGGGCTTCCGACGCCCTCCGCGGCAAAGTCCGCTACCTCCGCGTCCTCAACATCGAGCCCAAGACCTACACCTACTGGAACCATCGCCCCTATCTGTCGACCGGCCCGGTCGTCTCCGCCGTCCAGTCCGAAGGCGTGAAACGCGTCCTCGGCACCGTGCCCGTCGAACCCGACGGTTCGGTTCAATTCCGCGTACCCGCCGGCATGGCACTGCATTTCCAGTTGCTCGACGAACAGTATCGCGCGCTCCAGACCATGCGCAGCTTCACCGGCGTCATGCCCGGCGAACGCCGCGGCTGCCTGGGTTGCCACGAGCTGCACAGCACCACTCCCGAACTGCCGGCCTCGTCCATCGCCCTCTCCAGGGAGCCGAGCACCATCGAGCCGCTCCCCTGGGACGACGACACCGTCAGCTTCGACCGCTACGTCCGCCCCGTCCTCGATCAATACTGCGGCCGCTGCCATCAAGGCGACGGCGAAGGACGCAAAACCTTCGACATGACCCCCCGCACCGGCTTCCTGTTCTTCGACGAAACCTACCTCGTCATGACCGGCCGCCCAAGCTGGGGCACCGCCTACCAGCGCCCCGAAAACCCCCAGCCCGGCCTCGGCATCGCCAACATGCTCATGGTCGAAGGCTATGACAAGATCGACCCGGCCGCATATCAAACCCCCGAACCCATGACGCAACTCTCCTACAAGAGCCGCCTCATCGAGATCGCTTCCAGCGGCCAGCACCACGACGTCCGCGTCGACCCCGTCAGTCTCCACCGCCTCATCCTCTGGGTCGACACCATGTGCCCCTACCGCGGCACCGAAGAAATCCGCGCCATCGACGACCCCGACTTCCAGGGCATCGACTGGATCTCGGTGCGCCCTCGCATCAAAACCGCCCCCGTCATCACCCGCCCCGGCCCCGTCGACTAAAGGGGCAGCCGGAAAACAAGTTTCCGGTTTGGGGCGACGCTGCTTCGTAATAGAACGGCTGCCCATGGAATGATGGAATAGAGGAATGATGGAATGTTGCAGAGAAGCCGAGTGGTGCGGAAGGCGCAAGATCGAGCCTTCCAGTATTCCATTCTTCCATCATTCCACCGTTCCTGCCAAAACCGGTAAGTCATTCATCGGCTGCCCCTAACCCACCCCGCACCAACCCGAAGCGTCAACGAGGACGGCAGACACCCCACCTCACCAGCACTCCCCCCACCAGGCACAACCCATGTCCACTGCCGCCCCCAGGATTTCCCTCGCCATCGCAACCCTGCTGCTCCTACCCGCGGCTGCTCGACCCCAAGATCAACCACCATCAGAGATCGACCATCCCACCCTCGACGCCTGGTCCGCCCCCTACCGCGGCTGGCACTACTGGCCCGACCCCGTCATCCCCGCCGAACCCAACGTGCCCGGCTTCCAGGAGTTCAAGAACACCGACTGCCCCACCGTCTACCAGCTTCCCGGAGATCCGGACCGATGGTGGATGAGCTTCATCGGATTCAACGGCAAGGGCTACAACAGCTTCGTGGCCGAGAGCAACGACTTGATCCACTGGAAGAACCCCCGCCTTGCCATGGGCTTCGGGCCGGAAGGCGAGTTCGACCACGGCGGCTGCGTCGTCGGCGCCTACCTCTACGAGTCCTACGACGTCACATCGCCACGCATCCTTAAACAACGCGACGGCAAGTACTGGACGCTCTACGGATGTTACCCCCGTCAAGGCGGCTACGAACTGCGCCCCGGATACGAAGGCGTGGCAATCAGCCATGACGGCCTGTCATGGCGCCGGGCCAAGTCGTCCTATATCCTGTCGGTCCACGAGCCCGACGTCGGCGATTGGGAAAGAAGCTGCATTTACCAGCCGTGGCTGGTCGAACACGCAGGCCGTTTCTACAACTTCTACAACGCGGCCAACGCCGGCATCGAACAACTCGGGCTCGCTACTTCCGACAACCTTCTCGACTGGACGCGCTATGCCGGCAATCCTGTCGTCCGCAACCGCCCCGGCGGCTACGACGAGAAGTTCTGCTCCGACGGCAAAGTCTTCCGCGACGGCGACCACTGGACGATGTTCTACTTCGGCGTCGGCCGCGGCGGAGCCCACATCATGGTGGCCTTCTCCCGCGACCTGCTCGATTGGACCGCCCACCCCGATCCCCTCTGCAAGGCCGGCGGCCACCCCGGTGGACTCGATCGGCAGTATGCACACAAGATCTCTTTGGTCTACAATCCAGCCAACGAGACCTTCTATACCCAACTGTTGCATAAATCGAGTGGTTCTGCAACGGGCTAGTTGAGGGGGTGGCGGGGTCAGAGGAGAGCTGATCGACGATTCGGGGCTTCGATAGCGCGTACGGGTAGCGTTGATAAT
>Ga0123328_1000715_pt1 | contig 34440 bp, 28 predicted proteins | sample BioC12SIPDNA_2_FD_89702 | JGI IMG/M metagenome (GOLD analysis project Ga0123328, IMG submission 89702) | Anaerobic biogas reactor microbial communites from Washington, USA - Biogas_R1_A C12 SIP DNA | ecosystem: Engineered > Bioreactor > Anaerobic > Unclassified | place: Washington, USA...
GCCGGCCGGAGGCCGGCGCTACGAGGCACGCGCATATGACCGCAGACAAACGCGACGATGCTCGCAAGAGCAAGCGTAGCGCCGGCGTCCCGCCGGCGGTGCCCGGAGCGTCCCGCTCCGGGGCCGTACGCCGTTGCGGGGGGGACGTTTGCCGTTGCGGGGGGGACGTATGCCCTTTTCCGGTAGATCGAGGGACCGCAAACGTCGCGCAGGCAGGGCGTGCGCGGCTGATTGGGCTCTGGATCATCCGCCCCAAACGGCGAACGTAATCAGGGGCGGAGCAGGTTGTCGTCGTGGTTGACATCTGTGGTAGCTTCAATGGGTCACGGGAGAGGTTTCGCCGATGAGGGCGGGGAATGCCGAGTTGTACGTCGGACCGGCCGGATGGTCCTACAAGGACTGGGAGGGGATCGTCTACCCGCAGCCGAAGCCGCGCGGGTTCCGGCCGCCGCAGTATCTCAGCCGGTGGTTCAACACCATCGAGCTGAACAACACGTTCTACCGGCCGCCGAGCGCCGCCCACTGCGCCCGCTGGGTGGGGGACGTCGACGGGCGGCCGGGCTTCCTCTACACCGCCAAGCTCTGGCAGCGCTTCACCCACGAGCGCGACGGCGCATGGACCGACGACGAGGTGCGCGCGTTCCACGACGGCATCGAGCCGCTGCGGGAGGCCGGACGCCTCGGGGCGCTGCTGATGCAGTTCCCGTGGTCGTTCCGCTACGGCGCGCGCAGCGAGGAGCACCTGAAACGGCTCGTGGGCGAGTTCGGCGACCTGCCGCTCGTGCTCGAGGTGCGCCACCGGGGCTGGCTGCAGGACCAGGCCCTGCGCGCCGTCGAGTCGCTGGGCGTCGGGTTCTGCAACATCGACCAGCCGGCGTTCCCGAGCAACCTACCGCTGACGTCCATCGCCTTCGGCCCGGTCGGCTACCTGAGGCTGCACGGCCGCAACGTCGAGACGTGGTTCGCCGAAGGCGCGGGCCGCGACCAGCGCTACGACTACCTCTACAAGCCCGCCGAGCTGGACCAGGTCGAGGCGGCGCTCCGGGAGCTTGCCGACCGCGTCGAACGGCTGTTCGTCATCGCCAACAACCATTACCGCGGCCAGGCCGTCGCGGCGGGGCTCCAGGTGCTCCAGCGGTTCGGCCACGAGACGGACCCGCCGCCCGGCCGGGTCGGCGAACTCTACGGCATCCCGTGACCGCCGCTGTCGGCGGGGGATGGGAGAGGGATCAGAAGTGCCGGATGCGTCGAATCAGTATTGACATGCCACCCGCCCCGTGGTAGCCTCCCGGTGGTGTTCCCCACGGCATTCCCCCGGGGGGGGCCATGGGCACGCCGGCCGTTCCGTTCAGACCCGCAGAGAGGTGTGGGGACGTGCGGGCTGGTCGGCGGAGGGTGGCTGAGTCAGCTTCATTTCAAGGAGGTGTGCGTCATGTCGGCGAAGCGTCTTCGCGGGCGAGGTGTGCTGCTTCTGGGAGTCCTTCTGGCCGCCGTCTGCTGCGCGGATGCGGCCCTGGCGGCCAAGGCTCCGCCGACCATCGACGAGATCGAGGGCGTCTACCAGGTGAAGGCCAAGGGGGCATGGTATGACTTCACCGATGGCTATGTGGAAAAGTACAAGGAGGACATCACCTGGCTGGTCGAGGCGGACGGCCCGAACGAGGTGTACGTCTACATTCCTGAGTGGGACTGGGAGTTCTACGGCTGGTACGAGAACGGCATCATGATCGAGGTGTTCGGCGATCCGTCCACCAGTCCGTCCACAGAGATGGACATCGGCTACGCCGTGTTCTCCGGCAAGCCGGGCAAGGTTAAGATGAAGGGGGAGTCCGGCTACAGCGGCCTGTGGGACGACTACTACGAATACGACTCGTTCTCCGGAAAGATGCTGCGTGGAGGCCCCGTTGTTGCCGTCCTGGCCGGCCCGGAGCCCGACCCCGAAGACGACGAGGGGGACGAGCCGGAGGGCGACCTGCTGCTGGGTGCCGACGCGCTCGCGCTGGCTGCCAAGGGCCCTCTCTCCATCGACGACATCCTCGGCACGTACTCCGGCAAGATGAACGCCACAATCTATGAACCGGGGTCCGGATGGAAGGGCAAGGCCAAGGAGAACGGGACCTGGGTGGTCACGAAGGTGAATCCCGGGACCGTGAACATTCACATCGTCGAGGAAGGTGTGAACCTCCGGGCCGCCTATGGCGCCGGCTTCCTGCTGGTTGCCGAGGTGGCCGATGATTCCGATATCGCCGCGGGCGGCTCCGTCGTGCTGGTGTCCGTCAGGGGCAAGCCCGGCAAGGTCAAGATGAAGGGCTCGGGCATCTCCGCCGACGACGTCGGCGATCCGGACGGCGAAGTGGAGGCCCTGAAGATGTCCGCCAAGCAGATCGGGCCGTAGCGGGCGCGGCCGTGGCCGATGTGAGCCCGACGGCGGGCCCCCCCCGGGGGCGCCGCCGTCGGGCGACGTACGCACAGGGGTGCGCGGCTTCCTCTCCTCCGATTGCCGGTGCCGGCCGGGCCGTCTATAATGGGTGCGTTCCCCCCAGACTCAGGAAGGCCTGCAGGCGCATGACCCCGGCGACGCCCGAGATTCCCGTGGACCTGTGCGGCATCCGTCTGCGCAATCCCGTCATCCTGGCCAGCGGCGTCCTGGGCGTGTCCCGCGACCTGATCGCCCGCGTGGCCGCGGCGGGGGCGGGGGCGGCCATCATCAAGTCGGTGAGCCTGGAGCCGCGCGAGGGGCACAGGAACCCGACCGTCATCGCCTACGAAGCCGGCATGCTGAACGCGGTGGGCTACGCCAACCAGGGCGTGGAGGACGCCGTGCGGGAGTTCGAAGGCGTGGGCGACCTGCCCATCCCCGTGTTCGCCAGCGCCGTCGGGCAGGACGCCGACGAGTTCGCGCGCGTGGCCGAGCGGCTGATGGGCTGTGGGTTCGCGGGGCTGGAGGTTCCGCTCTCGTGCCCGCACACGCCGGGATACGGCACGCTGGCCGGCCACGGCACGCCCGAGGCGACCGAACGGATCGCCCGCGCCGTGCGCAACACGACCGACCGGCCGGTCTTCGTCAAGCTCTCGCCGAACGTGCCGGCCATCGGCGACCTGGCCGTGGCCGCGCTGGAGGGCGGGGCGGACGGCATCTCGGCGGTCAACACGCTCGGGCCGGGCATGGTCATCAACGTCGAGGCGCGGCGGCCCGTGCTGGGCTTCGGCGTCGGCGGCGTCTCGGGCCCGGCGCTCAGGCCCGTCGCCGTCCGTTGCGTCTTCGACGTGGCCGTCGCCTTGCGCGAGGTCGACCTGGAGGTGCCCATCATCGGCGTGGGCGGCGTGGCCGCCGGGCGCGATGCGCTGGAGATGATCATGGCGGGCGCCTCGGCCGTGGCGGTCGGCACGGCCGTCTACCAGCGGGGCCTCGGCGTGTTCGGCACGATCGCCCGCGAACTGGCGGACCTGTGCGCGCGCCTGGGGATCGGCTCGACGGCCGAGGTCTGCGGCGCCGCCCTGCGCCATCACAAGGAGCCCGTGTGACCATGCCCGACGAACGTCCCCCCGCCGGCGTGCGCCCGGCGCTGCCCGTCATGCTCCGCGTCGTCGAGGTGTGCCGCGAGAACGACGAGATGGTGACGGTGTACCTGGCCCGGGCCGACGAGGCCGAGGCGGCGGCGATGGGCCTGGAGCTGGCGGCGTTCGTGCCGGGCCGGTTCTTCATGGTCTGGCTGCCGGGCCTGGACGAGAAGCCCTACGCCGTGAGCAGCCTGGACGCCGAACGAGTCGGCCTGACCGTGCAGCAGCGGGGCCCGTTCTCGACGGCGATGGGCGCCCTGCGCCCGGGCGAACGGGTGGGGCTGCGCGGGCCGTTCGGCCGGGGGTTCTGGGGCCTGCAGGACCATGGGGACGGCGGGCGCGTCGCCCTGATCGGCGGCGGCTGCGGCACGGGCGTGGTGGCGCCGATGCGGGAACTCCTGCCGCAGGCGGCCGTCGTCCAAGGCTCCCGCACCGCCGGCGTCGTGCTGCGCCTGCCGGCGCTCGACGGGCAGGTCGTTTTCACGGACGACGGGACGGAGGGCTGCCGGGGCTTCCCCACCGAATGGCTGGCCGCGCAGTTGCGCGCCGGTGCGCTGGACGCCGTCTACACGTGCGGGCCGGAGGCGATGATGGTCGGCGTGGCGACGCTCTGCCGCGAGGCGGGCGTGCCGTGCCAGGTCTGCATGGAGCGCTACATGAAGTGCGGCATCGGCGTCTGCGGGCAGTGCGAGTGCGACGGGCGGCGCGTCTGCGTCGAAGGCCCCGTCTTCACCACCGAGGAACTGGCCGAGATGCCGTCCTTCGGGCGCCGGCGGCGCGACAAGGCAGGCCGCATCATCGTTCTGGACAGTTGCCCGTCCGGGTCGCAGGCGGCGCCCTCGTAGCGGGGGCCGGTCAGAGCGGGGCGTCCGTCCCCAGCACGCGCCAGGCGGCCGCCGTCTCCTCGAACATCGCCCGGCGCAGCGCCGTGCAGAACGCGTGCCGGTCCGGGTAGTCGGCCACGTGCAGCGCCGGCCCGAAGCGGACGATGATGCGCGTGAACGGCTTCGGAATCACGAAGGCGTCCCAACTGCGCGCCGTCCACGCCTCCCGCACGGCCACTCCGACCGGGTAGACGGGCATGCCCGTGCGCCGCGCCAGCATCCAGATGCCCGGCTGGACGGAGAACCGCGGCCCGCGCGGGCCGTCCGGCGTCAGCACCGGGCTGTAGCCCTGCTCGACCATCGCCATCATGTCGCGCAGCAGCCGGGCCCCGCCGCGGGAGGACGAGCCGCGCACCGTGGCGATGCCGTAGTGCCGCATGACTTGGGCCACGTACTCGCCGTCGCGATGCTCGCTGACCGGCACACAGACGCGGCTGTTGCGGAAGTGCCCCAGCATGCCGGGGATCTGCCGGTGCCAGAAGGCGGCGATGGCCAGGCGGGAGCCCGAACGGAACGCCTGCTCCACCCCCGGCGGGCCGGTGGATTCCGTGCGCCACGTGGCGTCGAACGTGCGCACCGCCAGGCTGCCGAGACGGCCGACCAGACGGAACCCGACGTTCTGTTGCAGGATGGGCATGGGGTTCAGGCGGCATCCTCGCCGCCGGGGCCGGTGTCGCCGCTCTGGGCGGGAACGTTGATCGCCGGCACGTCGGGCGGGGCGGCGTTCCGCATCTCGCGCCAGCCGCCCAGGCTGAGCCGGACGCCCACAACGACCATCAGGAGGCCGAAGATGACCTTCAGTTGGGTGTTGGAGATATGCGACTTGGTCACCGTGCCCAGTTGCGCGCCGATGATGCCGGCCGGCAGCGCCATCAGCACGAGGATCCACCGGATGTCCTCACCGCGCCGCCACTGGAGCAGGGTGCCGGTCAGGGCCACGGGTACGATATAGGCCAGGGACGTCGACGCCGCCGCCTTGGCCGGCAGATGGAACAGCAGGAGCAGCATCGGCACCATGACGATGCCGCCGCCGATTCCCAGAAGGGCGCTTGCGAAACCCGTCGTCAGGCCGACCACACAGTACGCCACGTAAGTCCACATCGGGGACGTCTCCCGGAGAGAAGTGACCGCCGCATGCGGGCGGCGCAACCCCGTCCAAGATAGGGCACCCCGGGCGGTGTGTCAATCCGAACGGCCGGGCGGTGGAGTACACACGGACACACGGACGAACACAGACGGACACGGACGGACACAGACACAAGGGCTTGTCTGGACGGGGCACTGCGGCCGCCCGAGCTTGACTGAGCGGCCCACAGCCCCGAGAATGGTGGGGCATGGCGCCTGTGCGCCTCCTTCCGACCCGGAGATGCCGAATGACCGAGCCGCACGCAGATGCGCCGTTGAACACCGCCGCCGGTGCCGCGCCGGCCCCCCTGCCGGCGCCGCAGAGGCGCCGCCGCAGCTTTGGCACGGGGTGCCTTGTGATCGCCGTGGCGGGCGCCTGCATGGGCGTCCTGTGCCTCGTGGCCTTTGTGCTGCTGCTGGCGGTGGCGCTGGTGGGGGCCGGCGCTCAGGGCGTGTCCGGCGGCCTGCGGATCGAGGAGGTGCCCCTGTCCGGCCGGGCGGGTGCGCGGAAGGTGGTCATCGTGCCCGTGCACGGCGTGCTCATGCGCGGGGCCGGCTCGATGGCGCTCCGGGACCCCGTCGAGACGCTGAAGACGATGCTGGAGTCCGCCGAGGCCGATCCGAAGGTCGCCGCCGTGCTGCTGGAAGTGGACAGTCCGGGCGGGGCGATCACGGCCTGCGACGTGATGTACAAGCAGATCCGCGACTACCGGGGCCGCACGGGCGTTCCGGTCGTGGCCTGCATGCACGACGTGGCGGCCTCGGGCGGCTACTACATCAGTTGCGCGGCGGACCGCATCCTGGCGCACCGCACGACGCTCACGGGCAGCATCGGGGTCGTCATGCCCATGGTCAACGCCTCCGGCCTGCTGGAAACGGTCGGCGTCTCCGACCGTACGATCAAGAGCGGCCGGTTCAAGGACATGGGCTCGGTTCTGGCCGCGAAGACCGAAGAGGAGTGGCAGGAGGAGGCCCGCATCTTCCAGTCGGTCGTGCAGGACATGTATGAGCGGTTCGTGGAGGTCGTCGCCACCGGCCGCGGGATGACGCCGGAGCGGGTGCGCGAACTGGCCGACGGGCGCATCTACACCAGCAGCCAGGCGTTCATGCACGGCCTGATCGACGGGCTCGGCTACGAGGACGATGCGATTCGCGCCGCGGCCGAACTGGCCAACGTCGACGACTACGAGGTGGTGCGCTACGTGCGCATGCGCTCCCTGGTGGAGACGCTGCTGGCGGGCGCCGAGAGCCAGCCGGTCGGGCTGAGCGCGCTGCCGGGCGTCCTGGCCGCTCCCCGGCCGATGTACCTGTGGTGTCCGCAGGCGACGTTCGGGTCGCCGTAGGCCCCCGGACGGCCGCGCGCGCCGTCAGATTCCGGAGACACAGCATGCTGAAGGTCTACAACAGCCTGGGCCGTGAACTCCAGGAGTTCAAGCCGCTGCACGAGGGGTTCGTGGGCGTCTACGTCTGCGGGCCCACCGTGTACGGCCACAGCCACCTCGGTCACGCGAAGAGCTACATCAGCTTCGACGTGGTCGTGCGCTACCTGCGCCACCGCTTCCCCGACTGCCGTGTGCGCTACGTGCAGAACATCACGGATGTCGGCCACCTGCTGGAGGACGTAGGCGAGGACCGCGTGCTCAAGAAGGCGCGGGAGACCGGCCTCCAGCCGATGGAGGTCGTGGAGGAGTTCACGCGCAGCTACTTCGAGGACATGGACGCGCTGAACGTCCAGCGCCCGGACATCAGCCCGCGCGCCAGCGGCCACGTGCCGGAGCAGATCAAGCTCGTCCGGACTCTCCTGGACCGGGGGCACGCCTACGAGGTGGACGGCAGCGTCTACTTCGACGTGTCCAGCTTCCCCGAGTACGGCAGGCTGAGCGGACGCAGCGCGCAGGACGTCACCGAAGCCGTGCGCGTCGAGGAGCGGGAGGAGAAGCGCCGCCCGGCCGACTTCGCGATCTGGAAGCGCGCCGAGCCCGCCCACATCATGCGCTGGTCCAGCCCCTGGGGCGAGGGCTTCCCCGGCTGGCACGCGGAATGCTCCGCCATGTCCATGAAGTACCTCGGCGAGACGGTGGACATCCACGGCGGCGGGCTCGACAACATCTTCCCGCACCACGAGGATGAAGTCGCGCAGTCCGAGGCCGCCACCGGCCGGCCGTTCGCGCGCTACTGGCTGCACAACGGCATGGTCACCGTGAACGGCCAGAAGATGAGCAAGAGCCTCGGCAACTACATCACGATCAAGGACGCGTTCTCCGGCGACTCGCCGCTCGGCAAGCCGGTCCGGCCGATGGTGCTGCGCTACTTCATCCTCACCAGCCATTACCGGAGCCCGATGGACATCTCCGTCGAGGCGCTCGACGCAGCCGAGAAGGGCCTGGAACGGATCGAGACCACGGTGGCGCGCGTGCGCCGCATGACGGGCGGAGCCGGCCAGGGCGACGTGCCCGACGAGGTCGCCGCGCTCGTCGAGGACACGAGGACGAAGTTCCTCGCCGAGATGGACAACGACTTCAACACCGCCGGCGCGCTCGGCGTGCTGAGCACGTTCACGCGCGAGGCGAACCGGCTCCTGGACGAGCAGCCCGACATGCCGCAGGCCGCCCTGCAGGCGATGGACGCGCTCTACGACGAACTCGGCGGGCAGGTGCTCGGGATCGTCACCGCCGAGACGGCGCAGGGCGCCAGCGCCGGCATCGAGGCGGGGCTGATCGAGGCGATGCTCGACGTGCGCGAGGAACTCCGCAAGGCAAAGCAGTTCGAGCTGGCCGACCGGATCCGCGACCGGCTCGGCGAACTGGGCGTCGAGGTGAAGGACGGGCCCGACGGGGCCGCGTGGCAGTGGAAATAGACAACCGAGCAGGAGCCGCCGATGGACGCCGACGAGACGCGCCGCCGTACGGATCGTGTGGACGCGGACCGCATCCGCCATGACGTCTTCTACCTGGCGAAGGACCCGCTGCCGTTCCGGAAGCTGAACTACACGGTGCCCGGGCACGAGAAGTGCACGCTCTACGAGGCCGACGACTTCCTCCGGCGCGAGCTGGAGGCGGCCGGTTGGAGCGTGGACGCCGAGGGCGTGCAGGTGCAGGCGTTCCGCTGCGACGCCTCCAAGCCGAAGGCACAGCAGTACTCGCCGCCCGCGCCGGACGACCCGTGGTACACGGCCTACAACCTGTGGGCGCGCAGGCAGGGGCGGCGGCACCCGGACGAGATCATCCAGCTCTGCGCGCACAAGGACTCGCAGAGCTGGGTCGACTCGCCCGGCGCGCACGACAACGCCGGCGGCACCGCCGGGCTGCTGGAGCTGGCGCGGGTGCTCGCCGACTACGAGCCGGAGCGCTCCCTCCGGCTGCTGTTCTGCAACGAGGAGCACACGCCGTGGACGAGCGTCGCCGCCGCCCGGGGGTGCCGGGCGCGCGGCGACGACCTGATCGCGGTGCTCAACTGCGACGGGTTCGGCGCGCGGTCCGAGGCGCAGGCGCAGGCCGACGAGAAGTCGAACGGCATCCGCTACACGTGCGACGAAAGCCGGTGGCTGGCCGACCTCATCGTGGAGATGAACGAGCGCTACGGCATCGGCCTGACGCAGTACGTGGCCAGGCGCGACCGGCCGGGCGACGACGACGGCTCGTTCGTCAACGCCGGCTATGCCTCCGCCGTCTTCCACGGGGGAAACGGGGCGGGCGTCTATCCGTACTACCATCGCGAGGACGACGTGCCCGAGCACGTGGACGTGGACAGCGTGCGGCGGCTGGTCCAGGTGACGGCGGCGACGGTCCTGCACCTGGACCGCCGGGGCGCGCCGCGCGTGTGAGCGGGCCCCGCGGGGCGCGCGGCCGACGCAGCGAATTCCGTACCACACTTGCACAATGCCCCGTCACGGGTTAGAATGAGGCGAATGTGTGCTTGAACATGTGATCCGGACGATTCCGTGCGTCCCCAAGCGACCGATGGAGGGGGGGTGAACTCGCTCGATATGGCTAAGATACTGGTGCAGCCGCGGGAGTCCGTGAATGACGCTCTGCGGCGTTTCAAGAAGTTGTGCGATCGCGAAGGCATCGTGAACCGAAGCAAGCGCGTGGCACGATTCGAGAAGCCGTCCGTTCAGCGTCGTCGGGAGAAGAACGAACGGCTCAAGAACATCCGCAAGGCCCAGCGTGCGGCGCGTTGACGCGAGCAGATGCAGCGAGCGGCCTGCCGTGTGCGATTGACGGCGGGCCGCTCGTCTTGTGTACGGCCGGGCGCGGCCGTCAGTACCCGCCCGGGCGGGAGGTCAGGAGCCGGCCGAGCACGGCGGCGGGGGGCTGGTCGGAGTCGGCCGGCACGTAGTCGACGCCCTCCTGCAGGCACCTCGCCTCCACCGACTGCCGGAACCGCCGGAACGAGTCGAGGTAGGCCGCCCGGACCTGCCGCGCCTCGGCCGGGATGCCGCCGGAGCCCTCCATGTCCTCGAAGCGCACGGGGCCGTCGAACGGGAAGTCCCGCTCCGCCGGATCGACCACGTGCACGACCACCACCGAGTGCCCGTCGTAGCGCAGACGGCGCAGGGCCGAGACCACGTCGGGCAGGGGCGCCAGCAGGTCGCTGACGAGCACCACGAGGCCCCGCCGGGCCAGCCGGTCCGCCGCGGCGTGCGCCACGTCGGCCAGTTGCGTGGGGCGGCCGGGCGCGGTCTCTTCCAGCAGCCGGCAGAACACGGACAGCGCCGCCGGGTTGGCCGACGGCGGCATCTGCGCGCGCATCTCCGTGTCGAACAGCGCCAGCCCCACGGCGTCCTGCTGCATCAGCAGCAGGCAGGCCAGCGACGAGGCGAGTACGGCCCCGCAGGCGTACTTGGTGCAGTCCCCGGACGCGTAGCCCATCGACGCGCTGGCGTCCACAAGGAAGTGGGCGCGGACGTTCGTCTCCTCTTCGTAGAGCTTGACGTAGAAGCGGTCCGTGCGTGCCCACAGCCGCCAGTCCACGTGGCGCAGCTCGTGGCCGGGCGTGTAGGGGCGGTGCTCGGCGAACTCGACGCTGCGTCCGTGCAGAGGGCTCCGGTGCAGGCCGGTCAGGTAGCCCTCCACGATGTGCCGCGCCCGAACCTTCAGGCCGGACAGGCTACCGAGCGTCGCGGGGTCGAAGTACCTGCTGTACCTGCTCATCGTGCGAGAGATCCCCGTCGTGGGCCGGCGTGTGCTCGATCAGCCGGGCGACGACGTCGTCCGGCGTGACCCCTTCGCTGGCGGCCGTGAACGTGGTTACGAGCCGATGGCGCATGATCGGCGCCGCCACCGCGTCGATATCCTCCGCGCCGGCATACGGCCGGCCGCGCAGCAGCGCGCGCGCACGCGCCGCCTGGATCATCTGCTGGCAGGCGCGCGGCCCGACGCCCCAGCGCACCCATTCGGCGATGAACGCCGGCGTCTCGTCGTGGCCGACCCGCGTGGCGCGCGCCAGGCGCATGGCGTAGTGGACCACGTAGTCGGCGACCGGCACGCGCGCGACCAGATCCTGCAGCTCCAGTATCTCGCGGGCGTCGAGCACCGGTTCCGGCCGGGGCGCCCGCGCGCCCGTCCCGCGCATCACGGCGAACTCCTCGTCCCAGGACGGGTAGGGCACCAGGATCTTGAACATGAACCGGTCCTGCTGGGCCTCCGGCAGCGGGTACGTGCCCTCCTGCTCGATGGGGTTCTGCGTGGCCAGCACGACGAACGGCGCGGGCAGCTCGAAGCGGCGACCGCCCGCCGTGACCTGCCGCTCCTGCATCGCTTCCAGCAGCGCGGCCTGCGTCTTCGGAGGCGTCCGGTTGATCTCGTCGGCCAGCACGACGTTGGCGAAGATCGGCCCCTGCAGGAAGCGCGTCTCGCGGCCGCCGGTCGATCGGTTCTCCTCGATGACCTCCGTGCCCGTGATGTCGCCCGGCATCAGGTCCGGAGTGAACTGGATGCGGCGGAAGCTCAGCGACAGGCAGTCGGCCAGCGTGCGGACCATCAGCGTCTTGGCCAGCCCCGGCACGCCCTCCAGGATGGCATGGCCGGAGGCCAGGACGCACGTGACCATCTGCTCGATCACGTCGTCCTGTCCGACAACGACGCCGGAGACGGCCGCGCGGATCCTCTCGTAGGCCGTCTGCAGCTTCCGGACGGAGTCGTGGTCATCGCCGCAGAGCGGGGCGTGCGCCGCTTGAGGCATCGTCGGGTCTCCCTTCTGGTTGCGGGAAGGCGGTCTCACCTCTGGAGAACGGGCAGGTGGTTGTAGGGGAGTTGCAGTATGAGCAGGGCCGCGGCCGTGCCGTAGGCCCGCCCGATGTACTCGCCCTGCCAGCTGCCGTCGGCGGCCTGTGCGCCGACCAGCCACGTGCGGATGCCCGCGAAGTAGTCGCGCCACTGCGGGCCGCCGCGAAAGTACATCACCTGCGACAGGTACATGTGGGAGTAGAAGAAGTGCGTGCCGCCGGCCGGCGTGCGCCCCGCCGACGGCACGTTGCGGCGGGCATACGCGAGCGCGCCGTCGATCAGAGGGTCCTCGTAGAGGCCGCCGGCGAGCAGCACCGCCAGGGCCGCGCACGTCACGCCCGCCCGGCTGTCCTCGCTCTCGTGCGCCCGGTACGCGATGCCGCCGTCCGGGCGCGCCGAGAGCCGGATGTAGCCGAGCGCCCGCGCGACCGTCTCCGCCGGCACCGGCAGGCCCGCGTTCGCACAGGCGCGGAGCCCCTGCATCTGCGTGACGGTCACCGCCCCCTCGTCCAGCGTGGAGTCCGGTGTGTAGTACCACCCTCCGACCGCGCTCTGGCTGCGTGCCGTCAGCGCGATCGCGCCGGTAAGCGTGTCGCGCACGCGCCGCTCCAGCGCCCCCTGGCCCGTCGACCCGTACACCTCGGCCAGGAAGAGCATGGCGAACCCGTGCCCGAACATCGGCCGCCCGGGGTCCTGCTCGCCGATCAGGCCCGTCTCCGCGTCGCTGTTCCTGAGCACGTATTCGACGGCCGCGCGCACGGCCGCCGCGTGCGGCCCGCCCGCGCAGGTGCTTCCGTTCGACAGCAGGGCGAGCCCGCACAACGACGTGATGGCCACCGGGTAGCGGCCCGATGCTCCGTCGCTCAGCCAGCTCCCGTCGGCCGCCTGCGTGCCGATCAGGAAGCCCACCCCCGCCCGGATGGCCCGCTCGGCATCCGGCGGCAGGTCGCGCGGGCCCGACGGGCCCGCCGCCCACGCGATCCCGGCCGCGCACAGGGCCGCCAGGACCGCACAGATCGAGCCTCCGCGTTGCACTCGCCGCTCCCGGTTCGAGTCTCCTGCGCGTATTGTAGCATGTGCGCACGCCGCACGCCGCAAACCGCTACGGGCCCGTCGCAAGGGCCTCGCCGGGCTCCAGCGCCGTCACACGGTCGCCCAGGCCCACGACGACCCTCCCGGCCTCGACCACGAACGGCAAGGCTCGCACACCCGCGCCGCCGGCCAGCTCGACGTCAAACACCACCGCTCCCGACGCCGCCTCCACCCCCAGAACGCGTGCACGCTCGGCCTCGGATGCCGTCAGCAGCCACAGCCGGCCGCATCGGAGCGGCTCCGAGACCATGGCGGGGCCCGTCACGTGCAGGTCCGTGTCCCAGACGGCCCGGCCGTCCGCCAGGTGCCGTGCGTGCAGCGAGAAGCCGGACCCGTGCACGTGCCGGCCGGGGCCATGGTACTGCACGCCGCTGTCCTGCGCGGCCCGGAGCAGGCAGACGCGGTCGCCCCGGCGGTCCGCCCAGAGGGCGCCGTCCGCCAGGTCCACCGCCGGGCCGCCCGGCAGCGGCACCGCACGCGCGGCGCCCGTCAGCGTGCGCACCACCAGCCACTCGTCGTCCGCGTGCAGAACGCGGTCGATGCCGTCCGGCACCCGCAGGCGCCGGACCACGCGCAGCGCGCCGGGGTCGAACAGGTGGGCCGCCGCCGCCTCGGCAACCACCAGTCGGCCGGACGGCGTGACCAGAACGGACGACGGGTTCGGAGTCGCCGGCAGCTCCCGGCGCGCCAGCAGCCGTCCCGAACGGGCCTCCCGGACCGTCAGAATGGGCGGCGGCTCCGTCAGGATGCACAGGCGGTCGCCGCTGACGGCCATCAGCGAGCCCGTCGCGGCCGGCAGCGCCTCGGCTCCCGGGAGTTCAAACAGGACCTGGCCGTCGGCGGCGTCGATCCCGAGCAGCCGCCGGCCCCCGGCGGCGCGGCAGACCACGCCCGAGCCCCAGGCCCCGGGCGGCTGGAGAACGGGTTCGCCCGCCGGGCGCGGCGGCCGCAGCGGCAGGCCCCGCGTCGCCCACCGGATCATCTGCAGCCGCGTCGGCTCCCGGAACGATCCGCCCGCCTGCAGGGAGTGCTCGCGGCGCCACGTCACCTGCCCGTCGTCCATACGGACGCCCAGCGTGACGGCGTCGAGCGTGACGGTGACGCCGTCCGGCGCCGCCAGGCAGGCCGGGTATCCCCATCCGTGCCGGTCGGGGTGTGCGCTCGGGACGCGCGTGCTCCAGAGAACCCGTCCCGTGGCGGCATCGAGGCACGAGAGGCCGTCCCCCTGCCGCACGAGCACCCGGCCGGACAGGCCCGGCCCGGCCGTCCGGTCCGGCAGCACGGGCATGCCCGGCGCCTCCCAGGCCGGCCGCGGCGTCGGCGCGTGCGTCAACTCCTCCTCGGGCGCCGGGCCGCCCGGCGCGTGCACGTCTGCCCGGGGTTCCTGAGCCGGTGTCCGGGCCGGGCGGACGGCCGGATCCACCCGGGAGGACCCCAGCAGGGCGATGCGCTCCGGCGTGCAGAGCGCCAGACCGCCGTCCGTCACCGTCAGGTTGCCCCGGCCGTCGAGCCCCGCGGGCCACGGCAGGGGATCCAGCGCCCGGCCGGAGTCCAGCTCGACACGCCGCAGGGCGTCGCGCTGCGGCAGGCAGGCGACGTGCGCGCCCAGCGCGCCCAGCCCCGTCGTCGGCGCCTCGAAGGGCGTGCGCCAGAGCGAGGCCCCCGTGGACGCGTCCAGGCAACTGAGGCCCTCATGCTGCACGTACAGGCGTCCGTCGCGGACCCCGAGCAGTGCCACGCCGTCGTGGAACTCGGCGCTCCAGACCGGCGCGCCCGTGCGGCGCGAGAGCGCCAGCACGCGGCGGCTGTCGCAGGGGGCCACGATGCACAGGTCGCCGGCGAACAGCGGCGCGCCCGGCCTCCACGGGCCGTTCGGCACGCTGAGCTGCAGGCCCAGGCGGTTCACGCTCACGTCCGCGCGCGGGTAGGCGGCGATCCACAGCAGGCGGCCGTCCAGCGCGTCCAGTGCGGCCACCAGCCCGCGCCCGGTGGGGTAGACGGCCAGCCCGCCCTCCACGGCCGGGGGGCCGCAGTCCTCCACGAACAGCTCCGCCGCCGAGCGCTGCCCCTCCTGTCGGCCCAGCACCGCCCCGATCGGCGTGTCCCAGAGCAGCCGGCCGGTCGCCGCGTCCAGGCAGACCGCCCGCACCTGGCCCCGCTCCAGGCTCAGGGCGTGCGCGCGTCCGCCGGCAACGGCCGGCGCCGACACGAACCACCGATCCCGCAGGGCGGCGTCCGGGCCGTGCGCCGTCGACCACAGAGGGGAGCCGTCGGCGGCGTCGAAGCAGCGCAACTCGTTCGCCAGACGGAAGTCGTCCTGGGTCGCCGTCCAGGGTTCGTCCGGGAACTCCTGCGCGAGGGGGTCCGTCTGCACCGCGTACAGGAGTCCGTCCGCACAGCTCAGCGTGGCGAGCCCGTGGTTGTCGAACGTGCGGAAGTGGGCCAGGTTCTCCACGGGCAGGTAGGAGGGCAGCACGTACTCGCCAGGCGGTCGGCGGGTGGCGATGGCCAGTGCGATCTCGCGCGGTCCGTCCAGCGGAGGAACCCCCCAGCGCAGCCGCGCCGTCTGCGTGTCGACGCACAGGATCGCGTCGTCCCGCTGGACGAACAACGAGCCGTTGCGGCACACCGGCCGGAGCGCCGGCACCGACGGCCAGTCGGGAGCCACCCGCCCCGGCCAGGCCAGGTCGATGACGGTTGCGGCGAGGGCCGGGCCCGTCAGGTCCGCTCCGCGCGGCGCCGGGTTGTCGTCGTCGGCCGTCGCCGACTGTGCCGCCGCCAGGTCGGCGAGCGAGAGGCGCGCCCCAGCGATCTCCACGCTGTCCAGGCCGGCCTCGTGCAGCCGCGCGGCCGCACGTTCGGCCTCGTTGCGCCGGCCGAGTCGGGCTAGGCAGAGCAGCGTGCGCACGGCGGCGGCCCGTCCCGGCTCGGACCGGACATCGACCTCGCCGGCGGCCTGCAGCGTCCGCAGAGCGGCGCCGAACTCGCCGGCATCCATCCGCAGGGCCGCCAGGGCGCCGACGGCGCGCAGCCCGTATTCGGTGTTCGGGTAACGGCCGGCCGCCTCGCGCAGGATCTCCGCCGAGCGTGCCGCCAGGCCGTCCTCGAACAGGCGGCGCGCCGCCGCCCTGTAGAGCACCTGGTAGGCCGCGCGTGCCTCAGGGGGCAGCGCGGCGATCCGGCGCGCCGCGAACTCGCGCACGGGCACGTAGACCTGCCCGTCCCACACGAGCCCGTCGTCCGCGTCGGCCATGGCCTGCAGCAGGGGGAGGGCGCGGGGCCAGTCGGCCGAGGCGATCAGGCGTTCGGCCGTCTCCAGGCGGCTCTCGGCATCCGGCGCGATCGGCGGCTCGATGCGGCCGGCCCGCCACAGCCGGCCGGCGCCTGCTGCGGACGGGGCGGCCGAGGCCGCCGTCAGCAGCGCCAGGAGGGCCAGCACGGCCCGGCAGAGGTGGCTTGCCATCGCAGTCCGTCGAAGGAGTTCTCTTGTGTGGCACAGGCGCCCCGCCCCGTCGGGCGGTCCTCGCCTGTGCGTTCCGGCCCACGAGCGGGCCGTTCCGCACTTCTGCCAATGGGCTGCCGGGGTGCTAACTGTCCAGCATGAGCATGCGGCCGCAGCTGTGGCAGTAGACGATCTCGTGGCCGCGCATCAGCAGGTTCTCCGTCTGCTTGGTGATGCGCGTGTGGCAGCCCTGGCAGACGCGGTTGTGGACGGCGGCCAGCGGCTGCGACCGCGCGTGGCCGCGCAGGCGGTCGTAGGCGGCCAGGGGGCCCGGGGGGATCTCCTTGCGCAGCTCGGCCACCTCCGCCTCCAGTTGCTCGATCTGCCGCACCAGCTCGCGTTCGTCCTCGGCGACGCGCAGCCGGACCTGTTCGAGTTCCGTCTGTGCGGCCTCGACTTCCTGCTCCATGCGCGTGCAGTCCTGGTGCAGGTCGTCGGCGGCCTGCAGGGCGGTCAGCCCTTCGTCTTCCCACTTCTTGATGTCTGCGCGATGGCTCAGGACGGTGTGCTGGAGCGCGTCGTACTCCTTCTGGGTGCGCATGGAGTTGAGCTGGACGTTCAGGCGGGCGATCTCCGATTCGGCCTGCTGGATGTCCAGTTGGGTGCGGTCCGCGCGCTTGGCGGCCTCGACCTGCTGACGGCGGGCCTGCTCGGCTCGGCGCTGTTTCTCGTCGCAGACGCGCTGCTGGTTGCGTACGTCGATGGCCAGCGCGTCGCGGTCGCGCCGGAGCTGCTCCAGGCGCTGGTTGAGTTCCTGCAACTGCATGATCTGTTCAAGGGTCCGCTTCATGGGCGTGTGTGTCCGGGGAAGGGTCGCTGTGGCCCGGGGGCCAAAAGAAAAAGGCCCGAACTCCGTGGAGTTCGGGCCGTGCAGTCCGGCACGGGGCACGCGCCGCGCGTGCGTGCGGCGCCGTGTAGGCAGATTCCGCAGGTGGTGTGGGCCTCCGTCATGGTTCGCCGGGCGGCTCCGCTGGTGTTCCCGAAAGCTCGTAGTCTATGAGTTGTCGGGCAGGCTGTCAATGAAACCCTCCAACTTGCGGCTGCGGACGGGGTGCTGGAGCTTTCGGACGGCCTTGGCTTCGATCTGGCGCACCCGTTCGCGGGTGACGTCGAAGATGCGTCCCACCTCTTCCAGCGTGTAGGTGTAGCCGTCGCCGAGGCCGTAGCGCAGCTTGATGATCTCCCGCTCGCGGTAGGTCAGGGTGTTGAGCACGGAGTCGATCTTGTCCTTGAGCATCTCCTGGGTGGCCAGGCTGATGGGGCTGGCCGTCGTCTGGTCCTCGATGAAGTCGCCGAAGAAGCTGTCGTCGCTGTCGTTGATGGGGCGGTCCAGGCTGATGGGCCGCTTGGAGATCTTCAGGACGCGGCGCGTCTCGCTGATGCTCAGGTTGGCGGCCTTGGCGATCTCCTCGAGCGTGGGTTCGCGGCCCTTCTCCTGCACGAGTCGCTTGACGATGTTGCGGATGTGGCTCATCGTCTCGATCATGTGCACGGGGATGCGGATGGTGCGGGCCTGGTCGGCGATGGCGCGGGTGATCGCCTGGCGGATCCACCAGGTGGCGTAGGTTGAGAACTTGTAGCCGCGGCGGTACTCGTACTTGTCCACCGCCCGCATCAGGCCGGTGTTGCCCTCCTGGATCAGGTCCAGGAAGCTCAGGCCGCGGTTGCGGTACTTCTTGGCGATGCTGACGACCAGCCGCAGGTTGCCGCCGGAGAGTTCCTGCTTGGCCTGCTCGTACTGGTCGTGGACCAGCCGCGTGGCCTTCACGCGGCTTTCGAGCAGGGCAAACGGCGCGCAGATCCTGTCTTCGAGGTGCTCGAGTTCGCCCTCCAGGCCGCGACGCTTCACCTTGTTGAGGTTGCCGGCGCTGAGTTCCTGTATCTCGTCATGGATGCGCTTCATGCGCTCGTAGAGCTGGTTGACGAGGTCGATCAACGGCTGAACGCGCTTGATGCGCAGGCAGAGTTCCTCCAGGAGGATCATGCACTTGCGGGACCGGCCGGCGATGGCACGGAGGCCGGCGAGCCTGCGCCGGGCGCTGGCGTTGCGGCGACGGTACTGCCGCCATTCGGCGTGGTTGGCCTCGAGCAGCTTCTGGATGGTGCTCACGTTCTCGGGCACGCGGTCGACCATGGCCGTCTTCTGGACGTCCGGCAGGGCGCTCACGTTCAGGGTCCGGTCGAAGGGCAGGGCGCCCGAGTGCACGTCCTGGAGGATCTCGACGCACGCCTCGATGCACTGGGTGAACTGCAGTATCTTGGCGCGGAAGCGCTTCCGGGAGATCTCGATGCGCTTGGCCAGGGCGATCTCCTCGTCGCGGTTCAGCAGGGGGATCTGGCCCATCTGCGTGAGGTAGATGCGGACGGGGTCGTCGATGCTCTCGGTGCTGGCCACGGAGGCCTCTTCCTCTTCCTCGGCGGCCTCCTCTTCCTCCTCGACGGGCTCCTCCTCGTCCTTGAGGATGACGTCCGCGTCCTCGTCGGCCAGGTCGCGTTCGTCGACCAGCTCGACGCCCTTCTCGTCCAGCGTCAGCAGGACCTCGTCGATGTACTCCGGGCTCACGATGTCGTTGGGCAGGAATTCGTTGAGTTCCTCGTAGGTGAGGAACCCCTTCTGTCTGCCCTGCTCGATGAGCTTGTCCAGATCCTCGGCGACGGCGGTTCGTCCGCCCGTCTTCTTCTCGGCCATGACCATCGGACTCCTGACCCTATCGGGGCTGTGCCGATCTTCTGTCGTCTTCCTTGAGGCGGCGCACATACTCGCGCAGTTCCTCGTCCGTCTGCAGCGGGCGGCGCCCGGTTGCGCCTCGCTGCCGGGACCGCGCGTAGCCGAGGTAGCCGTCCAGCCGCGCCTCGGCCGTGGTCTCTGCAATGCGTTCCAGCCGCGCCTGTTCCTCGGCCAGGGCGGCCGAGGCCGTCCCGGCCAGGTCCGCGTCGCTCAGGCCGCCGAGGAACCGCTCGAGGTCCGGCGCGCGGCCGTTGCCGGCCTGCTCCAGCAGGGCGGTCAGCAGGCGCGCTTCCGGGCCGTCTCCCAGCGTCGTCCTGTCCATGCCGGCGGCCCGCGGCGCCAGTTCCGGGTGCGCCAGCAGCAGCCCGAGCAGTTCACGGACGAACGTCTCCCGTGCCGTGGGCGGCCTGCGGGGGGCGTCGGGCCGGGCCTCCCCGCTCCGGTGCGGCCGCCGGCGGCGGTGGCGGTCCAGCCATGCCCAGGCGTTGCCCTCGCGCACGCCCAGTTCATGTGCCAGGCGGCGCACGATCAGGTCGCGCCGGGCCGGGTCGTTCACCTGCAGCGCCAGTTCGGCCACCTCGCCGAAGACGCGCATCCGGGCCTCCGGCGAGTCGTCCGCCTCCCGGGCGCGCGCGTGCGCCAGCCGGTACTCGAAGAAGCCGCGGCTCTCGTCCAGGCGCCTGCGGAACGCCTCGGCGCCTTCGGCGCGGACGAAGTCGCACGGGTCCTGTCCCGCCGGCAGGTCGGCGACTCGGACCTCGAGTTCCTCGTTCAGCAGCGTCTCGATGCTGCGCGCGGCGGACTTCTGGCCGGCCTCGTCGGCGTCGAAGACCAGAACCACCTGCGCGCACAGCCGCCGCAGCGTCCGCGCATGGTCCTGCGTCAGGGCTGTGCCGAGCACGGCGAGCGTGTGCGTCACGCCGGCCTGGTGAGCCATCAGGACGTCGGTGTAGCCCTCCAGGATGACCGCCGTGTCGGCCGAGCGCATGGCGTCGCGCGCCCGGGCCAGGCCGAAGAAGTTCCGGCCCTTGTGGAACAGGGGCGTCTCCGGGGTGTTCAGGTACTTCGGTTCGTCCTCGGGCTGCAGGGCGCGGGCGCCGAAGGCGATGACGCGTTCGGCCCCGTCGGCAATCGGGAAGATCAGGCGGTTGCGGAACCGATCGTAGTGGCCCGGTGCGCCCTGACGGGGCACGGCCAGGCCGGCCTCCTGGACCTCCTCGGGGGAGAAGCCGCGCGCGGTCGCGCACTTGAGGAAGTTCTCCCACCCGTCCGGGGCGTACCCGAGCCGCCAGCGCTCGATGGTCTCGTCCGTGAATCCGCGTTCTTTCAAATAGCGCCGGGCGAGGTCCGCGCCCCGGGCCTTCTCCAGGCACTTCTCGTAGTAGCCGGCGGCCAGCTCGTTGACCCGGCGCAGCCGGGCGGCCTGCCCGGGCGGCTCGGCCGGGCCGCTGCGGTAGGGGCCCAGGTCCACCCCGACCTCACGCGCCAGCCTCTCCAGGGCCTCGGCGAACCCCAGGCCTTCCAGCTTCTCCAGCAGCGTGAAGACGTTGCCGCCCTCCTTGCAGCCGAAGCAGTAGTAGAGCCCGTTGTCCGGGTCGACGGAGAACGACGGGGTCTTCTCCTGGTGGAACGGGCAGAGGCCCCAATATTTCTTGCCCTTCCGAGTCAGTTCGCAGTGCCGCTCCACGAGGCGGACGATGTCCACGCCGGCCACGATCTGCTGGATGACGTGCTCGGGAACTCGACCGGCCACCCGATTCCTCGGAGGTCAGAAGAACCTGCTAACGGAGGGTGCGCCCTGCCCGAGCCGGCGAAAGGTACAATACCACCATTCTCCCGCTCGTACAAAATCAAGTATACAACACGTCGAGCGATCTGGCAAATCCGGAGTTCACGAATTGGCCTCCAGGTAGGCGCCGGCCGTGGTGAAGGCGACGCCGGGCAGGGCCACGAGGCGGTCCAGGAACTCGTGCAGCCGGCGCACCGGTGCGTCGCCCGTCGCGACGCCCTCGGCGGAGACCGTCAGGTGCCAGGGGTGCAGCGCGATCTGCAGCAGGCCGCCGGGGCACCGGGCGCGGGCCGTCCGGACCAGGGCCAGGTAGTCGTCCGGCGGCCGGCGCCCCTCGAGCATCTGCCACAGGTAGGCGGAGATGGGGCGGCCTCGGGCGTCGAGCGAGCGGCAGAGGCTCAGCTCACGCAGCCGCGGCTCGCCGGGCACCGCATACGGCCGCAGGTCGCAGCCGGCATCGAGCGACCGCGTGAGGCTGGCGTCGTAGTGCCAGCCGGCATCGGCCAGGGCGTGCGCCAGGCCGGGGGTGAGGCGGCAATAGGGGGCGCGGAAGCCCCGGGGCTGCACCCCGAGGACGTCCCGCACGGCCTCGGCCGTGCGCCGGACGGCCTCGGCGGTCTCGGCGGCATCCGGGGGGCGTCCGCCGGCGACGCCGGCGAAGTCCTCGTGGAGGTAGCCGTGGCCGCCGTGTTCCAGTGTGATCGCGGCCGGCAGGGCGGGCAGGCCGCCGGGCCCGTCGCTCAGTTCGCGGAGGGTGCGTCCCTCCCAGAACAGCGTGGCCGGGAGCCCGCGTGCCTCCAGGGCGTCCAGGAGGACGGCCAGGCCGGTGCGGCAGGCGGCGAAGGCGGCGCGGCCCTCCGCGCCCGGGCTGACGGCGCCGAGGCGGCCGGGCGCGGCCCGGTTGGAGTCCGGGTCCACGTCGACCGTGACGGCGACGAACAGGCTGTCCCGCGCCTCCGGCGTCATGGCGGACCCCAGTCTACGGGCGGGCGGGCGGCCCGTCAATCCGCCTGGGGCGCCGGGCGCGTCAGGGCGATGCACTCGCTGACGGGCACGCGCATGTCCATCTCGGTGCCGAAATCCTGGTGGTCGAGGAACTCGGCGGCGCCGCCGGCCGCCCGTCCGAGTGCGAAGACGAGGAACGCCAGGTCGCAGGCGCGGCGCACGGTCATGCGCCGGTCGCGCAGGGCCGGCCAGCAGATGGCCAGCACCACGCAGGCGATGGCGCCGTCCAGGTTCAGCGCCCAGACGTTGCGCGAGATGCCGGCCTGCTTGACCAGCGCGGGGAGGCGGCCGTAGAAGTCCAGGAAGAAGTTGTAGAGCCCGTGCGCCTCCAGGTATTCGGCGATCACGCGTTCGCGGGGGTCGTAGTTCACGGGTTTGTCGCGGAAGATCGGATGGCCGAGGCAGGGGATGCGTTCGTATTCGACGCCGGCCTCCTTGGCGGCGGCGCGCACGCGGGCGAACCGTGCCACCTCGTCGTCGGCCAGCTTCTGCAGGTCGATGCCGTGGTGCGGATCGTAGGGGTCCTCCAGTTGCGTGTCGGCCAGCACGCGCAGGAGGTATTCGACCCCGCGCCGGCCGTTGCCGCCATGGACCTGCCCGATGCAGGCCAGCGTGGCGATCATGGCCGTGTTGGGCGTGTTGCCGGCCGAGGTGGACAGCTTGGCGCCCTGTGCGGAGATCGTGCCGGGGCCGTTGGTCACCGAGGCGATCAGGCATCGCTCCAGCAGTTCCACCTCGAAGTCGTGCTCCGGCTGCTGGCCGGTCCATGCGAGCAGCAGTGTTCGGGCCAGGGAGCCGCGGCGCATCTCCTCCTCCACCGTGCGGTCGTAGATGCGCGTCACGGCTGCGTCGCTGGCGGAGGCATGGCTGGTGTTGCGCATCGAGCGGCGTGTCGGCTGGCCGCCCAGCGACGTTGCCCCGGCCCGGGCGACCTGGGCGGCGTAGGGTTCGGGGATGGTGCCCGGGTGCCGCAGGAGTCCGGCCGGCAGCATGCGTGCGAGGGGCTTCAGGTTGACGAACCAGGGGTTGAGGCGCAGCGGGCGGCCGGGACGGAAGTCGCGCGGGATGCCCAGGCGGGTCAGGATCGTGTCGGCGGCCGCCGGCAGGTGGTGCAGTGCCTGGATGCGTATGCCGCGCGCGAGGGCGGCCGCGAGTTCGGGGGCGTTCCGGTCGGTGCGGTCGGGGTGGAAGGGCTCGATGCCGAAGTAGTCGTCGAAGAGCTTCATCTTCGCGGCGGCCGTCGTGCCGCCGCCCTCGACGACGGCGCCCGCGTGGCCCAGGCTGAGCTGCCGGGTGCCGAGCACGTCGCCGGTCACGTAGGCGACGATGGGCTTGGGGTAATCGCCGGCACGGAGCATCTCGACGGCCTCCTGCTCGTAGAGCCCTCCGGGCTCGACGTAGAGGACGATGATGCGGGTGCGTTCGTCGTCGCGGGCCAGTTCGAGCAGGGCGCGCAGCGGCGTCAGGATGAGCACGTCCTTGCCCGTGGAGATGCCGTAGGAGGTGCCGATGCCGGCGCTCTGCAGGTAGGAGGCCATCGTGTTGACCATGTTGCCGCTGTTGGACATGATGGTGGCCGAGCCCGGGCGGAAGCTCTCGGCCGGCATGTCGCCGCCGACGGCGCCGATCCGGACGGCGTCGTGTGCGTTGATCATGCCCAGGGTGTTGCATCCGACGACGTCGATGCCGGCGTCGGCGCAGAGGCGGGCGATCTTCGCGGTCACCTCCACCGAGACGTGCTCGGTGATGATGAAGATCGTCTCGATGCGTCCGGCGCCGAACTGCACCACCTCCTTGACCTCGCCGTAGACGGCGGGGGGAGGGGAGTAGGCGATGACCTTGTTGGGCAGCTTCTCGGCCGGCAGGCCGGCCATCAGTTCCTCGACGGTGCCGAAGACGGGGATCGGCTCTCCCCCGGGCACCTCGATCGCCTGGCCGTCCTTGCCCAGGGCCCAGCCGCCGACGATGTTGCCGCAGTAGCGCTGGGAGGCGACGGTGACGGCGCCGGCCTCGCGCCCGGTGATGTTCGAGACGGCCACGCGGTCGCCGGCCTTCAGCAGGCCGCTCAGTGTCCTGGCTCTCACGAGATTCCTCCGTTGTCCGCACTCACGTGCACGTCCTCAGCTTCCCGGATCTGCACGCAGGCCCGGGCGAGCCGGGCGGCGTATTCGGCGACCAGCGTCACCGGCGTGTCGGGTCCGAACATGACGTAGGGAAGGCCCAGCGACTCCAGGGCGTCCCGGAGCGTCAGGAGCCCCTGCACGAGCCGCGGGCCGCCCCGCCCGATGACGAACGGGGTCGAGACGGGGCCGTGTTCGTCCACATAGGCCTGCAGGGCGTCGCCGACGGCCCGGAAGGTCACGTCGATCAGGGTGTTGTTCGCCTTGCCGCCGAGCAGCAGGACGAGCCCGGCGCGGGCCAGGTTATGGGCGAAGCAGATGCGGGCCGTGCCGAACATGCGCTCATAGGGCGGGTTGCCGCCGAAGTCCGAGAGGAACATCGGGTCCCCGCCGTTCCGGATGAGCGTCTCGATGATGATGGTCGAGGCGCCGCCGCCGAACAGGATGGGCAGGATCAGCCGTCCGCCCAGGTCGGCGACGTGGGCCTGGCCCTGGTGGCTGGCGGCGTTCCACTCGGCCATCTCCTCCTCGAACGGCGTGGTGTTGGCCGGGTAGTCGGGCAGGTCGAAGCCGAGTTGGCGGAACTTGAAGTTCGCCTCATCGAAGACCGCCTTCATGTCGCATGCGTAGGGTTCCCCCTGCGAGGTGATCCGCCAGGGGTTGACCTCGCACATGCGCATGCCCGTGGTCGCGAACATGTCCCAGTAGTTGACGAGGACCTGCGAGAGCCGGCTGACCATCGCCTTCGGGCATCCGAGCCGGCCGAGCATCTGGCCGGCGCGGTAGGCGTCCAGGCCGCGGAAGACGTCCACCGGCATGGTGATCTTGTCGTCGTCGGACACCTCTTCGATGTCCACGCCGCCGCGCAGGGACAGCGTGATCGAGGGGCCGAGGGTCAGGGAGTTGTAGGTGATGGCGCTGTACATCTCGAGTTCGGCGGGGACGTAGCGCACCATGTAGGCGGTGCGCGGCAGGCGGCCGTCCACCTCGACGGCCTGCACGCGCTTGAGTTCCCGCTGGGCCTGCACGTAGTCGGAGACCTCGCGCACGACGCCGGCCTTGCCGCGGCGGCCGGTCAGCACGTCCGGCTTGACCACCGCGCGGCCGCCCCACTGCTGCAGGGCGTCGCGGATCCGGTGGCCGGAGGCGTCGGCCGTCAGGTACTCGGGGACCGGGATGGCGAAGCGCCCGGCGAGGTGTTCAAGGAACGTCAGTTCCGTGATCTGTGGAGACATGTCTCTCCTCGCTCCCCTGGCGCCGCTTCAGGTCGACCAGGGCGATGCGGATGTGGTTGACCGACGTGCTGTCGGGTGCGAACAGGAACTCGACCAGCGGCTTGCCGTCGGCAAGGGCCTCGACGGACCGGCGCCGCGACGGCGAGACCACCAGCGCGTCGACGCCGGCGATGAACTCCGAGAGCAGCGGGCCGTCCGGGGCCACCGACTCGGCCAGGCGGCGCGGATCGACGTCCATCTGGCGGAGCGTCTTGTGCATCTCCGCCAGGAAGCGGCGGGAGGCGGCCACCAGCCCGATGCGCGCGTGCGGCGGAATGCGGGCGATGCTCACGATGGTGGGCATCTCCGGCTGCAGGTTCACGCTGACCAGCGGCTTGTCCGAATCGGCCAGCGTGCGGCGCAGCTCGTCGGTGTGGTAGAAGGAGGTGACCACGACGTCGGCGCTGCGCAGGGCGGAGAGGGCGCTCTCGCGGCGGCCGCGCAGGTCGTCCAGCAGCACGGGCACGGTCAGCACGCCGGGCTCCAGGCGCAGGTGCTGCGTGTAGTAGGTGAGCTGCTCCTGGTTGCACTCGACGAAGACCAGGCAGATGTGGTCGAGCATCCGCCGCTTCTCCTTCAGGTAGGCGGCGGTCGCCTCCGCATACTGGTCCAGGTTGAAGCCAAGCGTCAGGGCCTCTTCGGCGGCGTGCTCGATCACCCGGGCCAGGGCCTCGTCGCGGCTGCGGCTCTCGGCCTTGCGGGCAGGGTCGACCACCAGCGTGCCGCGCCCGGCCTCGGCCACGACCAGCCCCTCCCGCTCCAGCTCCGCATAGGCCATGCTCACGGTGTTGCGGCTGACCCTCAGCCTCTGGGCCAGGTCCCGCTGGGGCGGAAGCGCGAGTTCCCGCTCGCCGGTGGAGTTCAAGATGGCCTCGCGCAGGGCCTCCTTGATCTGGACGTAGAGGGCGACGCCGCTCTTGCGTTCGAGCGAGACATGGATCGTCTCGGCTTCCACGGCTCCTCCGGGAAAGGACTAAAGGACCAAGCCTTTACACATCATATCGGCCACCCCGCCCGCCGTCAAGCCTCCCGGGAAAGGCCATCATGCCGGTTGACAAGCGGCGTCTCCGGGACCTACAATCCGACCCTTGCGGTACTGTCCGCCTTTCCTTCAGGGGCATTGCATGGCGAAGAAAGTCGTCATCGTCGAATCGGGTGCCAAGGCCAAGACCATCGCGAAGTACCTGGGCGGCGCCTTCGTGGTGAAGGCGTGCCGCGGGCACGTGCGCGACCTGCCGCGCGGCACGTTCGGCGTGGAGGTCGAGAACGGCTTCGAGCCGACCTACACCACGCTGCCGGAGAGCCGCAGCATCGTGGGGCAGTTGAAGAAGGCCGCCGCCTCCGCGCCCGAGGTCTACCTGGCCCCCGACCCCGACCGCGAAGGCGAGGCCATCGCCTGGCACCTGAGGCACGTGCTGGAGCTGCCCGCCGAGAAGGTGCGGCGCGTCACGTTCAACGAGATCACGCGCAGCGCCGTGCGCAACGCCTTCGAGCGGCCGCGCGAGATCGACATGAACCTGGTCGACGCGCAGCAGGCGCGGCGGATACTGGACCGCATCGTCGGCTACGAGCTGAGCCCGCTGGTCAGCCGGCGGATCGTGCGCGGCCTCAGCGCCGGACGCGTCCAGAGCGTCGCCCTGCGGATTGTCGTCGAGCGCGAGCGCGAGCGGCTGGCCTTCGTGCCGGAGGAGTACTGGGAGCTGACGGCCCTCCTGACGGCCGAGGACGGGGGACCGCGCTTCGAGGCCATGCTCAAGGAACTGAACGGCCAGGACGTGCGCGTCGGCAACGGGGACGAGGCCCGCGCGCTGGTCGAGCGGCTGAGCGAGGAGGCCTTCGGCGTGGCGGACGTCGAGACGCGCACGACGCGTTCGAGCGCCCCGCCGCCGTTCATCACCAGCACGCTCCAGCAGGCGGCCTACAGCCGGCTGCGGTTCTCGACCGCCCAGACGATGCGCCTGGCCCAGCAGTTGTACGAGGGCATCGAGGTCGGCGGCGAGACGGCCGGCCTGATCACCTACATGCGAACCGACAGCACCCGCGTGGCCGACGCCGCCCTGGGCGCCTGCCGCAGCTTCATCGGCGAGACGCACGGGGACGCCTACCTGCCGGCGAAGCCGAACACCTTCCGCAGCCCGCGCGGCGCCCAGGCGGCCCACGAGGCCATCCGGCCCACCGAGGTGTTCCGGCGCCCCGAGGACGTCAAGCCGTTCCTGTCCGACCGCCAGTACAGGCTCTACGACCTGATCTGGCGGCGCTTCGTGGCCAGCCAGATGACGCCGGCGCAGTACGAGGTGACCACCGCCCGCATCCAGGCCGGGCCGGCCGTGTTCGTGGCCCGCGGGCGGCGCATGGTCTTTGACGGCCACACGCGCGTCGGCGGTGCCGACAAGCGCGAGGACCAGGAGCTTCCCGCACTGTCCCGGGGCGACGGCCTCACGCTGGTCGAGCTGACGCCGTCGCAGCACTTCACCCAGCCGCCCGCCCGCTACACGGAGGCCTCGCTCGTGCGCGAGCTGGAGAAGCAGGGCATCGGCCGCCCCAGCACCTACGCGCCCACCATCTCGACGCTGCTGAAGCGCAACTACGTGCGGCGCAGCCAGCGGGCGCTCGAGCCGACCGACCTGGGCATGGCCGTGACCGACCTGCTGGTGGCCAGCTTCCCCCGCGAGATGGACGTCGGGTTCACCAGCCGGATGGAGCAGGAACTCGACGAGGTCGAGGAGGGTAAGCGCGACTGGCGGGCCACCCTGCAGGAGTTCTACGAGCAGTTCCGCAAGGACCTGGAGAAGGCCAAGGCAGGCCCGGCGGCGCACGTCGCCGGCGATTCGCCGGCACCGCCCGCGTGCCCCGAGTGCGGCGAGACGATGGGCGTGAAGTTCAGCCGCAAGGGCGACCGGTTCTACGGATGTCCGCGCTTCCCCGAGTGCAAGGGCACGGCGAGCATCCCGCGCGAGGGCGAGCCCGAGCCGGACCTGACCGAACACGCCTGCGACAAGTGCGGCGCGCCGATGATCCGGCGCGTGGGCCGGCGCGGGCGGGAGTACCTGGCCTGCTCCGCCTATCCGCAGTGCCGCAACATCATGGGACTGGACCGCGAGGGCAATCCCGTCAAGCTGCCGCCCCGGGTGCAGACGACGTTCGCCTGCCCCAAGTGCGGCGCGGAGATGCACCTGCCGGGCGAGGGCGATGCCTCCGAGCTGACCTGCTCGCGCTGCAAGAACACGGCCCCGCTCCTGAGCATCGCCGAAGCCCTGGAGAAGACCGAGATCCCGGACGGGGAGTCGCTGGGAAGCTGCCCGGAGTGCGACGGCCCGATGGACCTGAAGAAGAGCCGCAAGGGCATGTTCCTGGGCTGCCGCCGCTACCCCGAGTGCAAGGGGACGTCGCCGCTGGCCAAGGACACCCTGCCGGCGCCCCAGCCGACCCACGAGCGCTGCGACAAGTGCGGCCGGCCCCTGCTGATGCGCTGGGGGCAGTACGGGCGGTTCCTGGCGTGCAGCGGCTTCCCGCGCTGCCGCAACCTCTGGAAGGTGCCGGCCCGCGGGCGCAAGTGCCCGCGCGAGGGGTGCGACGGCCGGCTGATCCCGAAGGTCGACTCGGACGGGCACGCCTACCTGGGCTGCACCCGCTACCCGGAGTGCGCGCACACCGAACCGGCCCCCGAGCCGGCCCCGAAGAAGGGCAAGTGAGGCGGGGCGCCGCGCGCTCAGTAGTCGACGCGGAAGTCCGAGAACTCGCCGGTCGGCTCGCCCCAGTGCAGGTCCACGCGCGTGACGTGCGCCAGGGGCGGGCCCTGATGGCACCAGACGACCATCTGCTGGACGCGGGAGCGGTCGCCTTCGAACACAGCCTCGACGGTGCCGTCCGGGCGGTTGCGCACCCAGCCGGTCAAGCTCTGCCGCAGGGCCTCGTTGCGCGTCCTGCCCCGGAACCACACCCCCTGCACGCGCCCGTGCACGACCACGTGCGCCCTGACCGGCTTGTCGCTCTCGGCCATGGTCCCGTCTCCGTCGCAGTCGGCCGGTGCCCTTTACTTCGCGCGAGCGGCGGCCTATCATCGCGGGCACCAGTGTAGCGGCCCGGCCGGGCGCCTGCAACGGGCCCTGGCCGGCGGGAGGGCGTGCGTGGAACGGACGCCGCAGCAACCGGTCGTGAATGACTTCGGCGCGATCGCCGACGTCTACGACCACCTTGTGGACTGGGCGCCGTATGGACTTTGGATCGCCGACCTGGAGCCCCGGCTGCGGCGGGCGGGGCTGTCGCGCGGGGGCCGGTTGCTCGACGCCGCCTGCGGCACCGGGCTGTCCACGCTGCCGTGGCTCGAACGCGGCTACCGGGTGGTGGGCGCGGACGTCTCGGAAGGCATGCTGGCGCGCTGCCGCCGGCGCGTCGAGGCGGCCGGGCATCGGGCCGAATTGCTGCGCCGCGACCTGCTGCACCTGGACCCGGGACGGACCTTCGATGCCGTCGTCTGCATCCACAGCGGCCTGGACTACATCCTCGATGACGGCGACCTGGCCGCGGCGTTTCGGTCCATGCGCGGCTGTCTTGAACCGGGTGGCCTGCTTGCGTTCGACAAGTGCCTGGACGAGCCGGAGTTCTACCGCCGGGACTACGGCGAGCGGCGGAACCTCCCCGGCGGCCACGTGGAGTTCCGCTACCACTGGGACCGTGCCGCGCGGCTGATGGAACAGCGCCTGACGCTCGTGCGCGCCACCGAGGGGCGGCCCGCCCGGACGGAGGTGCTCTTCCGGCTGCGCAGCACCCCGCCGAACCTGCTGGTGGCGATGGTGGAGGCGGCGGGGTTCGAGATGGTGGAGCCGCTGAAGCCGTTCACGCCGTCGGACCCCGGCATCGGCATCTTCCGCGCCGTGTGAGGGGCTGAAACGACCGCCAAGCCCCTGCCGGTGCTCTTGAAGAGCTACGGGCCTAACCGACTGCCGGACGCGGCCGGAGCAGTCCCGACTCGACCAGTGCGCTGACCATCTGAATGAGGAGCCCGAGCACGGTGAAGTAGAGGCCCAGCGTGAGGAAGTAGCCGTGCATCCAGATCGTAACGATCATCGACACAGTGAACGCCAGACCCAGGGCGCTCAGCAGAAGGCGGATCATTCCCTGCCGGAGGTGCCGATCCAGAGCGGTGATGCAGGCCAGAAGGGCCGGCAACAGCCCCAGGCACAGTATCAGCCAGCCCAGGAAGCCGACGTTGTAGCCCATCTGATAGGCGCTGACGGAGGCTGCCATCGGGCCTTTGACTTCTATGGAGACATGATTCCATGGAAGCATGAAGCCGACCACGATCAGCAGCGCTCCGACAACCGAGGCCAGCGTGCCAGACCGTATGGGCAGGCGATCGCCGGGCGGCTCGTGTCCCCCCAACGCTTCCAGGAGTTGCGCCGCCTCCTGAGTGGACACCTTGCCCTCAGCGACCATGGCCAGCACCAGCTGTCGGTCGGCCTCGGCTTCTTCCGTGCGAGTGGCCGGTTGATCGAGGTGCTTGCCTGCCCGTCGCAGAGCGGCGTTGCCTGCCCGTCGCAGAGCGGCGACAAGCAACCTCATGCCGGCCGCGATCAGCAGAAGGAACAACGCAGTCACTACAGAGGCGGGCATCAGGTACAACACCCAATACCCATGCACCATGGTCATGGGACGGCCGAACAGGCTCAGGAACGGGAAAACGATCCTCAGGAACGGGAAGACGATCCTCAGGAACGGGAAAACGATCAGAGAGTCTGCTATGCCCGCGATGGCGGCCACTGCGGGACCGTACCCCATCCGCTTCCACCGGAAAAGCGCATAGCCGACCATCCCCGCTGCAGATACCTCAAGGAAGAGGACAACCGACCATATCGGGTCTTCGTTACCCCACCCGCATGCGTACAGCGCACAGGCCAGCAAGAGCGCGCCTGCGAATATCGCGTAAGGCGCCCTGTCCCGTCGAAAGGCAATGCAGACCAACATGATGACGATGATGGCGATGGAGCCCATGGTCCACTCAAGCCACCAGGCAATTTCAGTGTTCGGCATCTCATCTCTCCCCATTAGATTGTCTCTGCAGCAGGTCGACGGCTTCCGCCACGGTCAGGTCGCCCGCCTCGAGCTGGCGGAGGATGCGTGACCGGGCCTCGTTTTCGCTTCCCATTGCAGCCAGGAGCAGGTTTACGGCGTCCAGTTTCTTTGAGACGGTGGGGTAGCTGATGCCCAGCCGTCGCTCGACCTCCTTGATGTTGCCCCGGCAGCTCAAGAACACCTCGACCACGTCCTGAAGTTCGCGCGGGAGCCTGGCCAGGCGGGGGAGGGAGAAGCTGCCGCGGAGTTCAGTCCCGCACGCGTCGCACCGCATTCCAGTGACGCGCATGCTCTCCGAACAGATCGGGCAGGTCGTCACAAACTCTCGGGGCGATCCCATGTCCTCAACCTCAATAAACGTTTGAGAGAAATAATAAACAATCATCTTAACGTTGTCAATATGAATTTCTGAGGGAGTATCATTCATTGATGGGCAGGCCCAGCAGGGGAAGATCGGCGGCCGGGTTCGGCGGAACTATGGGCCGGCGGCCTCACAGAGCTGACCGACGGCGCCGGCCCCGCCGGGCGGCCCCATGCGACGGCGCATTGCGGATGGTCTTCGGCTGTGTTAGCCTCAGAGGATCGTTCCTCTCCAAGGTGATCCCGCCGTGGCCCGCAGGTCCTTCCGGAACGCGCCATTGCCCCCAGCGGGCCGGACCCGCGTGGTCTTCCCGTGGGAACTGCCCACCATCATGCGCAAGCACATCGTCACGGGGGCGATGGGCACGGTCTACGTCTTCCTGCTGGCGGGCATGTACCTGGTTGCGTTCGGCAACCACATCGGCATGGATTACTGGCGGTGGGGGGTGCTCTCCGGCGTCACGTCCTTCACGCTGGTGCTGCAGCTTGTCTCGGCCCTGCTGGTGCGGCGGCTGGCCAACCGCAAGCCGCTCTGGTTCGCCGCGGCGATGGCGGCGCGCCTGCTGCGCGGGGCCGCCATCGTGGCCGCATTCCTGTTGGTGGACGTCTCGACATCGGCCTCCAGCGGGGCGTTCATCCTCCTGCTGATCCTCTCAAGCTGCTTCGACGCCATCGCCGCCCCCCCGTGGCTTTCCTGGCTGGCCGCCCTGATCCCGAGGGACCAGCACGGGGCCTTCATGGGGCGGCGCAGCGCCTGGATCGCCGTGGCGAACGCCTCGGTCCTCGTCCCGATCGGCTGGGCGGTGGACCGATTCGGACAGCACGGGGCGGCCGTGGCACCGCTGCTGGCCGTCTTCGCCTTCGGCCTTGTCGTCGGCGTCCTGGACCTGGTCATCCACCGGACGATCCCCGAGCCGCCGATGGTGCCGACGCAGCCGCGCCCGTTCCGTGAGGCGCTGATGACGGCTCTGAAGGACGCGGAGTTCCGTCCGTGGCTCCAGTTCAACGGGATCTGGACGTTCGGGATGAACTTCGGCGGGGCGCTGGCGACCATCTACTTCGTGGAGGACCTGGGCATCCGGCACAACTTCCTGGGCGGCGCGCTGGTGCTGATCCTGGTGCCTGTGGCGGCCACGGCCCTGTCGGCGCGTCGGCTGGGACGGGCGGTGGACCGGTACGGGGTGCGTCGGATGCTCCTGTACGGGCACTGGCTCTGGGCCGTGCTGCCGCTCTTCTGGGTGTTCGCCACGCCGGCCAACGCGTTATGGATGCTGGCGTTGGGCGCGTTCGTCGGCGGGGTGGGCAGCGAGGGGGCGCTGCTGGCGGCCAACAAGCTGATCCTGCGCCTGCGCCCGGCCGAGGACGTGCCGATGTACGCCGCCGTCTCGACCTGCATCGGGAGCCTGGCCGGGGGGCTCGGGAGCCTGACCGGGGGCCTGGTCCTTCATGCTCTGAGGGACGCGACGTGGAGCGTGGCGGGCCTGACGGTCGGGGGGTTCCACGTCCTGTTCCTGGCGTCGTTTGTGCTCCGGAGCACCTCCATCGTGCTGATCCGGCGCATACCGGAGGTGGCGGACTGAGCCGCGCGGCGCCTCAGCGCGACGCGCGGCCGCCGGTCTGTCGCGCGGGGCGGCCCCGCAGCCGGATCAGGTGGCGCGCCCACTGCACCGCGAAGCAGAGCCGGAGCGCCCAGGCGATGGCGCGCTCATGGACGCGCAGGCGCATCCGCCATGCCCGGAAGGGCGACGTCGCCGCCAGCGCCAGGGGGCCGGCCATGCCCATCCGGCGCCACTCGCTTCGGCTCCACTGCCTCTGGGCGTACGCCGTTCCGATGGCGTGTCGCTCCTGTCGCCGTACCGACCGCAGGAAGGTGGCCGGATACTGCGTCGTCACCACGACGTGCTCCAGGTTGACCACGGGGATCTCCCGGGCGATCAGCTCCGTGGAGAGCTGGAAGTCCTCGGTCGTGTTGAGGGGGTCGTCGTCGACGAGGCGCAGGAGTTCGCTCGGCGCCGCCATGTTGGAGACCGTGGGGTAACGGCGGGAGCCGCCGGGCAGCGCGGCGGAGTTGCGGAGGCGGTCGATCTCCTGTTGCACGCGCACATAGGCGTTCCTCGGGCCGTCGTCCGACTCCACGTGGCCGCTGACCACCCGGTGACCGGCGGCGGCCGCCGCCATCGTCGCGACCCAGTCGACGGGTACCCGGCAGTCGGCATCGGTCAGCAGGATGAGGTCGGCCCGGGCCGTGCGGATGCCCAGGCAGCGCGCCGGGGCCGAGCCGAGCCGCTCGGGGTGTTCCAGCAGCCGCACGGCCGGATGCGCGACGACGGCGTCGAGCCCCCGGCGCTGGTCCGTGCTCAGCCCGTTGAACACCAGGACGGCCTCCGCTTCGCCTTCGAAGGCGTCGATCGAGCGAAGGAGGGCGCTCAGGCACTCGTGCGTGAAGGCGCCTCCCGTGCCCACGGGGACCACGATCGAGACGGTGGGGCCGCGTCCCTCCGTCGGCGGCTCTGGTGCGAGGGACACCGCCTCGTGGTCTGCGGCCGGCGTCCGCATGGCTACCGGCCTCCGGCGGCGAACCGCGCGAGGCGTTCCAGGCCCCGGCGGATCGTCTGTTCGGACGTGGCGTAGGAGAACCGGACGTAGCCGTCCACGCCGAAGGCGATGCCCGGCACGGCGGCCACGTGGACCTGGTCGAGCA
>Ga0123328_1000727_pt1 | contig 34064 bp, 19 predicted proteins | sample BioC12SIPDNA_2_FD_89702 | JGI IMG/M metagenome (GOLD analysis project Ga0123328, IMG submission 89702) | Anaerobic biogas reactor microbial communites from Washington, USA - Biogas_R1_A C12 SIP DNA | ecosystem: Engineered > Bioreactor > Anaerobic > Unclassified | place: Washington, USA...
GAACCTTTACATCATGGCTTCCGACATCGTCCACTTTTGGGAGTCCGCTGAATTGCTCCAGACGCCGCGTTCTCCGTGGGAGTTCGTACAGATCGGTAACTGCGGCTCGCCGCTGGAAACGCCGCAGGGTTGGCTGCTGTTGACCCACGGCGTCGGGCCGATGCGCACCTACTGCATCGGCGCCATGTTGCTGGACCTGGACGACCCGCTCAAGGTGATTGGCTGCCTGGATGAGCCGCTGGTGGCCCCCACCGAGCGGGAACGCGACGGCTACGTGCCCAACGTCGCCTATACCTGCGGGGCAATGATCCACAACGGGCAGCTCTATCTCCCGTTCGCCACCTCCGATATAATCACCCGTTTCGCGACGGTCTCGCTCGATTCGCTGCTGAGCCGACTGGTCAACTGAGGCGTTGGCCGGAGAAGCCGCTGTCCGGATCGAATCCTGGAGCAACGAGAATGAAACTGATGATGGGTCTATGCATGGTAGGTATCGTCTTGCAGCTGTTCGGGTCCCCGTCCGCGGCCAATCCCTTTCTCGGCGATTGGGATACGCCGTTCGGAGTGCCGCCGTTCGACAAGATCGAGCTGGAGCATTACACGCCGGCCTTCGAAGAAGGGATGCTGCGGCACAAGCAGCAGATTGCCGCGATCGTCGCCGAGGAATCGCCGCCGACCTTCGCCAATACGGTCGAAGCGCTCGAGCGCAGCGGGGAGATGCTCGATCGGGTGGCGAGCGTGTTCTTTGCGATGAAATCGTCGATGAACAACGAGCGGATGGAGGTGATCGCCAAGGACGTGGCGCCCAAGCTGTCGCAGCACGGCGATGAAATCCTCCTCAACGAGCCGTTGTTTCGGCGAATCGAAGCGCTCTGGGCCAAGCGGGACCAGCTCGATCTCGAGCCCGAGCAGCGCCGCCTGCTCGACGAGACCCGCAAGCGATTCGTCCGCGGCGGTGCGAACCTGCCTGCCGACAAGAAGGAGCGGCTCAAGGCGATCAACAAGACGCTCGCCCTGTTGAGTCTGAGTTTCGCCGAGCACGTCCTCAAGGAGGAGAACCGCTTCGAGCTGGTAATCGGCGACCGGGCCGACCTGGCGGGCCTCCCCGAGGGCGTGATTGCCGCGGCGGAGGAGGCGGCGGCCGAGCGCGGGCACGAGGGCAAGTGGGTCTTCACGCTCCACAAGCCGAGCATGATCCCCTTCCTCCAGTACTCGCAGAGGCGCGACCTGCGGGAGAAAATCTACAAGGCATACCTCGAGCGGGGCAACCACGGCGATGAGCTCGACAACAAGCAGATTCTCGCCGAGATGGCGGCGCTGCGGGTCGAACGGGCCCGCCTGCTCGGCTATCCGACCCACGCGGCATTCGTGCTTGAAGAGGCCATGGCCAAGGAGCCGGCCAAGGTCTACGAGTTGCTGCGCAAGCTCTGGACACCGGCCCTGGAGCGGGCGAAGGCCGAGGCCGCCGAGATGCAGAGGATGATCGACGAGGAAGGCGGCCGCTTCCGGCTCCAGTCGTGGGACTGGTGGTACTATGCCGAAAAGGTCAAGAAAGCCAGGTACGACCTGGATGAGGAGATGCTCCGGCCGTATTTCAAGCTGGAGAACGTGCTCGACGGAGCGTTCGGCCTGGCAACGCGGCTCTACGGGCTGAAATTCGAGAAGCGGCCGGAGATTCCCGGCTATCACAAGGACGTGACCGTCTTCGAGGTCAAGGAGGCCGACGGCCGGCACCTGGGCGTCCTGTACGTCGACTACTTCCCCCGGCCGAGCAAGCGGGGGGGGGCCTGGATGGGCGAGTTCCGCGAACAGCGGCGGATCGACGACAGGGACGTCCGGCCGGTGATCTACAACGTGGGCAATTTCTCCAAGCCGGCCGCCGATAAGCCTTCGCTGCTCTCGTTCGACGAGGTGGAGACGCTGTTCCACGAATTCGGCCACGCCCTGCACGGGCTGCTCTCGGAGTGTACGTACCAATCGCTTGCCGGGACCAACGTGGCGCGCGATTTCGTCGAGTTGCCCTCGCAGATCATGGAGAATTGGGCGTCGGCGCCGGAGATGCTCAAAATCTACGCCCGGCACTACCAGACGGGCGAGCCGATGCCCGATGCGCTGATCGAAAAGATCGAGAACGCACGGCATTTCAATCAGGGCTTCGCCACCACGGAGTACCTGGCGGCCTCGTTTCTCGACATGGACTGGCACACGCTCGCCGACGTGCGGCCGGACGTGGATGTCCTCGATTTCGAGCGCCAATCGATGCAGCGGATCGGCCTTCTCGACCCGGTCGCGCCCCGATACCGCAGCCCCTATTTCCAGCACATCTTCGCCGGCGGGTATTCGTCGGGCTATTACTCCTACATCTGGGCCGAGGTGCTCGACGCGGATGCCTTCGAGGCGTTCCGCGAGAAAGGCGACCTGCTGGATGGCACGACCGCCGAAGCCTTCCGCCGCAACATCCTCGCCAGGGGCAACACCGAGGAGCCGATGGAGCTCTACAAACGGTTCCGCGGAAGGGAGCCCCGGATCGAGCCGCTGCTCAAGCGCCGCGGGCTGGAGTAGGCGGCCGCTGGTTTGCACCCCACAGTCCGCTGGAGTATCTTATCCCTTTTCCAGGCGGTCGGTGCGACCGTCGCAGACTTGTACAAGGAAACAGACCATGACACAGCACGGCAACGTCAATCGTCGCGATTTTCTGAGAATTACCGGGGCGGGGGCCGCTTTCCTGTCCTCCGGCGTGTGGAGCGGCCTGTCCGCCGCCGAATCGGCTTCTCCCAACGAGAAGCTCAACATCGCCTGCGTGGGCACGGCCAACCGGGCCCAGGCCGACATCGAGGGCGTCAAGGGCGAGAACATCGTCGTCCTCTGCGACGTCGACAAGAACTACCTGGATCGGGCGGCGGCGCGGTTTCCGAACGCGCGAACGTATGCCGATTACCGGGAGATGATCGACAAGGAGGCGGGCAAGGTCGATGCGGTGGTCGTCGGCACGGCGGACCACCATCACGCCCCGGCGTCGATCCGCGCGATCCGGGCCGGCATGCACGTGTATTGCGAAAAGCCCCTGACCCACACCGTGTTCGAGTCGCGGCTGTTGGCCGAGGAGGCCAAGAAGCGCGGCCTGGCGACCCAGCTGGGCACCCAGATCCACGCCGGCGAGAATTACCGCCGCGTTGTTGAAGTCATCCAGTCCGGCGCGATCGGCAAGGTCAATGAAGTCCACGTCTGGGTCGGCAAGGCGTGGGGCGGCGGCGAGCGGCCGGAGGGCAGTCAGGAACCGCCCGCAACGCTCGACTGGGACCTCTGGCTGGGCCCGGCGCCCGAGCGGCCCTTCTGGCCCGGCGTCTACCATCCGGCCAATTGGCGCCGCTGGTGGGATTTCGGCACCGGCACGCTTGGCGACATGGCCTGCCACTACATGGACCTGCCCTTTTGGGCCCTCAATCTGCGCCACCCGGTGACCTGCCAGGCCGAAGGCCCCGAGGTCCATCCGGAGACCTGCCCGCTCGGCCTGATCGTCCGCTACGAGTTCCCCGAGCGCGAGGGCCTGCCCCCCGTCCAACTGACCTGGTACGACGGGAATTTGATCCCGAAGGAGATCGCCGGCCAACGGGTGCCGGGCAGCGGCGTGATGTTCATCGGCGAGGAGGGGATGATGTTCGCCGATTACGGCAGCTACCGGCTCTTCCCGGCCGAGAAATTCGCCGATTTCAAGCCGCCGGCCCCCTCGATCGCCCCCTCGATCGGCCACCATGCCGAATGGATCAAGGCCTGCAAGGATGGTTCGCCCACGACGTGCAACTTCGACTATTCCGGCCCGCTGAGCGAGGCCGTGATTCTGGGTACGGTCGCCTATCGGACGGGCGAGCGTCTCCAGTGGGACGCGAAGAACCTCAAGGCCACCAACTGCCCCGCGGCGGACAAGTACGTGAACAAGCCGTATCGCGCCGGCTGGGAAGTCGCCTAGGGCGCAAGGCAGGGACGAGTCTCCGCCGCGCGCCGCACGCGGTGGACTCCGCCCGACGGGGCAGCCACCGGCGGTCCTTACTGCCCCTCGATGTACTGCAACTGGATGCGGGTGTTGGGCAGCTTCTTCTGGAGCTGCTCAACACCCTTTTCCGTGACCGCGGTGCGGGTGACTTTCAAGTCCTCCAGCGCCGTGAGCGGCTCGAGGTGTTTCAAGCCCGCATCGGAAACCGGGGTCGATCCGAGGTGCAGGAAGGCGAGCCGGGTCATCCCCGCCAGGTGCGGCAGCCCGGCGTCGGTCAACTGGGTGTTGTCGACGTTGAGCCATTCCATGTTCGTTAGGCCGGCCAGGTGAGCCGCGCCGGCATCGGTGATCGCCACGCGCCAGAGGTTGAGCCTTTTGAGTTCTTTCTTGTTCGCCAGGTGGGCCAGACCCTGATCGGTGAGCAAGCTGCATTCGCTCACGTCGAGATCCTCGAGCTTCGGCAGCTTGGCCAGATGGGCCAACCCGGCGTCGCTCACCTGGCACTGCGAGATACGGAGCTTTCTCAGGTTCGGAAACTGCGCAAGCGCGCCCAGGGCATCGTCATCGACCAGCGTCTTGGAGAGATACAGTTCCTCGAGATCTTTCAGGCCGGCAAGCTGCTTCAGGCCGTCGCCGCTGATCCAGAGGAAATCGAGAGCCAGGACCTTCAGGTTTGCCAACCCGGCCAGGTGCGCCATGCCCTCGTCGTCGACGGTTGTCTTGCCGTTTTTTCCGGAAAGTCGCAGCACACGCAGGTTGCCGGCGGCAGCCAGCTTTTCCAGTCCCGCATCGGAGATCTGGCATTCCTGCAACTCCGCGGTCTGGAGCGAGGGCAGCTCGCCGAGGACCGCCAAGGCCGCGTCGGTGATGCCGGTTTCGCTGAGCCGGACGGATCGGACCCGCTCGAGCCGTTTCAAGGGTTCCAGGGCGCGATCGTCGATCTCCGCGCCGCGGAAGCTGACCTCGACGACGCCGCCCTCGGCGTCTGTTTTCAGGTCGGCTCCCGATTTCTGTAGCGCGTCGATCGCTTCCTGGGCATCGCCCGCCGGCGCCGGCGGTTCCCCAGCGCTCTCCGCGGCCGGCCCGGAGGGGGCAACGGGAACGGGGGGGGCTGAGGGGGCCGGTGCGCCGCGATCGCAACCGAGCAGGGGCAGAGTCACAAGCAGTCCGAAACAAACGCGCAAAGATGCCATTGGTCGATCTCCCTTCTTGCGGTCTATCATAGGGCCTCTTGGGGTCGCTGGAAAGAGGCCCGCTCTTGCCTCGCGCCGTCAGGAGGACCAGAATACGCTCATCGACGTGACCCTGACCGACCACATTCCAGCCGATTCCGAGTCGATCGATGAAACCGGGAAATCTGCTTTTCTGCGCGGCAGCGGCGACGCTCGCGGCCGCCTGGATCGGCGGCGCGGCGCGTGGGGAAGACGCCCCCACGGCGGCCGCTCGGCGCGTCGCCAGGGAAATCCGCCGCGAGGCCCTGCTGCCTCCGAATGGTCCGGAGGGGAGGCCGCTGCCGCTGGCCAGTCATTGGAATGCGGGCACCGTTCGCAACACGTTCGATGCGGACCACCAGATCGGCCTGATTCAAGCGGGGCACCACATCCTGCCCTGGATCGGCTGGCCGAGCGGCGATCCGCACGACGAGCGTTTCGACGCATATTTCGGCCGGCTACTCCGCTACTTCCAGGCGCTCGAGCTGCCGATCTCGATCCGCGGCACGCAGTGGAACGCGATGCTTGTCGGCCAGGAGTATCGCGACGGCCCCGAAAGCCAATGGGCCGGCGTGATCTCGCCGGACGGCAAGCGCGTGCCGCGCTTGAGCCCGTTCGGCGCCGTCCAGCCCTGGCAGGACCCGGCGGCGGAGTATGTCGGCACGGCGGCGATGAAGCGGGCGCAGGCGATCTATCCCGAGCCGCCCCTGGTGCTGCTGGTTTCGAACAACGAGCCGCCCGATCTCCGCTGGTCGAAGCACGGTCCGCTGGAAGAGATTTCGAAGCGGTACCTGGATCGCTACGGCAAGGGGCGCGACGACCCATTCCGCCGCAAGGTCGTGGCGGAAGGCTGGATGGAGCGTTATCCGGTGATGTTCAAGGCGATGCGCGAGGCCTTTGTAAGCGATGCCTGGAGGGCGAACCTGCGATTCGTGGGCTACGGCGCGTTCGGCCCCGCGCACCTCGGCCGCTGGGAGGGCTGGAAGGTCTATTCGCTGATCACCGGCGAGTGGACCGCGCCCGACTGGCACTACTGGCAGGGCGGCAGCCCTTCCTACTATACGAACAACTGGGACGCCAACCGCGACCACTGGGTGTTTTCCACTCAGGTCGAGTCGATGAACTGGGTTTTCATGCTTGACGAGGCCTGGCGGGTGAATCCCAATTTCTGGTTTGAAATCTCCACATGGGACGGCAACGAAATCGACGCTTGGATGAAGGGGACGGGCGCGGAAACGCCGAGGGACCTGGTGCAAATCTCCCGTTCGGGGCTGTCGCCGGAAGAGCGGGGGAGCGTCGACGCGAAACTTGCCAAGAAGTCGAAAGCGATGCAGTACCTGGTCGACGGCCAGACCTATCCACCCGAGCGCGCCGCCGGTTGGGTGCAATTCGGCCTCTGGCTGTTGCGGCCGCGGGCGGTTCGCGAGTTTCGCGGCCACGCCACGCCGCTGGCCCCGGTCGAGCCCTACTGGATGGAGACTGTCAAGGCGGTCGATCGCGTCTGGAACAACGAACCGCTCGCGGAGTTCTGGCGCCGCGGCGCCCTGGTCGCCAACACGGCCCATCCGCACCCCTATCAAGTCGGCATCCCGCCGGAGTACGCAACGATTCCTCGCTGGTACTGCCTCGACACGAATCTCGACCCGCCGCGGCCCTGGGACTTGACCACGAATCTTCCCGTGTTTGCCCTCGCCCTGGTGTTGGGCGGCGGCGGTGCGGGCGATGCGGGCGATGTGGGCGATGTGGGCGATGTGGGCGATGCGGGCGATGCGGGCGGTGCGGGCGATGCGGGCGATGTGGGCGATGCGGGCGATGCGGGCGGTGCGGGCGGTGCGGGCGGTGCGGGCGATGCGGGGGCTGTGGGCGCTGCGGCCGGCCGCCGCTGGCTTGTGTATGCCCACGCGCCGCTGGCCGATCGCTGCGGCGTGGAGGTCGCGATTCCCGGCTTTCGAAAGATTACGGTGGACGTGCCTCGCCGGGGCGCGTTCTACCTGGTCGATGATCACCGCGTGGCCACGGTATGGCCAGGGCAGGATCGGTCGGCCGAGGGCCCCGCGCGATAGTGGGGCAAGTCACCAGAGCACGTGCGCCAGGCCTCGGTCCAAGGTCTGAGGAACGGCGCTGGAATGGTTTCAGCCACGCTCGGCTAACAGGCCGGCGCGCGGGTTTACGGAGAACGACGATGATGAGCAACACAACGATGCGATGCGGCTTCAGCGTGCTGATTTTCGGGCTCTTGGGCGCGGCAGCGCCGACGGCTGATGCCGCGGAAGCGAAGGCCCCCGCCCCCCCGCCGGCCCTGGAACGGATCGCGTACGGCGATCCCGGATTGACCGTCGATCTGGGCGTCGGGCTCTGGGCGTGGCCGGTGCCGATGGACTTCGACGGCGACGGCGACCTCGACCTGGTCGTGGCGTGCCCCGACGTGCCCTACAACGGGACGTACTTCTTCGAGAATCCTGACGGCAACGTCAAGTTTCCGGTGTTCAAGCCGGCGGTGCGGATTAGCCAAGGGGCGTCGAACATCACCCCGTCTTACGTCGATGGCGGTGTGCGCGTGATGGCGCCGGGTGCGGAGTATCCCGGCTTCCGGCCCAACGGCCTGGCCAACCCGGTGAAGCTGCCCCTTCCGGCAAACATCCATCCCCAGCGCGTGCGGGCCAACCAGTGGCGCTACACGGACTACGATGGCGATGGCAACATGGACCTCGTCGTCGGGGTTGGCGATTGGACGGAATACGGATGGGACAACGCCTTCGACGCCGAGGGCCGCTGGACCCGCGGACCGCTGCACGGCTTTGTCTATCTGCTCCGCAACGGCGGTACGAACGACGCGCCCGAGTACGAGCAGCCGGTGAAGATCGAAGCGGGCGGCACGCCCGTTGACGTCTACGGCATGCCCTCGCCCAATTTCGGCGACTTTGACGGCGACGGCGACCTCGACCTGATCTGCGGCGAGTTCGTCGACACGTTCACCTACTTCGAGAATGTCGGCACGCGGACGCGGCCCGAGTACGCGGCGGGGCGCCCGCTCGCGCTTGGCGATCGGCCCCTGACGATGGACCTGTGCATGATCGTGCCGGTTGCCCTCGATTGGGACGGCGACGGCGACCTGGACCTGGTGGTCGGCCAGGAGGACGGGCGCGTGGCGCTGGTCGAGCACACGGGGAAGGTGGCCGGCGGCTTGCCGGTGTTCGCCGCTCCGCGGTTCTTCCAGCAGCAGGCGGGCGACTTGAAGTTCGGGGCCCTGGTGACGCCGGTCGCGTTCGACTGGGATGCAGACGGCGACCTGGACCTGGTCTGCGGCAATACGGCGGGCTACATCGGCTGGATCGAGAACCTCGACGGGGCCTGCCCGGCCAAGTGGGCGGCGCCGAAGTTGGTGGAGGCCGACGGGCGGCCGATCCGCATCCTGGCCGGCCCGAACGGCTCGATCCAAGGGCCCTGCGAGGCGAAGTGGGGTTACACCACGCTGAGCGTGGCGGATTGGGACCTGGACGGCCTGCCGGACCTGATCGTCAATTCGATCTGGGGCAAAGTAGTCTGGTTCCGCAACACGGGCACGCGCCCGTCGCCGCGGTTTGCCGCGGCCGCTCCCGTGGAAGTCGCGTGGCCGGGCCGGCCGCCCAAGCCCGCCTGGACCTGGTGGGAACCGCGGCCCGGCGAGCTGGCCGCCCAGTGGCGGACAACCCCCGTGGTGATCGACTGGAACGAGGATGGGCTGCCCGACCTGGTGATGCTGGACCACGAGGGATACCTGGCCTTGTTCCCCCGGGCGAAGCGGGACGGCAAGCTCGTACTGCTGCCGCCGGAGCGGGTTTTCGTCGACGCCGAAGGGGCGCCGCTGCGGCTGAACGCCAGAGAGGCCGGGGGAAGCGGTCGCCGCAAGCTCTGTTTTGCCGACTGGGATGGCGACGGACGGCTCGACTTGTTGGCCAACAGCGTCAATGTCGACTTCTTTCGCAACCTGGGCCGGAAGGAGGGCAAGACCGTGCTGGCCAACCAGGGCGCGGTCGACTCGCGACGCCTGGCGGGCCACACGACCAGTCCCACGGTCGTGGACTGGAACCGCGATGGCCTGCCGGACCTGGTGATCGGGGCCGAGGACGGCTATTTGTATTACCTGGGGAACCCGCGTGCGAAGTCCGGCCGATGACGCGATGCCACCGGCAAGCGCGGTGGGAGGCATACGGTGACGGCGGGGTTTCCCCGGTCAGCCAGTCGGGGCGGCGCGCCGCCGGGCGATACGAGTCGACCGATCGGCCCGCTTGTCGTGTGAGGCCGGAGACCGTCGACCGAACCGTTGCCCGCGCAGGCGGCGCTCAACGCCCGGAATGTTCCACAGGCGATTCGCGGCAACCCGGCGGAGGACACCAGTGAACAGCCATTTCACGCAACTTGACTGGGCCGTGCTCGCGGCGTACTTCGCGGCGACGATGTCGATCGGCTTCTATTTCTGGCGGAAGAGCCGGTCGACGGAGGGGTTTACCGCCGCCGGCCGCGCGCTGCCCGGCTGGGTCTGCGGGCTGTCGATCTTCGCCACCTACCTGAGCAGCATCAGCTACCTGGCCCTGCCCGGCAAGTCGTTCGCCGACAATTGGAACCCCTTCGTGTTCAGTCTTTCGATCCCGATCGCCACCTGGATTGCCGTGCGGTGGTTCCTGCCGTACTACCGGGCGAGCGGCGAGGTGTCGGCCTACGCGCTGCTGGAACGGCGGTTCGGCGTCTGGGCCCGGCTGTATGCGAGCGTGTTCTATCTGCTCACGCAGATCGCGCGGATGGGGGTCGTGATGTACCTGATGGCCTTGCCGATGGCGGTGATCTTCGGCTGGGATATCCGGTTGGTGATCCTCTTCACGGGCGTTTCGGTGACGATCTACTCGTTTGTCGGCGGGATCATCGCCGTGATCTGGGCCGACGCGATCCAGGCTCTCGTCCTCATGGCCGGCGCGGTGATCTGCCTGGCGGTGCTGCTGCTGGGCGTTGAGGGCGGACCTTTCCAGGTGTTTTCAACGGCCGCGGCGGCCGGCAAATTCAGCCTGGGCCAGTTCGGCGCGGGAGTGGATCAGGGGCGGCTGTGGCTTGACGCCGGTTCGGCCACGTTCCTGGTCGTTCTGCTCTACGGCCTGTTCATCAACCTGCAAAACTTCGGCATCGATCAGAGCTACATCCAGCGGTACATCGCATCGAGCAGCGACCGCGAGGCGCGGAAGAGCCTCTGGCTGGGCGGGATTCTCTATGTCCCGGTGTCGGCCGTCTTCTTTCTGATCGGCACGGCATTGTTCGTCTATTACAATTCCGAGCAGCACGAGCGCGATCTGCCGGAGGTCAGGCAATTGGTCGCCCGGCAGCGGTTGATGCAGCAGGGCGTGTATCCCGAATACGAGGACGCCGAGGCGACGGTTCCGACCCCGGACTACCGGCAGTCCTTGGACGGCGAGGCGGCCGGGCTGACGGATACGGAGATCGGCGATCGCGTGTTTCCCCATTTCATCGCCAAGCACCTGCCGCCGGGGCTGACGGGCCTGTTGATCGCGGCGGTTTTCGCGGCGGCGATGAGCACGGTGTCGACCAGCCTGAACTCTTCGGCCACGCTGTTGATGACCGACTACTACCGCCGCTTCCTCAATCCGCGCGCCACCGAGAAGCAGTGCATGCTGGCGCTCTATGCGAGCACGATCGCGTGGGGCATCCTCGGCACGGGCATGGCGCTGGTCCTGGTCAAGCTGACCGACAGCGCGCTGGACATCTGGTGGACGCTCTCCGGCATCTTCGGCGGCGGCATGTGCGGCCTGTTTCTGCTGGGCATCGTCAGCCGGCGAGCGAACAGTCCCGCGGCGGCGGCCGGCGTCGTCACCGGCGTCCTGGTCATTCTCTGGATGTCGTTTCCCAAGCTGGTCGACTACCTGCTGTCACAGCCTCCGGGAAGCCGGGCCGGGCAGGTTGGGGCTTGGTTTCAGAGACTGGGCACCGGCTGGCTGAGTCCCTTCCATGCGTTCATGGTCCCGGTGGTCGGCACGATGGCGATCCTGCTGGTCGGCTTGCTGGTCGCTCGGCTTTCCGGCGCGCGGGGCGGCAGACCGGCGGGAGATTCCAGCGATGCCTGAGGCGGGATCGTCGTAAACAGCGGCGGGGACCTTGGTTTGCCCCGGCCGCCCATTCTCGCAGGTTTCGTCCGGCTTGCAGGGCGATCTCGCCAAATCCGCGTTGTTCTGGAATTCGCCTTGACACCAGACGCAGAACTGCGACAATCCGACCCGCCGTTGACCTGAATGGTTCACCCACTCCGGTCACGGCCCGGACTGACCGGGGCCGCCGAAGCAAAGCGGTCCTGGGAATCGAAATCCCACTCGTTCCAGTCGCCGGAGGCTCGCGGGCCGAAAGGAATCGGTCGGCGTTTTCCGGCGGCAAGCCTGAAGACCGAGCGAATCCACAAGACAGGAAGTCGCCGGCGCCCATTGGCATGGAGGCCACGCGCCATGCAGGTTCGTCCCAGCGGGGGACAATTTGTGCATCTGCCGGAGGTATTGCCCGAGGCTCGCGACCTCGAGTCTGGGGCAATCGCCTGCGACGCCGTCCAGTGCGATTCTCGCCGGGTTGAGCCGGGTGATCTGTTCGTCGCGATCCGCGGCACGGCCTGTGACGGCCACGACTACATTCACGAGGCCGTGGGGCGGGGATGCGCCGCCGTGGTGGTCGACCGCCCCGTGTGCGTCTCGCCGGGCGTGCCGGTGATCGTCGTGGAAGACACGCGCGAGGCCTACGGGCGGATTTGCCAGCGTGTGGTCGGCAATCCGAGCCGCCAGTTGAAGGTCATCGGCATCACCGGCACCAACGGCAAAACGACGACCTCGTGCCTGGTCGCCAGCGTCCTCAGCACGGCCGGGTTCTCGACCGGCCTGGTCGGCACGCTGGGCGCCTACGACGGGGAGACCTTCGGCCCCTCGGGGCAGACGACGCCGCCGGCCGACCACCTCGCCCGCTGGCTCGCCCGCATGGTGCGGAATGGCTGCAGCCACGCGGTGCTCGAGGTCTCCAGCCACGCCCTCGACCAGAAGCGGCTGGCCGGGATCGACCTGGACGCGGCCTGCGTGACCAACATCCGCCGCGACCATCTCGACTATCACCAGACGCTCGGCAATTACCGGCTGGCCAAGTCGCGGATCTTCGATCTGCTCTCCGGCGAGGGGTTTGCCGTGGCCAACGCCGACGACCCCGCCTCGGCCGCCTGCATCACGGCGATCGGCAATCCCCTGCTGACCGTCGGCATCCACTCTTCGGCGGAGATCAGCGGCGTCGAGATCGAACGCTTCGCCAGCGAGCAGACATTTCTTCTTTCGGCCGGCAGCGAGACGATTCCCGTCCGCACCAAGATGATCGGCACGCATCACGTGTACAACTGCCTGGTGGCCGCGGCCGTCGGCCTGGCCTACGGGATTGACCTGCCGACGATCGTCCAGGGTCTGGAGAAGGTCGACCACGTGCCGGGCCGGCTCGAACGAATCGAGTGCGGCCAGCCGTTCGGCGTCTTCGTCGACTACGCCCACACGCCCGAAGCCCTCGGCAGCGTCCTGGCCACGCTCCGCGAGGTGACCGCCGGGCGGATTCTCTGCGTGTTTGGCGCCGGCGGCAACCGCGATCGCGAAAAACGCCCCCTGATGGGGCGCGCCGTGCGGGCCGGTGCTGATTTGGCGATCGTGACCAATGACAACCCGCGGGATGAAGACCCCGAACAGATCGTGCGGGAGATTCTCGCTGGGGTCGCCGGGGCGGCCGGCGCGGAGGTCGTCTTCGATCGCCGGGAGGCGATCGGCCGGGCCCTCGGCGCGGCGGAGCCGGGCGACTGCGTGTTGATCGCCGGCAAGGGCCACGAGGCCTGCCAGATCGTCGGCGACCGGACGCTGCCGCTGGACGATCGGCAGGTGGCTCGAACCTGGCTTTACGAAAACCAGCCGTTTGCCGAGGCGATCGGCGATTGGGGAGGCCGTTAGGGCGATTGAATTATGGCAACTCTGGACGATCTACAGAACGCCATCGGCGGACAGCGGGTTTGGGCAGCCGACCCGGACGCGGCAACCGACCGCGCGGCTCTCGGCCGGGTGGTTATCGACAGCCGCCGGGTCGAGCCGGGCGACGTGTTCTGGGGACTGGCCGGGCGGCACTGCGACGGTTCAGACTTCGCCGACGAGGCCTTCGCGCGCGGCGCGGCCGGCGCCGTTGTCCAGAAGCCGGTCCACGCCCCCGGTGGGCAGTGGGCATTGGTCGTCAATGATTCGCTCCGGGCGCTCCGCGCCTGGGCAGCCTGGCACCGCCAGCGCTTCCGCGGCACGGTGATCGCCGTGACCGGCAGCGTCGGCAAGACAACCACCCGGCAGATGATTCACACCGTGCTCCGCGGGCGGCTGCGGGGATCGGCCAGCCCGCAAAACTACAACAACCACGTCGGTCTCCCGTTGAGCATGCTTCAGATGGAGGCGGAGGACGATTACGCGGTGCTCGAACTGGGGGCAAGCGGCCCCGGCGAGATTGCCGCGCTGGCCGCGTTGTGCCGCCCCGCGATTGGCGTGATCACGCACGTCGGCGACGCCCACCTGGGAGGCTTCGGCAGCCGGCGGGGAATCGCCGAGGCCAAGGCCGAACTGCTCGACGCCCTGCCGCCGGAGGGCCTGGCAATCCTCGGCGACGATCCCTGGCTGAAACGGCTGCGGGGCCGCTCGGCCGCCCCGGCGATCGTTGTCGGGCGGAACAGCGAATGCGAACTGGCCGCCGCGGAGGTGGCCTGGGGCGCGGGGACGCTGTCGTTCACGCTCGAAGGCCGCCGGTTCGAGGTCCCGGTCTGGGGGCGCCACCACTTGACGGCCGTCCTGGCCGCGATCGCCGTCGGCCGCCGCCTGGGCTACGCGCTCGGCGAGATGGCCGAGGCCTTGCGGAATTTCGACCCCCTGCCGATGCGCTGCGAGGTGACGCAGGTTCGCGGGGCGACGTTTATCAACGATACATACAACGCCAGCCCGGCGGCGATGCTCGCCGCGCTGGAACTGCTCCGCGACTTCGATGCCCGGGGGCGGCGGATCGTCGTCTTCGGCGACATGCTGGAACTGGGCGAGGAGTCGGCCGAGATTCACCGCCGGTTGGGCGCCTGCGTCGTGACCTTGAGCGGCGCGGACCTGTTGATCGCCTGCGGTCAATTCGCCCCTTACGTAGTCGCTGGAGCGCGGGCGGCGGGGATGCCCGCTTGCCGTTCGTTCTCCTGCCGCCAGCCGGAGGAGACCATGTCTTGCCTGGGCCAGGCGATCCTCCCCGGCGACGTCGTGCTGGTCAAGGGGTCGCGAGCCCTGGCGATGGAGCGGATGGTCGAGGCGATGCACACCTATCCGCAGCGGCGGACCGCTTGAACACGAGGAGCACAACCGGGGCCGGGCAAGACGCCGGCCGAGACAGACTAACGAAAGTTCCATCGACCGTGTCGGGATTGCGGGAACTCGGCACGACCCTCCCTCCTGGGGTTGGAGCATGATCTTGCCGATGCTTGCGGTTTCTGGGTCGACCGCTTCGGCGAGTGCTTCTCGATGGAGCTTTGGGACTGAGCACCGGGCGGCGCTTCGGCGCCGACCCGGTCGCTCAGGGATACATTCGCGAAGGGCCTGGCGGGGCCGCCGGCGGCAACGGACCGAGCGGCCTCGCCGTTTTTCCGCTTGTGATGAATCGCCGCCCGCTTGCCGCGCAAAGCCATGCTCCACTGGTTGCTTCACTGGACCCACCTGCTTACCGGATGGCAACCCGACTGGGCCGTCGCCGCTGAAAAGATCACCCTGCGAGGCTCCCTGGCGGCCGCCGCCAGTTTCGCCATCGCCGTGCTGCTCGGCCCGCGGCTGATCGGCTGGCTGGGCAGGAGGTTTCGCGAGCCCAACCGCAGCGACTCGGCCGAAATCCAGCGGCTCCATGAACAGAAACACGCCACGCCGACGATGGGCGGGCTGTTCCTCATCGCCGGACTTGTGGGCGGCGTGCTGGCACTGGGCGATCTGGGCAGCCGCTACGTGCAGACCGGGCTGGTCGCCGTGATCGGCCTGGCCGCCCTCGGCACGGCCGATGACTTGATCAAAATCCGCGGGAGCCGGCGAGGGCTCTCGCCACGGGGCAAACTGCTCGGCCAGACCGCCATCGCCACGATCGCCGCGCTGCTGATCTGGCAACACCAGGCGGCGGCCGGTTTGCCGTTTCCGATCCGGCTGCCCCTGGTCGGCGGCATCCCGGACATGGGACCGTGGTTCATCCCGCTCGCCGTGCTGGTGATCGTGGGAGCGTCGAACGCGGTGAACCTCGCCGACGGTCTTGACGGGCTGGCCGGCGGCTGCCTGGTGTTTGCCACCGCCGCGATGGCGATCGTGGCCTACGCCGCGGGGCACGCGCAACTGGCCGCTGATCTGAATCTCCACCGCGTCCCCGGCGCCGACGAGATGCTCGTTCTCTGCGGCGGGATGATCGGCGGGCTGCTCGGATTTCTCTGGTTCAATTGCCACCCGGCCCAGGTCTTCATGGGCGATGCGGGCTCTCTCCCCCTGGGGGGATTGCTTGGGCTGGTGGCCGTTGTCGCCAGGCAGGAATTGCTGTTGATCGTGATCGGCGGCGTGTTTGTTGCCGAAGCGGCCAGTGTCATCCTCCAGGTCGCTTCCTATAAGTGGCGGCGGCGGCGGATCTTCCTCTGCGCGCCTCTGCATCATCATTTCCAGCTCCGCGGATGGCCGGAGAGCCGGATCGTCGTCCGCTTCTGGATCGCCTCGGCCTGCTGCGCGATCCTCGGCCTGGCGATTCTGAGACTCCCTGTCGACGAGCCCAGCGCCCACCAGCCGGTCAATCGAACTATGGCAAAAACCACCCCGTAGGATGGGCATTCCTGCCCGTCATCGTTCGTTGCGGTTTGTCGTCCGCCATAGCGCGCGCTGGGGGCGGCGCTGCCGTCCCGGCCGCGCGGACCGATTCGGTTCCGGGCGGGGCGCGCGGTGCTCCCAACCGTTGCGGCCTTGGCCCGCTCTGCACCACCCTACGAGTAAATCAACATGTGTGCGGCAACATCCATCCAAGACGCTGGCCGGACGGGAAGACCCACCGTTGTCTTCGCCGGGGGCGGAACGGCCGGGCATTTATTTCCCGGCCTGGCGGTCGCCGAGCGCCTGGCTGCCGACGCTCCCGATTTGGAGCTCGTCTTTGCCGGAGCCGGCAAGCCGCTCGAGGAGCGGATCGTTCGCCAGGCTGGCTTCGACTACCTGGCGATTCCCTGCCGCGCGGCCCCTCGGCGGCTCCGCGACGTGCCCTCCTTTTTGAAATCCACCTGGTCGGCCTTGCGAACCGCCCAGGCTTTTCTCGCCGAGCGCCAGCCCGTGGCCATTGTCGGGCTGGGAGGATACGCCAGCGTGCCGATGGCCCGGGCCGCGCTGCGGCGCGGGGTGCCGCTGGTGCTCCTCGAACAGAACGCCATCCCCGGGCGAGCCAACCTCTGGCTCGCGCGGCGGGCGACGATTCTCTGCGCGGCCTTCGCCGAGGTGAAACACTATTTGCCGGCCGAGTGCGATTGGCGGATGACCGGCAATCCGCTCCGCGACGGGTTCGCGAAACGTTCTCGCGCGGCCGCCGAGCGGGCCGGCGGCAGCTTCCACGGCCCCCATGCTCAAGGAGGGCTGCGGGCGCCCTGGGCCGGCGCGCAGCGTGACTTTGCCCTTGAACCATCCGGCGGCCCGGCCGCGCCCCGCCGCGCCCGGCAACTCGTCATCCTGGGCGGCAGCAGCGGCGCCCGCTGGCTCAACACGCACGTCCCGCCGGCGCTTGCGCGGCTCCGAGCGCGGATCGCGTCGTGGCGGATCGTGCACCAGACCGGCGAAGAGGATTTCAAGAGGACGGCCGCGCTCTACCGCCGGCTGAAGATCGAAGCGGCCGTCTCCCCGTTCATCTCCGACATGGCGGGGACGCTGTCCGCCAGCGATCTGGCCGTCTGCCGCGCCGGCGGCACCACGCTTGCCGAACTGGCGGTCTGCGGCGTGCCCGCGGTGCTCGTTCCCTATCCTTATGCGGCCGCCGACCATCAGCGCAAGAATGCCGAGGTGTTTGTCGAGGCCGGCGGCTGCTTGCTGCTCGACGAGCGCGGTCTCGGCGGAGACGCCGACCGCCAGCTTGCCGGCCTGCTGCTGCCGCTGATCCGCAGCGGGGCGACGCGGGAGATCATGGGCCGGGCGATGGCGCGGATGGCAACTCCGGAGGCGGCCTGGGATATTGCCACGATGATCCGGCGAATGGTCCCGCCAGCCCTACGCGGCGGGAAGGCAGCGGAGCGGCGACGCACGGCCGCATAGCCGGTTGGCGGCGGGCAATACGCAATCGGCCGTCATCCCGCCGCGAACGCCAACCGCGTCGGACAGCGCAGCGCGGACCGGCACGGCTCAGGCCGGCGGGGGAAACTTGACGGGCTGTGCGGGCGGTTTTAGAATGAAGCCAACTTGGTAACCTGCCTGCAAGGTGGCCTTGATCCGCTTTTCTCCTGCGCCTTGCGAGTCGGGAATCTGTCTTGAGGAGGCTCGCATGCCTCAGGCAATCGTCGATCCGGAAGAGCTCCGCCGCTTTGCGCGGAACCTGAAGAAGTTCAACACCAGCTTGCAGGAGCAGTCCGGCGCGCTCGGCGCGCAGTTGGCCGCATTGGGCCGCACCTGGCGAGATCAAGAGCAGAAGAAATTCGTCGAGCAATTCGAGCAACACATGAAGGTGATCGGGCGGTTCCTGGAGGTCAGCGAGCAGCATATTCCCTACCTGCTGCGAAAGGCCGAGATCATTGAACAGTACCTCCAGCAGCGGTAGCACGCGGTTGGAGAACCGGCCCCGGGGCAAGCGCCCAGCGAGCCTCCGCGAGGAACAGGAGGGCGGGCGGCAGGTTCGCAGCCGGCCCGTTGCGGCCTTGACGCGGCCTTGCGGCTTGTTTGCCCGGTCAATCTCCGAGGTTCTCATCACGGTGCCGGCATGGGACGATTTGTCAAAGTCACGTCGATCGACGTCGTTGAACGATTCGCGGCCGCGTTGAAGGTCTTCGAGGACGACGCCAAAGGCGCGCTCGACGCGGTGGACATGGAAGTCCGCAAGGCGCTGGATTGGATCGGGCACGAGCAGAAGGAGTATTGGACCGAACGGGCCCACCGCGGCGCGGACGAGGTCCACCTGGCCCGGCAACAACTCGAGCGGAAACGGATGCTCCACCCCGGCGACGACCGCCCCAGTTGCCACGACGAGCGTCTGGCCCTCGAAGCGGCCAAGCGGCGGCTGCGGATCGCCCAGGAGAAGATCGAGGCCGTCCGGCGGTGGTCGCATCGGGCCGAGCAGGAGGTGAATGAATACATCGGCGCGGTGAGCCAGTTGCGGCGCTGGATCGAGCACGAACAGCCCAGGGCGCAAGCCGATTTGGCGAGAATGGCCCGCGCCCTCGAAGACTACGTGGCGCTGGATGCGGCGGCCGAGGCGCCCCTGCCGGACGACCTCGCCGCGCTTTTAGGGCAAGCGCCCCCCGCCGAGCAAGACGCGGGCAACGAGCCGGCGGCCGCAGCGCCGGCGGGCGAGGCGGGCGAGGCGGGCGAGGCGGGCGAGGCGGGCGAGGCGAATGGCCCAACAGGCGAGCGGGAGGCGGACGATGGCTAGAACTTGGGAGTTGAGCGGCGCGGCCGCGCGGCTCGAGCTGGCTTGGGAGGAGCTCCGCGCGGCGCGGGCCGAGGCGGCGCGATCCTGGCACGATGCCACGAGCCGGAAATTCGACGAGACGTACCTGCTCCCCCTGGAGCCTCGCGTCCGCCGGGCCCTCGACGCGATCCATCGCCTGGCCGAGGTCCTCGGCCGGGCCCGGCGGGAATGCGACAACCAGTGAGTGCCAGACGAGGCGGTCGATGAACGGTTCCCTTTCCCTGACCGTGGCGGATCGCCTGCTGGCCGAGATCGCCCGACTCGCGGCGGAGCGCGGCCCGGCCGAACGGGAACTGCCGGCCGAGTATGAGCGGCTCAAGCAGCGAACCGACGCCGACTACCGCGCGGCCCTGAAACAGGTCCACGCGGAACATGCGGCCGCCCGGGAACAGGCCGAGCGCGAGCAGGACGCCCTGCGGCGCGGGATGCTCGAAAAGGCCCAGGCCGACTACGAGCGGACGGCGGTGGAATTCGACCGGGCGAAGCACGCGGCGATTCTGGCCTGTGAAACGGCCGTGCAGACCGCCAAGAAGCGGCTCGACGAGGCCCAGTGGGAGGCGGCGACGATCTTCGACGCCAGAAAGGGCGAGCCGTCCGCACGCCTGAGAGAAACGCTCGAGCGCCTCGACGCGGGCCGCGCGCGAATCGAACAGACCCGCGCGGAACTTGAGTCGCTGCTCCGCAAGCGGCGGATGTGGGACGGCGCGCTCGCTCCGCTGGCCTCGTTTTCCGCATCGGCCGGCGCGGCCGCCGACCCGGACGCCGGCCGCGATTTCGACGCCTCGGTCGAAAATGTCCACGAGGGGGCGGTGCAAATCGCACGGATGCGAACGCCCCGGTGGTTCGAGGGGGTCGCGCGGCCCGGCGGGGCGCTCCTGTTGATCGGCCTGGTGTTCGCGGCGCCGGCGGCGGCCCTCGGCCGTTCCGCCTGGCCGTGGATCGCGGCGGCGGCGTGCGCCGGCCTGGTCTGGGCGGTCGGAGGCACGTGGCTGTTTCGCCGCGCGCGGCGGGCGACGGCCGCCGCCTATCGCGCCTGGGCCGAACGGGTTGCCGGCGCCGGCGCGGCCTATCACCGCGCGGTCCGGTTTGCCGAGCAGGAGTGCGACCGGCAGAGCCGCGAAATCTGCCAGCGTTACGAGTCGGAGATGAAACGGGCCAGCGACACGTTTCTGGAGCTTTCGGCGGAGCAGGAGGCGCGCAAGCAGCGCGAGCTCGCCCGGCTCGAGGAGAAATACCCCCCGCTACTGGAGGCGATTGTCGAAGAACGCGACCGGCTAATCGAGCGGGAAGACAAGCGGCGGGCGCTGCTGCTGGAAAGGCTGGAGAAGTCGGTTTACCGGCGGGCGCACGATTTGGGGCGGGCCCGCGCCCTGGCCGCCGCCGAGAACGACCGCAATTTCAAGAGGCTCTGGGGCGCGATGGCCGCCCGCTGGCAGGAGGGCGTGCGGCAGTTTGAAGAGACCGTCGACGCCATGAACCGCCTCCGCGACGAGCAGTTTCCCGATTGGAACACGAGCGATTGGGGCCGTTGGCGGGCGCCCACCGCGATCCCCCCGGCGGTCTGCTTCGGCAGCTATGCGCTCGACCTGGGCCGGATCGAGGACGGGGTGCCGAAGGACCCGCGCTTGTTGCCCGGCCGCACCGAGTTCCGGCTGCCGGCCGCCCTGCCGTTTCCTGAATGGCCGTTGCTGCTGGTGAAGGCGGGCGACGACAAGGCGGCGGCCGCCGAGGCCCTCCAGTCGGCACTGCTCCGCCTGCTGACGTCGCTTCCTCCGGGAAAGGTCCGTTTCACGATCATCGATCCGGTCGGCCTGGGCGAGGATTTCTCGATGTTCATGCACCTGGCCGACTACGACGAACAGCTTGTCACCAGCCGGATCTGGACGGAGGCCAACCACATCGAGCGCCGCCTGGCGGACCTGACCGAGCACATGGAGACGGTGATCCAGGTCTACTTGCGGAACGAGTTCGATTCGATCCAGCAGTACAACGAGTTTGCCGGCGAGTTGGCGGAGCCTTTCCGGATCCTGGTGATCGCGAATTTCCCGGCGGGTTTCACCGAGGCGGCGGCGCGGCGGCTGACGAGCATCGTGACCGCCGGCGCGCGGTGCGGAATCTACACGATGATCAGTGCCGATCCGGGGCAGCCGATGCCGCGGGATTTCCGCTTCAGCGATCTGGAGCGATGCGCGTTTTCGCTCGTCCGGCACGGCGGCCGCTTCGCGTGGGAGCACGCCCAGTTCGGTCCGCTGCCGCTCGAATTGGATCGGCCGCCCCAGCCGGAGCAGTTCACGGAACTGGTCCGCGCGGTGGGCTGCCAGGCCAAGGACGCCGACCGCGTCGAGGTGCCGTTCGACAGCGTCGCCGCCCCCCGCGAGGCGTGGTGGACCGAAGACAGCCGGCAGGGCGTCGAGGTGCCGCTCGGCCGGGCCGGGGCCACCAAGCTCCAGTCTCTGCGGCTTGGCCAGGGCACTTCCCAACACGTGCTGATCGCGGGCAAGACGGGGTCGGGGAAATCGACCCTGCTCCACGCGCTGGTCGTCAGCTCCGCGCTCCGCTACAGCCCGGATGAACTGGAGTTCTACCTCGTCGACTTCAAGAAAGGCGTGGAATTCAAAGCCTATGCGGAGCTGGAGTTGCCCCACGCCCGGGTCGTGGCGATTGAAAGCGAGCGCGAGTTCGGGCTGAGCGTTCTGGAGCGGCTCGACGGGGAGTTGCGGCAGCGCGGCGAGGCGTTCCGCCGCATCGGGGTCCAAGACGTGCGGGGGTTCCGCGCCGCCCAGCCAGCAGCCCAGATGCCGCGGATTCTGCTGATCATCGACGAGTTCCAGGAGCTGTTCGTCGAGGAGGACAGCGTCGCTCAGAGCGCGGCATTGCTGCTCGACCGGCTCGTCCGCCAGGGGCGCGCCTTCGGAATCCACGTCCTCTTGGGATCGCAGACCCTCGCCGGAGCCTACTCGCTGGCGCGGAGCACCTTGGGGCAGATGGCGGTGCGGATCGCGCTCCAATGCGGCGAGGCCGACGCCCACCTGATCCTCAGCGAGGAGAATACCGCCGCCCGGCTGCTGACGCGGCCCGGCGAGGCGATCTACAACGACGCCAACGGGCTGTTCGAGGGCAACCATCCCTTTCAGGTTGTCTGGCTGCCGGACCACCAGCGCGAGCAGTATCTGCGGGAACTGGGCGAGCACGCCCGGCAGACCGGCCGCGATGAGCCGCCGCCGATCGTCTTCGAAGGCAACCTGCCGGCTGACCTGTCGAAGAACCGGCGGCTTGCGGAACTGCTCGCCGGCCAACGGCAGCCGGAGCGGGTTCATGCCCCGCGGGTCTGGCTGGGCGCGGCGGTGGCGATCAAGGAGCCGACCTCGATCGCCCTGTTGCGCCAGGGCGGCGCCAACCTGCTGCTCGTTGGGCACCGCGCGGAGGCGGCGCTCGGCGTGCTCGCGGCGGCGCTGATCTCGCTGGCCGCCCAGCAGGCCCGCCAAGGCCCCGCGGGCCGGTTTTTCGTGCTCGACGGGACCCGGGCCGACGCGCCCGAAGCCGGCTACTGGCGGCGCTTCGCCCGCACGTCCGGACTCGAGATCAGCCTGGCCACGAGCCGCGAAGCGGCCGCGGCGATTGCGGAGATCGACGGCGAGGTCCGCCGCCGCGAGCAGTCGGGCATCGACGACGCGCCGCCGATCTTCCTGGTCATCTACGACCTGGGGAGGTTTCGCGAACTGCGGCGCGGCGACGACGATTTCGGATTCTCGCTGGGCGAGGAGAAGCCGGCGAGCACGGCCCGGCAGTTCGCCAACATCCTCCGCGAGGGGCCGGCCGCCGGGGTGCACTGCCTGCTCTGGTGCGATTCCTACAACAACGTGATCCGCTACCTCGATCGGCAGGGGCTCCGCGACGTCGAGTATCGCGTCGTCTTCCAGATGAACGCCACCGATTCCAGCAACTTGATCGACCACCCGGCCGCCAGCCGCTTGGGGGTCCACCGGGCGATCCTCTACGACGAGGGGCGGGGGACGATGGAGAAGTTTCGCCCTTACGGCATTCCGGGCGAAGCGTGGCTGGCGGAGGTTCGCGGGCAGGTCGCCGGCGGCAGACCCCCGGTGGCCGGCGAGGGCCGGGGGATGGCCCCGTAGCGCGGCGTGGATCCGATTGCCGGCGCCGGTGGACGCCTGGATTGGCGGGAAGACCCGGGCCCTTGCCCGATTTGAACGGGCCGCGGCATTCTGCTATTCTTTTAGCCGCGGGCGGATGCAGCCTCCATGTCCCCCGGCGGCCGCGGAGGTTCTTTTGCGGTCCGCCCTCCGCAAGAATTCCTCCCCCTTGCCAACCCGAGGCTTCCCGTGCAAGACACGCCGAGACAACAGCTGACCCTTTTCGACTCGACCTGCCTGATCGTCGGGATCATCATCGGGGCGGGGATTTACGAAGTCGCCCCGATGGTCGCCGCGGGAACGTCGCACGCCTGGGGCTTTTTGCTAATCTGGGTCGTGGGCGGGCTGCTTTCGCTTTGCGGCGCGCTGGGATATGCCGAACTGGCGTCCGCCTACCCCCATGAAGGCGGCGACTACGTGTATCTCAACCGGGCCTACGGGCGGTGGGCCGGATTCCTCTTCGGCTGGATTCAATTGGTCGTCGTCCGCCCCGGCGACATTGTCGGCATGGCGTTCATCTTTGCCACCTACGCGACAGCGCTGTATGATCCCTTCGGCGGCGCGACGGTCCCCTACCACCTGCTCCCTTGGGAGGTCTACCAGAACGCCGACGTCGCCCTCTGCCAGATCGTCTACGCCGCCCTGGCCGTGGTCATCCTCACGGCGATCAACGTGATCGGCGTGAATCAAGGAAAATGGACGCAGAACCTGCTCACCGCCGTCAAGGCCGTGGGGCTGCTGGGCATCGTGGCGGTGGCATTGATGGCCGGTCCTTCGCTGACGGTGACCAAGCCGTCGTTCGAGCCGCTCCCCCTCGGCTTGGCGCTAATTCTCGTGCTCTTCGCTTTCGGCGGCTGGAATGAAATGGCCTACGTGGCCGCCGAGGTGAAGGACTCGCGGCGGAACATCGTGCGGGCGCTGGTCCTCGGCACCGGCGCCGTGACCCTCCTTTACCTGCTCGTCAACGGCGCCTTTCTCTACGCCCTCGGCTACGCCGGCGTCGCCCAATCCTCGGCCGTGGCAACCGACACCGTTTCCGCCGTCTTTCCCCGCGTCGGTGCGGGATTGATCAGCGGGCTGGTCTGCATATCGGCCCTCGGCGCCACGAATGGACTGATTTTCACCGGGGCCAGAATCTCCTACGCCCTGGGCGCCGACCATCGCGCCTTTCGCCTGCTCGGCCGCTGGAACGCTGGCACCGGCACCCCCGTCCTGGCGCTCGTCACCCAGGGCCTGATCGCCCTGGTCCTGATCGCCGCCCTTGGCTCGTTCGTCAACGCAATCCTCTACACGGCCGCGGTCGTCTACAGCTTCTACCTGGCCACCAACGTGGCCGTGATCGTCTTGCGGATCAAGGAACCACAGGCAGAACGCCCCTACCGGGTGAGCGGTTTTCCCCTGACCACGCTGGTCTTCTGCGGCGTCTGCGGATACCTGATCTATCGGGCGATCGATTACAAGCCGGAAGTCGCCACGGTCGGGCTGGTGATCCTGCTCCTCGGCCTGCCCATCTACTGGTTGATGCCCAAGGACCGGAACCCAGCCGCCGAGGGGCCGGGCGATGCGACACGGCCGGGCGAATGACGCGGCGAGACGACTGCTTTGGGGGCGGGCCTCTCCGCCCCGATGGAGAACCCGCTCGACCGGGCGGCCCGCGGCTGGATAGGGCGCGGCCGGCGAAGACGCCTTGCGTGCACGGTTCTGGCTCGGCGAGTTCCTGCGGCCGATCCGGGTGGCGGCATCCCTTGCCAACCGAACCAGGTGCGTCCGTCCGCTGGCCCGGCCTCCACCAATCGCCCACAGTCGGGTAGAATGGACCCCCTGTAGTCTCGATTCCGCCAACTCGGCATCCCGCCGCTCGCGACCGTGTTGCTCGCAACCGGCGGGCCAACGCCAGGCCGGCAGATCGTCTGCCCGGAGAAGACATGACGCAACGCCAGATCCTCGTCACCAGCGCCCTGCCCTACGCCAACGGACACATCCATCTCGGCCACCTGGTCGAGTACATCCAAACCGACATTTGGGTGCGGTTCCAGAAGCTCCGCGGCCACCGCTGCATCTACATCTGTGCCGACGACACGCATGGCACGGCGATCATGATCCGGGCGCAGAGCGAAGGCATTTCGGAAGCGGAGCTGCTCGAGCGGATGCGCGCGGCGCACATTGAGGATTTCGCCGGTTTCGAGGTCGCCTTCGACAACTACGGCAGCACCAACAGCCCCGAGAGCCGGGCTGTTTGCGAGGAGGTCTGGGCGGCGATCCGCAAGGCCGGACTGGTCCGCGAGAAGGAGGTCACGCAGCTGTACGACGCCCAGGCCGGCACGTTCCTGGCCGACCGGTTCGTCAAGGGGACGTGCCCGTTCTGCGGCCTGGAGAACCAGTATGGCGACAGCTGCGACAACGGCCACACGTACTCGCCCGCCGATCTGAAGGACCCGGTCAGTACGCTTTCGGGCACGACGCCCGAGGTCCGCTCGGCAACGCATTTGTTCATCGAAATCGAACAGTTGCACGATTTCCTCGCCGAGTGGACGCAGAACGGCGAGCGTCTTCAACCGGAAGTGGCCAACTATCTGAAGGGCCATTTTCTCCACGAGCCGCTCCGCGACTGGGACATTTCGCGGCCGGCGCCCTACTTCGGCTTCGAGATTCCCGACTCGCCCGGCAACTACTGGTACGTCTGGTTCGACGCCCCGATCGGGTACATCGGCTCGACCCGCCAGTGGTGCGACCGCCACGGCGAGGATTTCGACGACTGGTGGCGGAGCGAGAAGACCGAGATCCACCACTTCATCGGCAAGGACATCACCTACTTCCACACGCTGTTCTGGCCGGCGATGCTGAAGACGGCCGGCTACAGCCTGCCGGCGAGGGTCCACATCCACGGCTTCCTGACCGTGGATGGCGAGAAGATGTCGAAATCGAAGGGGACGTTCATCCGCGCGGCGACCTACCTGGCGCACCTCGACCCGTCCTACCTCCGTTACTACTACGCCTCGAAGCTCTCGCCGCGAGTCGACGACCTCGACCTGAACCTGGAGGAATTCGCGGCCAAGGTCAACGCCGACCTGGTGGGCAATATCGTCAACCTGGCCAGCCGGACGGCGAAGTTCGCCCACAAGACGGGTCTGGCGGAGACCTACCCTGACGATGGCGGGCTGTTTGCCCAGGCGGCCGCCGACGGCGAGCTGATCGCCGAGGCCTACGAGGCCTGCGACTACAACCGGGCGATGCGGATGATCCTCCTGGCCGGCGATCGAGCCAACCAGTTCATCGACAAAGCCGCCCCCTGGCTGCTCAACAAGGACCCGGAGAAGAAGCACCAGCTCCGCGACGTCTGCACGATCGGGTTGAACCTGTTCCGCCAGTTGGCGATCTATCTCGCGCCGGTCCTGCCGCGGCTGGCCCGGCAGACGGCCGAGCTGCTCGGCGATCCGATTGCCCGCTGGGACGAGGCGAAGACGCCGCTCGTGGGCAGGGGGGTGAAACCGTTTGAACACATGATGACCCGGGTAAAAGCGGAGCAAGTGCAAGCCATGGTCGACGAAAGCCGAGAAGAACTCGCCGCGCCCGCGGCAAACTGGAACGACAGCGACGCGGCGTTCAACGCCGAGCCCCTCGCCGCGGAAATCTCGTTCGACGACTTCGTCAAGGTCGATCTCCGCGTCGCCAGGATCGTCGACGCCAAGGACGTGCCGGAGGCCAAGAAGCTCCTGCAACTGACGCTCAGCTTCGGCGGCGATGTGACACGCAACGTGTTTGCCGGGATCAAGGGGGTCTACGAGCCGGAAGGGCTCGTCGGCCGGCTGGTGATCTGCGCGGCGAACCTCGCTCCGCGGAAGATGAAGTTCGGCGTCAGCGAAGGGATGATCCTGGCCTCGGGCAGCGGCGGGCAGGAGATCTGCCTGATTGCGCCGGACGCCGGCGCCAAGCCGGGCCAGCGGGTGCATTGACCGAGCGCGTGCTTGCGCCGTGACCCCGCCGCCGTGCGAGCCCTGCCGCCGCGGGGCACGTGCCGGGACGATCCTGCCCCTGTCTAGCCGCGCTTCATGAAGGGATCGTCGCGGCCCTGCTATGGCCAGACCTCGGCGCCGGCAAGCATCTTGCGAACATCGCCCGTTCCGGCTCCGCGCACGAGGAGATACGTTCGCGGGCCGATCGACACGAGCGGCCGGCCGTCTTCCGATTGGAAGGGCCGCGGGACGGCGAAGGGGCGAAAGATGCCGATCGCGCCCGGATCGGCCGGGAGCCGCAGCCGCGTCTCGTCGGCGACGGCCCAGAAGAGGGCGTAGGCATCGGCCGGCTGCCGCGTTCGGCGGAAGACATACGCCTTGACCGCGCCTTGGGCGACCCCGGCCACCTCCTCGATTTCCACCAATTCGTAGACGCCCCGCTCGTTGAGGAAGAGGTGGTGTTCGCGGCGGTCGTTGAGGATTCTTCGCTGCCCGTCGGTCAGGCCCCGGCCGGCGGAGATGTTCTTGAACACCTCGCGTTGCCGGTAGCACGGGACATAGTGGGCGTCGGCGGGTGCGACATTCTTCAGCTGCTCATGCCCCTCGATCGGCCACTGGCCGCTCAGCCGGGCATCCTCCCAGGTCTTGATCGCCTCGAGGCAGTCGTCGGCGCGGGGATTGGCCTGAAGCTCCTGGAGTCGGACGTGGAGCGAGAGGGGGCAATCCCAGGCGGCCGCGCGGCTGGCCACGTACTCGAACACGTCCGGGCCGGGAGAGCCCGGCGGCGCGGCGCCGAATCGTCCCAGCCAGCCGAACTGGACGCGGGAGAAATCCCAGACCCGCGCGGCGGCCGTCGGGCAGGGCATCAGCCGGCAGAAATCCTTCATGCCCTCGGGCGTGGCGACGACGTCGTAGGCGTTGCTCCGGCTGATCATGTGCCAACTGAAATGGGTGTAGTTGGCCGATTCGCAGACCGGCGGTGGAGGCTCCAGAAGCCGGAACACCCGGTGCTGCGCGCGGGCCACGTTGTACCAGTAAGGCTCGTGGACGTCCTCGGCGCCGTCGAAATAGACCATCTCGTAGGGGCCCGTCTCTCGATAGATCGCGGCGATCCGCCGGGCGACTTCATCCTGGATGTCGGTGTCCTGGTCGAAGCGGATGAAGGACGGCCAGGTGTCGACGTCGAGCAGGCCCGCGCGATCGCCCGCCCGGTGGGCGGCGGCCGCGGTCCCCAGGCTTCCCCTGCGGCAGCCGGTGAACTGGAACGGCTCTTCGCTGCGATAAGCCTCGTATTCGATCAATTCCTTGCCGAGTTTCAGTAACCGGCGACCGTCGTCGAGCGTGGCGCCGGCGGGGTTCTCACGGACCGTGAGCGTGGCGGCGCCGGCGGGGACATCCGCCGCCAACGTGTAGCTGGCAACCGTGTGCAAGCGATCGTCCGGGACCGGAGTGACGTAGGGATCGTTCTTGCCGGCCTTTGAATAGTGGATGTGCAGCCCCACGCCGAGGCCCGCCCGGCGCACCGCGTCGGCGACCTGGCGGAGGTCGGCCATGCCGCGCCGATAGTCGTCGTTCCAGGAAAAATGCCCTGGCGACTTGGCGAACGATGTGTAGGAAAAGAGCAGCACGCGAAACCCGCCTCGCTTGGCGAATTCGATGAACTGGCCGATATTCGCCGGCGTCGCCCGCGACGCCCAGAAATAGGAGCGCTTTTGGAGCGGAGAGCGGCGGAATGTCGCGCCGGAGGGGAGCTTGAAGCCGCGTTCCATTGCGGCCATGGCGTCGAGAAGCCGCTTTCTCGGCTCGGGGCATCCGATGATCACGGCCGTTGCGCCGCGGAAGCCGACCGCAGCCTCGGCCGTCGCCGTCAGCAGCACCTCGCCGTCGCCCGGCCACATTTCGGCATTCGTTTCGAGGTTTCCGCCGCGCAGGCAGATGCCGAAGCGGTCGTCGTAAACGGCATTCAGCCATTGGCCCACGTGGGGCAGCTTGCGGACGTTCAACCGCAGGAGGTCGATCCGGTCGATTGCCTCTCCCTCCAGATCGAGAAGCTCCAGGGCCAGGTAGTCGCCGGTGCTCTGCACGCGATACGTGGCCTTGACGCCGGCGGAGGCAAAATCGATCACCAGCTTGCCGTCTTGGAGGGAAGCGCCGGTGGCGGGAAACCGCGGCCCGCGGTAGACCCACCGCCCGACGATCTCGGCGTAGGGCCCCTCGGCGTCGCAGACCGCGCGGCCCCCGCGGTAGACAACGGCGATCGGCGCCGGCGCCCCGGCGCTGTAGTCGATTCCGCGGGCCTTGTCCGCGAGGCTTCGCAACATGCCGTCGTCGCCAATTTCCAGCCGCAGGTGCGGATTTTCCAGCACCACGGCGCCGGCGGACGCGGAAGTGACCGCCGCCAGGCACGTCCAGGCCAGCCAGGTCCGGCAAAACGTCTTGGAATGCATTATGACCATCGGAACCACCGCAGCGCGAGAAAGAACGACACCATGCCCCACGCGACAATCAGCGCGAGGTCCGCCCCGAGCGCGAGGATGCTCGCGCCTTCCAGCATGATCCCGCGGAGCGCGTGAATCAACGGGGTCAGGGGGAGAAGGCCGAGCAGGGGCTGGACGGCCTCGGGAAACCGCTCCGTGGTGAAGAAGATGCCCGAGCCGATCCACATCGGCAGCAGCACCGCGTTCATCAACCCGGAGACCGTCTCGATCGTCTGGGCCCGGCTGGCCACCAGCAGTCCGATCCCGGAGAATTCCAGCGATCCGAGGAGGATCAACACTCCCACGGCCAGGTGGCTGCCGTGGCAGACGACGCCGAACGCGATCCGCGCGAAGATCAGCAGGAGGAGGACCTCGGAGACGGTGAACAACAGCCGGCTGATCATCAGCGCCGCCATGAAGTGGCTGCGTTTCATCGGCGTGGCCAGGTAGCGCTTGAGGAGCTTCCGGATGCGCATGTCGACGACCGCGTAGCCCACGCCCCAGAGGCCGCCGCCCATCAGGCCCATGCCCAGCAGGCCGGGCACGAGGAAGTCGATATAGCGGCCGCCCGGCTCGCTGGCCGCGCGCTCACCGGTCTCGACGACGTCCTTGCGCCCCGCCGCCCGCTGGAGAAAATCGTCCACCGTGTTTCTTGCCAGCGCGCTTTCCGCGCGGGTCGGGTCGAAATGGTATTCGTAGCGCGGCGCCGGATCGGAGTGGGCGAACAGGATCAAGTCCACCTGCCCGGAGCGGAGGCGCCGGCGGCACTCGTCTTCGCTCCAGATGCGGGCGTCGAAGCGCGAATCCCGGTCAAGCACCGCGCAGGCCGACTCGGCAAGCCCTCCCCGGGCAACGGCGATCCGGCAGACTTCCAGCGGCCGGCTGCGGAACGCGACGCCGAGCGTTACGACCATCACGAGGGGAAACGCATAGACCCAGAAGACCGCTTCCGGCTCGCGGAGAAACTCGCGGACCCGGGCGAGCGTCAGGTTGACGAGCGGGTTGAAGCGGGCCGGTTCGGGCGTGGTGTCGGTCACGAGTTGGCCTCCCCGGCCGGTTCGATCGGACGCCCGGTCAGACCGACGAAGACGTCGTCGAGGCTTCCGTGGCGGGTGGTCAGGCTGGCCAACCGCCAATTGCGCGCTGCCAGCCACTCGAGCAGGGCGGGCAGGACCAGATGCGGTTCGGTGACGGACAGGTGGATCACGCCGTCCTCGCAGCGGCAACCGGTGACCGCCGGGAGCGTGGACCAGGTTTCGGGCGGCAGCCGCATGGCCGCGGGCGATTCGACCGAGAACTCGACGACGTGCCGCCCGCCCAGCCGCGCGATCAATTCGCGCGGTTGTCCGAGGGCAATCAGCCGCCCCCGGTCGACAATCGCCACCCGGTCGCAAAGCCGCTCCGCCTCCTCCATGTAGTGGGTGGTCAGGAGGGTCGTCCGGCCGTGCCGCCGCAACTGGCGGATGATTTCCGCCAGTTGCCGCCGTGAGTGCGGGTCGAGCCCGGTCGTCGGCTCATCGAGGAACATCAGCGCCGGATCGCCGACCAGGGCCGCGGCCACGGCCAGCCGCTGTTTCTGACCGCCGGAGAGGTTCTTCACCCAGGTGTCGGCCTTGTCTTCAAGCGATACTCGGGCGATCGCCTCGGCCGGCGCGATTCCCGATCGATAGAGGCTGCGGAACAGCGTCAGGGTCTCGCGGACGGTCAGCTTTTCGGAGAACTTGGTTTCCTGCAACGAGATGCCGATCCGCTCGCGGATCGCCCGGCCGTGGTCGCGCCAACCCATGCCGAGAATCCGCACGGCGCCCGCGGTCGGCTCCAGCAGGCCTTCGAGGATTCCGATCGTCGTGGTCTTGCCGGCGCCGTTTGGTCCCAACATGCCGAAGCATTCGCCCTCGGCGATTGCCAGATCGATTCCGCGGACAGCCTCGACCGGAGGCTTTCCCGGATAGGTCTTCTTCAGGCCGGTGCACTCTACTGCCAGGTGCATCGCGGAGGGTCACTTGCGCGGCCGCCGCTGCGGCTCGCTGCAACGGTGGCAGCGGACTTGCCGCCGGTTGAGCTTTGCGCCGCACTTCGGGCAGCGGCGAGCCTTCAGTCTCTTGACGAATTTCGTACGTTCTCGAAGACCCATGCAACGATCCTTTCCAGGGCTCGGCGCCTGGCCCCGGCGCCCTGTGGCCGGTCTTTCCCGCCCGCGGCGTCCCAGCCGTGCAAGACGCCGAACAACTCGCCTCGGACGGGCCAATCCGGGCGGGTAGCACGGCAACCCGGGTCGGCGCGGCCCAACCCGGTCGGGAAGACCAGCCAGCGGCAATGAAGCGCAATCGTATCGATTCGGCAATCCGCTTGGCAAGCCCTCTTCTCTCAAAATCGCACAGGTCGGCCGCAGGGCCTGTATACTATGCGGAGCACTCGCGGCAAAATTGACGGTTGCCGCAAGGGACACTATGATGATCGACAATACGATATTCTGCGCACTCCCGCACGCTTATAGTTGACAGGATGAGGCTCTTCTTCAGGAAACGGCGCAGAGGGAAGCGCGACCGCCAGCCGTCTGCGCACGCAACGTTCACGGGGGCCGAGCTGGAGCAGGCGATCGCGGCGGCCGCTGCGCCGGTTTACCTGGTGGCGTCCCGGGTGTTGCGCCGCGTGATCCGCCGGCAGTGGGAGCTGGCCGGTCTGCAATACCGCATCCCGCATGGCGAAGTCTTCGTGATCGCCCGCGCTCGGCTCGTGGGAATCGTCGAATGGGACGAGCTGGGCCTGCCCGAGGGGGCCGTGATTCCCGAGAGGGTAATCCTCCTCCGCCGCCCGGACCTCGACGAATTGAAGGCCAACCCCGCCGCGGCGATTCTCACCCAGTCCTGGAGGTCGGTTTTTCACGGCATGGTGCACCTGGCCGCCGAGAACCGGATTGCCCGGGGCGAGTTGCCAGCGTCGAATGTCCGCGACTGGATCGATCGGCTGGGAATCCAGGAATTTGCCGAGATGTGCGAAGTCCTCCGTCAAGAGAGGCTGCTTCTCGGCTCGCACGACCCGACGGTGGCGCTGATCGAGGCGGCGGCCGTCTTCTGGGAGCTGTACTACTTCTCGCCGCACCTGCTGCCGATCTGGTTTCCCGCCATTGAGGAACCGGAACGAGTCGCCGAATTGTTCCGCGAGTTGGTGGAGCCCGCCCCACTGTTTTCGGCCTCCCGCCCCAAGGGCGCCAAGAAGCCGGTTGCCGAGACTCCCGCCGAGGTGCTCGGCCGGGCTTCGACCAGCGAGCGTTTGCCCGATCCGCCCGGCCAAGGCCTTGCCAGGCGGCTGCTGTCGCCGCGCCGAGAAACGCTCGAACGTCGCGCCGACCGGGCCGCTGGGCGAGGAAACCTGGTCCGCGCGATGATCCTGCGCGCCCGTGTTCGGCTGCAAACGCCCCGGGAGACCGCCGGGCGGGCGCGGGCGATCGTCCGAGAGACCGTCGATCGGTTGATCCACCAGCTCCTCGAGGCGCTCCAAGAGACCCACAAGGACCCGGATGCCTGGCGCGCGCCGCTGATCAACCTGGTGCAGCTTGCGGCTCGCGGCTCGTGGACGGTGGAGCAGCGGCTGCTCTACGACTTGCAGAAGGTGTCGATCGACCACCAGCGCGGGACGCTCCGGCTCGACGTCGTCGGGTGGCTTTTCTCCCTGGGGCGGCGTCCGCTCCGATGCCCGCTTCCCCATCAGAAGGGAGTGCTGATCTGCCGCCATCTGCATTCGGCGCGGCGCCGGCTGGCACGCGTCCGGCTTGAAGTCGAGAATCGCCGGACACTGGACGGGCTGCTGCAAAAAGCGGCAGAGAAGGCCGAGGACCTGGTGAGGGCGGAGATCCGGCCGCTGATCCGCCAGGCTTTCCGTGCGGCCGGGTTTTCGGCGGAGAGTCCTGCCGAGACGGTCGCGGGCGATAAACTCATCGAGGAACTGCTTGACCAGATCGTCGAGCGAGGGTTTCTGACGATGGGCGATCTACGCGATGCATTGGCCCGAAACCAACTCAAGCTGCCCGATCTGGCCCACCCGGCCGAACTGGCATACGGCGACCAGTTGCTGCTGGTCGACCGGCATCTGGCCGGGTCCCTCGGCGGAGTCCACCGGCGAGGGGAATTCTACCTGCGATGGATGCAGGCGATCAGTTCGCTGGCCTTCGGCACCCCGTGGGGAAGGGTCTTCACCAAGTACATGGCCGTGCCGTTCGGAGGCGCGTACGCGCTGGAAGCCGGCATCCAGCACATGATTCACAAGCTCACCGGCGCCGCCGAGGCGAGCAGTCCGGTGACAACGTTCTCGCTTGGGATGCTCTTCCTGGCCCTGTTGAATTCGGAGCAGTTCCGCGTCAGCTTCTGGCGGCTCATGCAGCTAGCCGGTCGGGGGGTGAAATTCTGCCTCATCGAGTTTCCAAAACGGATGATCAATATTCCGGCGATTCGCCGCGTGCTCCAGTCGGCGCCGGTCCGCTTCGGCTACCGGCTGGCCGTCAAGCCGGCGATGTTCACCGCCGTTTTTTGCGCGGTCGTCAGCCGGCTGCTGGCCCCCTGGCAATGGTC
>Ga0123328_1000730_pt1 | contig 33956 bp, 30 predicted proteins | sample BioC12SIPDNA_2_FD_89702 | JGI IMG/M metagenome (GOLD analysis project Ga0123328, IMG submission 89702) | Anaerobic biogas reactor microbial communites from Washington, USA - Biogas_R1_A C12 SIP DNA | ecosystem: Engineered > Bioreactor > Anaerobic > Unclassified | place: Washington, USA...
CACCGAGAGCTTCCCACAGATCGCCTATGCGCGCGTGGTGGCCGGCTCGCCCGCGCCCAGCGTGCTCAGCCAGCCCTTCGGTTACGACGCGATTCTCGGGCAGTCCGACCCGATGGACCTTTCCTTCTCCCAGCTGACCTTTACCCCCGTGGGGGCGCCCTCCGGGGGCGTCTCGGGCGACATGCCCGGCATCAGCTACTCGAACTACGAGGGCACCTTCCGCAAGAGTGTGTACGCGCTCCCGGTGGCCCGCGCCGACGCGGACGGCGGGGCCTACCGCCTCACCTTCACCGACGACAACGCGGTCTCCTATGTCGGGAGCGAGGTGCCCTTCCCCTTCTTCGGCAAGAAATACACGCAGCTGCATGTCGGCGCGAACGGGTACATCTCCTTTGCGGACGTGACGCCCATTCCCGAGCTGAACTTCCCCAGCCTGGCCGCGCATTTCGCCATCCCGCGCATCTCCTTCATGTTCAACGATTTCTCGCCCAGCATGGGCGGCGACGCCTGGTTCCGCCAGCTGGCCGACCGCATGGTGCTGACCTTTGAGGACATGCCCTCCTGGCCGTACTCTTTGCCCACGAACATGGTCGGCCGGACCACGGTCCAGGTGGAGCTGTTCTACAGCGGGCTGATCCGGTTCACCTATCTGGGTGTCGGCGCCGAGGATGCGCTTGTCGGCCTTTCAGACGGTGCGGGCTTCCCGCGCGACCCGTCCGAGGCCTTCCCCGACGAGGGCCTCCAGCAGGCCTACACCATTCCCGACCTGAGCGCGCTGCCCTCCGTGCAGACCCGTCTGGCCTTCCTCCCGACGCCTCCGGTGTCCGCCGCCGTCGGCGAGCAGATCACCTTCGACATGTCCGTGTACCGCCCCGCCGGTCTCGCGGGCGTTCCGGTGCTCTTCGGGGAGTGGAATGGTCCGGGCGCGGTGCCCTTTGCCGACCTTGGCAACGGCACGGGCCGCTTCTCCTGGACACCGCAGCCGGACCAGAAGGGACTGTTCACCCTGCGCGCGCGCACGCGGCTGGGCGGCCAGGAGGCCTTCCAGGACGTGAGCATCTATGTGGGCCGCTCCTTTGCGCGGCCTTCGGCGACGGATCTGGCCGTGTCCGCCGACACGCCCTTTGAGAACCCGACGCAGAGCCGGGTGGTGCCGCTCGGCCGCGCGCTGACGGCGTCGTATGTGTACGCGCACCCCGAAAAGGACGCCGACCCGGAGTATTACGCCGAGGGCGGCTCCCTGATCTACTGGTACCGGAACGGCCAGGTGGTCATCTCGCTGATTGGGCGGGCCGTGGTGCCGTCCACCGCGACCCGTGCCAGCGACCGCTGGTGGTTCGGCGTGGTTCCCGTCACGCGGTCGGGCATTGCGGGCGAAATGGTCATGTCCCCCGTGGTCACCATCGCCGGGTTCCCCGTCATCACCTCCGTCACGCCGCCTTACGGCCTGACGCTGGGGGGCGACCGGGTCACCCTGCTGGGCGAGCGCCTGAGCGGCGTCAGCCGGGTCACCTTCGGCGGCGTGGCCGGGTCAAACATCACCGTTATCAGCGACGGCGAGCTTAGGGTGACCACCCCGCTGCACGCCGCGGGCGTGGTGGACGTGGTGGCGGAGTCCATTGACGGCGTCGGCCTGGCCGCGGGCGCGTTCCGCTTCATCGGCGACGCGACCGGCGTCCCCGTGACGGACGTGAACAAGGACGGGAAGGTGGACGCGGCGGACGTGCAGCTGGTGACGGCGGACGTCCTGCGCCGGATCACCAAGTCCGTCTGGGTGACCGACGTGAACAACGACGGCCTGGTCAACACGCTGGACGTGCAGCTGGTGGTGAACTCCGCGCTCCTCCGGTAGGCGCGGCGAGAAGGAAAGTCACGCGGGCCCGTCCCTTCGGGGGCGGGCCCGCTTTTCCTTTCAGCGCGGCGGGAAGAGGGCCCGCTCCAGGGTGGCCGCGTCGAGGCCGGTGAAATCGGGGGACTTGACCAGGGCCTTCTCCGCAAAGGGCAGGCTCACGGGGTTCGCTCCGAGGAGAATGGCAACGAAGGGCATGCCCGCGGCCTCGGCCGCGAGAAACCCCGAGTAGCTGTCCTCGAAAACCACGCATGACGCGGGCGGAAGCCCCAGGCCCGCGGCGGCGGCGAGGAAGAGGTCGGGGGCGGGCTTTCCGGGCAGGCCCGCGTCCGGAGTGAGCACAACGGGAAACAGGTCACGCACGCCGAGCTGGTCGAGGACCAGCCGGGCGTTGGGTTCCGGGGCGTTTGAGGCCACGGCGCAGGGAATCCCCGCCGCGCGAAGCTGGCCGAGGAAGGCGGGCAGTCCGGGCATGGGCCGCACCTGCGGCCCGTAGAGTTCCCGGTAAATTCCCTCCTTCTCCTCGGCGATGTCGTTCCCCAGGTCCCCGCGTCCGAAATTGCGGCGCATGTTCTCCATGATGGCCGTGTTGTCCTTGGAGTGGATGTGGCTCCGGTAGTACTCCGCGTCGAGGGGCAGCCCCCTCCGCACGCCGAGCTCGATCCAGGCGGCCTGGTGGAAGGCGTGGTTGTTTACCATGGTGCCGTCCACATCGAAGATGGCGCCCCAGACGGGACGCGGGGTTTCTTGGGGGGCTCTTGCGGACATGGGAGTCTTTCCGGGTGGGCTGGGTGCGCGCTGCTGGTTTCGGTTTTTATTCTGAAAGGAGTTCCTGGAAATACCGCGCCCGGGCCGCCGCCACAGACAGGGCGGTGCGCCCGGCGCCCCGTGCCAGGCACAGGTGCGCCGCCTGCGTCTCCGCCAGGGCGCGCGCCATGCGGCCGGGGGCCGCGCCGGGGATCAGTTCCAGGGCGCGCCCTACGCGCAGCGTGGAGAGCAGGGCGAGCCCCTCGCGGAACCCCAGCAGCCGCGCGCCCCGGGCCAGGGCCAGGGCCCGCGCAACGCGGTCCTCCAGGCGTTCCCGGTCGTGGGCGAGGGTTTGCCGCGCCTGCTCCTCCAGTCCGGCCGCCTGCCTCGCCGCGTGGCCCACCCGCAGGACCAGTTCCTCCTCCGGAACCCCCAGCGCGTCGGTGTTGTGCAGCACATACAGGTCCCCGGGGGCCGTTGTTCCGGAGCCGGAACACACGCCGTCCTCCGTGCAGAGAAGGCACTGGGCGTGCAGCGGTTCGATTTCCGCCGCCGTCAGGCAGAACTGGCCGCCCCGCGTCCTCAGGGCCGCCCCCTGCTCCGGGGGATTGCCCAGGGCGGCGGGCGCCAGGGCCAGGCGGCGCGTGTGCAGCTCGCGGACGAGCCCGCCGAGCCCGTCGCAGGCGGCGAGCGCGGGAAGGTGGAGCAGCACCCCCGCCCGGAGGCCCGTGCCCGCCATGTCGAGGCGCGAGGTGAGGAACCCCAGCCGGTCATCGCAGGCGTAGTTGAGGACGGCGGCCAGCGCGTCGTCCGTGCGGCTGACCCGCGCCCACGCGTCCTCCAGGCGGTTGCCCGGGACGGAGGCGCGCAGCAGCAGGTGGTCCCCGGCGTTGGTGAGCACCGACAGGTCCTGGGAGGGCGAAAGGTGGAGGCCGCGCGCGCGGTCGGGCAGGGCGGCCCAGGCCGCGGTGGCCAGCCAGCGCTCGGCCAGGGCCTGGGTCTCAAGCGTGTCGGAGGTTTGGGGCGCGGCCGCCAGTCCGGCGAGGGCGCTTTCCACGGCCGCGCGCACCCGCGCGGCCACCGCGCACAGCTCCCCCTCGTTGCACCGCGCGGGAAACACGAAATCCGAAAAATTGCGCGCGAGGGTGCAGTGGGAGGCAAGAACCGCCCAGTCTCCGTCCTGCCCGTCTTCCGCCCAGGGCGGGGGGGTCTGTAAGAGGCTGCTGACGGGCATTGTGCTAGTCGAGCTCCCTTCCGGGGTGTCTGAGGGCCGCGTCAAGCCGTTTGATTTCATCCCTGATCACGGCGGCCTGCTCGTAGTCCTCCAGGCGGAGCACGCTGCGCAGCAGGGTCCGCTTGTGCTGAAGCTGGGCGTGCAGCTGCGCGCGCCCGTCATCCACCCGGGGCGTCTTTCCCTGGTGCCGCATGCCCCGGTGCAGCCCCTCCATCACCGCCTCCACCTCCGCGCCGAAATGCCGGTAGCAGGCCGGACATCCCACGGTGGCCCCCTCCAGCACCCGGGCCAGTGTGTCGCCGCACGAGGGGCACGCGCGGGCCGCACCGCCGCTTCGCGGCGGCGCCCCCGGACTGCGGGCGGGCGCACGCACGGTCGGCTGGGATTCCCCGAGCGAGAAGGCGGACGAGGCGTCCCGCTGGTAGCTGTCCAGGCACTCCGCGCACAGGTCTTGATGAACCACCGTGCCGTCCACCACCTCGGCGTACTTCACCGTCGCTGGGTTTCTATGGCATTTCTGGCAAAGCATGGCGTCAACTCCGCCCTGAGTATATCACCGCGCGCCCCGGGGGGGCACGGGGGACAATGGATGTGCCGGACACGTGCGGGCCTTTCGTTCGAGGCATGACGGTCCCCCCCGCGACTGCGGGAACTGCCGCCCGCGATTGACAGCGCGGTGCCGCACGCGCTATTTTTTGAGGCAGGGCAGTACCAAATCTCGGGTTGAAATCGTCATGGAGGGCTTTGTGATGCGGGAAAAAGACTTTGTCCTGTCGTTGATGGTTCCGGGGGGCTGGCTGGCGGGCATCTTGGGGCTGGTGGCCGGGGTGATCGGCTTCGTGGTCTACACGGTGGCCTCTCCCGTGCTGTTTTTTGTCGCCCTGTTTTATCCCGGCGGGCCGGAGGACCTTTTTAACGCCCTGATCAACGAGGACGGGGGCGGGGAGGAGTAGTCCGGCGGGGGCGCGCGGGGCCCCCGGCGGCGGATGGGGCGGAGGGAACCCCGCGTCCGGGGTCCCCGGAGGACACCTTTGGCCCGGGACACAACGACAAGCCTGCACCCCAAGGCGGGGCTGGTGCTTTCGCTGAACGCGCTCTACAACGTGGCCGAGGCCCTGTGCTCGGTCTTCGTGGGCGTCTATTTCTACGTCAACAGCCTCGATTTCCGGGTGGTTTGCCTGCACTACGCGACGCTCTATGCGGTGACCCCGGTGGTGTTCCTTCTGGCGGGGTGGTACGCGAAAACCCGGGACCGGGTGCATGTCTTCCGCATCGGGCTGGTGCTGCACGCGGCGTACTACGGGGCGCTCCTCTGGCTTCAGGAGGACTCGGCGGACCACGCTGTGGCGCTGGGCGTCCTGCTGGGGGTGACCTGGGGGTTTTTCTGGGCGGGGAACAACACCTTCACCTTCGACTACAGCACCCTCGAGCGCCGGGACTACTTCCTGGGGATGCTCTCCACGGTGAGCGCCGTGGCGCGGCTGGCGGGTCCGCTGATCGCCGGTCTCATCATCGGCCTGGCACCCCATGCCGAAACGGGTTACCGCGCCGTGTTCACCCTGGCGTTGTTGCTGTATCTGGCGGCCATCGCGGCAAGCATGCGGATCCCGCACGACGGGGTCCGCCGCCCCTTTCATCCGCGCCCGGCGTTCTTTCCGCCGTCCGGCGACTGGCGCCTGGTCATGGCCGCCTCGGCGACCCTTGCCGGTTCCTTCCATATCCTCCAGTTCGTGCTTGCCGTGATCCTGTTCCTGCGCACGGGCAGCGAGATCAGCGTGGGCGGGTTTGCCTCGGCCCAGGGGCTCATCGGGGTGGCGGCGGCCTGGCTGGTGGGGCGCACGGTCACGGTCCACACCCGGAAGCCCTTCATGCTGGCGGGCACGCTGGTGATGGTTGCGGCGGGCTGCCTGGTCGCCTGGCGGCTGGACCTGGTGACCCTGGTGCTCTTCGGGTTCCTGCGCAGCGTGTCCGAGCCGCTCTTCGGCATCCCGCACACGGGCATCCGCTTCGACGTCATGTCCCGCACCGCCGCCCCCGGCGACCGCATCGAGTACCTGGCCGCGTGGGAGCTTCCCCTGGCGGCGGGCCGCCTGTTCACCATGACCCTCGTGGTGCTCCTGTACACCTTTTTCGGCGAGACGGGGCTTCGCGCCGCCATCGCCCTGGTCAGCCTGTACCGCGTGGGCACCTATCTCCTTCTCCGCCGGGTGTCCATCGTGGCCCGCCCGGAACTCCTGGAGGAGCGGGCGCGCGGCTGATCCGCGCCCCGCGCCCGGTCTCGCGCGGGTTGCGCTGGCGTGCCGCGGGGGAATATCATCCCGTCAGGCAGGACCATGTGCGGCGGAACCGTTGACTCTTGGAGGGATGTGTCATGGGCAGGCGTCTTTGTTTCACCCTTTCTCTCGCGGCGTTGGTGTTTGGATGCTGTGTTGCGCCGCCCGCGCGGGCGCAGCTGACCGACAGCGACCTGGAGGCGCTGCGCGCCGAGGGCACCGCGCAGGGCTGGACCTTTGAGATCCGGCGGACCACCGCGTCCACCCTCCCGGAGGAGGCGCTGTCCGGGCTCCGCCTGCCGCCGCCCGATGATCCCCACTGGAAGAACGCCCCCGCCATGCCCGCGCCTGCGGACAAGGCCGATCCGCCGTCCTCCTGGGACTGGCGCGCCCTGGGCGGGGTGACTTCCGCCAAGGACCAGGGGTCCTGCGGGAGCTGCTGGGCCTTCTCCACCATGGGCGTGGTCGAGAGCGCCATCCTCCGCGCCGACGGCGTGGTCGTGGACCTGTCGGAGCAGCACCTGCTGAGCTGCAACACGTCCAACTGGGGCTGTTCCGGCGCGACCTGGGGATACTCCTGGCTGATTGACCAGCCGGACACCTGCGGCCGCGTGGGTGCGGTGCTGGAGACAGACTACCCCTACAGCGCCGCGCGGTCAGAGTGCCTGTGCGACGCGCCGCGGCAGTACCGCGTCCGGGAATGGGGCTACGTCAACGGGCTGCGCCCCTCGGTGGACGACATCAAGCAGGCGCTCATGCTCCACGGCCCCCTCGGCATCTCCATCTACACCAACGCGCCCTTCAGCGCCTACGGCGGCGGCGTCTACAACGCCTGCGACCCCGAAGCCACCATGTTCGACATAGACCACGCCATCATGATCGTGGGCTGGGACGACGCGCTGGGCGACGGCGGTGCCTGGATCATCAAGAACTCCTGGGGCGGGGACTGGGGGGAGAACGGCTTCGGCTATGTGGCCTACGGCTGCAACCTGGTCGGCTTCGCCGCCAACTACGTCGTCTATGACGGGCTTGATGCCCGCCTGTCCGTCTCCCCCGCCACGGGCACCCACCTTTCCGGACCCGCCGGCGGCCCCTACACCCCCGACGCGGCCTCCTACACCGTGACCAACAACGGCGCCGCTGCGGTGAACTGGCAGGTGACCGTCCCCGCGTGGATCTCCGCGGCGCCCGCGAACGGCGCGCTTTCCCCCGGCGGGTCGGTGCAGGTGACCGTCACCGTCAACCCGGCCGGCGTGCCGGCCACCGGCGGCCTGTTCACCGGGGACCTCGTCTTCGCCCTGCCGTCCCTGGCGGTGGAGGAGCGGCGGCAGGTGTCCCTGTCCCTGCCCAAAGAGGTGCTCTACAGTTTCCCGCTGGACACGGACCCCGGATGGGGCGTCACGGGCAGCTGGGCCTTCGGCGCGCCGCTGGGGTTTTCCGGAGGCAACGGCGCGGACCCCGCCGCCGCCTTCACGGGCGACAACGTCTACGGCTACAACCTCGCGGGCTACTACGAGAACAGCATGACGGCGCGCTACCTGACCACGGCCGCCCTGGACTTCACGGGCCGTCAGGACATTGAGCTGCGCTTCATGCGCTGGCTGGGCGTGGAGTCCTCCCGCTACGACCACGCGCAGATTCAGATGAGCGTGGACGGGGGGGCCTGGGTTCCCGTCTGGGACCATGAGGGTGGAAACCTCGCCGAGTCCGCGTGGACCGAGCGGGTGGTGGCGCTGCCGGCCTCGGCCGCCAACAAGGCCTCCGTGCGCGTGCGCTGGGTCATGGGGCCCACGGACGGCTCGTACGTCTACGCGGGCTGGAATCTGGACGATATCGAGTTCCGGGGCAACCCGTACACCCCCTCCGGGGATCCGCAGCCCTGCGACATAGACTCCCTGCCGGCGCTCTTCCAGACCCTTCTCATGATCGGTGACACGGACAACGACCAGATGCTCGCCCAGGCGGAGATCGTGGTCTATGTCCCCGAGGCCGCCGCGTTCTGGCACATGTTCGACCCGAACGCGGACGGCAAGGTGGACTATGACGAGTTCGTCACCAACGCGCTGATCGCGGAGGTGCTTCCGGAGCTCGACACCGACGGGGACAACGCGCTCACCCAGCAGGAGATCAGCGCCCTCACGGACATCATCACCCCCGGTCTCTTCGCCCTGGTGGACGCGGACAACAGCGGCGGCATTGACTGCGGCGACCTGGGCCTCGTGCCCCCCGCGCCCTGCGAGGACTGCGCCGCCCCGTCCCCCGGTGTCTACGAGGCGGGGCAGGACGCCTGTCTGATGGTCCCCGGCACCTTCACGGAAGACGCCGCGTTCCTCTGGCACAAAGAGGGCATCGGCGAGCTGCTCGAGGGCCGTTGGACCGGTGTCCACTGCAAGAGTCTGCGAATCCCCAACCTTCAGGTCGAGGACGCCGGCACCTATTATTGCCACTATACCGACGGCGCGGGCAAGGGCATCCCCGACGTCTACACCATTACCATCCGTGTCGCGGAGGACCTCCCCGCCTCGTCGGCGGCAACGCTTGCCCTGGCGGTCTTGCTGGCGGCGGCGTGTGGGGCGCGGTGCCTGGGATGGAAGAGGAAATCTCCCCCCGCAGTCGCCGGATAACAGACGGTCCCCGCGTCCGCACTTGCGCGGAAAGCAGTGCCTCCACGGGTGGGCTTCTCGGCGTTTCCCCGGGGCGGCAGGGGCCATTCCCGCCGGGCCGTTGCTTGCTTCGCCCGGGCGGGCGCAGAAGCCATCCCTCGCTTGTCACTTCGCCCGGACGGCGCCCTTCTTGGGCGTGCCCGCCGCAGCGTGGTATACTTCGCACGCCGTTTAATGAGGCGCATTTCGCGGAATTATTCGCATGAACTCCAGCAAACAGCGGTTTCCGGTGTGGATTCGCCGGGCGTGGCCGTCCGGCCGGGCCCACGAGGAGGTCAGGTCCCTTCTCAGCGACCTCAATCTGCACACCGTCTGCCAGAGCGCGCACTGCCCCAACCAGGGGGAGTGCTGGGCGCGCCGCACCGCCACGTTCCTGATTCTGGGGAACGTCTGCACGCGCCACTGCGCCTTCTGCGGGGTCCATTCCGGCGCGCCGCTACCCGTGGACCCGGATGAGCCGGAGAACATCGCGGAGGCGGTGGCCCGGCTGGGCGTCCGACACACAGTCATCACCTCGGTCACGCGGGACGACCTGCCGGACGGCGGCGCGGCGCATTTCGCGCGCGTGATCCGCGCGGTCCGCGCCCGGACGCCGGGGGTCACCGTGGAGGCGCTGACGCCGGATTTCGGGGCGGACCCCGAGGCCCTGGGCCTCGTGGCGGGGGCGGCCCCGGAAATCCACAGCCACAATATCGAGACCGTGCGGCGGCTGCATCCCGCGCTGCGGGACGCCCGCTACCGCTACGACACCTCCCTCGAAACCCTGCGCGCCGCACGGCGGCTCATGCCGGAGGCGGTGGTGAAGTCCGGGTTCATGCTGGGCTGCGGCGAGACGGAGGACGAGGCGCTGGAGACGCTTGCCGACCTGCGCGGGGCGGGCTGCGACGCCGTGGCCGTGGGCCAGTACCTGCGCCCGCGGACGGAGAACGCCCCCGTGGCGGAGTTCGCGCCGCCGGAGCGCTTTGAAAGGCTGCGGGCGGCGGCGCTGGACCTGGGGTTCGCCTTTGCCGTGGCCGGACCCTTCGTGAGAAGCTCGTACCATTCGGAGGACGCGCTGCGCGCGCGGTCCTGTGGGGAGGACTGAGGCATGCCGAAGACTCTTGAGGTGGCCCTGCCCAGCCTGGGCGACGACGGGGACGCGGTTTCCGCCGCCGTGGTGTCCATGTGGCTGGTGGGGATCGGCGCCACCCTGCGCGCGGGCGATGACCTGCTGGAGGTGAACACGGACAAGGCGGCCTTTGTGGTGCCGTGCCCGGCGGACGGGGTGCTGTGCGAGATGCGCGTGCGGCCGGACGACGAGGTCCGGCCCGGCGACGTGCTGGCCGTGCTGGAAATCGCGGACTGAAACACAACAGTGAAGGAATCACACATGCCGATCGGAGTGGGCGTCATCGGGGCGGGCACCGTGGGCGGCGGGGTCATTGACATTCTGCTGGCGAACACCGGGGTGATCCGGGACAAGACCGGGGCCGAAGTGGCGCTGAAGCATGTTGCGGAACTGCGCCAGGAGCTGCTGTCCGACTTCGACCTGTCGGGGGTCCAGGTGAGCCCGGACGCGGCGGACCTCATCGCGGACCCGGAGGTCCAGGTGGTCTGCGAGCTGATCGGCGGTGTCAAGGCCGCGCGCACGCTCATCCTCCAGGCGCTGGAGGCGGGCAAGCATGTGGTCACGGCGAACAAGATGCTGCTGGCCATGCACGGTCGCGAGCTGGCCGAAGCCGCCGCGCGCAACGGCGTGGAGCTGCGCTACGAGGCGGCCGTCGCGGGGACCATCCCCATTATCAAGGCCCTCCGCGAGGGGCTGGTGGCGAACCACATCCACGCGGTCTACGGCATTCTGAACGGCACCTGCAACTACATCCTCAGCCGGATGACCTATGAGGGAAAGGAGTTTGGCGAGGTCCTGAAGCAGGCCCAGGCGCTGGGCTTCGCCGAGACCCCGCCGGACCTCGACGTGGAGGGCCACGACACGGCCCACAAGTGCCAGATCCTCGCCTCGCTTTGCCACAGCACGCATGTCCCCCTGGAGCGCGTCTACGTCGAGGGCATCACCCGGATCACCCACCTCGACGTCGCCTACGCCCGCGAGATGGGCTGCGTCATCAAGCTGCTCGCCGTGGTCCGCCGCATCGAGGGCGAGATCGAGGCCCGGGTCCACCCCATGCTCGTGCCCGAGACGCACCTGCTGGCCGCCGTGCGCAACGAGTTCAACGCGGTCTACGTGGAGAGCGACTGCGCCGACGCGACCCTGTACTACGGGCGCGGCGCGGGCCGGCTCCCCACCGCCAGCGCCGTGGTCTCCGACATCGTGGACATCGCCGTCCGCGGCGGCGCCGCCGCCCGCGCGCCGTTCCAGTACACCCACGAGATTCCCGTGCGCGACATCGGCCTGCTGGAGGGGCGGTACTATCTGCGCCTGACCACCCGCGACCACCCCGGCGTGCTGGGAAGGGTCTGCACGGTCCTCGGCACCCACGGGGTGAGCATCGCCTCGTGCATCCAGAAGGACACCGCGCCGGGCGAGCCGGTGCATGTCGTCCTGATGACCCATGAAAGCGTTGAGTCGAGTGTGGCGGCCGCGGTCGCCGAAATTGACGGCCTGGAGTTCATCGAGGCCCCCACGCAGCTTATCCGGGCGCTCTAAAGGCGCCGGAAACCGAAGTGACGGAATGAAGTTCGTCCTGTACAACATCCGCTACGGCACCGGCACGGGCATCCGCTACCACCTGCCCGTTCCCTTCTCGGGCTACTTCCGGCCCACGCGGCGGAACCTGTCGCGGATTGTGGAGTTCCTCCGCCGCGAGGCCCCGGACATTGTCGGGCTGGTCGAGGTGGACGAGGGGTCCTACCGCTCGCGCAACCTGAACCAGGCGGAGCACATCGCGCGGGAGCTGGGCTACAGCCACGTCTACGAGTCCAAGTACGGCCGTCACTCGCTGGTCCGCCAGATGCCCGTGCTGCGCCGCCAGGGCAACGCCTTCATCACCAACCAGGCCATTGAGGCGCAGAAGTTCCACTTTTTCGAGCACGGCATGAAGCGGCTGGTGATCGAGCTGGAGCTGGAGACCTTCTCCCTGTTCCTGGTCCACCTGTCCCTGGCCTACCGCCACCGGCAGTACCAGCTCTCGGACCTCCACGGACTCTTCGCCAAGGTCACCAAGCCGATCCTCGTGGCGGGGGACTTCAACGCCTTCTGGGGCGACCGGGAGCTGCGGCTGTTCATGGCCGCCGCCGGACTGGTCAACCCGAACACCCAGGGCACCCCCACCTTCCCGAGCCTCGCCCCGAAGCGCCAGCTGGACTTTATCCTGCACAGCCCCGAAATCCAGATTACCGGCTTCCGCGTGCCCGGCATCCACCTGTCGGACCACATGCCTCTTGTCTGCGAGTTCATCCCGCCCGTCCCCGGCACCCGCCGCCGGGTGGACCCCGGGGCCGCCCTGCTCCTCCCGCCCAGCCCCGACGGCGGCGGGGAGCATCACGTTGCCTGAATGCGCCGCCAGGCGCTGAGTCCGGAACATGGAGGGTTTCCCGATGCCGTGCGCGTTTCTCCCGGCTTTGTTTGTCCTGCTCGCCGCGTCTGGCCCGGGGGCGGAACCGCCCCCGCGCGGCGTCCCGACACCCGGCCAGCTCGCCTGGCATGCCATGGAGCAGCAGATGTTCCTGTGTCTCGATCCCTGCACCTGGCAGGGCCGGGAGTATGACGACCACTCCACGCCGCTGTCGGAGATCAACCCCGCGGCCCTCGACACGGAGCAGTGGTGCGAGGCGGCCAAATCCTTCGGCGCGAAGCAGATTCTTTTTGTCGCCAAGCACACCGGCGGCTTCTGCTGGTGGCCCACGCAGACCACGGAGTACTGCGTCCGCAACATCCCCTGGAAAGACGGGAAGGGCGACGTCCTCGGCGAGCTCGCCGGGAGCTGCCGCCGCCACGGCCTGAAACTGGGTGTCTACATCTACCCCGGCGACGACCAGTGGGGCGCGGGCATCGGCAGCGGCGGAAAAACCGCCGACCCCGCCAAACAGGCCGAGTACAACGAGGTGCTCCGCCGCCAGTGGACGGAGGTCCTCACGAACTACGGCGAGATATCCGAGCTGTGGTTTGACGGGAGCTGCGTCGTGGACCTGTCCGATGTTCTCAAAACGCACGCCCCAAACGCGATGGTCTTCCAGGGCCCCCACGCCACCCTGCGCTGGCCGGGAAACGAGGCGGGGGTCTGCCCCGACCCCGCCTGGCAGTCTGTCCGCAGCGCGGACGCCGACTCCGGCGTGGCCACGGGCACCCTGTCGGACCCCGACGGCGAAACGTGGCTGCCCATGGAGATGGACACCCCACTGCTGGACCACAAATGGTTCTGGGGGCCGGACACGGATCCCATGCTGAAGTCCGTGGACAAGCTCATGGACATCTACTGCCAGTCCGTGGGGCGCGGCGGCGTGCTGCTGCTGAACGCCACGCCGGACACGACGGGTCGGATTCCAGAGTCGCACATGCGGCGCTATCGGGATTTCGGCAAGGCCATTCAGGCGCTTTACGCGGGAAAGGCCGGGGAGACGGCGGGGATCGGGACCGAACTGGTCCTGCGTCTGGAGAAGCCCGCCGAGATCACCCATGTGGTGATCCGGGAGAACATTGAAAAGGGGCATGTCGTCCGCGCGTTCACCGTGGAGGGGCTGTCGGACGGCAAATGGCAGCGGCTGGCGGGGGCGCAGTCGCTCGGCTACAAACGGATCGAGCGGTTCGCGCCCGCAACGGTCGAGGCCCTGCGTCTGCGCGTGACGGAGGCGGCGGACACTCCGGAGATTCTCCAGTTCGCCGCATACGGGGGCGGGGTCGCTTCTGAGACGCCGGACGCCCCGTCGGAAACCGGGTGGGCCCCCGTTCCGGGATTCGGAGACTTGTCCCCCACGGACCAGTGGCAGACGGTGGAGGCGGACCTCAGCTTCGTGATCCCCCGGCCCGGGGAATACCGCCTGGAAATCGTCCGCACCTCGGGCGGCGGCAGTCTGGAGACGGAGGGGGCCACCCTGCTGATCGCCGGGGTGGAGGCCCCCCGGCTGATCACGCCGGGAACCCAACCGAACGCCTGGATCCTCCGGCGCACCGACCAGGTGACGGATGATGAGAAAGGGAAGACGGCGTTCCGGCTTCGCGTGCGGCGCATCGGCGGCGAATGGACCGGGGAAGTGCGAATCCGCCCGGGGACGGACGTCGGCCTCTGAAACGTTCGGGCGGGGGACCCGCAAGGCCCCCCGCCCGCGGTTTCAGGGCTCAGTGCTCGTGCTCGTCATGGCCGCCGTGGGTGGCCTCGTGGATGACGAGTCCGCCGCCGTTCACCGGGAAGGCGTTCCCCGTGTTCGGCTCCGTCTGCATGGGGTTAAACCGCAGAAACTCCACATGGCCGTCCATGTAGAGCACGTTGCACCCCCCGGGCACATGGTTGAAATGGCCCGCCTCGTGGCCGAGGCTGTCCCACATCACCGCCAGGGTGGACTGCGCCTGGGCCGCCCCGCCCGGATTGTTGATGTCCGTGATGAGGAAGCGCTCAATGCCCTCGCGCAGGCGGTACACCGTGTCCGGCGTGCCGGGAAGTAGCGGCGCGGGAAGCCGCCAGTCCTCATGCGCTGCGGCAGGATTCGCCTCCAGCCGGTGGATGAGCCCGTCCGGCTCCTCCAGCAGGGCGACATGGAAGGCCTCGATGGCCTCGGCGCGGCCGAGGAGCCCCGCGTCCAGCGCCCAGCCGAAGTAGATGTACGGGTGGTCGTAGACCTCGCAGGGCTCCACACGGCCGTTCCCGGCCAGCGGCAGGTGTCCCTCCCCGCGCGCGTGCTCCCATGCCGTCGAGGGGTTGTTGCCCTCGTCCCACAGATCCTCCGGCGCGCCGGCGAAAGAGGCGCTCGGGCACACCAGCACGTTGAAGTCCGACAAATACTCCGGGTACACCGCCGTCATGTCGGGAACGGCGGCCATCCCCTCGGTGGGTGTGCCGTCGCAGTTGGTGGATTTTACGGCGGGGAAGGCCCCCTGCGCCTCCCCGGCGTACATCTTGAAGGTCAGGCCGAGCTGTTTCAGGTTGTTCTGGCACGATGCCCGCCGCGCGGACTCGCGCGCCCGCGCCAGCGCGGGCAGCAGGATCGCCGCCAATATGCCGATGATCGCGATGACCACCAGCAGTTCGATCAGGGTAAACCCCCGAATGCTTCTTTTCATGAATGAAAACTCCTTTGGTATGAACTGAAAAAACGAGAATGACGTTCACGGCCCAGGCAGGGCACCGTCCCCTCCGCCGTCACCCCCGCGAAAGCGGGGGCCCATGCCTTAACCTTGAGGCAAGTCCGTTGACCCGGTATGGATTCCCGCGTTCGCGGGAATGACGAAAAAAAAGGACGGCCAGTGCGCCCGTCAGACGGCGCAGGCGGGCGGGGCGCGGGTGGGACGGTGGCGCGGCAGGAGGAAGTCCGGCACCGTCTCGGAAAGGCAGGGGATGACGGGGGCCGCCCACCGCACGCGCGGAAGGACCAGGGCCGCCGTCACAAGGAAGGTGTTCACCAGCAGGACGAAGAAGGGACAATGCTCCTCGTCGTCGCCGCAGCAGGGGGAATGGTGGTGGAATGCGTGAACCCAGACCGTCATGCCCCCCCAGCACAGCGCCACGGCCAAACACAGCCCCAGCCGCCAAAGGGGGGAGTGCCCGCTGCCGCGCGTCTGGAACATCCACCGGTTCACGGTTCTTTTCCTTATTGATAACATTTTATCATCAAGAGACGCGGTTGTCAAGGACAGAAGGGTGCGCGGACCGGGCGAAGCGTTCCCGCCCGCCCGCTTGGATTTCGGCACTATTCGCCGATTTGGCCGCCCGGGCATTGCCCCCCGTCCCTTTGGTATACTGGCGCGGGTGCCGTCCCCCGGGGACAGCAACCGCCATCCAGAACCAGTCCAACACACCAGGAGGAACCGTTCGATGAGTCTGAGAATCGTGATGCTGGGCGCGCCCGGCGCGGGAAAAGGGACGCAGGCCATCCGCCTTGCGGAGAAGCTCGGCAGCCTGCACATCTCCACCGGGGACATTTTCCGGAAGAACCTGCGCGAGGGCACCCCGCTGGGCAAGCAGGTGCAGGGCTATCTGGACAGCGGCGCGCTGGTGCCGGACTCGCTGACCTGCGACATCGTGGCGGACCGCCTGGCGCAGCCGGACTGCGAAAAGGGCTACATCCTGGACGGGTTCCCCCGCTCCATCCCGCAGGCCGAGATGCTCAAGGCCTTCCTGGAGAAGCGCGGCGAGAAGATTGACGTGGCGATCAACGTGGACGTGCCGGACGAGGAGATCGTCGCCCGGCTCAGCTCGCGCCGCAGCGACCCGGAGACGGGCGCGGTGTACAACCTTCTGTTCAGCCCGCCGCCGGCCGACATCGCCCCGCGGCTGATTCAGCGCGAGGACGACAAGCCGGAGACGGTCCAGTACCGTCTGAAGACCTACCACGAGACGACCGAGCCGATCATCGCGTGGTACGGGAAAGAGGGCGTGCTGCGCACGGTCGAGAGCTCCAAGGCGGGCCCGGACGAGGTCTACGCGCGCGTCGTCGCCGTGGTTGAGTCGCTCTGATCCGCCTTTTCCGCGCCCCGGACGGTTCCGCCGCCCGGGGCGCGTCTTCTTTCGCGCGGTGCGCGCGGACGGATCGTGCTACACTGGAGGCGGGAGAACCCGGGCATGGAAACCGAAAAACTGGTCAAGCTGCTCATCGGGCTGGGCGTGGTCCTGGCGGCCCTGCCCTTCGCCCTGAAGCTCATGCCGAAGCCGATGACCTTCGAGCGCGTGCAGGCGGGCCTCACGAAGGCGGGGCTTCCCGTGGAGTCCTTTGAGATGACCACGCCGTCCAACGAGTCCGCGGCCACGGCGGGTGCGCGGATCGGCGGCGCGGGCGTGACCATCTACCAGTACGACGACGAGGGCAAGATCGCCCGGTACACGGAGTACCAGAAGACGGACCCGGGCACGGCCATTGTGGCGCAGTGGAACCTGGCGGAGTCGCTCGGGGCCGCCAAACCCAAACAGACCCCCACGCGGTACGCGCGGCGCGGCATGTTCCTCATCGTGGCGATGGGGGAGGATGTGGCGCTGCTGGAACGCATCATCGCCGCGTTCAAGGCGGCCTGACCCCCCGAACGAAAGGAAGACACCCCATGACACACCGCGCGGCGATTTTTCTCCTTCTGTGCGCGCTGGCGGGCGCGGCGGCCGCGGCCCCCTCCGGCGCGTACTGGGTCCACATCGGCACCTCCACCGGAAAAGACGGCGGCGGCATCCACCTGCTCCGGCTGGACACCGCCGAGGGCACCCTTGCCCTGCACGGGCTGGCCTGCGAGACGCGCAACCCCGGGTTCCAGGCCCTGCACCCGTCCAAGCCCGTGATGTACTCCGTGGAGGACGACCAGACGGGCGGCGTGGTGGTGGCCTATGCGCTCGACCCCGCCACCGGCAAACTGACGGAGATCAACCGCCAGTCCACGGTGGGCGCCGGGCCGTGCCATGTGTCCGTGACGCCGAAGGGCGACCGGGTGCTGGCGGCAAATTACAGCGGCGGCAGCGTGGTCTCGTTTCCGGCGGGGGAGGACGGCGCGCTGGGCAAGGCCTGCGGCTTCATGCAGCACATGGGGTCCAGAATCAATCCCAAGCGTCAGGAGGGGCCGCATGCGCACTCGATCTTCCCGTCGCCGGACGGCGTGTTCGCCCTGGTGCCGGACCTCGGGCTGGACAAGGTGATGATCTACCGGATTGACGCCGCCTCGGGGCGGCTGCTGCCGAACGAGCCGGCCTTCGGGCAGACCGACCCGGGCGCGGGCCCGCGCCACATGAAGTTTTCCCCGGACGGGAAGTTCGCCTACGTGCTCAACGAGCTGGCCAACACCGTGGCGGTGTTTTCATGGGACGCCAAGGCGGGGCGGCTTGACCCCGTGCAGACGATCAGCACCCTTCCCGAGGGGTATGACAAGGAAAGCACCTCGGCCGAAATCCGCATCCACCCCAACGGCAGGCACGTGTACACGTCCAACCGGGGTCATGACAGCATCGCGGTGTTCGATGTGGACGCGGCGACGGGCAGACTCACCGCGAGGGGCCAGGTGCCGACAAGCGGCAAGACGCCCCGCAACTTCGCGCTGGACCCCACGGGCGCCTTCCTGCTGGCGGCGAACCAGGCGTCAGGCACGGTGGTGCTGTTCCGGGTGGACCCGGAGACGGGCATGCCCGCCGCCACCTCCGAGGTGGCCGTCGTGCCGGTGGCCGTGTGTGTGACCTTCTCCCCCGCACCGTGACGCGGGGCCGCCGCGTCAGCTCAGTTCATCAAGGTCGGAACAGTGCGCGCGCCAGAACGACGCGCCGCAGTCCACGCAGACCCAGTTGGGGTCGTCCACATCCATGATGTCCTTGCCGCGGACGGCCTCGCCCCGTTCGAGACGGGCGAAATCCCCCATTTCGGGAACCCCGTAGAGCACGTCGTGGACGCGCCCCCCGCCGCAGGCGGAACACCGCCGTGGCCTCGCCATGTAGTGCGTCTTGCGCCCCTGCTCAGTCATGGCACCCCCTATCCCGTCAAGTTAGCAGTCCGGCGATCCTCAGCATGAAATCGCCCACTTTCGCCCCGTATTCCGGCGACCCCTCGCTCACCACGAGCCCGCGGGCCATGGCCTGGAGGGAGTCCACCTCGTTGTTCAGCACCGGTATCGCGCCCTCGACCCCCGCGAAGCGCATGTGGATGAAGGGCTTGCGCCGCGTGTACACGCCGCGCCCCGCCTTGGTCTTGCCCGCCTTGACCCGCAGGTGGCACGCGATGTCCGTGCCGTCCACGGACCACTGGTAGATGCGGTCCGGCTGCTTCGCGGTCCACTTGTTCATCTCGGCGTCGCCCGCCTTGTTCAATTGGCTGAGGGCCGTCGAGATCATGTACAGGGTCATCTTGACCTTGAGCCGCGCCTTGACGGGGTCCTTTGGCGACGCGGTGGGCATGAGCAGTTTCAGGCCCAGCATCAGCTTCACCGTGTTGACCACGAGTCCGAAACGCCCGAAGGCGCCCTTCATCAGGGGCCCCAGGGCGGGTACTACGGGCTTGCCCGCGAAAAACGCGTTCATCTTTGCGACACTGGAGAAGGCGAAGGTCACGTCCGCGTCCGGCACGATCTCCTGGGCCACGGTGAAGGTGCCCCTGTCAAAGCACAGGCAGGCGCCCACCCGCCCGGCGGGGTCGTCGGCGACAAACTGGACCCTGCCGACGGTGTCCTGGAAGGCGGCGGCGGTCTTGGGGGCGTCCTCGATCATGACCTTGATGACGGGCAGGACGGCGCGGCAGACGATCCTGGCGGTGAGCAGTTCCTCGCTGGTGGCCATCGGTTAAACCTCGTCTTCCCAGTCTTCGTCCTCTTCAAACTCGCGCCCCAGCAGCTCGCGGACCTTGGCGATGATGCCGTCGGTGTCCGTGCCGAAGAGGTTCATCAGATCCTCGGGGTACCCGTGGGGGGTGAAGGTGTCGGGGATGCCGACCTTGGTGAAGGCGCAGCCCTTGCCGCTGGCGGCGATGACGTCGGCCACTGCGGTGCCCAGTCCGCCGACGACGTTGTGGTCCTCGACGGTGAGGATGCGCCGCGTCTCGGCGACGGCCCGCAGGACGGCCTCTTCGTCAATGGGCTTGATGGTGTGCATGTTGAGCACGCGCACGCTCAGGCCGTCGTTCTCCGCGAGCACCCTGGACGCCTCGACGGCGTGGAAGACCGTGGGGCCGCAGGCGATGATGGTGATGTCCGTGCCGGGGCGCATCTCCACGGCCTTGCCGATCTGGAAGCTCTCGTCCTCGCGGTCGTAGACCGTCGGCTCGAAGCCGCGGCCGATGCGGATGTACACCGGCCCGGCGATGTCGAGGCACTTCTTGACGGCCTGGGCCGTTTCGAAGCCGTCGGCGGGCACGATCACCGTGAGGTTGGCGAAGGCCCGCACGATGGACAGGTCCTCCGTGGCGTGGTGGGTCGTGCCCGCGGAGCCGAAGGAGGTGCCGCCGTGGGTGGCGATGACCTTCACGTTGAGGTTCTGGTAGCAGACGTCCGTGCGCAGGAACTCGCAGGCGCGCATGGACGCGAAGGCGGAGAAGGTGCTGACGAAGGGCGTGAGGCCCATCTTCGCCAGGCCCGCCGCCGCGCCGAACATGTTCTGCTCGGCGATGCCGAAGTTGAAGAAGCGGTCGGGGAACCGCTCGCCGAAGGCGCCGATCTGCGTGGACTTGGCGAGGTCGGCGGACAGGCCGACGATGTCGGGCCGGGCCGCGCCCAGGTCCGACAGGACCACGCCGTAGATCTCACGCGCGCTCAGCTTGGTGGCGTCGTAGACGGTCCAGCTTGTGCTGCTTTCCACACCGGCCATCGCTCAACCCTCCCCTATGGACTGCTTGGCCTTGGCCACCATCTCGGCGCTGAGTCCGCCGTAGTGCCATTTCGCCTTGGCTTCCATGAAATCCACGCCCTTGCCCTTGACCGTTTCGCACAGGAGCATCACGGGGCCCTGGTCCCACGCGATGGCGAACTCGACCGCCTCGGCGAGGGCCGCCAGGTCGTGGCCGTCCACGACCCGGGTCTCCCAGCCGAAGGCCCGCCACTTGTCGGCGAGCGGCTCCAGGGACATGACGTCCTCCGTGTACCCGTCAATCATGTAGTGGTTGCGGTCGAGGAAGGCGACGAGGTTCGGGGTCTTGTAGTGGGCCGCGGCCATGGCCGCCTCCCAGATGGACCCCTCGTTGCTTTCGCCGTCGCCGATGATGCAGAAGACACGCGTGTCCTTCTTGAGCACGCGGGCGCCCAGCGCCATGCCGAGGGCCTGGCAGAGCCCGTGGCCCATGGAGCCCGTGGAGGCGTCCACGCCCTTCGCCTTCGCGCCGTCCAGGTGCATCCCCAGCTTGGACCCCGTCTCGTTGAAGGTCTTGAGGTCCTCCATGGGGAAATAGCCCCTGTTGGCCAGCACGACCGCGTGGCCGACGCCGCCGTGGCCCTTGCTCAGGACGAAGCGGTCGCGGTCCTCCCAGTCGGGCCGGGCCGGGTCCACGCGCAGGTACTTCCAGTAAAGGAGCACCAGCATGTCCACCATGCTGAGGGACCCGCCCACGTGGGCGCCGCCGGACCAGCCGGTGACGTCCACAATGTCCCGGCGGATTTTCGCCGCCGTCCTCTTGAGTTCGCCCAGTTCCTGTTGACTGAGGGGCATGCGCCGGACTCCTTTCCTAGATGCCGCTCCCGTAGAACGCGCGCACCGCCTTGAACGCCTCGTCGCAGACGGCGACGGTGTCTTCTATGTCTTTGCGCGTGTGCGCCGTGCTCACGAACCAGTTGTGGTGCGACGTGATGAAGACCCCGCGCCGCGCGCACTCGCCGCACCACCGCTGCTGCATCTCCAGCGTCGGGTCGTCGGTGATGCGCGCGTAGAGCATGGACGGCTCGCCGCTGATGCGCAGGTCGAAGCCGTTGCTCCGGGCCGCGTCCACCATGCCCGCCGCCAGCAGCCCGCCGGTCTCGCTCAGGAGGCGCGGGCCGTTGATCCGCCGCAGCTCCTGCAGGTTGGCCAGCGAGGCCGCCATGGGCCCCGCGCCGTACCAGTAGCTGCCCGTGTGGAAGACCTTCGACACGTCGCCGCGCAGGGCGTCGCCGCCCACGAGCGCGGAGATGGGGTATCCGTTGCCGATGGCCTTGCAGAAGCAGATGAGGTCCGGGGTGAACCCGTAGTGCTCGCAGGACCCGCCCATGTGGAGCCGGAACCCCGCCCGCACGTCGTCAATGATGAAGACGATGCCGTTGGCGCGCAGCAGCGCCTCGACCCGCTCCCAGTAGTGCGGCGCCGGCAGCTCGTTGTCCGTGAAGATGGGGTGGTGGAGGGGCGACGAGATGAACCCGGCGATCTGGCCGGGGCTGTCCGCCACGACACGCTCCAGGGCCTCCACATCGTTCCACGGGATGCGGATGATGTTGGCCGTGTCCTCCTCGATCACCCCGTGGTGGCCCGGCCCCTGCATCCACGGCGAGGTGCCGTGGTAGCCGCCCTTGATGGCGACGATCTTCTTGCGGCCCGTGGCGGCCCGCGCCGTCATCACGGCCAGGTTGGTCACGTCCGCGCCGTTCTTCGCGAAAAAGGCCCAGTCGGCCGCGGGAACCAGCTCTGTCAGATATTCCGCCAGCTCCACCATCACGGGCGCGCACACGCTGTTCACGTCGCACTTTTCCATCTGCGCCCGGTACGCCGCGTCCACCACGGGGTTCCGGTACCCCTGGATCATGGGGCCGTAGGCGCACATGTAGTCAATGAAGCGGTTGCCGTCCACGTCCCAGAAATACGCGCCCTCGGCGCGGTCGGAAAAGAAGGGGTACGCCGACACGGGGACGTAGGGCGCCGGGCCGAAATGTCCGTAGATGCCGCCGGGAATGACCCGCGACGCCCGCTCCATCCACGCCGCCGTCTTGTCAAACGTGTAGGGATCCATCCTGCCTTCCTCCGGTCGTCAGTCGAGAAACCGCGCCACCCGGTCCATGATGAGGGTCGCGCTGTCCACCAGGGGCAGCATCCCCCACACCTCCACGTCGCCCTGGCCAATGGCCGACATGCCGTCGCGCTTCCCGCCCAGCACTTCATGGGCGGTCTGGACGTCCTTGAAGGTCATCCGCGCCGCGGGCGCTCCGGCGAGGCCGCGCCCCGCGTGCACCCCGTCCTTCCCGAAGCTCACCCAGGCCGCCGGGCCGTCCGGGAGCACCTGAAGCTGGAGCGTGCCCGCGGGCGCGCCCGCCGCGAGGCCCGCGCTCACGGGGTCCGTCGCCGCCAGCGCCCGTACCGCAAAGGCCCCCGTGTACAGCGTCAGCGCCGTGTTCGCCGCCAGCAGCGCCGGATCCTCCAGCGGGTCCGTCTTCGGCTTCAGCACGGCCTCCAGCCGCGCCGTCGCCTTGGGAAACTCGTCCTTAAGAAAGCCCAGGCGCGTGAAGCCCGTCAGGGGGATGGGGAGGGCGGTGCCGTCGAACATCCGGTTCAGATGGCGGGGCGTCGCAAAGAGGAGGCGGACGTCGGGGTTCATGTGGCGGCCCAAATCCTGCCGGCAGCCCGTCGCTGAATACTCCAGCCACGCCTCCGGCCCGAAGGCCACCGTGAACTGCACCGCGATCCGCCACGGCTCGGAAAGCCGCGCCGCCTCCGGGTCCACGTCCCCCAACACCTCAAGATTCTTGAGGACCGCCCCAAGGTTTAGATGCGCCCGGACCAACTCGCTGCTCATAACGACCGTCCCTCATACGCCTGTTCGCGACCGAAGGTTGAAAATAGCAGAAGCCCCGCGAGAATTCAAGAAAAACGGGGCGGCGGACAAGAGACGGCTTTCGCGCCAGCCCTAGGGCGCGGCAAGCAGCGCCCCTATCTGGGGGTCGTCCCAGGCGTCTTCTTGCAGGCCCAAGGCACGCGCCCGTAGGGGCGCCGCTTGCCGCGCCCTCTTTCTCGCGGTTTGACCGTCTTTCCCGCTCAGACCTCCGTGCCGCAAACCCCTATCCCGCGCCGCCCTTCTCCAGGGCTTCGAGCTCCTGCCAGCGCCGGTAGAGGGTCTCTATGCGGGCGCGGGCGGCCTCGAGCTCGGCGAGGACGGGGGCGGTGTCCTCGCGGGGGCCGGCGTAGAAGGCGGGGGCCTGCACGGCGGCTTCGAGGCGGGCGGCCTTCTCCTCGGCGGCGAGGATTTCCCCCTCCATCCGGGCGAGTTCGCGCTTCTCGTTGTAGTTGAGGCGGCGGGGGCCGGAGGGGGGCGGGGCGGGGGACGCCTGCCGCACCGCGCGCTCGCGGACCGCGTCGGCGCGGCGGACCTCGCGGGCCTCGCCCTCGCGGCGCTCGCGGTGGAGGAGGTAGTCGTCGTAGCCGCCGGTGATCTGGGTGATGCGGCCATCCTCCTCGAAGACGAGGAGGTGGGTGCAGACGCGGTTGAGGAAGTAGCGGTCGTGGCTGACGATGAGGGCGCAGCCGTCGAAGGCGAGGACGGTCTCCTCGAGCAGGCGCAGGGTGAAGAGGTCGAGGTCGTTGGTGGGCTCGTCGAGGACGAGGAAATTGCCGCCGCGCAGGAGCCTGCGGACGAGGTCGAGGCGGTTGCGCTCGCCGCCGGAGAGGTTGCCCATGGGCATGTCCACGCTCTCGCGGTCGTAGAGGAACTTTTCGATGTAGGCGGGGACGAAGAGGCGGTGGTTGCCCACGTCCCAGAACCGCGCGCCGCCCGCCACGAAGTCGAGGATGCTCTGGGCGGGGTCCACGTCCGCGTGGGCCTGGTCGAGGTAGAGGAAGCGGGTGGCGTCGCCGAGGAGGACCTCGCCGTCGGCGGGCCGCTCCAGCCCCATGAGCACGCGCAGCAGCGTGCTCTTGCCGCAGCCGTTGGGGCCGATGATCCCGACGCGCATGCCCTTCTGCATGAAGAGGGAGAACTGGCGGAAGAGCGGCGCGCCGCCGTAGCCGTGGGTGGCCTGGCGCACCTCGAGGATGTTCTTCCCCAGGCGCTCGGGCTCGGGAATCTCGAAGAGGAACTCGCGGTGGACCGGCGGCGGGCCGTCCTCCACCGTCTCCAGGAGGCGGCCGATGCGGGCCTTCTGCTTCGTGCTGCGGGCCTGGGCGCCCCGGCGGTACCAGGCCAGCTCGCGCCGGAGGAAGGCCAGGCGGTTGTCCTCCGTGCGGGCGCGGGTCTCGTCCACGGCGCACTTGTACTCCAGAAAGCGCGAGTAGCCGCCGGGGAAGGTGTATACCTTCCCGAACTCCAGCTCGGCGATGCGCGTGACCACGCGGTCGAGGAAGTAGCGGTCGTGCGTCACGAGGACGCAGGTGCCCTCGTAGGACTCCAGGAACGACTCGATCCACGCGATGCTGTCCGTGTCAATGTGGTTCGTCGGCTCGTCGAGCAGCAGCACGTCGGGGCGCGACGCGATTTTGTGGGCGAGGTCCACCCGGCGCAGCTCGCCGCCGGACAGGCTGGAGAGGGGGCGGTCCTCCGGCGGCAGCCGCAGGGCCGTGGCCACGCGGCGCGCCTCCTGCTCGGGGGTCCAGCCGCCGCCCACGTCCAGCGCGTGGTGGATCCGGTCGCACTCCTCCTGCAGCTCGCGGTGCTCCCAGCAGTCGCCCGGTGTCTCCGACAGCCGCCGCACGGCGTCATGATAGGCCGCCAGCAGGTCGTTGGCCTCCTCCGCGGCGTTGCGCAGGGCGTCGCCCACGGTCCACGAGAGGTCCAGCAGGCAGTCCTGGCGGAGCAGCGCCGCGCGCAGGCCGCGCGCCCGCGTGACCTCGCCCGCGTCCACGGCCTCCACCCCCGCCATGATCCGCATGAGGGTGGACTTGCCGCAGCCGTTCCGGCCGATGAGCCCGAGGCGGTCGCCCTCGTTCACCGTGAGGGAGACGCCCTTGAGGATGAGCTGCGCGCCGTACCATTTCTCGGCGTCAATGACGCCCAGCACGGGTTTCTGCGGGGGGACGGCGCTCATGCCCGATGCTCCGGTGATTCCGGGCTAAGAGGGTGGGCATGGGGCGCGCGCGCGGTCCGGGTCCCCCCTTCAGGGGGGTGATTCGCGGGAGCGAACCGGGGGATGTTCCGAGTTCCGGGGCGTTGGCGGGCAAGAGATTGCTTCGCTTCGCTCGCAATGACGCGTGTTTTTCCGGTCATTGCGAGCGAAGCGAAGCAATCTCGTGCTCGCGAAGACGCGTCCACCCCCCTGAAGGGGGGACCAAGAGGCCCCGGCCCCTTAGCAAACACAGAAACCTTTCGGTTCCAAAGGTGCGCTGAACCGGGGAACATTCCCGCCCTGCGGTCCTTTGCGCCTCTGCGTCTCTGCGTTAAGGGGGCCCGCCGCTGTCCGTCCCTACGGGGCATCAAAGCCAGCGCTCGAACCACTCGTCGGCCACCTCGAGGGTGGTCTCCGTCAGGTCCCGCCCGTCGTAGTTGGTGTAATGGTCCAGGGCGCTCTCCGCGCCGAGCATCTTGTAGATTTTTCCGGCCGTGGCGACGGCCTTCTGGCAGCTCTTGGGGTTCGCCTGGATCGCGTTCGACAGCGACGTGATGATCTGCACCGCCGTCGGGGCGGCCAGCGACAGGATGTGCTCCCAGTCCACGGGGAAGTCGCCGCCCGCCGCGCCGATTTCCACGGCCTTCGGCAGCAGCACCAGCCCCTCGTCCTCCGGCCAGACCCCCGGCGTCTTGTCCGTGGCGAAGCGGGTGAACCCGCAGCTCGCCACGCACGCCTGCACCCGGCTGTCCAGCCCCGCCAGCAGCAGCGCGTTGAACGCGCCCAGGCCGTGGCCGATCACGCCGATGCGCGCCGGGTCCACCCGCTTCAGGTCGCCGAACACCGCGACGGCCTGCATGTGGTCCGAGAGCGCCTTGCCCGCCAGGCTGAGCTTCGGGTTGTCCCTGTGGAACTGCTCCCCGTCATAGGGCTTCCGCTTCGCGCCCGCCCGCTCCCCGGCCGTCGGCATGTCCACCGCCAGCGTGGCATAGCCCCGCTCCGCGTAATGCTGGGCCAGCGCCAGATGCATGTCGCCCTCCAGCCCCGCCGGCTCGTCCTTGCCATAGGGCGTGTACCCGTGGCAGCACAGGATGCCCGGCACCTCCTCCTTGCTCCCCTCCGGCACGAACAGCCAGCCCGTGACCAGCTCATCGTCCGCCGCATAGAAGCCGATCCGGCGCCGCGCCGCCTTGCCCTTCGACTCGTACTCCTCCAGAATCTTGAACTGCCGGTCCTTCGGCGGCTTCGGAAGATCGCCCAGCAGGTCCGTCACCTGCTTCACGATCTCCTCCTTCACCCCGGGCCAAGCCGAAAGTTTTATGCTCTTTGACAGGTCTGTCATCGTGTGGTTGAACTCCATGTCGTGGGCCGAAGCCGGGTACATGGTATGAAACGCACTGGGCCGAATCAACTTTGTCGCGCCGTTTGGTGAAATGTGCCCGCGCCCGGTAATTCCGCTATAATCTGCAAGAGGTTTCGCGGCCCGGAAGTTTGGGGGGCGGCGGACCGCAGAGACACCACGCGACCATGCAGCAGCGCAGCAACAGCACCCCGGGGGTGTCCCCCGCCGAACGGCACGCCCGGCTCCGGGCGGAGGTCGAGCGGCACAACCGTCTGTATTATCAGGACGCGCGGCCGGAAATCTCGGATTTTGAGTTTGACGCGCTGCTGAGGGAGCTGGAGGCGCTGGAGGCGGCGCATCCGGAGCTGGCGGCGGAGGATTCGCCCACGAAACAGGTGGGCGGCGCGCCGCAGGAGGGCTTTGAGCCGGTCTTCCACAGCGTGCCGATGCTGTCCATAGAGAACACCTACAACGAGGGAGAGTTGCGGGCCTTTGACCAGCGGGTGAAGAAGGGCCTGGAGGGCGCGGAACCCGCGTATTTTGTGGAGCTGAAGCTGGACGGGGTTTCGCTCAGCGTGCGCTATGAGGGCGGGCGGCTAATCCGCGCGGCGACGCGCGGCGACGGCAAACGCGGGGACAATGTGACGGCGAACGCCCGCACGCTGGCGGGGCTGCCGGAGGAGATTGCCGGCGCCCCGGCGGAAATGGAGCTGCGGGGCGAGGTCTACATGCGCTGGTCCATCCTGGAACGCCTGAACCGCGCCCGGGAGGAGGAGGGGCTGGAGCCGTTCCGCAACCCGCGCAACACGACGGCGGGCACGCTGAAACTGCTGGACCCGCGGGCCGTGGCGGCGCGTTCCCTGGATATTTTCCTCTACGATGCGGCGGAGGTGTCGGAACCGTTGGCGGACACGCATGACGGCGTTCTGGACCGCCTGCGCGGTTTCGGCCTGCCGGTGAACCCCCATGGGCGGCGCTGCGCGGACATCGAGGAGGTCGTCGCGCACTGCGCGGCCTGGCGCGCGAAACGCTTTGAGCTGGACTACGCGACCGACGGCATGGTGGTTAAGGTGGACAGCCTGGCCCAGCGCCGGGTGCTGGGCAGCACCAGCAAGGCCCCGCGCTGGGTGATTGCCTACAAGTTTCCCGCCGAAACCGCAAAAACCCGCCTGCTGGGCGTCACGGTGCAGGTGGGCAAGTCGGGCGCCCTGACGCCGGTGGCCGAGCTGGCGCCCGTGCTCCTTGCGGGCACGGTGGTCAAGCGGGCGTCCCTGCACAATTTCGACGACCTCGCCGCGAAGGATTTCCGGCCCGGCGACCTGGTGGAGGTGCAGAAGGCGGGGGAGATCATCCCGCAGCTCGTGCGCTATCTGCCGGAGGAGCGCCCGGAAAACGCCGCGCCGTTCCCCCTGCCGGAACGCTGCCCCGACTGCGGGAGCGCGGTCCACCGCGACCCGGCGGGCGTCTACCTGCGCTGCCTGAACCTGGCCTGTCCGGCCCAGGTGCGCGGGCGTCTGGAGCATTTCGCCAGCCGCCGGGCGATGGACATCGAGGGCATGGGCCCCGCGCTCGTGGAGCAGCTCGTGTCGCGCGGCCTGGTCCACACGCCCGCCGACCTCTTCCTGCTCACGAAGGAGCAATTGCTGGGGCTGGAGCGCATGGGCGACAAGTCGGCGGAGAACCTGCTGGCGGCGCTGGAAAAGGCGAAGGACCGCCCCCTGGGCCGACTGCTCCACGGTCTCGGCATCCGCGAGGTGGGCGAGCATATCGCCGAGAACCTCGCGGTGGGCTTCAACACCATGGAAGCCCTCGCCGCCGCAACGGAGGCGGAGCTGCTGGCGGTGGACGAGGTGGGCGGGGTCATCGCGGCGAGCGTGCGCGAGTTTTTTACTGTTCCCGAGAACCTCGCTCTTATAGACCGGCTGCGTGAAGCCGGGGTGCGGCTGCACCAGCGCGGCGCGGACGAGGCGGCCGAGTCCGGTCCGCGCCCCTTCGAGGGGATGACCTTTGTGGTGACCGGGGCGCTGGAGGGGTGGTCGCGCGATGAGGCGCACGCCCTGATCAAACGCCTTGGCGGCCGCCCCGCGGGCAGCGTCAGCAAGAAGACCTCCTATGTGCTGGCGGGGTCCGACGCGGGATCCAAGCTGGACAAGGCGCTGGCCCTCGGCGTGCCCGTGCTCACCGAGGCGCAGTTCCGCGAGATGACCGGGGGGGACGGCGCATGAGCGAGCACACCGTTCCCTGCCCCGAAACGCTGGACCAGAATACGGGCCGGGAGCTGTTCCAGTCCGTGCGGGAGTCCGCGCCGAAGAGGGGGGAGGAGGTCGTGCTGGACCTGGCGGGCACGCGGTCCATGGACTCGCAGGGCGGTGCCTGGCTCATCCAGACGGCGCGGCTCCTGCGCCGGCGCGGGGCGGCCGTGTCCTGGCGGGGTCAGTCCGGGGGTGTGGAGGACTTCATCGGCATCCTGGAGCCGGCGCTGGTCATGGACGAGCCGCCGAAGCGGCCCGAGCCGTGGTTTCTCGAGGACCTGGGGGACAAGACCATCAGCTTCTTCACGGAGCTGCGCCAGTTCGGCGGGCTCTGCGTGGACGCGCTCTACTGGACCCTGATCGCGCCCTTCGAGGGGCGCGGGTTCCGGTTTGGCGCCTTTGTGGACGAGCTGTACGAGATGGGCGTGCGGGCCGTGGGCATCGTGTGCCTCATGAACTTCCTCATGGGCCTGATCATCGCCATGCTCTCGGCGAAGCAGGTGGAGGCCTTCGGCATCCAGATCTACGTGGCGAACCTCATCATCATCGCCTTCGCCCGCGAACTGGGCGCGGTGACGACGGCCGTGGTGGTTTCCGCGCGCACCGGCGCGGCCATCGCCGCCGAAATCGCCACCATGAAGGTGCAGGAGGAGATAGACGCCCTGCGCGGCATGGGCATCAATGTGGCGCAGTACCTCGTGTCTCCCAAGCTGCTGGGGCTCCTGGTGGCGCTGCCCTGCCTGACGGCGCTGGGCATGCTCTCGGGCACCCTGGGCGGCGCGCTCTGGGGTGTGGGCATCCTGGGGTTCCGCCCATACATCTGGTACAACCAGACCCTGGGCGCGGCGGAGCTGAACGACTTCGTGCAGGGCATGCTCAAGGCGCTGTCCTTCGCGGTGGCGATCTCGCTCATCGGCTGTCATAATGGTTTCCGGGTCACGGGCGGGTCGCGCGGCGTCGGCCGCATGACGACCCGCGCCGTGGTCATGGACATCTTCATGCTGATCACCATTGACATCGTCTTCGCGGCGATCTTCTACTATGTGCTGGACTGACCCATGGCTGAGGGCAACGACAACGGCGTGATCATCGAGGTGCGGGACCTGGTGACCCATTACGGGGACACCCGGGTGCTCGACGGGATCACGTTTGACGTGCGGCGCGGCGAGATCTTCATGATCGTCGGCGCGAGCGGCTGCGGCAAGACCACGCTGCTCAAGCACCTGTGCGGCCTGCTGCGCCCCACGTCCGGGAGCATCCTCTTCCAGAACCGGGACGTCGCCGCGATGGACGAGGACGAGCTGGCGGTCATGCAGCGGTCCATCGGCATCGCGTTCCAGTCGAGCGGCCTGTTCAACTCCATGACCGTCGGCGAGAACGTCGCCATGCCCATGGCGGAGTACAACGCCGTGACGCCCGACCTGGTGGACTCGCTGGTGCGGATGAAGCTCAGCCTCGTCGGGCTGTCGGCGGCGCAGAACACCATGCCCAGCGACCTGTCCGGCGGCATGCGCAAGCGGGCGGGGCTCGCCCGCGCCATGGCCGTGGACCCCGACCTCGTGTACTTTGACGAGCCCTCCGCCGGGCTGGACCCGATCATGGCGGCCGGGCTCGACGAGCTGGTGGTCAAGCTGAACCGGCTGCTGGGCATGACCTTCGTCATCGTGACCCACGAGCTGGACTCGATCCGGCTGGCCGCCCACCGGGTGCTCATGCTGGACCGGGGCCGGATCATCTTTCTCGGGACCGTGGAGGAGGCGGAGAAGAGCGGCGTGGAGCGGGTGCGGCAGTTCTTCGAGCGGCGGCCCGACGACCACATTACCCAGACCATGCTGGCGGGATAGGAACAGCGCAAGGAACAGGACAAAGTGGCCACGCGAAAACAGAAAGTGAAGGTGGGCGTCTTCCTCATCGCCTGCCTGGCCCTCATCGTGGGCGGCGCCATGCTCATCAAGGGCATGTACCACGACCCCGGCGAGGAGTACACCCTCGAGTTCGACGAGTCGGTCCTCGGCCTCTACGAGGGCGGGATGGTCGAGTACCTAGGCGTGCCCGTGGGCAAGGTGCGGAACATCCGGGTCACCGAGAGTCAGAAGGCCCTCGTCGAGATCCTCATCAACCCCGAGAAGGTGACGCTGCGCAAGGGCGTGGAGGGCCAGCTCGTCCTGTACAGCATCGCCGCGGGCACCATGGCCATCAGCCTCAGCGGCGGCGAGTCCGACGGCCCCGTGCTCCCCGGGATGAGCCGCATCCCCACCAAGACCTCGACCATCGAGGCCATCAGCTCGCAGATCACCGACATCATGGCCCAGCTTAATGACATTGCGGGAAAGGTCAGCGACCGGCTCGACGCGCTGCCCGAGGAGGACATTCGGGAGGTCGTGGAGCGGGTCAAGAACCTGCTGAAGAAGGGCGAGGGGGTCATGGACGAGGGCGGGAAACTCGCCACGGAGACCACCGAGACGGTCAAGGCCCTCCGCGAGGACGCCCGCCGCGTGGTGGACGCCCTGGAGGCGCGCAGCGCCGACCTCCAGAGCCTCGCGAAGGAGATGGAGTCCCTGGTCAGGACGGCGAATGAGAAGATGGGCGCCGTGGACGTGGCGGACACCCAGGCGCGCGTCCAGAAGGCCCTCGACGCCGTCACCTCCCTCTCGGCCTCGGTCGAGGCCTCCATGGAGCAGCTCGACACCGTCACCAAGGACGTGCTGCACGAGACGGACAACGTGGAGCACAGCCTGCGCTCCACGATGAAGGAACTGACCGAGGCCTTTGAAAGCCTGCGCCTCCTGATGGACCAGCTCAAGGCCGACCCGTCCCAGCTGGTGCGCGGCAAGTCCGTTTTCCGGCAGGCCCCGAAATGAGAGCGCAACCGACAGGACAGGGAACCATGGCGGAGAGACACATGCTACGGACAATGGCGGTCCTGCTGGCCGCGGCGGCGCTGGGGACTCTCCCGGCCGGGTGCCTCGGCCCCCGCACCCTGATGGAAACCCGCCAGTTCCTGCTGGCGCCGGCGCCGGGGGAGGCCCCCGCCCTGGCCGATTCCGGGAACACCCTGGGCATCCGCCCCCTGGCCGCGGCCCTGCCCTACGACCTGCGCATGGCCGTTCTGGCGGAGGACGGGACCCTGGGCTATCTGCCCCATGACAAATGGGCGGAGCGGCCCGAGACGGCCCTCACGCGCTCGCTCTCCGACATGCTGCGGGCCACCGCGCGCTATGCGGACGTCGGCGACGCCGCCGAGATGGTGCGCCCCTCCCTGATTCTCACGGGCGAGCTGCGCGCCCTGCGGCTGAACCGCGCCGTCTCCCCCGCCACCGCCGAGGTGGAGGTCCGCATGGAGCTGCGCGCGTCGCGCGAGCCGAAGGCGGTCTGGACGGGCACCCTGGTGGAAACGGAGCCCCTCGACGAGGACAGCGGCGCGGGCTTTGCGCGCGCCGCAAACCGCGCCGCCGGGCGCCTCGTGACCCGGGCGGCCGCGGAAATGGCGAAGGCCACGCCGGACGCGCCCGCGCCCCCGGCGAAGTAGGGCCCTACCGGACGCGGCCAATCAGCCGCAGCAGGCCGTCGAGAATCGTGAGCGGATGCGGCGGGCACCCGGGCACCCAAAGGTCCACCGGCAGCAGCGCGCCGACGCCCCCCGGCACCACCTCGTCGTGCCCGGCATACGCCCCGCCCGACACCGCGCAGGCCCCCACGGCGATGACCACTTTGGGGTCCGGCACCGCCTCGTAAGTCTTCAGCAGCGCCCCCTCCATGTTGCGGGAGACCGGCCCCGTGACCAGAATGCCGTCGGCGTGCCGGGGCGACGCGACAAACTGGATGCCGAAGCGGCCCAGGTCAAACACCAGCGTGCCCAGCACATTCGTGTCCGCCTCGCAGGCGTTGCAGCCCCCGGCGCTCACCTGCCGCAGGCGGAACGAGCGCCCGAAAAGCCGCCGCAGCTCCTCGCCGCGCCGTCCGGCGTCCTGCCGCCAGTCCGCGCCGGCGACGGTCAGTCCTTCGCGCCCGTGGGACGCCAGGCGGTGTTCCCGCGTGAACGTCAGCGCCCGGGGCGGGCAGGCCGCGGCGCATTCCCCGCAGAAGAGGCACCGTCCCATGTCGAGCGCGGCCTTTCCGGAGGCGGTGGAAACCGCGCCGGTCGGGCAGACGTCGGCGCACGCGCCGCAGCCGGCCGCGCACTTTTCGGGGTCGAGGGCGGGCAGCCCCCGGTAGCGTTCCGGGAGCTCCGGCACCGTTTCGGGGTAATTCCCCGTCCGGTACCCCTGGCTGAGTCTGGCTCTGAGTGGTCCGATCATTGTTCCGAAGCCTCCATCACAGGTCCGCCCCGCAGTACGAGAGGTTGAAACTCTTGTTGCACAGGGGGAAGTCGGAAATCTGCTGCCCGCGCATCGCCATGGCCAGCCCGGCCCAGTTGTGGAACGAGGGGTCCACCACCTTGTATGCGGCGAACCGTCCCGCCCCGTCCGTGAGGACGGTGTGGCAGATTTCCCCGCGCCATCCCTCCACCACGGAGACGGTGAGCGAATCGGCCGCCAGGGGGGCGGCGGCCGCGCTGAGCACCGGGCCCTCCGAAAGGTTCTCCAGCCGCTCCCGCACAAAGGCCGCGGAATGGACCATCTCGCGCCACCGGACCTGGGCCCGCGCGAAGACGTCCCCGCTGGCCCAGGTGGCCGTGGGGATGCCGGTGAACTGGTAGATGCCCGAGGGATATTCAAACCGCGCGTCGCGCCGGATGCCGCAGGCGCGCGCGGGAACGCCGACCAGCCCCAGGGCCGCGCACAGGTCGGGGGTGATCCGGCCCGTCTCCTCGAAGCGGGCCATGACCGACGCGGTGTTCCATAGGAGGCTCACCGCGTCCCGGGTGTCGCGGAAGACCGCGTCAAGGCGCTTTAGAATCTCCCTGCGGAGCTCCGGCGTGAGGTCAAAGGCGACCCCGCCCGGCCGCACCCAGCCGCGCCCGAAACGGCTGCCGCAGGCGAGTCCGGTCATGTTCAGGTAGTCGCCCCGCAGCCGTCCGCAGAAAGAGGCCGTGGGCAGAAAGCCGACATCCCCCGACAGCGCGCCCAGG
>Ga0123328_1000733_pt1 | contig 33831 bp, 19 predicted proteins | sample BioC12SIPDNA_2_FD_89702 | JGI IMG/M metagenome (GOLD analysis project Ga0123328, IMG submission 89702) | Anaerobic biogas reactor microbial communites from Washington, USA - Biogas_R1_A C12 SIP DNA | ecosystem: Engineered > Bioreactor > Anaerobic > Unclassified | place: Washington, USA...
CGCTCGGCCAGGCCGAGAACCGCTTCGCCGTGGAGTGGATCCATCCGTCAACCGGCAAAGCGGTCGGCGGTGATGCGGTAACAGGCGGCGCGGACCACGAGTTCGCCGCCCCCTTCGATGGCGATGCCGTGTTGTATTTATCCTGCGCGTAACCCCTCAGCAATTCCCGACGGCGATGGTTACCTGGATTTTGAACGGGAGAGAGCAGAGGTCACCGGGGGGCGAATCGGTTCTGTGTTTCCTTGTTCCCACGAAAGCCTCAAACGGTTGAGCCCGGATTATTCATGTACTTCAAATGTCGCGACAACGCGCGCCGTCGTAGGCGTCAGCGAGAATCCGCAAACGAGTTATCCTCGCTCACGCTTCGGGTTACGATCGGTTCATGAATCATCCGGGCCAGCGCGATGACTGGAGAACTCCATGAAAAGAATCTGCTGTCGCTCTTCGCAGGCCGCCAAGGCGGTCAATCGCCGTCTCGAATTCTTCACCAGCTTGTCGCTTCTCGTGACGGCGTTCATGCTGCTGGCGGCGATGCGATGCCATGCCGCGGAAGCGACGGTCTTTCCCGGCGCAAAATGGGCGGAGGCCACGACTGAGTCGCAGGGCGTGGACAGCGCGAAGCTGAACGAGGCCGCCGAGTCGCTTGCCCGCACCGTGGGCGCCGACGGCGCGCGGGAACTCGTCGTCATCCCCGAGTGGGAGATGGTCGTCGTCCGCCTGGGCCTCGATGGCAAGGCGAACGACGAGGCGTGGAACGGATTCCTGGCGAAGGTCGCCGACTCGTTGAAGGGACGCGTCCAGCCATGAAGTCAACGTGCATCCTGCGCATGCCATTCAGCCTGCCGCTTGCCGTCGGCCTCCGCGTCCACATCTGGCGAGCGCTGTCGGCAAGTTGAAACCGCCGGGAGCCGTGGGGGTGCTGAGCCGCAACGTCCGCGCTGTCTTCGCCGCGAACCAGGGCCGACACGCTCTCCCCCGCGAGCTGGACCTGCTGGCCGAATTCGACTCGCCGGGCAGACAGGCCCTGCTGGACATCTTCCGCCGGGTGGATCACATGGCGTGCCGGATGCACACCGCAGGGATCCTGGCGCGGATGCAGTCGGAGGAGGCCGCTGAACCGATTGCCTTGAGTGGGACCCGAGAGGCGTTCCGCCGGGCACGACCCGGAGCCGGCTTCAGACGTCCAGGTTCCGCACTTCCAATGCGTGTTTTTCGATGAACTCGCGGCGCGGTTCGACCTTGTCGCCCATGAGGATGCGGAACAGATCGTCGGCGGCGGAAGCATCGTCCATGGTAACCTGGAGGAGGCTGCGGTTCTCGGGGGCGAGGGTCGTCTCGCGAAGCTCCTCGGCATTCATTTCGCCGAGTCCCTTGAAGCGGGTGATTTGCAGCCCCCGTTCGCCGGCCGCGCGGATCGCCGGGAGCAGTCCGCGGAGGTCGTCCAGCGGCGTGATCGTCTCGCCGCGGCGGAGCGTGTACCTTGGCTCCTGGATTCCCGTTCGATCCTGGGGGATCAGGCTGTTGATATCGAATCCCATCGTCCGCAGTTCACTCAATTGGTTGTTGATCGAGCGGACTTCGTGGAGTTCGACGATGTGCAAGTCGGTCGCTTCATACCGCTGCTCGCCGTTGCCTTCCTCCGTTTTCGGTTCGGGCTGATCGCTGAGCTTGAGTTCCTCGCCGGCCACCTTCTCCTGCTGGGCAAGGAACTCCTCGAGTTCCGCGCGGCCGGCGAACCAGTGTTCGTGGCGTCCGACAAACGCATGGTACACGGGCAGCCGCCCGGTGACCGGGTCCTGGCGCGCGGCGTGCGCCCGCAGGTTGATCCCGCGGCGTTCCAGCGCGAACAGCGACTCTTCCAGGGCGGCCAGGGTGCGGCTGAGGCGGTTCATTTCCTCGCCGCGGATGACGCGCCCGTCCTCAGTCTGGAACTCGGCGTCTTCGAGGCCCATTTCGAGCAGTTGGGACTTCATCTCCTCTTCGGTCTGGACGTAGTACGTCTTCTTCTTCTGCCGCACGCGGAACAGGGGCGGCTGGGCGACGTAGACGTGTCCGGCTTTGACCAGGTCGTACATCTGCCGGTAGAAGAAGGTCAAGAGGAGGGTGCGGATGTGGGAGCCGTCGACGTCGGCATCGGTCATGATGATGATCTTGTTGTAGCGCCGCCTGGAAAGGTCCATTTCGTTGCCGATTCCCGCGCCGACGGCGGCGATGATGCTCTTGACTTCCTCGTTCTGGAGGACCTTGTCCTCGCGCGCCTTGAAGGCGTTGATGACCTTGCCGCGCAAGGGGAGCAGCGCCTGGTATTCCCGGATTCGCCCCCCTTCGGCGCTGCCGCCGGCCGAATCGCCCTCGACGAGGTAGATTTCGCAGCGTTCGACGTCGCGGCTCGTGCAGTCGCGGAGCTTGCCGGGCATGCCGCCGGAGGAGAGGGCCCCCTTGCGCTCGCGTACGAGGAGGCGGGCCTTGCGGGCACTTTCGCGGGCTTCGGCGGCCAGCAGCCCCTTCTGGACGATGATCTTGGCGATCTTCGGGTTCTCCTCCAGGAAGTTGTTCAGGGCTTCGCCGACAGCCGAGTTGACGATCCCCTCGATTTCGCTGTTTCCCAGCTTGGTCTTGGTCTGGCCTTCGAACTGGGGCTCGGGAACGCGGAGCGAGAGGACGGCGGTCAGCCCTTCGCGGAAGTCATCGCCGGCGGGGACGATCTGCTTGAAGAGCCCCTCCTTCTTGCCGTAGTTGTTGAGGGTCCGCGTCAGGGCGGCGCGGAACCCCGAGAGGTGGGTCCCGCCTTCGATCGTGCAGATGTTGTTGACGTAGGAGTGGACGTTTTCGGTGTATTCGCTGGAGTATTGGATGGCAACTTCCAGGCCAACGTCGTCGTACTGCCCGCTGATCGAGATAATCTCGTTGTGGGCCGGCTCGCTCGCCCGGTTGAGGAACCGGACGAACTCGCGGATGCCGTCGTCATATTTGAAGGTTTCGCCCTCATCGCTGCGCTCGTCGCGGAATACGATCTTGACCCCCTGGTTGAGAAACGCCAGTTCCTGGAGGCGCTTGTGGAGCGTGCTGTAGGCGAACTTCGTGACGGGGAAAATTTGCGGATCGGGCTTGAAGGTCGTCTTCGTTCCGACCTGCTCGCTGGCGCCGATCTTCTGGACTTCGCCGACGGGCACGCCGCGCTCGTACTCCTGCTGGTAGACATGCCCGCCGCGGCGGACTTCGACCTCGCACCATTCGGAGAGAAAATTGACCACGGTGACGCCGACGCCGTGCAACCCGCCGGAGGTCTGGTAGGCCCCCTTGGTGAACTTGCCGCCGAACTTCAGCACGGTCATCACGCCCTGGAGCGTGGAAAACCCCAGGTCCGGGTGCAGCTCGACGGGGATGCCCCGGCCGTTGTCCTCGACGGTCACTGATCCATCGTTGTTGATCGTGACGTTGATCTCCGTCGCCTGGCCGGCCATTGCCTCGTCGATCGAATTGTCGACGACCTCGTAAACCAGGTGGTGCAGCCCGCGGAGCGTGGTATCGCCGATGTACATGCTCGGCCGCTCGCGGACGTGCTCCAAGTCGCTGAGGTGTTCCAACTGTTCGGCGCCGTATGCGCCTTCCACTTTGCGGTATTTCGAGACTTCGTCGCGGACCTTGTTGTTCTGAATGAGATCGTCGGGCATATGTGTAACTCGTCAGGATTCTGAAGTTGGGAGCCGCCAGGGGACCGGTGTCGCAAGGGGCCGCGGTTCAGCCGGCCGGGCCGACGCGGAAGCGGAGGTCGTTGATTTTCTCGTCGGGCAGCAATTCGGCGAGCGCTTGGAGGAGTGCCGGCTTCTGGAAGGAGAGTTCCTGGACCAGCGTGGAATTGGCCACGGTGACCTCGAGCCTCCCTCTGCGGAGGGACCCGGGCCGCGTGTAGCGGGAGAACAGTTCGCCGGCCGCCTCCCGCCAGGCCGCCTGGAATGTCTCCGCACTGCGCAGGCGGGCAAATCCCCGCCGTGCCATCAACTGGGCAAGGATCTCGCCAATCGCCTCGGGACCTTTGTGCATCGCGGATTTACTCACGGAACAGCGGCATGATCACGTAGGAGTAGTTGTCGGTGGTATCGCAGATGATCGCGCTTTGGGCATTGCGAACGTGCAGGGTGATCGCGGTTTCCGGATCCAGCACGCGGAGGAAGTCCGCCAGGTAGCGCGGATCGAGCTTGACGGGAATCTCCTGGCCCTGGTAGGCAATCGGCAGTTCCACGCGCGACTCGCCGATGTCGGCCCCGTGACCGGCCAGCGTCAGCTTGCCGTCGCTGAAGGTGAAATCGACTCCCCGCCGCTCGTCGCTGGTGACGATCGCCGCCTGGCGAACCGCCGCGAGGAACGGGCCGACGGGCATTTCGATCTTGACCATCTCGCCGCGGCTGGGAAAGACGTCGCGCCAGCGCGGGTAGCGGCCTTCGACCAGGCGGGAGAAGATCGTGCTGTGCCGGCTTTTGAGAACAACGCTGTTCTCGCGCGCGGCCAACTGGATGTTGTCCTCGTTGTCGGCAATCGCCCGCTCTATCAATTGGACGGCCTTGCTGGGAATCACGGTGCTTTCCACCGTCTTGTGGCCGCCAAACGACGTGCCGGGCCCCTGTTGCACGGCCAGGCGACGGCCATCGGTGCCAACCCCGATAATCGAGTCCTCCGCCAATTCGAGGAGCACGCCGCCGAGCGCGTAATGGCTGCTCTCGGCATCGGTGGCGAACACCGTGCGGCGGACCATCTCGCGAAAGAAGCGGGCCGAAACCTCGTGGTAACTCTCTTCCTGAAAGGCGGGGATATTGGGAAACTCATCGGGGTTTTCCGTGGGCAGCTGGAACTCGCTCCGCTGTCCATAGACGCGCGTCGAGGTGCCGTCGCTTTCGATCGTCAGTTTCTCATCGGGCGATTCGCGGAGGATCATGCCCCCCCGTTTGATCGGCAAGATAACGCTCCCACCGGCCTCGACTTGAATTCCCGGTACGTCGATTCGCACGCCCATTTCCAGGTCGGTGGCCATCAGTGTCGCAACGTCGGCGATCGCCTCGAGCTTGACGTTCTCCAGGATCGACTTCGGGGTCCGGGCAACGGGGACTCCGGCGGCAATCTGGAATGCCTGGAGCAGTCTCTCGCGTTCACAAATGAGTTTCATTCTTATCTCTTCTTTAATCACTCAATCCAGCAGTAATAGTAATCCGCCCGATCTGGCTGTCGATCAACCCGCCAACAGCCGCGGATTGGCCCGGAAAACGCGGCGTTTTCGCGGTTTTTCCGGGCCTTCTGCAATGGGGGAAAACTGTTGGCTGGCTGTCGATTGCCGGTCGACGCCGCGTCGGTAAAGCGAGCGTCTTTTGAGCGGGCGAATTCGGCTGTCGATCGACGAGAGAAGCATCCCGTTGCTCGACATTCCATCGACAGGTTTTCCCCTAAAGGGCCGCGGCGCGATTATCGGAGGAGCAGCTTCGCGCGGAGTTCCTCCTCCGTCTTCCGAACGGCCGGGTCTGATTCCATGGATTCTTCCACTTTTCTGCAACCGTGAGAAACGGTGGTGTGGTCTCGGTTGCCAAAATAGGCGCCGATGCGATTGAGGCTGTTCTGCGTGGTGCTCCTGGCGAGGTACATGGCCATGTTCCGCGCAGAGACCAGGGCGCGCTGGCGCGAGGCGCTGCGGAGTTGGGCGACGGAAACGCCGTAGTGTTTCGCCGTTGTCTTGGCGACGGTCGCGAGGGTCGGCTGGCGGGCATCGCGACGAGCGGTCAGCAAACGCTTTGCGGCCGCAACGGTTGGTGAAAGACCTTCGAGACGCGATTCCGCCTCCAACTGAACCAGGGCCCCGATCAGTTCCGGCACGGGCGCAACGAGCCCTTCGGCGAGCGTCTGCAAGACCGTCGCGGCGACGTTCAAATCGCGGAGCTCGGCGACCCGGTTGAGGATCGCGGCCCGCGTCTCGACTCCGGGCAGTGCCAGACGCAGCAGCAGTCCGGCCGTCAAGCGGGCCTGGAGGCCGGCCAATAGGCCCGGCACTTGGGAGGGGGGTCGGCGACCTGTAACCACGACCCATCCGCCGGACGATGCCTGGCGGTCAATCATGGCTGTCAGCGCCTGCTGGGCGGGGTGCCGGCCGGCGAGCTGTTCGAGATTGTCGAGAACCAGGAGCTGCGCGCGGGCGTACGGGGCGTGGAACTGGTCCTCCATTTTGGTCTCTATGGCCTCGCGGAACTCGCGGGCAAAGTCCGACGCGGTGACGAACAAAGCGGGGCGCCGACGGTACGCGTTCTTCCACGCGTGAAACAGCCCGCTGACCAAATGGGTCTTGCCCGAACCGGTAGGGCCGCAGACCACCAGTGGGCTGTACGACTGGCTCGCGGAATCCAGAACCGACGAGACGACGGCCGCGACGAGGTGGTTTTCCGGCCCGACAACGAATTCCGGAAGCGCAAAAGGAGTTCCTAAGTAGAATGGCGTTTTGCCACTCTCTAAGGGGGTTCCAACCAGGGGGATTTCCACAACTCCGCTTGCCACCAGATCGATCACCGTAAACTGAGCAATCGGCGCGCAGTAGGTCTGTTAGTGCAAGTTCACATTATAGCGGATTTCCGTGTGGAATACGACCCGAGCCGGAGAGTTTTTACAGTTCGGGCTGGGGGCCGGGGGCTGGCCCTGTTCGGAATCGTGGGGCGCTCAGGTCGCGGTGAATTTCGAGGTTCATGCCCCGGTTGGCTCTTGGGGGCGGGGCCGCCGGTTCTTGGACCGGAGGACGCGCACGCTCTCAGCGGAGGGTGTCGCGGTGTTCGGACGCCATCTTCAAAAATCGATCGGCCTGGGCGTTCTCTCCGAGGTGGCGGTGCATCGTGGCGAGATTGCTGTAGGGGACTTCCAGGGCGAGTTTTTCGATGTAGCCGGCCTCGACGGCTGCCTTGATCAGTTCGACGCCGGTTCTTGTCTGGTGCAACGCGACTTCCTGATTGCCGACTTCCCAATAGGAAACGCCCATGCTGACGAGGGTTTCCCCGAGGCGGCCGACTTCATGCGCCGGGATGCCGTCGACGGCCTTCTGGAACAGCGGGATCGACTTGTCGAACCAGCGGACCGCTTCCTGGTGGTCCGACTTGTTCACCGCGAAGATCGTGCCGAGTCGGAAGTAGAGGCGGCCGACGAGGAGCCAGTTGGCCGGTTTTCCGCTGCCCTCGATGCCGCGTTCCAGCAGTTCCGTTGCCCGGCGTCCGACCTCGAGGGCGGCATCCTGCTCGCCGCGGACCTGGTGGATCTGGACGGCATCGTAGAGCGCCAATCCCAAGTCCCACGCGATCTGCTGTTCGCGGTGGGGGTCTTGGTTTGCGCCGATCATGCGTTCCCCCACCTCGAGGGCTCGCTGCGTCCAGTCGGCGGGGCTGAGTTCGCCTTGCGCGCCGACGCATGCGGCAAGCGCACGAGTGGCCACTCGGAACCGCAACGCGTCGGTATGGAAACCGGACTCGACGGCGGTCATTGCCTCGGCGTAATCGCTTGCGCGCTGGAGCCAGGTATTGACGGCGGTCTTCTTGTTTTGCCAATTGCCCCAGGCGATGTCCTGGGCTGCCCCGAGGTGGGCATCGATCATTACCTCCATGGCGGCGATGCGGATTGCCGGATGGGGGCTGGAAATGAGGGGATCGGCGATGGAAATCGCCTGCATGTGGTTTTCCAGCGCCTTGGCGTAGTCGGGTCTGGGATCGGAATTGATCAGATCGCCGAGCAGCGAGAATCCGCGGGCCTTGATGTGGGGGCGGCTTTCCGCATTCTGGATTGCCGCTCGGACGTCGGGGATTGCCTCGGAAATCCGCCCGGCCTGGCGAAGAATCTGCGCCCGAGTGACGAGGAATTGCGGATTGGCCGGCTCCAGGCGGATCGCCTCGGCGCTGCTGGAGAGGGCCAGTTCGGTGTCGCCCATGCTGGTGGCAGCGCGGGCTTGCAGCCAATGGGCTCGGGCAAGATCGGGTTGTAGCTGGATGGCGTGTTTCAGGTCCTCCGCGCTGGCGGCCGCCTCGGTGTCGAGATAGGTCTCCGCCCGAAGGATAAACGCCTCCGCGGTGACCGGTTCGAGGATCACGTCAACCACGCGCATCGTCGCCTTGCCGGGCTGGCCGGCCGGTTCGAAGGCAAATAGCACACCGCGTTCCGGAAAAGACTGCCCGAGAATCTCGCCGAATTCATTCGAGACGAGCACGGGGCGGATGCCGCCGAGTTGGAGCTGTTCGGCCAAGGGGGCCGCGGGGACCGCCTGCTGCAAGCGGATGATGATCGAGGTGACCACGTCTTCAGCGAAACCGACCTCGATCCGGTCGAAAGGTTCAACCCGGTAGAGGTGCACGGGCCGATCGTCCTGGACTGTCATTTGCGACGGGTTTCCCCACGCCTCTTGAACCTCGGCTAGCGTCGATTTGCCGGGCGTGATGGATTTGAAGCTGGCCGTTTCGATGTTCACTTCGCCACGCGGCGCGGGATCGGGGACTGGCTTGAGCTTGGCGGCTGGCTCTTCGGGCGAGGTCTTCGTCAAGCCTGGCTCAACACGCGGCGGCGCCGGTCCGCTGGCGTCCGTCGTGCCGGACGAGGGGAGAGACTCCGCCGCCGCGGCTGCCGGTGGATCGACGGGGTTCGGCGTTTGACCCGGCCCGGGCAATTCGGCGGACAACGGCTGCGGCGCGTCGCCGGGCTCGCTGGCCTGAGGCGAGGCAGGGACTGTCTCTCCCGGTGTTTCGAGTGGTTGATTGGCCTCGTCCGGGTCGATCGGGCGGACCGTCGCGATGGTGATCGGCGGATCGGCCGGCAATCGCTCGTCCGCCACGGCGATCAGCGGCGCAAGAGCGAGGCCAAGCATCGATGCGGCCACAAAGCACTTCAGAATGGCAAACGGCCGGGACGGCATTGCGTGATCCTCCTGAAAACGGCGCGCGAAATCGCGTGCCTCGCAGACCGCCTGCAAGAGCCGAAGCCGAAACGGACTCCGGCTGGCCGGCGGCTGACCCTTCCTTGGCTTCAACGTCAATCGGCTTGCCGGGGCCAAGGGAGGTGCGCGAGCGCCTCCATCAGCCGCGGCGGCTCGTCCGCCGCAATCGCCCAACTCTCGACGCGCACCGAGAACCGGGGCGCTTCCGGCTGGAATATGCGTGGCGTAGTGTACCCACAGTCCGCGGAGTAGGTCCAGATGGGTTTACGGGCTTTTGTGGGATGCACGCCATCTTTTACCCGAACGGGCTGGCCGTAAACGAGGTTAACAAGAGAATCTGTTTAGTTTTGGTAAACTGGCTGGTTCTGTAGGGAGGCGCCGAGATCGTCAGGGCAGCAACTCGCCGAGCCCAGCCAGGGCCGTGGCGGAGTCGTTGACGGCAAGGGCGTTCCTGGCGTCGAGGAGACTCTGGGCCTGCTGTTCCGTGAACGGCACCGCCTCACCGGGCTGCGGAGGGGTGGGAGCGAGCCGCCAGGCGATTGCCGCCAACAGGTTCTCAAGCCCCGCGCCAGTCAGCGCGCTGACCGGCTGGCTCGCGGGCGGCGGCCGGCAGCCCGCCAGGTCGATCTTGTTGGCCACCAGCAGCGCGTCGGAGCAGCGGCGAAGGAGGACCTCGTCCTCTCCGCGCCGGTCTGCTGCATCGACGACGAGAAGGACCAGGTCGGCTGATTGCAGCCGCTGCTCGGCGAGACGAATCCCGTCCGCTTCGACGGCGGTCGCGGCGGGCCGCAAGCCGGCCGTGTCGGCGAATTCGACGGGCCATCCGTCGATGGCGGTCGCGGCGGTGAGGACATCGCGCGTTGTGCCAGGTGTCTCATGGACGATCGCGCGGCGGAAGCCGACCAGCGCGTTGAGCAGACTGCTCTTGCCGGCGTTGGCCCGACCGGTCAGCGCGACCCGCCACGGCCGGGCGAGGTGCAGGCCGCATGGTGCCACGGCCAGCAGGCGTTCGAGCCGCCCGATCGCCGGAGGGTGCCTGCGCTGGCCGACCAATTCGCGCAGTTCTTCCACGGCTCGCTCCAAGGCGCCGTGGAACTGATCGAGGAGGATCGAGGCGGCGCGGAGCGTCAGGGCGCCGGCGAGCGCCTCGCAGGCGGCGGCCTTGATCGGGCTGGAGCACGAACGCTGGACCCAGGCTTGCCAGGAGACAAGCTGCCCACCGCCGGCACGCAGCGCAGCGACAAGCCGCTCCACGACCAGCGGGCCGCCATGGCAATGGATTTCGACGACGTCGTTCGCCGGGCGGCAGACGAGAACCTCGTCGGCCACGTACGGGCCAAGCCGGAAACGGCCGAAGGCGACGCGGCCGGGCGGCAACTCGGAAATCGGCTGCCGGGCGACCCCCTCGAAACGCGCATCCACGCGCGCCGACGCGCCGGCCCCCTCGATGCGGACGGTGGCCACGGCCCCGCGCCCGGCGGGCGTCAGTTGCACGACATGCAGTGCGGGCGGTTGGTTCATCAAGAGTCTCGGGATCGAGAACGGGCTACAGGTTTCCGGCGGCCGCTGCGCCGGCGGATTCGACGCGTCCACCCGGCTGGGCGGCCTGGCAACGGCATTCGGCTGCGGTGCCAGACGCCTCCGGCGGAACTCCGCAGCGGCTTGAAGCGCCACCGCAGATCTCCCGCACACGGCGGAGAACCGCCTCTGCGAGAACACAGGCCAGGAAGACGCCCGCGGCATCCATGAAACGGCCCAGCGGCGGGGATGTCACGATCACCAGCAGCAGCTTGGCGAGTGCAAAGCTGACGGCGATCAGCAACAGGCCGTCGGAGGGCGCGAAATCGGCCCCGCTGGCCGCTCCCTCGATGCCTCTCCGCTTGCGGAGCACGGCACGAAGCCCGTGCGTGGCGAGCAGCACGGCGAGCAGCGCGAAGTAGACCGGATTCATGATGTACTCCGAGACGATCATAGAGACGCCGCGGACGAAGGCCTTGGCCAGCCAGACGCCATAGCGGAGCGGATGCTCGGCGACGATCGCGATGCCCAGTTGCCAAAGCCGGCGGTCGATCTCCCGCCAATCGTCTCCGTAGATCTCCTGAGCGGCGGGCACGCCAATCTGCCACGTGTTGGCGTTGAATGCGTTCTCGATCTCGCTATAGCTCGAATGCGGACCGGGCGAAAACCGCGGATCGCTCGCCGCCAATTCCGCGCGGCGGCGGAGCACCGCCTCGGCCAGCCGGCGGACCTCCGCGGGAAACCGCGGCGGATCGCCGGCGTCCATCAACGGCGAGACGACCCCGGCAAAATTGCATCCCCCAAACGACACCAGGGAGAACTGGCCAACGGTCAGCCAGCGGACGGCGCCGAAGATGGCCAGCGGCAAGGCGGCAGCCGCGGCCAGCTTCCAAGTCAACCGCGGCCAGGAACGCGGCAGCGCCGGACCGGCCAGCCAGACAAGCATCGCCCCGAGCGGAGGGACCAAGACGACCAGGAACAGGTACGCCGGCCGGACCTGGTACGCGGCGAAGATTGAACCGGCAAGCGCCCACCAGCACCAGGGACGGCCGCGGCCAAGAGTCGCCAGAAGCAGCAGCCCGATCGAGAGAATCGCCAGGGAACAACCCGCGCAGTCGGCGGCAAGGTTGTTGACGTAGCGAAATACGAGGTGTGAATAGAGCAGGCTTCCGGCCACCAGCATGCTGGTCCAGTTCGAGCGGACAAGATTTTTCAACCCCAGCCAGAACACGGCCACCGCCAACACGTGCAGAAGGTAATCCAGAGCGGGAACCGCGGCATGCCCGCCGGCGATGAGCCCGCCGAGCTTCAGGAGCAGCGGATAACCGATCGTCCGCGAGTAGGTCAACGCCTCGCGCGGCGAGGCGAACGGGAACATTTCATAACCTGGCGTGTCCGGCACGCGAACCGGTTGGAACCTGCCCGCAGCCAGCAGCGCGGCCGCCAGGACCAGGCATTGGATGAAAAACCAGAACCAAGGCGTGCGGAGTGCGTTCAACCCGGAGACCCCCAACGAGACGGCGTCGGCCATCTTGGCATTATAAACGCTCGCAGCCGCCCGGTGAGAGGTCGCAGCCCGCGATTTGTCGCGCGGCCCAGCAGGAGCCTGGGAATGAGGCGACTTCAAGCGGCGATCTGCAACGTGTCACGGGGGAGCTGGCTGCGTGAATTGACATCGGCGGCGCGCCGATTTATGATCGGATGTCGTCAAGACAGGCCCCGAGGGGCGAGATTCCTGGAGAGCGTTGGGCAAGACGCGCGGGAGCGGGCCGTCTTGAGGCGAAAGCGATGCAGAAGGTTACCGTGACGTGTCCGCGATGCCTGGTGCAGTACAACGTCGACGAGGCGCATCTGGGCAAGACCGGGCACTGCAAAAAGTGCAACACTTCATTCGTGCTCTCCTCGCTGGTGGAGACAGTCACGCGAACCGACGTCTTCTCGGGCGGTGGGATGCGCCCGGTCGGGCTGCGGTGGCGGGCTCTTCCGGGTGAGGAATTCCCCGAGATTTGGAACGTTGGCGACGTGGTCCTGGGGGTCTACGAGATCAAGCCGCTGAAGTCGGGGTTTGACCAAGGGAAGCACTACGCCGAAGGGGGGATGGGGCTGGTCTACCGGGCCCGACACCGCGGGTGGGACCTCGACCTGGCTCTGAAGAGACCGAAGCGCGAGACGTTTCAGACGGAGAGCGGCAAGGACAATTTTGAGCGCGAGTGTGCCACGTGGGTCGAGTTGGGGCTGCACCCGAACATCGTGAGCTGCTATTACGTCCGCCGGGTTGGCGGGATTCCGATGGTCTTCGCCGAGTTCGTGGAGGACGGCAGTCTCGACGACTGGATCGCCAGCGGAATTCTCTACCGCGGGAGTCCCGAAGAGAGCCTGCGGCGGATTCTGGACATCGCGATTCAGTTTGCCCGGGGCCTGGACTATGCCCACCAGCAGCGTTTGATCCACCAGGACGTGAAGCCCGACAACGTGATGATGGACGGGCTGGTGCCGAAAGTCACGGACTTCGGGCTGGCCAAGGCCCGCGTTGCCGCGGGGGAGGAGTTTTCCCACGGCGCCGCGCCGCGGAGCATGTTCGTCAGTTGGGGCGGCATGACGCCCGCCTACTGCTCGCCGGAACAGATCGAGGCCGCGATTCAGGTCAAGTCGGGCGCGGACGCCGGCGAGCGGACCCACCTGACGCGGCGGACGGACATCTGGTCGTTTGGCGTCAGCCTGCTGGCGATGTTCGTCGGCAAATCGCCGTGCAGCGGGGGTGGCCACACGGCGGGCAAGGTCCTCAGGGATTACCTCAGGGCCCCGCCGGAAAGCGAGATTCTGCCGGCGATGCCCAAATTGATGACCGACCTGCTTTTCGGATGCTTCGAGCGGAACCCGAAGGAGCGGCCGCAATCGATGGGCGAGATTCTCGACCATCTCAAGTCGATCTATCGCGACCAGTTCGGCGTGGAGTATTCGCGTCCCGAGCCGGTGCTCGCTGAATTGAAGGCCGACACGCTCAACAACCTCGCCGCCTCGCTGCTGGACCTGGGGAGGACGGAGGAAGCGTCGAGACTCCTCGAAGAGGCATGGGAATGCCACCCCTGGCAGCCGCAGGTGGCCCACAATCGCGGTCTGCTGCTGTGGCGAACCGGGAAGATTACCGACCGCGAGCTGATCCACCATCTCCAGGAACTGTGCCGTACGAGGCCGCTCGACTGGGAAGCCGCCTACTCGATGGGGCAGGTTCAGTTGGAGCGGGGCGACGTCGAGGCCGCGCTCAAGGCCCTGGAGCAGGCCGTCGGCCTTGGCGGCCGCTTCGAGGTCCAGGCAACGCTCGACGAGGCGCGGAACCTGGTCTCGCTTGCGCCCCGCTGCGTGCGGGCGTTCACCGGAGTGCCCACCGGGCCGCTGCAAATCTTTCTGAGTTCCGACGACCGCTGGCTGCTGGCCCTGGTCGACGAACAGACCCTCTGCCTGTGCAACGCGCATAACGGGCAGCTGGCCGCCAACTTTCACGCCGACGGCGGCAACCTCGACGGGGCCGTCAGCTCCGACGGCCGCTGGAAGCTTGTCGGCGAAGACGCCGCCACCGTGCAGCTATGGGATGCCACCAGGCGGCGCAAGGTCCGCACGTTCCGGCAGATCGCCTGGGACTCGGCCCGGCAGCTGTCCGCGCGGGACGGAACGTGGGAGGTGCTGCCGGCCAAGGACTACTCGATCGTGATCAGGGATCTTGTCTCGGAGCAGGTGAGACAGGTTTTCTGGGGGCATACCGACAAGGTCAACGCCGTCTGCGCGAGTGCCGACGGCGAATGGATTCTCTCCGGCGGCAGCGATCGAACGATCCGCTGCTGGGAGGTGGCATCCGGGCGATGCCTGCGAACCTTCAAGGCCCACGCCGGCGCCGTCCGCGCCGTGTATCTGGGCAGCGACGGGAGTTGGGCCCTTTCGGCGGGCCTCGACCGCACGCTCAAGCTCTGGAACCTGGAGCTGCTGCACGACACAAACCGGCGGTTCCTCTCGCCGACCGCCCTCTGCCATATCACCAGCTCGGAAGAAGCGAGCCGGACGCAGAGGGAATTCATCGTCTTGCGGGAAAAGGCCCAGGCTGCCGTTGAAAACGGAGACTTCGAGGAGGCGCTCGAACTGGTCCACCGGGCGCGGGCCCTGCCAGGTTACGAGGTTGACCGGCAGACCTTGGACCTGTGGAACGCGGCCGGCCGCCACTGCCGGCGGAAGTACTTTCTCGACGCCTGGTTGACGCGGTCTTTCGAGGGACACGGCAAGGATGTGCACTGCGGGGTCCTCACCCGCGACGCGGGGCGCGCCGTCTCCGCAAGCTGGGATCACACGATCCGCGTTTGGGAGGCCGCCACGGGGCGCTGCCTGTGGACACTCGAAGGCCACGCCGATTCGGTCCGCTCCGTTGCGCTCGATCCTGGGGGGACCCATGCGGTGTCGGGTAGTTGGGATAAGACCCTGCGACTTTGGGATATCGAAAACGGGCGCTGCTTGCGAACCATCGAGGGGCAGGGCAACTGCATCACGTCCGTCAGCCTGGGGCCCGACGGCCGCCGCGTGCTTGTCGGCGGGTGGGATCGGCGGCCGCGGCTCTTGGATCTCGAGACCCGCGAGTGCCTGCAAACCTTCAGCGGGCACGGGGGACACGTGACCTCCGTCGCCCTCAGCGCCAACGGATGCTGGGTGCTCTCCGGAAGCGAAGACAAGACCCTCCGGCTCTGGGACGCCGCCAGCGGCGAGTGCCTGCGGACGTTTGAAGGGCATACGGACTGGGTCACCTCCGTCTGCCTGAGCGCCGATTCGCGCTGGGTGCTCTCCGGTTCGAAGGACTGGACGATCTGCCTTTGGGATGTGGCCAGCGGCGAGCTGCGGCAGGTCTGCAAGGGGCACGATGGTCCAGTGAATGCCGTCTGCCTGAGCTCCGACGGCCGCTGGGCCCTTTCGGGCAGCAAGGACCGGACGCTCCGTCTCTGGGAAATCGGGCGGGGAAACTGCCTGCACGTCTTCGAAGGGCATGCCGGCGAGATCAACTCGGTGTTCATGAGCCCCGACTGCCGCTGGGTTCTCTCTGGAAGCGAGGACTGGGGTCTGCGGCTCTGGGAGCTCGACTGGGAATACGACTTCCCGGGCTGGGTGGACTGGGATGAGGCCGCGCGGCCGTTTCTGGAGACCTTTTTGACATTGCGGGCGGCGGCTGCCGGCCAGGGTCCCGGTGGAACGCCCACCTGGACGAACGACGACTTCGGCGAGTTGATCCGCCAGTTGGAGGACCACGGGTTTGGCTATCTCCGTCCCGCCGGCGTCCGCCGGAAGCTCGAGGCGATGAGCGTTGGCTGGAAGGGGCAACCGACATTGCCTGGCGTGTGCTCGGCGGGTAGACTGAACCACCGCTGAGCTTGGCTTTCCCCCGCTCAAGAAGGCGTCCGATGGCCGAACGGTTGTTCGTTCTTCGAGTTTTCGTTTCCAGTTTGAGGCGACCATGAACGCCGAAAACGCGGATCGGGGGCAACCCGATCGCGCTGCGGAAGGGATCAATCTCGAGGCCGTGCTCGCGATCGCCGGCGGCGACCTCCACCTCTTGCGGGAGTTGCTGGGCACCTTTCTGGCCGAGATCCCCCGGCTGGTCAGCGCGGTCGACGAGGCGATCGAGCGGCGGAATGGAGAGACCCTGGAGGAGGCCGCGCACAAGCTCAAGGGCGTCGTGCGTTACCTTCAGATGGATCGCGCGTTTGAGTTGGCCCACCGGCTGGAGCTGTTCGGTCAGCAGGCCGGCGACTGGCGGGAAGCGGCGGCCGTGTTTGCGGACCTGCGGCTGTTGATCGACAGTGCGATTTGCGCCCTGGACGGTTTCATCCGCGAGCCTCCGCAGCCCGACTGAAGACGCATCACCGACCGGCACCGGCGATTCCGCGTCGACGGCCTTGGCCGTTTCTCGTTCCGTCGTTCGTCGTTCCCGCGATTGCTCGTTGTCGGCAAGGAAATTCACCCCGGCATGGATGGGTTTGTCCTGTTCAATCGAGCCAATCCTGCTCGGCCAGCCGGGCGGGAGTGTACTCTTCGGTGACGTAGCTGATATTGCGCGAGATGAGGGCTTCGACTTCGAGCTTGAAGCCGTTCTCCAGCATTTGCTGGATTTCCTTCTGCCAGGCCTTCTTCTTGGCGAACCAGGGGTAGTTGGCGATCTGTTTCGCTCGCTTCCGGTCCTGGTCGCTCAAGTCGATCTTGACGCTGTCGGAGAGGTTGCAGCGGTGGAAGTCGGCGCTCCGCAGGCCGAGGAACTTGGCGTCGGGAATTGCCATCCGCTGCGATTCGTAGGCCAGATTGATCGATCCCTGCTTGATCACGCTATAGATGTAGTACCCCCAGGGGTCGTTGTCCAGCAGGCAGTAGATCGGCAGCTTGAGTTCGTTATGCATGCGGTGCAGCAGGCGGCGGACTCCCCGGGGGGGCTGGCCGCCGCCGTGGGTCAGGATGCAGTCGTGGGTCCGCCAGAACTTGTCCTCGTTGAAGCGTTGCCAGACGGTGTCTTTTTCGACATGCAGGACGAACCTGGCCTTGCACTGTTTGAACTGGATCGCATGGGGTTCGACGATCGAGGGGATGCCATAACCGCCGGAACCCATCCGCGAGCAGTCGATTTCATCGCCGTGGTCCTCGAGAACCAGTGGGCCGACCATGACGCCTTTTGTCTGCGCGTAGAGGTGCAGCTCCTCGCGGAGGCTGTTGAGCAGGACCTCGGCGTCTTCGATCACCGGATCGCACTCCGCCTGGTCGGCGAAGGTCTCTTCCTTGGTCCCCTCGATCGTGTGCTTGAGCAGGTAGTAGAGACCTCGGATGCTGGTCGTCTTGTCCTGCTCGATGAGCTGTTTGGCGCCGCTGGCCACGAGCATCGTCTGCATGAAACTCTTGGCCTGGGAGAGGTTGAACAACTGGCGGCGATTCGTCTTCTTGCCCATCTCGATGAATCGCTTGGCAGTGTTGTAGCGGACGTTGGACAGCGCGCGGGTGGGGATGTCCATGTGCGGATCGCGGTGTTTTTCCGCGGCCGCGGCGACGGCGTCGGCCAGGTTGACGAGTTGTTGCAGGGTCCGCTTGTCGCGCTCGGAGAGTTTCGCCGCGGGTTTGGGTGTTGCCGGTGCTGTCTTGGCCACGTTTCGTCTCGCTGCTGTCTTCTTTGCCATGATTCTCGTTCCGGTGCGGCTGGCGACGCCTGCCGCTTGGCGCGCCTCGCGGTTTGCCCTGGGGGGGGGTCGGCCGCAATCCTCTTGCGCGCCGTCGCTCCGAATTGCCCGTGGGGTCATGGGGCGCCGTCGCGATTGCCGTTTGGGTTGCCGTTCTGTGATTTGGCCCGAGCCAGAAGCTGCTCGTTGACTTCCTCCGGGGCGACAATCAGCACGTTCTCTCCGAAGGTCTGTTCGGCATCCTCGACGAGTCGTCCGCGATCGTCGAACTTCATGTCGGCCTCGGCCGTCTTCCTCTTGGCCACGGCGAGCAGGTGCTCGTAGAGCTGTTGTTTGTCCGCCTGGTTGATCTGGCTGATCGCCGTGGCCACCTCGCCGAGGTAGCGGAGAAACATGTTGCGGCGTTCGCCCTCGTGTTTCACGCGGCGGCGGCGGTGGAGAAACATCCCCAGCTTGCGGCCGACCGATTGCAGGGCCAGCCGGAGCTCTTTCTGGATCTCCGGATACGAGGCAACGGCCTCCTTCGATTCGCTCGTGAAGGGGACCCAGACGCTGGCCATGTGGACCATCACGGTGACCGGGCCGCGCGGCAGTTGCCCGCGGGACTGCGCGAGCCCGTACGCCCGCCAGTTTGTCTGCATGATTGTCTGGGTAATAGCGCAGCCGCCGGCCTGGAACTGGAGCGGCACGCGGTTGGCGTAGCGGAGAACGTTCATCGTCTGCCCGTCATCGAGGTTCACGTTGCGCATCCCTTCGAGCAGCTTATCGATGTCTTTCGGCTTGAGTTTGCCGGGCGAGATCCGCGTCTTCATGTGGGACTGTTTGAGGATCTTGTCGGCCGCATCCGGGCCGACCCCGTCGAAGGTCATCGAGAGGAATTGCCGAAGCGTCCGGGCGTCGGTCTGGTCGAGCAGCTCGCAGAGGGTCTCGCGGGTGACGCGGTGGGCAGTCGAGGTTCCCCCGTACGCCAGGCCGACTTCGATCAGGAAGGGATTTCCCCGGTACACGGCGGGCGGCCTGGTGGCGGCGGCGTAGAACTCGCCGGGGACCACCTGGCGGAGCCCCTTGAGAATCAGGTCCTCGCCGATCGGCGAGATGCAGTCGGTTGCCGGATTGCTGATCTTCGTCTTCTGGATCGATTGGTAGACCAGGTCGGCCTCGTGGCGGCCGATCTTTCGCGTGCTGGCGCGATTGCTGACGCCGGCCCCCTCGCAAATCCGCCGCGCAACGGCCGGGCTGACGCGCGAGAACGACTTGACCAGAAACTGGGTGATCGTCGGCTCCTTGGTGTCCTTGAGCATTGCGACCAGCCGGCCGAGTTCCATTCCATAAGGGTGCGGCTTGATCTCCTTCGGCTCCGGCGGCAGCGAGTCCGACACCCGCTGGTAGTGGCGCGCGTTGCCTTCCGGGTCCTCGTAGTGGATCGTCACGTGGGGATTGGCGATGGCCGTCTGCTCGAGATACTCGTCGACGCTGCCGCGGCCGCGCTGGTAGCGGGCTTCCAGTTCAATCGTTACGCGCGTGCCGTGATCCTGTTCGATCCACTCGATGCCATGCTTCTCGATCGTGGCGTTGCCGGCCTGCCCCGGGGGGACCTCGATTCCCTCGCCGCGGCCATTGATGATCTCGGGCAGGTTGCGCTTCGTGTCGATCTGGATTTCGTAGTAGTGGGCCGGCTTCCGCACCGAGACCTTCGACATGATCTTGACGGGCCTGCCCGTCGTCAGCAGACCGTACATCCCGGCGGCGGAAATGCCGATTCCCTGCTGGCCGCGGCTCATGCGGAGACGGTGGAACTTCGAGCCGTAGAGGAGCTTGCCAAAAATCAGCGGAATCTGCTTCTTCAATATGCCGGGTCCGTTGTCCTGAACGCCGGCCTTGTAGCGGTTCTGCTCCCCCCCGTTGGGTGTACGCTGGATGTGAATCCAGATCTCCGGAAGGATGCCCGCCTCCTCGCAGGCGTCCAGCGCGTTGTCGACAGCCTCCTTGACGGTCGTCAGCAAGGCCTTGCGTGGGTTGTCGAAACCGAGCAAATGGCGGTTCTTGGCGAAGAACTCGCTAACGGAGATGTCGCGCTGGTCAGCAGCCATCGACTGGGCGGTCGCCCGGCGACGGCGTCCGGAGCGTAATCGGTTGTCGCCGTTGGATCCATTCTCGGGCGGGTTGCTGCTCTCGGAGATCGGCACGTTCTTCGTAACCAATGGAGGTGTTCCCTGATGCTGCTTGTGGGGGAGTGTCAAGAAGTCCTTCCGTGGAGTGGAAAAGAGTCGATTGGCTTGCTGGCAGAGTGCCCAGGATGCGTGGATTATAGCGGATTTTCCAGTAGGCTCCCACCCGTTTTTTTCTGCCGAAACGCCGCAACGGCCCTACGCATGGTCCGACGCGACCGATCCCAAATTCGCATCGCACCACGGACCCGTGCACCGAGAGATGAGCGATTCTGGGGCGTGCCAGGTTGCCAAGGGGGTATGAATCAGCTTTGGGGTGCGTTGGGCAGTCGGCGGTCGGCTTCCCCTTCCGATTTGGCCGCGGCACATTGACATTTCACCCATCCCGGGCGAGACTGGCGGGATTGCTTACTCCGTTGCCGTCCCCCCTTGCCGTGCTGCCTCCGAATGACCGACCGCGACCACCCGCCCGGACTGCTTGATGGCCAGCGCGTGGTGCTCGTCGGTCGGCTGGCCAGCATGTCGAAACGCGACGCGACCCGCCTGATCCGCGAGCATGGCGGGACCGTGGTCGATCGGCCTGCTGCCGACGTTCACTGGGTCGTGGTTGGAGAAGCCGGGTTGCCGCTGGCCGATCTCTCGGCGACCGAGGAGTGGCTCGACCAACCGACGCGCGAAGCGGCCGATCGGGGGACTCTTCGCGTGGCGACGGAGACGCAGCTTTGGCAGCACCTGGGCCTGGTCGACCAGGAACAGGACGTGCACCGGTTGTACACGCCCGCGATGCTGGCCGACCTGGTGGGCGTCGAGATCGGGATTGTCCGTCGCTGGCATCGTCGCGGCTTGATCAAGCCGGTGCGGATGGTGCGGCAACTGCCGTATTTCGACTTCCAGGAAGTGGCCACGGCCAGGCGACTGGCGGAGTTGCTGGCCGCGGGCGTCAAACCGTGGGAGCTGGAGCGCAAGCTTGAGGTGCTCGCACGTTACCTGCCCGACGTGGAGCGCCCCCTGGCCCAGCTCTCGGTGATTGTTGAAGGCAAGGACATCCTCCTCCGGCAGGGCGACGGGCTGATCGAGCCGGGCGGCCAGCTCCGCTTCGACTTTGGCGCCGCCAAGGAAGCCAAGGCGGACGCGGCCGCGCCGGGCGGAGGGGAATCGCCCGTCTCCCTCTCGGCCGAGCAGGTTCTTGCCGACCGTCTCGCCCGGTCCCCCGAGGAGATCTGCCGTCTGGCCGCCGAGTTGGAGGACGACGGGCAGTTGCCCGCGGCCGCGGAGATGTACCGGGCGGCGATGGCCGTCGCTGGGCCGAGTGCGGCGATCTGCTTTCAGGTGGCGGAACTGCTCTACCGGATCGGCGATCTGGCCGCTGCCCGGGAGCGCTACTACATGGCGGTGGAGCTCGACGAGGACTGCCTCGAAGGCCGGGCGAATCTCGGATGCGTTCTGGCCGAACTCGGCCAATTGGAGTTGGCAGTGGCCGCCTTTGAAGGCGCCTTGGCCCTGCACGAGGAATACGCCGACGTCCACTACCATCTCGCCCGGACACTCGATCAGCTCCAGCGGCCGTCTGAAGCGGATCGGCACTGGCGGCGGTTCCTCGATCTGGCTCCGGACAGCCCGTGGGCGGAGCAAGCGCGGAGCCGCCTCGATTGAGGTTCTGCGCCGCTCAGCCGGCGGCGTGTTGCGATCCTCGCCGCGGAACGTGTATCCTGGTAGGGCCGCGCGGCTGGGCCAGTGCCGGCGGCCGCGGGGCGGGGATGCTCGTTCCTCGGATCCGCGCCGTTTTCGACCCTTTGCCGGGAGTGCGACCGAGATGATCCGATCGATCCTGATTCTGCTGGCGTGGCAGGTGGCCGGTCCGACGGCGTCGGCCCTCGACCTTTACGTAGCGCCGTCGGGCAACGATGCGAACCCCGGCACGCAGGACCAGCCGTTCGCCACGTTGACGGGCGCCCGCGACGCGATCCGCCAGCTGAAGATTCAAGGCCCGCTCGAAGAGCCGGTTCGCGTCGTCGTCGCCGATGGCGAGTACACGCTCGCCGAGCCCCTGGTGCTCGAGCCGCAGGACAGCGGCATGGCCAAGGCGCCGATCTCCTACGAGGCCGCGCCCGGAGCGACGCCCATCTTCTCCGGCGGGCGCACGATCACGGGCTGGACCGAGGGGGAGAACGGCGTGTGGACCGCCGAAATTCCCGAAGTCGCCTCCGGCGACTGGTACTTCGAACAGTTGTTCGTGGACGGCCGCCGGGCGACGCGGGCGCGGACGCCCAACGAGTTCTATTTCTACATCCAGGACGTCGAGGAAGTGGCCACCGAGCCGGCCTCGCGGCGGGCCAAGAAGGCCGTGCAGACCGTGACCATGCGGCCCGGCGATTTCCAGGTCCTCGCCGCTCTTGCGCCCGAAGAACTCCGCGACGTCCACTTCATGGTCTACCACAAGTGGGACACGACCCGGCGATTCATCGACGGCCTCGACCGCCAGCGGCACGCGCTGGTGACCAGCGGCGAGGGGATGAAGTCGTGGAACCCCTGGCAGCGCAAGACTCCCTATCACCTGGAGAACTTCCTCGCGGCCCTCGATGCGCCCGGCGAATGGTTTCTCGCCCGCGACGGCGTCCTTCACTATCGCCCGCTGCCGGGCGAGGAGATCGGTCAGGTCCAGGTGATCGCCCCGGTGGTCGAACGGTTCCTTCTGGTCCAGGGCGATCCAGCCAAGGAGAAATTCGTCGAGCACGTGGCCGTTCGCGGGCTCGCCTTCCGCCACGCCCAGTATCTTACGCCCCCCGGCGGATTCGAAGCGTCGCAGGCGGCCGCGCCGATCGAGGCGGCCGTGACGGCCGACGGTGCGCGGCGCCTGGCGATTGAAGACTGCGAGTTCGGCCACGTGGGCATCTACGCCGTCTGGTTCCGCAAAGGGTGCCGCGACTGCATCCTGAAACGCAGCTACCTGCACGACTTCGGCGGCGGCGGCGTGCGGATCGGCGAGACCGGGATCGCCGCCAACGAGGCGGAGCGGACGAGCCAGATCACGGTCGACAACAACATCATCCGCCACGGCGGGCGGATCTTCCCCTGCGCCGTCGGCGTCTGGATCGGCCACAGCCCCGACAACTCCGTGACCCACAACGAGATCGCCGACCTCTATTACACCGGCATTTCCGTCGGCTGGCGCTGGGGATACGGCGAAAGCCTGGCCAAGCGAAACACGATCTCGTTCAACCACGTGCACCACATCGGCTGGGGTGTGCTCAGCGACATGGGGGGCATCTACACCCTCGGCCCCTCGGAGGGGACCGTCGTCTCCAACAACGTCTTTCACGACATCCACGCCTACTCTTACGGCGGCTGGGGGCTCTACACCGATGAGGGGAGCTCAAACATCCTCTTCGAGAACAACCTCGTCTACCGCGTCAAGACCGGCGGCTTCCACCAGCATTACGGCCGCGAGAACATCGTCCGCAACAACATCCTCGCCTTCAGCAAGCTCCACCAGCTCCAGGCGACGCGGGCCGAGGAGCACCTCTCGTTCACCTTCGAGAACAACATTGTCTACTGGGACAGCGGCGGGCTGCTGGCCGGGCGGTGGGACCAGGTGAAGTTCGAAAGCCGCAACAACTGCTTCTGGAATTGCGCCGGCCAAGGGGTTGATTTCCTCGGCAAGCCGCTCGCCGCGTGGCAGGCCGCCGGCCATGAACGAGGCTCGATCATCGCCGACCCCCGGTTCAAGAACCCGCAGGAGTGCGACTTCACCTTGGCCGCCGACTCGCCGGCGCTGAGACTCGGCTTCAAACCGTTTGACCCGGGCGAGGCCGGCGTTTACGGCGACGCCAAGTGGGTCCGCAAAGCGAGCGAAGTCGTCTATCCGCCGCTCAAGGAAGCGCCCCCGCCTACCCGATGATCCGCTTCCAGCGATCGATGTTCCACATCGCCTTTTCGGCCGGCGTCATCTTGCTGAAGTCGGGTTCGGCCGGCTGCGGTTTTCGGCCCGCCGCGCGGGGCGCCGCCTGCCGGGCCGTCGCGCCGCCGCTTGTGCCCGCCCCCGCGTAGGCGCTGGAGGTCGAGGTCCACTGGAGATCGTCGTCCAGCGCCCGGTAGGGGCGGATGCCGAGCTTTTGCAGATCGCCGTGGTAGGCGCGGACGGCTTCGGCCGGCAGAATCTGGTCGTCGGCCACCGCCCGCAGGTAGCGGACGAAGGTGAGCTGGTGCTCCGAGTTGTTGATCTTGCGGCCGTACAGGGCGACCCGGGCGCCATGCTTTTTCGCCTCCCAGAGCATCTGGAAGGCGTCGAACGTGGTGCCCGACGAGCCGCCGAGGATGCCGACGATGAGCGACCGGTCGTAGCGTGCCAGGGCCTCGATGGCGGCCGGCCCGTGGTAGGGAATCTTCAGGAACAGGGGCCGGCCGGAACTGGTCACGCCGGCCAGCGTGCGGACGATCTGATCGTTGACGAATTGGGCGAGGTCTCCGGGGGCGTGCTCCCCCGGGGCGTTGGGATCGAAGACCTCGAGGAAATGGCGAAAGCCCTTCCGTTCGGCCTCCAGGCGGAACTCGTTGTAGGCGGCGAGCGTCGCGTGGTCCAGCGCCACGTCGTTGTTGAACGTGACGGAATACAATCCCAGGTCGGCCCCGCGCTCGCGCTCCCCCGGAGCGCACTCGGCCTTGCCGCACATGATGTGGTCGATCGTCGCCGTGCGGAACGGCCGCGCGGGCTGCGAACCATAGCGGCCCGAGCCGGCAGCCAGCCAGATGTCGCTCGTGTCGTTGGCCCTGACGGCGGGCGTGATCTGGCTGGAGTCGAAGAGCCGCTCTCCGATGGTCAGGATTTCGCTCGTGCTGGCGCTCATCAACATGATGTCCACCAGACCCTGGGCGACGACTTGGCGGATCAGGTCGCGATAATCGTCCAGCGTGCGGAAGTGGGCTTCACCGGCATGGTGCTCGGGGCTCTTGCCCGGAGCGGACAGACCGAACGCCATGTCGGCGTCCTTCGCATCGGCAAGGATGAAGTCGCGACAGGAGGGATCGGCGAGGATTCGGGCGAGTTTCTGATCGAGCGATTTCTGCATCACGATGGTCTCTGCGAAGAAGGCGGACAACCGTTCCGGTTCGTTTCGGGGTCCGGTCCTTCACGCCGCCAGGCTCGACACGTGCTGCCAAGCTGGCGCCTGGGAACCCGGAAATCTGGGAATGGCAAGGTTCCCAAGCTGGCGTGTGGAACCCAGGATTAGGCTGATTTTCGGGGCAGGGAGCCACGATCCCCTCGGAACGGTCAACCTTCAAGTATACCGCACAGGGGAGGACCGAGAAGACGGAGCGGGATTTTTGTGGCCGCTCGAAACCGCTCTTTTCGCGCCTCTTCGCCCGAAATAGCGCCCGACGGGAGGATTTCCGGGAAACCTGTTCCGGTCGGACGAGATCCTCTGCCGGCACACCGCGCCAGGGTGGGCCGGGCGGCAGGCAAAACCCACGGGCCACGCCCCGCCAAGTCCCATCGCCGGCGGCGCGCCGCCGCTACGGAACGCGGGACTTGAGCGTGAAACTGGTGTAATGCAGGCCGCCTTGATCGTCGAGCATGACGGCGGCGCTGGGAGGAAAGTATTTCTCCAGGGTCGCGAACGGCGGCAGCGGATGGCCTTGGATCGCCGCTCCGAGTGCCCGCAGCGGGCCACGGCGGCGGGGCCGGCGGGCGAGTTCCTCCGCGCCCTGTTGCCGCAGTGGCTCGAACCACGCGGCGGTCCGCTCGGCCGGCCGCTGGAACCGGACCATCACCGGGGCGGCGCCTCCGGCCAGTTGGTCCATCTGGCCGATCATCTGCTGGAAGTCGGCCGCCTCCGCAAGGCGCTTCATCCCGCCTCGCGCCGCCATCAACGCGGCCTTGAAGAGGGCCTCGCGGTCGGCCACGATCAGCCAGTCGCCGACGATTCCGAAGCATGGGGCGCGCAGCGACTGCTGCGGGGTCTCGGCCGTCTGCGTTGGCCGGGAAACGACCTCATAATATTCGGCGCCGGCGAACTGGCGGCGCATCAGCCGGCTGCTGTTCTTCCCAGCCGACTCTTCCAGCAGCTCGTGGGCGTTGGCCTCCGGAACGAGCTCCATCGCCAGCAGGAAGGCCTCGCTTGCCGAGACGACCGGCTTCTCGACCCATCGCACCGAGGTGATCCGCCCGCTCAGCGCCGGCAGCACTTCTCCCAGCAGGTCGACGCCCAGCGGGGCACTGAGCCTGGCCGTGATGAAGTCGTCGAGCGATCCTTCGCCGCGGAATGTGTCGAACAGCGTCCGCAGCGTGTCGACCGATGCGTTCAGGTCCCAATGGATCGTCAGGTAGTCGGCGGCGTCGGCGGGCACCCAGTCGGGCGGCGTCATCCGCCCGGGCTTCGGCTTGACCATCGCCACGACGCCCTTCCGCGGACTGTCGAGGATCAGGTGGGCGTGCCAGAGACTGTCGTAGGGGCCTGCATCCAGCTCCACCGCCCCGCCGGCGGCCTTCACCCCGTCGAGGCCCAAGGCGGGAAGCATCATCAACGCGACTTGCATATCGAGCCGATCGCGGGCCCCGGCCTCGAACATGGCCAGCGGATTGATGTACCAGATCGCCTGGGGTTTTGGGTTGAGGCGGCGGCTGCCCTGCATGATCGCCGCGAAATCGGGACGGGCTGCCAGCGTCGGCCCATCCTGCGCTTCCCAGAGCCTGAGCACCTGCTCGAGCGGCTCGGGGGCGTTCGACCAGACCAGGGTCTCTTCCTTTTTGAAAAAGGCGAGATCCTGCTGCCCGCGGCCGACATCCTCGAAGACCGTGATCGGCGTTTCCAGAACCAGCTTTTCCGAGCGGCGGTTGCCGGCCTGTTCGATCCGTTCGACGATCGCCTGCACAAGGCGCTTTGCCTTGGACGCATCTTCGCCCGTGTCGATCAGCAACACCGGCGCCGGATTTCCGTTCTCCTGGGGCACCACGGCGATCGCCAGTTCGCCCTGGGGGATATCGAGCAGGTCGGCGGTGGTCAGTCCGACGCTCTCCCGCAAGGGGGCCGTTGCCGCATCGATCGAGCGGAGCATGTCGGCGACCGCCGGGGCAAGGGCCGGTTCATCGATCAGCCCGCCAATCGCGGTTCGGGCAAGGCGCGCCCTGGCGTCGGGCACGTCAAGCACGGAGACGAAGAGCAGCGTTTCCTCCGGCGCCAAGCACGCCGCAGGGGGCCTTGCCGCATCGGCGGCGGCGCACGCCAGCAACGGCCACCCTGTGGCCAGGCCAATCATGACAAGACACTCGCAAAAGCTGATTCGCATCGTCGCCTCCACCGGTCAGAGCGACAGGACGAACTGGACGAGATCGGCGAGCTGCTCGGCGCTGAGCTCGTGCGCGCGGCCGTGCTTGCCCTCGGTGAGCAACTGCTCGATCGTTGTATAGCGGCCGTCGTGCATATACGGCGCGGTCCGCCAGACTTCCACCAGGGTCGGCGTGTCGAAAGTCGCCTGGTTGTCCAGTTCCCCCCGCGACCCCACGTCGTACGCCTTCCGATCGGTGTAGAGGGGGGCCGGGTGGCAGCCCGCGCAGCCGACCTTGTCGCTGTTGAACAGCCGCTGGCCGCGCTCCGCCGCCGGGCTCAGCCGCCCAGCCACCAGAAAAGGGCTCGGCAGGGGTGCAAGCGACTTGAGCCAGGCGTCGATCGCCGCGGCCTCGTCTTCGGGCCGTTCGGACATCAGGATATGCTTGATACCGGAGCGGACGGCCGCCTCCGCCGTAGCGCGAACGCCGGAAGCCATGGACGGGGGAGTCAGGTGGGACAGCAGCAGGCTCTTGGTGTTCTTGGGGTTGCCCTCCCCGTCGTTCAGCAGATCCCAGTTCAGCGCGTCGGCGCGGCCATCGGGATGGCAACTCGCGCAACTCTGCCAGCCGCGGCGGCAGATGCGGCCGTCGTGAAACAGCATTTCGCCGCGGCGGACCGAATCCCATTGGGGCTTGGGCCCGAGCGGGATGCTATGCACCGTGGCATGTTCTTCGTCGCAGAGGGCTACGGCGGCGATGCTGTCGGTGAAATATTCCGCCACGTAGACCTGCGAGCCGAATGTCGCCAGGCCGCGCGGCCCCACGCCGGGCAGCTTCACGCGCTGCCGGAATCCCGCGAGGAATCCGGGCGCGTTGACGAGGTCCTCGCCGTTGGAGATTCTGGTATAGACATCCGAGCTGCCATCGAAGAAGGCCGCGTTGGAGAAAGCCACCAAGGGCAGTTGCTCAAGAGTCGAGAGGAGCAACGGGGCGTCGATCACGCTCAGCTCGTGCGTTCCCGCGTGCGACACGCAGATCCAGCGGCCGTCGGCCGTGCAGGCGATCCCCCACGGATTGGCTGCTCCATCCCAGATGCCATCCAGGAGCACAGTGTTGAGCACCTCGCGGCGGCGAACGTCGACCACCGTCAGCGCGTTGTCGTTGATCCACCCCAGGTCGACCTGGATCGTGGGCAGATGATAGCGCGCCAGGACGTGGGCGAGCAGGACATAGTTGCCGTCCGGAGTGAAGGCGATTCCCCGCGCGCTGGTCGAGCCGGTGATCAGCCGGACCTGCGCGGTTTCGAACGTCCGCGTGTCGACCACGCTGACGACGGCAGCGCCCGCAAGCACCCCATAGCGGTCGGCCGGCCCAGCGTGCAGCAAATTGGCCACCCAGAGTTCGCTGCCGTCGGGCGAGACGGCGGCGGCGACCGGCTCCCTTGAGACGGCCACCCGCGCAAGCGGTTTGCGCTGTTCGAGGTCGAACACCGAAACATCATGATCAAAGCGATTGCAGACGTAGAGCCGCTTGCCGTCGGGCGAGACCGCCGGGGCCGTGGCCGTGTGGCCGGCGGGCAGGCTGGCGATGACCTGGCCGGAGGCCGCGTCGATTTCCAGCACCACGCTGGCCGCGGCGGCGCAGGCGACATAGACCCGCCGCCCATCGGGACTGACCGCCAGTCCGGCCGGCTCTGCCGGCGTCGATATCCTGCGGATCACGTTCCCCTCCGGCAAACCGACGATGGCCAGCTGGCGGGCGTCCGACAGGCAGACGAACAGCCGTCGCCCATCGCCCGACACCGCGGCTGCCGAAGGACCGAGATCCGCGGCGGCCCGAGGTCCGGCGGCGCTGCCGGCCGGAACCGGCCCGCAGGCGGCCCAGACAACCAATGCACAACGCAGGCTGGCGGAGATTCCGAGTTTCTTCATGAACCGACACCTCCCGGCGGTCGAACGGCCAGGCCCCGAGCTTCGGCGCCGCGCCGCTGGATTCTGGCGGGATGGAAACCCTGCTTGCCGGGGCGCAGCGCCTGGTTTCGTCGGAACGCTCCGTTCAAGGAGCCGCCGCGAGTTCGAAATGCAGCTTCTGCGGCCTGGCCGCTTCGCGGATTCTCGCGTCGGCCCGTTCGATCTCTTGGCCGAGCGCCGTGAGTTTTTCCTCCAGCTCTGCAGTCGCGCTCTCGGCGCGGGCTTTCGACAGGCCGCGCCACTGGCTGACCAGGCTCTCCTTGGCAGCCACGGCCGCCAGAACGGCTCGCCCTTGGGCCGCGATCGGATTGATCTGCTTGGCTTGGGGCGGAGCATCCAGGGCGGTCAGGTTCACGCCCGCCTCCAGCTGCTCGGCCGTTACCGCTGCGGCCACGGCGCCGTTGATCTTCAGCGTGTATGCGCCCTTGGCGAGGCCGGTCACGCGGAGCGTGTACTGGCTGAGTTCGAGAATCACGGGGTAGAACGGCACAACCGCGCGGGCCTCGTCGGGCACGGGCAGCGGCAATCGCTGGTCGAGCCGATCGAAGGCGATCTTGCCCTCCGCGGCCTCGATCTTGTCGACCTCGCATCCCTTGGCCTCGCGGAGCGTGCCGCGGGCGTCGAGCGTGACGCTGCTGACAAAGCCGTCGGCGCCGAGCTGCTTCAAAAGGGCGGTGGCCATCATCAGCTGGCCGGGCGGGCCGGGATGGACCGCGTCGCCCTGCATCGACACCGGCCTGGTGGGGCTCGTTTCCTGGGCCGCCAGGAACGCCCTCAGGTGCTCCGCGCCGAGGAGCGAATCGTCCGCGGCCAATTCGTGCAGGACGGGCAGCGAATTGGCCAACAGCTCCTTCGGTTTGTTGTTGCCCCAGATATCGAGCAGGGCATGGAACTGGTCGGCATAGGGGAGCTTCTCGCTGGCCGTGAATGTTCTCAAGGCGACGGCATATTCGTGCAGGCGCTGGTTGCGGCCGAGCCGGCTCAGCGTGCTGCCGTTGTTCATCGGGCTGGCCGAGAAGATCACCGGGCGGGCGTTGATCGCGCGGATCCGCTCGACGAGCACGCCCATGTTGGCCACGAATTTCTCGGTCGGCGTTCCGCCTTGATCGTTCATCCCCAGCTCGACGGAGACGACGGTCGGCTTCCAGGCGGCGATGTCGTAATCGAATCGGGCCAGCGTGCTGGGGATCGTGTGGCCGCCGACCCCCGAATTGCGGAAGGCGAATTTGAGTTGGGGATAGCGCGCGAAACAGAAGGCTTCGAAATAGTTGGAGTGCAGGTGCTGGGCCGTGATGCTGTCGCCGGCCATCACCCAGACATCGCCGTCCTTGAGGGGGAAATCGGCCAGCGTCTGCGCGGCGGCCGTCAACGCCGCCGCAACCAGGGCGATCGCCAAGAGGAAGTCCCGATAGACGTGCCGCATCACTCGCCCTCCGACTTTGATCAGGGAGCCGGTTGCGATTGTCCGGCCCCGACTTGCTTGTTGCGGCCGCCGGAACTCGCCACGGCGGCTCGACAACGCTGAGTCTCATCGTCGCGGTGGGCCGTGTCAAGCACCCCGCTGAAGTTCCGTCGCCGACTCGGATGCACGGCCGTCGGGCGGGCGGCTCAGGAATCGACCCGCAGATCGTAGCAGTAGAGGGATTTGCTGTCGCGCACGTAGAGCCTGCCGCCGGCCAATGCGGGGTATGTCAAGGTTTCGTCGCAGAGCTTGCGGCGATCGAGGATCTGGCACGACTGGCGATTGGCGGCCAGGAGCAGGAGCTGGCCGTCCTCGCACATCACAAGGGCGCGGTCCTGGGAGACAATCGCGTGGCAGACGCCCTTGACGCATTCCTCGTCGTCGTAGATCCAGAGGGTCTTGAGCAGGCCCTTGGGATTGGCCGCCGCGGCGTCGGCCAGCACGAGCCCGGAGCTGGCCGCGAGGACCGTTTCGCCCCAGACGGTAGGCGTCGACACGTCAGGCGCGATGTCCTCATTGATGGCGGCGGGTTGTTCAAGGATTGCTCCCTCCTGGTGGAAGGAGAGGAGCCGCGCCCCCTCCTGGTCGCTGGTCAGGAGGAGCTTGCCGTGGACCGCGACGGGTGAGGGGACGATGTAACCCGAGGCGTTTTCGACCGGGGCTTCCCAGAGGCGCCGGCCACTGGCCAGGTCCCAGGCGCCGGCCGTGCGCTCGTCGTAGCCGACAACTTGCTCGACGCCGCCGAGGGTGGCCAGTGTCAAGTTGGCGTAGTTCAGTCCGTGGCCGGCGCCAGTCCAGAGGACCGCGCCGGTTTCCGGGTCCAGCGCGGCGACGGGGCCGCCCTTTCCGCCCGGGCTGACCAGGAGCTTTCCGTGCGCAATCAGCGGCGAGGCGGTGTAGCCCCACGCGGGTGTCTTCTGGGCGAACTCGGCCGCCAGGTGTTTCCGCCAGGCGAGGCTGCCGTCGGCGATGCGGAGGCAGTACAGCTCGCCCCAGGCATTCAGGCAGAACACCTTGCCATTATGAATCAAGGGAGCGGCGCGCGGGCCGGCGCCGTAGTCCATCTCGCGGTCGTTGGGATACTCGTGGACCCACCGCGGCTGGCCGTCGGCCGCGCCAAAGCACCGCCAGTAGTCCCGTTCGCGATCGTGATCGGCGGCGACGACGCTCCCTTCGCCGACGGAGATCGGCGCATGGCACTCACCGGCCGTCTGGCGACTCCAGAGGAGCTTCTCTGGAGGGAGCCGGCGGGGGACCTCCGCCGAGAAACCGTTGCCATGCGGGCCGCGCCAGCAGGGCCACTCCCCGCCGGCGCCGGCCGCCGGGCGGGGCTGGGCGGCGGCCCCGCTGGTCGCTGCCGGCGGCGCCGCCGCCGGCTCCTGGGCTCCTTGGTGCAGGGCGTAGAGCGTGCCGCGGAGGAGCACGTAGACGACGCCGTCGGCGACGATCGGCGTGCAGTCGGCGCCGATGCGGATTGAGCTGAGCTGCTTTTTCTCCTTCCCCGCGGCCAGCACGTGGAACGACTTCTTCGTCACCAGGTAGACCTTGCCGTCCGCGACCAGGGTCGAGCCCCACGTTTCGTTGCCGGTTTCGAAGGTCCAGAAGCAGTGCCCCGTGTCCGCGTCGAGGCAATAAAGGCGGCCGGTGAGGTCCGCGATGTAGACCAGGCCATCGGCGATCGAAGGCGTCGAGAGGCTGCGATCGATCTGGTCGAAACACCAGATTCTGCCGCTTTGGGTGATGTCGCCGCTGCCGGTGGCGTCGATGCAGTGCAGGGCGCCGCGGCCCGGGCCGTGGCGCGGGTCGCGCCCGATCGCGACATAGACCCGGTTGTTGTGAAACGCCGGGCTGCCGACGATCTCGCTCATCGAGAGCAGGCGGCCGTTGGCGTCGCGGTGTTTCGCCAGGTCCCGCTTGATGGGCTCCGTGTCGCCCTTTGCCCAGCGGATCACATCGATATCGCCGAGCGAGTAATTGTCGACGCCGATCACCTTGTATTCGGGGAGGTTGCAGTCGTAGCTCCAGACCTTCCGCAGCTTGACGGGCGCTTGCGGCACGTCCCGCAGGGCCTCGAAGGCGTAGCAGAGGCCGTCGCCCCCGCCGTAGAAGACGAGCCGCTTGCCGTTCACTTCACCCATCGACGGCGGAGACCACTGCCCGTGCAGCATCGCGTGCCCGATCCGTTCCGCGTCGGTGGCCAGCAGCCGGCCGGTCCGCTTGTCCAGGGCGATCAGGTTTGGAGCGTCGGGGTTCGGCGGCGCGGCGGGTTTTCCGTACCAGCCCGGCCAGCGCTCGATCCCGTTGCAGCTGGAGATGTAGAGCATCTGGCCGTCGATCAGCGCGGCGTTGCTGAACGTGTCGGCCGGCCGGGTTTTCACCTCGGTCCAGAGGTCGTAGGCCCAGAGGATATCGGCGTCGGAGGCTTCGAGCGTGGCGGGCTGTTGGCCGTCGCCCGCCTTGTAGCGGGCCTCGTCGAGGAACGGCCCCTGGTTGCCGTTGGCCAGGCCGTGGACATCGAGGCAAACGACTTCTCCGCGCTGCGTCAGCGCGTAGGCCCGGTCGCCATCCAGCGAGGTTGAGGAGCAGACACCCCAACCCAGCGTCTGCGCGTGCGTTGCGACCAGGTAGTCCCAGGGGCTCCACTCGTCGTACTTCTCCGGCCGCTCCGGGGTGGGGAAGTCGCGGGCCGGGCAGATCAACTGCCAGAGCAGGTCGCCCGTCTCCGCGTCCAAGCACTTGATCGCCCCACCTTGGCGGCCCGGGCCGGACGTGCCCACGAGCACCCGCCCGCCGGCTACCGTGGGGTTGCCCCACGTGGTCGTGCCGAGCCGCACTTTCCACTTCACGCAGGGGTTCTCGTCGGAGGTGAAGAAGGTCGTGTCTTCGCCGGCGGGCGCCCGCAGGTCCGGCAGGTGCGTTTCGGGAGAGACCATGTTTCGATCGGCGGTCCGCCCCCACTCGGGCCAATCAGCCCCTCGCGATGTTGCCGCCAGGAGAACCACTCCGGCGGCCAGGCCGGCCGACAGGACTGTCTGCATCTTCACGAAAAACCCTTTCGTATCTTCGGTTGGAGAGTGCGACCTGCGTCGGGCGATCCACCCCGGATGCTCCGATTCACGCGCGCCGCGCCGTGTTCAATGGATTTGGCGGATCGTTGGCCAGCGGGCCCCCGGCCTAGCGGTCGGCGATCCGATTGCCCGGGGCGCCGCCCGGCGGTTGATACCAGAGCGAGCGCCAGTAGGCCCGGTCGGTCGCATAGACGTCGATCCGATCCTTCATCCGGTCGGTGTCCGGCGGGAGGATGCCGTAGCGGATCATTTCCCGGAC
>Ga0123328_1000737_pt1 | contig 33807 bp, 24 predicted proteins | sample BioC12SIPDNA_2_FD_89702 | JGI IMG/M metagenome (GOLD analysis project Ga0123328, IMG submission 89702) | Anaerobic biogas reactor microbial communites from Washington, USA - Biogas_R1_A C12 SIP DNA | ecosystem: Engineered > Bioreactor > Anaerobic > Unclassified | place: Washington, USA...
AAGGTCACACGGCTGGCGGAAACGGCCTTCAGCCATAACGGCGATGAGTATCCCAGACCCGGCTACTACAGCCAGGCGTTCATACGATTCAGCTATGACGAGGGAAAAACCTGGACGCCGCAGACCGCCGTCCCGCAGTGGAAAGGGATCAACGAGGTCGGACTGTTTCGCGCAGCCAACCGCGATATCGTCGCCTATTGCCGCATGGATATCAATCAGTGGTTCCGCGACGCCCATCACCGGCGGCTCGGCATGCATGAGCCGGATCTCCTGACCGGCTTCGGCATCTCCATCTCCAAAGACGATGGACAAACATGGTCCAACGTCAATCCGCTATTCGACCACGGGCGGCATTTCGGAAGCATGGTCGTCATGCCCAACGGCGATATCGTCATGTCCTACATGGTCCGCGTGAGCGACGGCTGGAACGCCGACGGTTTCCCGATCTACAACATCGAAGCCCTGATCAGCCGCGATCACGGCGCGACGTGGGACATGGAGCATCGAATCATCCTGGATGAATGGACCGGAAATCTGCGGGGAGCCTGCGCCTGGTACTCCAGTCCGCAGTCGACCTCCTCCGTGCGGCTGCCCGATGACTCCATCCTCACCGCCTACGGCCGCGCCGCCCACTGCCTGCCGAATCCCGACGGCTCGAACGGACCGCCGAGGGATATCGGAATCGTCCGCTGGAATGTGCCGGGCTGCGCCAAGAAGTAAAACTCGCAGCAATGCAACGAACGACGCCGGCCCAAGTACGCCCCCGCGCGCGTTCCCTCATCCGTCTTCAGCAGAACACTCTGACTTCTTCCCCTTACCCCTCCGCCACCTGCATCGCCACCTCGCCCCACGCAAAAAGCCGCTGCGGCTCGTAACGCACCGTGCTGATGTCCTTGAGGATAAACTCCAGCGGACAGCCGTGCCGCTCGCACACCTTCCGCGTCGCCAGCAAATCCTTCCGCACGTGCTCCGGATCGAACCTCTCAGCCGCCAGAAACGCCGGATTCGGCTTCCGTGAAAACACGAACTCCCGCCCGATCTCCTCCGCCCCACGCGCCTCGTTCGTCCACGGACTCATCGACACCTTCCGAACGTTCGGAATCATCCGCACCTCACGCATCTTCCCGTCCAGCGGATCGCAACAGCCGTAGTACACCAGCCCGAACCGCTCGCAGATCGGCGCGACGTAATCGACCTCGAACTCCTTGAACATCGCCGGCGAGACCGTCGCCAGCATCTGCGCCAATCCAGCCGTCCACATGTCCTTCACCCGCGGCCTCTCCGGATCGTACCCCTCTGCCGGCAGCTCGTCCGTGTACGCGCCCGTGCAGTGAATCAAACTCGCCGGACCCGCAAGCAGCCCCTGCGCCTCCAACTGGTCCAGCATGGCCATATACCCTTGCGCCATCCGACCGACCACCCGGTGCATCAACTCCGGCTGATCGATCATCGTGTACAACGCGTTCTCCACCCCCATCCACATGCTCAAGGGATCCCAGAACGTCACAAACACCTCCCCGCCCCACGCCCGCACCTCCAAAATCCCGTCGAACAGCTCGTGCGCCACCGTCAGCCGCCGCTGCGTCTCCGCCGCGTCGTGACTGATCCGCGGCATCTGGATCTTCTCCACGTCGTCCATCGTCTTGAACTGCTTGACGTACCGATGACCCACCACCGCGCTCGTCGCGTCCGTCACCGCCACGTCTTCCTCGATCGCTATCCCGAACATGGTGTTCTCGATCGCCTTGGCCACCCGCACGAACGGCTCGACCACCATGTCCACCGGAAAATGCCGCCACTGGTACAGCGTCCGACGCAAACCCTCCTCGTAACCGCGGCACTCGCCGTCCTGACACCGCAGCGTCAGCTCATCGTCAATGTTCATCTCGTTCCAGCAGACCTGGTCCGCCATCACCATCGGCCGCTCCGGCTCAAGTGCATTCAGCTTCCGCCAAAGCCGGCGCTTCTCCTCCTGTACCGGCAACGCCGCTATCTCCGCCACCCGCGACGCCAACTCCCGAATCACCGCCCTATCCTGTGCGCTCACCATACCCAAATCCTTAAAGCAACCTCGCATTTCCACGCGCCAATCGTTATCGTCCCGCCACCCGCACCTGTCAACCCAAAACCCCCAGCCGCCCCCTCCCGTAGGGCGAGAGGTTCTGCCGCAACGCGGCAGGTTCACACGCCATCCGAATACCAACCCCGCAAAACGGCGGGTGGACCTCGCCTGCGGCGAGAACCTCCCGCCCTACAAATTGCAGAACCGCCTCTTGGCCGTTGCCTCTGTAGAAGATAACACTCCGACTGGATAGTATCAAGCGCCGGCATCGACGGATCGATCAACCCGGAGACTCTCGACCGCCGCAGGAATGTCTACGGAAATCCCTACGTGCCGTTCCTGCCGGCGCAACAAAAACCGCACTTTTGCATTTCCCCGATTCTCGTGCTATCGTTATCTGCCGGAACGGGCGCGCCCGCCCCGGCTGCGCGTCGCCCCAAGCGGCGTTTGACAACTGAACAGCCCCAGCCAATCCCGTCACCTGCAGGCCCGTCCGTTCGACCTGACTGCCTGACTCTTCGACTCCCTGTCCCCCTGCCATGGGACCGCCGACAAATCTCACAATTTGCACAGAACCCGCGTAACCCGCCCCTCGCCAATCACTTCCCCCACCCCCACCGGAGGAACCCGACTATGCAAATCGCACGAATTGTACAAAACGCACCATCTCCTGCTCGCCTGTTGACCCGCTCCCTTTCCCTGCTCTCGCCCCGCCGGAGCGCGAGCCACCGCCAAATATCACAATCTGTACAAAACCCCCGCAACCCGCCTCGACACGTCACCTTACAGCACCCCCTCCAAAAAACCGCACCCGTACAAATGGCGCATTCTGTACAAAACGTACAAGCCCCAGAACCGCTCGCGAACCCGCCCCTCTTCGTCCGCCAAATTCCAAATCCGAAATCCGAAATCCGAAATCATAAATCCCAAACCTACCCTCCCCGCAACCGATCCGGTACAATCCCGTATAAAATGTTCCATATGTCTCTGATCATCGGTCTGCCAACCGTATTCCTGTCCACAATGGAGCTTGGCGTATGAAACCCAACGTCCCCCTCGCCCTCGCGTTCGCCCTGGCCGCCTCAGCCGGCCTCTCCGCCCAGACCACCCAATCCACCCAGCCGTCGCCGCCCGGAGTCGTCATCATCGACGATATGGAAAACTTCGACCACTGGACCTGGAACCAGGACGTCACCCCGGTCCTCGACAAATCCATGCGCAAAATCGGCAACGCCTGCATCAACGTCCAGTTCCTCATCGACAAGACCAAGCCCAACGCCGCCTGGATCGCCCGAACCGGCGTCGGACTCGACCGCGTGCCCAAGTACCTCCAAGCCTTCGTCCTCGTGCCCCGATGGCAGAAGTTCGCCTGGGGCGAAGCCCGAATCCGCATGATCGTCCAGGACGCCGACGGCACCGCCGTCATGACCTTCATCTCCGGCCTCTACGAAGGAACCGACGGCCGCGACTCCCCCATCTTCGCCAAGCCGTGGTACTACGTCTGGCCCAAGATCCGCGTTGAACTGGCCTCCTTCGAACCCTACTGGCCCGGCACTAATGGCACGCTCGACGGCATCGAGACCATCAGCTTCGAAATGCCCCACCGCGTCGAAGAGTACATGTTCGACGGACCCTATGAATACCGCATCGACGAGTTGGCCGCGATCTTCGACGACGCCGATCCCTACATCGCCGACCGCGCCGCCGCCGTCCGTCAGCGGGGCAAAGCCCTCCTCCAGCAACTCGACGGCCTGCGCGAAACACATCAGGGCACGTGGTACCGCTACCCGCTGGCCAGCCTGACCGCCCTCGACGTCTTCTGCGACTGGGCCGTCGAGGAAACCCAGGACCCCGAAAAGAAATGGGTCCGCGCCGAACGCGAACTGATCTACCTCGACCGCCTCTGCGACGACCTGGCCGCCGGATTCGACCGCCTCGAAAAGGGCGAGAACCCCTGGCCCGACGTGGCCGAACCCGACGTGACCGCCCTGACCGTCGAAAACGGCAACTACCGCAACGAGCAGGGCCCCGTCTACATCACCGGCTTCTGCCACCATCCCAGCAACCTCGGCATCTTCCGCCGGCTGGGCCTTAACGGCACGACCCTCGGCTGCACCCTCGGCGAGACCCGGCCGGAGCCGGACGTCACCAACAAACCTGAAAACCTCGTCACCTTCTGCGACAACGCCGCCAAACACAACATCGCCTGCGACCTGCTGATCACCCCCCACCACGCCCCCGGCTGGGCCCTGGCCAAATGGCCCGACATCTGCCCCAGCAACCTCCGCCGCGTCCGCAACCAGTTCCTCCCCTGGAACCTCTCAAGCCCCAACTTCCGAAACCTCGTCGCTGAGCACGCCGAAGCCGTCGCCACCACCGTTCGCGACTGCAAAAACCTGCTGAGCTACGACCTGACCAACGAACTGTGGTACCTGATGCTCGGCGACTTCGCCGCCGACGACTTCCGCGCCTGGCTCAAACAGCGATACGAAACCGTCGACGCCCTCAACCAGGCCTGGGGCACGACCTTCGAAAACTTCGAAACCGTCCAGTACCTGACCGCCGTCGACCGCGCGGTCAGCGACCTGTTCCTCTTCAACCAGGACCGCGTCACCGACTTCTACACCTTCTTCGTCAACGAGGTCCGCAAGCACGACGACACCAAACCCGTCTACATCAAGATCCACGGCGCCTGGCGGCACCTGATGAGCGTCGACAAGCCCGCCCTCTGCCGCGTGCTGACCGGCGTGGGCTCCGACTGCTTCAGCCGACTCGACAACCCCGACGATGACCTGGTCATGGACCTCTGGACCACCATGATGATCACCAACATGTACCACTCACTTGAACCCGACAAGCCCATGATCGACTCCGAGCAGCACATGATCTGGTACGGCCACGTCGTCACCTACGACTACATCCGCGCCCTGTGCTGGTGGCGGGCCGTCCAGGGACTCGACGCCAACTACGTCTGGCTCTGGAACCGTACCTTCGAAAACGCCGAAGACAACCTCTGCACCCAGCCGTGGGCCATGGTCGGACTCTGCGAGACCGCCCTCGACCTCCAACGCCTCAACACCCTCGTCGCCGACTTCCAAGCCTACCGGCCCGACGTGCTCCTCGTCGACAGCGGCGCCAAAACCCCCGACGCCTACAAACTCCTCAGCTACGCCGGACGGGCCTTCAACCTCCTGACTCCGCAGGCCCTCACCGACGATCGGCTCAAAACGTACAAAACGATCATCTTCCCCGACGGCTATCGCATCGACGACCAGACACCCCAATGGCTCGCCGCCGCCGAAAAAGCCCAAATCAATGTGATCCAAATCGACGACCAGACCACCACCCGCAGCCTCGCCCAGCGCATCGTTTCGCGGGCGACGCCGATCGCCGAGAACATCGACGGCGTGATCAACCACACCGTGCTCGACCCGGCTGGGCGGACCATGACCTTCCTGCTCAACATCAACACCGAGCCGGTCCGAGTCCGACTCGCCCCGCCCGCCGAGGGCCAGTGGACCAACCCGATCAGCCGCGAAACCGTCGGCGAAACGATCGAACTGCGACCGTCCGTCCCGGTGATCCTGACGATGTAGCCCACCAGGGTCACTTCAGGCGAATGAGGATCGGGTAGTCGCGGACAATGACGCCGCCAACGGTCGTGCCGTTGGCGGTCGACTCGAAGCGGAGCGTCTGCTCCGCGCCGTTGATCGGCTCGTAACCCGTTACCTGGCCGGCTTTTGCGTTGACGATCAGGTTGCAGGATTGGCCGGGGCAGTCGTCTTGGGCGCGGCCGGCGGTCCAGAGGGCCAGGACGGTCTCGCCGTCGCGCCGGAGGACGGCGGAGCAGAGATCCCCGATCGGCGGGTCGGTGCGAAAGTCGAGCTCAGCCGGCTCGAGGCCGTCGAGGGCGGTGCTGAGGTTTCGCAGGACGTAGTACGCCGGCTGCGGCTGCATCGCGGTCAGCGGTTCGCCGACGAAGGCTTTGCGGGTCAGGCTCAGATCGAGGGGGTAGTTGGCGTCGCTGTAGCCGCAGTAGAACGACTCAGCGGGCAGGGCGGTGTGCGTGAGAGTGAGGCGGGCGAGGTACTTGGCCTTTTCGATTTCAGTGCAAGGGAGGTCGCCCCACCAGTTGGGCGGGGCGGGGGCTGGGTAGCTGGCGCCCCAGGCCCACTCGGTGACCATGTACCGGCCGGCAAAACCGCAGGACTCGCAGTAGCGCTGCACCGCGCGGACGTCGTCGAGGTAGCGGCGGACAAAGGGGTGATCGGGATCGGCCTGGTAGAACGGGTGCCAGGCGATGATATCGACGTCGCGGGCCAGTTCACGGACCACCCGCAGGAACATGTCCGATTGACGGCGGGATTCCCACTCGCGCTCGTCCCAACCGCTGATGCCGTAGACGAACCCAGCGTACGAGCCGAGCATGATCTCAGCGTCCGGGCAACATTCGCGAAGGATTGGAATCGTCCTGCGGGCGAGGGCGACGTAGCGGTCGGGATCGGGCGCATCGCCCCAGTACCCGCCGGTGTTCCACTCGTTCCAGACTTCAAAGACCTTGACGCGGTCGCGGAAGTGCTGGGCCATGAAGCGGACGTAGCGGGCCCAGGCGTCCAGCGCCTCGGGCGTGGTCGGCGGGGCGGGATTCTCCCAGTACCACTCCCAGAGCTGGGGCAGATGCCGCGTGGGGTCCTTCTGGGTGTAGAGGCGGTTGCCGAAGCCCAGGGACAAAACGACGTCCACGCCGTGGGCGACCATGTCGGTGACAGCCAGGTCGGCCACCGGATCGACGGCGAGCTTTCCGCGCTGCTGCTCGACGTAGTGCCAGTTGATCACGTCGTCGTGGAAGCCGAAGCGGACCCATTTGAAGCCCAGGTCGTAGTACGTGGCCCAGATGTCGTGCCAGGTCTGGCGCTCCGCGTGGAAGCCGTGCATGGTGGAGCTGACGGACACGCCCGCGCCGAGGGTGGGCAGCGCGAGGTTGCGCCCGGTGTGCCCGCGCACTTCGACGGCGGCGATGGAGAAGGAGTGGCCCCAGTTCTCGATGCGAGGGAAGCCGCGGGCGACGATCCATATCTGCTTGGCCGGGCGCGGATCGAAGACAAATTCTAAGTCGTACCGATCGGCGGCGTCGCCGGAAGGGCCGTCAAAGACGGTATCCCAATGATGGGCGTCGCGCGAGACTCGGATGGTCAGATGCCGGGCCATGGCCATGCCGACTTCGACGGCGGGTTCGTCCATATGGGCTGACCCGGCGGGTCGGCGCACGCGCGGGACGGGTCCGGGCCGGCGCTTGTGGAGCGTGACCGACGAGACGGTCTGTTCGCGGGCCAGGTCGATGCGAATCCAGACGGGTTCGGCGTCGGGCTGCGGGAACGGATGGCTGGACCAGCAGGTTTCGCGGTCACCGTCGATCAGGTGGATCGGTTCGAGCGGCAGGGCGTCGTTGGCGGCGGTGCGCGGCAGGCGGCCGATGGCGGCGCCGAGGCGGTTCATGCGAATCTCGGCGCTCGTCTTGAGAGGCGTCTTGCGGAAGGGATTGTCGTTGCCCTGTTGGATGGCCACGTCGTCGAGCAGATCGGGGCTTTGGGCGAGGATCTGGGTCGCGCCGTAGCCGACGACGGGCACGCCGCCGCAACGGGCGCGAACGACACCGTCCTGGAAAACCAGCTTGACCGTCTGCGATTGCGTTTGGTCGCTCATGATAGCTCCGATGAAAAGGCGGGTGCGTCGGTTCAGAAGGAAACCCACTGGCGTGTCTGGACCAGCAGGACGCTTTCCTGATCGAACGTTCGGCGATAGGTGTCGCGGATGTTCTGGATGGCGCGGCGATGCTCGGCTGAGTCGTCGCGAAGGATGATAATGACCTTCGAAGGCTCCTGGATGATCCGGCCGGCGGCATTTCGCCATTGGCCGGCGGCGTCGAGGATGGTCAAGCCGTCGGGGAATCGCGGCGTGACGTGCGCATCGACGAACCGTTGCCACTGGTCGGCTGCGATCGGCGAACCGTCGGGCCGCAAGAGTCCGAAATACAATTCGGTGCGGACCATTCGATGGGCGTCGGAGCGCCACTTCGTTTCGGCGCAGGCGGGCAGCATCGCCAGCATGCACGCGGCAAGCAGGATCCTGATGTTCCGTTGGACATAGGCTTGTGTTGAACGGTCCGCGGTCATGTCAGCTTTCCCGGTTGTTGGCGAGAACGGCCTGGCCGGTCAGGTCGGCTATGTTTTGATCGGCGTGGCCGTAGAGGATGTTGCCTTGAATAAGGACGTGCTCGGAATCTTTGACGACGATGCCGTGGCGCGGCGTGGGGTTTTCCACGAAGGCGTGGTCGTGGCCGCTGCAGATGCAGGAGGAGACGACCACGTGCTCGGCCCCGTCGATTTCGATTCCGGCCCGGCGGTTGTTGTAGGCGTGGATGCCGGTGACGATGACGTTCCGCGGCGGTCGTCCGCGGCCGTCGGCGGCGATGCGGATGCCGCAGTCCCAGCCGCCGATATCCGCGCCGCCGGTGACGGTGACGCAATCGGTGTTGGGACCGATCAGGATGCCGGCTTTGCCCTTGCGGACGGCGGTGACGCCGATAATCTTGACGCCGCCGAGGCGGGCCCCGCCGTCGTCGGGCGAGGCCAGAACGATGCCGTACTCGTCGTGATCGGAAAACTCGCCGCCGACGATCTTGGCGTAGTGGCAGCGTTCGATCATCAGGCCGACGCCGCAGACCTGTGGATCGCAGAACTGGAGCTGCGGCGCGTCGACCACGCCCGCCCGCTCGCTGTCGCCGCCGCGCAGGTGGATGCCGATCTGGCAGTGGTTGACGCCGACGTTGTGGAGCGAGAGCAGGTCGGCGTCGCCGCGGACGAGGATGCCGGCCTTGCCGTTAGCGCGTCCGGAGCCGATCAGGTGCAGATGGCTGATCGAGACGCCGGCGACCTTGACGGTTTTGCCGAAGATTTCGAGCAGGTCCACGTCGCGGTCGCAGCGGAAGACCGTGCCCTCGTTGCCGCCGCTGAACACGATCCCGCGTCCGGCCCCTTCGAGATGGACGCCGTGCTTGTCCTCGATCCGGACGGTGGAGTTCAGGTCGTAGGTTCCAGCGGCGATACCGATCTTGCCGCCGACCGACGGCAGGCGGTCGATCGCCTTCTGGAGAACGACGGAGGCGTCGGCCCCGCCTTCGACGTTGCCGTAGCGGGCCGACCAGGCGACGACGTTGCCGGCGTCATTGTGGTGGAGGATGAAATCCGCGGCAGATGGCTGATAGCCCGGCTTGTCGGCCGACATGGCTTGCCTTTCGTGCTGCGATGGATGTTGGTCCCTCGATCGGACGGGCAGGAGCATAACCGCCGACGAACGTGTTGTCCAGATCGAATGGCGGATCAACGGTCACCGGTAGAGCGGCAGCGACGGGCCGGGCGGATCGGCGCTGACGACCTGATTGCCGCGCCAGGTGAAGGTGACTTCGGAGTTTTCGACGGTCTGACCGGCCGACGACATGCGGCTGTGGGATTCGCCGTAGGCGATGACGTAGCCGGTGGTCTGGCTATCTTCGGCGGCGGCGATCCCGCCGAAGAGGCTCAGGGCCTGGCGCTGGCGGAAGCAGACGAGCGGATAGGTCACCGCGAGTTGGGCGCCGGCGCGTGACCGATCGAAGACGACGTAGTCGCCGCGCCACGCGGCGGGGATTTCACAGCCGTCGACGAAGGTCCGGACGGCGGCCCGATCGGTCCAGGTCGGCGGGCGGAAGTGGACGTTCTTTCCGCGATGCGGAACGATGGCGACCCGGCCGGCATCCGGCAGCGCGGTGGTCACGGTCGCCGCGGGCGCACTGACCGGCAGCGACATGTTGACCAGGATGCGATCGCCTTGTTCGATGACGGTGTTGTTCCAGGCGGTGTGGATGGAGCGCATGCCCTCGGGCGAGCAGCAGCCCGAAACGTTCATGTGCTTGGGCCCGAAGAGCCAATCGACCAGGTCGTTGGGACCCGGAGCGCCGCAGAAGCCGCCCTCGAAATCGCGAAGCACGGCGAGTGCGTCATCGACCTCGCGCGGCCGGTCGGGATACAGGGCGCGATAGTGGGCTTCGTACGCGGGCGTGATGGCGAACTGGCAGGTGCGGATGTAGTTGCGGACGAAGCGCTCGACGTGATCCCAGTATTCGGACAGGCCGGCGCGGGCGAGGCAGGCGGCGGTCGAGATCATGTCGGCCGTCGCGCAGGTCTCGGAGAGCCGGGCGACCGTCTCATCCCAATAGCCGGCGGAGAACCAGCCGGTGTCGTAGCTGCGGCGGCGCTGGAATTCGTAGACGCGGCGGGCGAAGTCGATATACTTGGGATGGCCGGTGACCTCGCCGAGCCACGCCACACCCCAGACCGCGTGCATGGTGATGTGGGCGTGGCCGCAATGGCTGCCATCGGGCCGGATGCGGGCGGCGCCGCGATTCGGCTGGAGCTCGGCGACAAAGCCGTCGGCCAGGGCGCAACAGTAGTCGAGGATGGCTTCGTCGCCCGAAGCCAGGTAGTAGCCCAGCAGGTGCATGCCATCGACGGGGAACTGGCGTTCCCAGCCGGTCTGCAGGACCTTGCCGTCGATCCACGGGCCGAACCCGTCCTTGTGGTAGGCGCGGCCGGTGTCCAACGTGGCGAGCGTGGTCAGGGCGTGGGCCATGCGTCCGGCCTGCTCCAGCGAAGCGCGGTTGCCGTTGCGCTGGTGGTCGGTGCAGAGGCTGGCGATGATCTTGCCGGTGGTCCAGGGGCTGATGCCCAGGCCGGATGTGATCTCCTCGCCGGCGTAGACCTTGCCTTCCTCGGCGGCGCCGTTTTCGCACCAGGCGAAGTGATCGTCCTTGACGTAGCCCATGATCCGCCGGCGCAGGCCCAGTTCGGTTGTGGTCGGCTGATCGAGGCCGAGGATTTCCCGCATGTTCCAGAACTCCCAGTCCATGCGGCAGTCGGTGTCGCCGATGGCGATGGGGTCCGGTCCGGAGGGAACCGGCGGCAGGTGCAGCAGGCCGCACTGGAAGCGGGCCTGGTAGTCGTATTGCGAAACGGGATTGCGCTCCAGGTAGTTCATCGCCCGTCCGGCGATGGCGACGAAGTCGATTTCATCGGGGCTCGCCGGTGCGTCGGGCAAACCGGCGGGAATGGTTTCGAGGACGGTCAGTTCGTCCTGGAGTCCGGCGTGACGCAGGTTGGGCAGAATCGATTGATCGTTCATGATATGCTCCCGGTTGAGGGCGAATCAGTTCAGCTTCCTGTAGAATACGATTTCCGAGTCGGGTCGGTCGGGCAGTTCGATGTCGATGCCGGCTGACAGCTCGGCGCCCGTGGCTGTTCGCGCGTGTCCGGCGTCGGCCCACGTCAGTTCGTAGGTGCAATCGTCTTTCAATCCCTTCAGCACGATGCGTCCCTTGGAGAGCGGGCAGTTCTCGCGGCGGAAGAACATGGCTGCGCCCTGGTTGAGGTCCTCGCGCCAGAACTGGTATCCGCACCAGACGTCCTCGGCGGAGGACCGTTCGAAGAGTTCGTAGAAATCGCCGAGCAGCAGCGGTCGCAGGCGGCCGTATTCGGCGAGGCGTTCGGCCAGGGCGGTCGGGTCAAACTCATCGGTCTCCGGGTCGAAGGCGGTCACCACGGCGGCGGAGGCGATGCAACTGCGGAAACGGTACGGGTCTTTGGAGTTGACTCCCGTGCCGCTCAGGGGAAAGTAGCGCGAAAGGCCCTGGGTGTGGCCCTGCGAAGCGGCGGGATCAAAGGCCCAGTCGTTCCGCCAAAGCGGGATGCTGCGGCGGCAGGCCTCCAGGTCGATCCGCCGTCCGCCGCTGGCGCAATTGTCGATCAGCAGGCCCGGGTTGCGGCGAAGCAGTTCGTCCCACATCCAGTAGAGGCCCTCGATGTGCCGGATCTCCGAGATTCCCCGGCGGTCCGGAGCGTCGGCGAGCGACCAGAATTCATCCGGCGGGAAGTTCATGTCCTGGCGGTAGACGGTGACGCCGCAGCGTTGGACAATCTCCGTGACCGTCTCGACGAACCATTCGGCGGCTTCGCGAATTCCCAAATTCAACAGGGCTTCACTTTGCGGAAGCCAACGCATTCGGCGGCGGGTCTGATCTTCGTTGGGCACGAGCAGCCACTCGGGATGCTCGTTCCAGAGGAATGTGCCGGGCGCGACCCGTTCGGGCTCGAACCACAGGACAAATCCAAGGCCGTTGTCTCTGGCGTATCGGCCGATGGGTTCGAGGCCGTTGGGCCAGTTCTTGTCGGTCGGCGTCCAGTCGCCGACGGTGAGACCCCACGGTTTGTCCTCGCCGTACCAGCCGGCGTCGAGCCAGAAAGTGTTCAGGCCATAATTCGCGGCGAGTTGTTGATCGATCCAGGCCTTCTGATTCTCTTCTGTGCAGTCCTGGCCGCAGCGGTACTTGCCCCAACTGCACGTGCTGACGATCTCGGCTGGGATTTGGCCGTCGATCTTCGGCGTGTGGTGCTTGAGGATGAACTGCCGGTAGGCGTTGCGGGCCTGTTCGGGCGGTCCGTCCCAGTGAAACAGCACGATCCGCGGCGTGCGGACGGTCTCGCCGGGCAGCAGCTTGAATCGCACGTGGTCCCACCCGGCCATGAATTGGAGGTCTTTCTCGTCCGTGCGGATGAACCGGGCGTACCACGTGCCGGTCCAGCCGACCGCGCAAATCAGCGTGGCGCCGTCGTACTCGAGGTCGAACGTCGGCATCACGCCGCCGCGCCGCCAGCTTTGTCCGTCGTCGCTGCTTCGCCCGTCGAGGCAGCCGAGGCGGCAGTCGTCCCAGTACCACAACCGCCGACGCTGCGGCGTGAAGTCTTCGGCGGCGGATGCGCAGCCGGTCAGCGTGTTGAGCATGTACTCCGGATCGCCGTCGCGGCGGATTTTGATGTCGAGGACGTTGATGTTCTCGCAGATCGCGGAGTCCTCGCCGCCGGTGTTGGTCAGGTGCAGCACCCACTCGACGGCGGGTGCGTCGCCGTAGCGTTTGATCTCGGCCCGAATCTGGAGATCGGACCCCAGCACCCGGTAATCGCGGACGGTGAGGCCTTCGGTCGAGACGGCTGCCTCTCCGGCGGCGCGAATCTCGGCGCATTTGCCGCCGTATTGCATGGAGAACGGGACTTCGCCTTCGGATCGGACCAGCCGTTGCCAAACGGATTGCGTCAGATCATTCATCACGGATGACTCCTGTCGGCAATCGGTATACGGCTCGGATACAGCCGATGATCTACTCCATCGCGCGATAGACCAAGACTTTCGAGTCCGGCTGGTTGGGCAGGGCGATTTCCAGGCCGTCGGTCATCAGTTGCGAGCCTTTGGCTTGTACCACGGTTCCGGTGTCGCGGTCGCGGAACTCGTAGGTGCGGTTCGGATCGAGGCCGAAGAGCTTGAGTCTGGCCAGCGGGTACGGGCTGGCCTTGCGCCGCAGGGCGACCACCGCGCCGCGATTGAGATCCTTGCGGTCGAGCTGCCACACGGCCCAGATATCGGCGGCGATCGAGTGGCCGGTCAGCGGATAGAAATCGCCGAACCACAGCGGCCGGATCGCGCGAAACTCCTCGGCGCGGGTCTTGAGCTCGTCGGGATCGGTCGGGTGTTTGTCATCCCAGCAGAAGGACATCGCGGACGAAAGATGGCTGCGGAAGACGTAGCGGTCGGCGGTGTTGAAGCCGCAGCCGCTGAGGGGCACGTAGAGATTCAGGCCCAGCGCCTGGCACTGGATGCCTTCGGGCTCGAAGCAGTAGTCGGAGCGCCAGAGCGGGATGCTCCGCGAGATGGTTTCCAGGTCGATCCGCCGGCCGCCGCTGGCGCAGTTGTCGATCAGCAGGTGCGGATGGCGGCGGCGCAGTTCATCCCAGAAGGCATACAACCCCTCGACGTGGCGGATCTCGGTGATGCCCTGGCGGTCGGCGGCGTCGCTGACCTGCCAGTAGTCGAGGCAGTCCATGTTGAAGTCCTGGCGGTAGACGGTCAGGCCCAGTTCCTCGACCATCGACGAGATGTGGTCGGTCAGCCAGTCGCGGGCCTCGGGGTGGCCGAGGTTCAGCAGCGATTCGCCGCGGAAGTTGCCGCGTCGCCGGAACTCCTCGACGAAATCGCTGGGCGAGATCAGCCACTCGGGATGATTCTCGTGCAGCCAGGTGCCGGGATGGACGCGCTCGGGCTCGAACCACAGAACGAAACCCATACCGTGTTTGGCCGCTTCGTCGGTGACCGGCTTGAGCCCGTTGGGAAACGCCGCCTTCTTGGGAAACCAGTTGCCGACGTCGAGGGCCCAGTTGCCCTGGCCCTCATACCATCCGGCGTCGAGCCAGTAGGCGTCGAGCGCGACGCCCTTCTCGACCAGCCAGCGGATGGTCTCGATCTGATTCTGCTCGGTCACGCCGTTGCCCCAGTCGTGGAGGAACCAGGTGTTGGAGGCAAAGGGCGGCACGGGCGGCTTGCCGCTGGTGGTCGGCGTGTGGCGCTTGAGGATGAACTGGCGGAAGCGGTTGTGGCCGTCGAGGCGCTCGCCCTGCCAGGCGAACAAAAGGATTCGCGGCGTGCGGACGGCCTCGCCGGGCAAAAGCTTGAAGTGCGTCAGCTCCATGCCCGCGTCGATCCGCAGATCGGTCTTGTCGTTTCGCCCGAAGCGGGCGGACCACTGGCCGGACCAGCCGATCGCGACGATCAGGCCGCCGTCGTCGAAGGCGAGGTTAAAGAAGGGAAAGGCCCCATCGCTTTTTCCTCGCGCGTCGGCGGCGTTGGACGACCGGCCGCCGGCGGATGAGAGGGTCACACCGCCGTGGGGCGGCAGGACGGTCTCCCGCGGGGCGAAGTCGAGCTTGGCGGCATTACTGCCCAGGGCGTGGTGAAGGACGAATTCACCGGTCTCGCGACGCGGGAAGACCGCGTCGAGGGCGCGGATGTCCTGGAGGATCGGCGAGTCGGAGGCGCCGGTGTTTTCCAGATGCAGCACCCACTCGGCGGCGGGGAAATCGTCGTAGGCGACCAGTTCGCAGGTGATGCGCAGGCCGGTTCGCGGATCGTCGCAGACGATGGTGTGCCGCGTGCCGCCGTCGAGCGGCTCGCAGCGGACCTCGCGCGGAGTTCGGGCGAGCCACTGCGAGGACGGCTGACCGTCATACGTCAGCGAGAACGGCAGATCGGCGTGTTGGTCGAGGAAGTGTTTCTGGAGCCAGTTCTGGAGGTCCATGGGCGAGGTTCCTTACGGTATTGAAGATGCCATACAGATCAGAACATGCGAGGCCGGCCGAGCCAGGCGTAGCCGGAGGCGTGTTGTTTGGCTTGAGCGTTCCTATCGAAGCGGTCTTCGACCACGTTCCAGTGACGCATGGTGCGGTCGTCGGGAACGAGGACGTAGACTCGGCTGGGCTCGGTGGCGAACTCGACGCGCCGATTGTTGAACCGATCGAGTTTCCTGCCTTTGGCGTAGAGGTGCGTTGTGGGCCAGGGCGACTCGAGGCGGCACGGGCGGCCGAGTCGGCTCTCGACGGCGATCCACCGCACGCAGCCGTTTTTGACCTCGGCGGAGACGACGAAACCGTTCTGGGCGTGGAGGGTGAACCGCGCGTCCTGGTCGCCGGTGACCGCGGGCGCCACGCGGATTACGTCGTGATGGCTCTGCAGCAGCGACTCGTTGATCCCAGCCGCGAAACAGGACATCGCCTCCATGCCCATGTGCCGGAAGGGCCACATCCCGAAGGAGAACTTGCTCTCCGGCTTGTTCTGCTCCTCGGCGGGCAGATCGGCGTCGCGAATGCCGAACTGCGAGGTGCGGAACCGAAGGGCCGACTCGCCGCGCATGATGGCCATCGGACCGTAATGGCCCCAGCCGTTGGGATAGAACTGCCAGAAAACCACGGCCAGCTCCAGCGCCCGCCGGGCCTCGCGCCCCATCCCGAGCCGGGCGAACGCGGCGGCCAGGGGATGCCAGCCCATGCCCGGAAAGGCGAAAGCCTTGATGGTGTTGGCGGTGGTCTTGAAGAGCTCGCGGTCTTTGCAGTCGAGATCGACGAGGCCGGAGGGATAGACAGCGGCGTTCTCGACCCACGGGAAGATGCCGTCGTAACAGCGCAGGTCGTCGCGGACGCCCTCGGGAAGCGCGGGCTTGCCCTCCTGCTGACAGGTGATCTGCAGGACGTCGACCTGAGTGGGGCCGTCGTGATCGTGAGGGACGAACGAGGTCAACAGGCGCTTCTCCTCCAGGCCGACGCCGGCGGCCAGGACGCGCGACGCGATGGCCTTCTCGCCCTTGAACAGGCCGCGGAGCAGCTTGCCGCCGGCGATAAGCCTGCGGTCGGCGGCGACGGTCGGCGGATCGGCGAGGTGATCGACGATCTCCCGCCACTTGGCCGCCCGCGGCTCGTCGACGCCGGCTTCGCGAAGGGCCTCGACGGCGGTGGAAAACAGGACCCTGGCGTAGACCAGTTCGGTAACCGCGTCGCGCAGGCGAATCCAGCCCTCGTAGCCGGTGCCGTCCTTGGCGTGGTAGCGGCCGTCCTTGCCCTTGTCGAACATGCCTTCGAAGAACCGGGCGGCGTCGAGGATGTACGGCAAAGCCCGCTCGGCCAGGAAGGTCCGGTCGCCGGTGTACTTGTACTGCCGCCAGAACTCCATGGCGATCTGGGCGACCGGCGTGTGGTTTCGCCACTCGCCGTGCGAGTTGCGGCCGAGGCGGTCGCAGACGTCGGAGACGAACGCCCCGTCGCCGCCGAAGATCTTTCTGGCGTCCTGACGGGCGTAAGGCAGCGAGGCGAAACGGTACTCGAGGTACGAGTCGATCAGGTCGTGGTGGCCGGCGGCGTTCAGCGGCCAGTAGGTCTGCTGCTGGTTCCAGTGGAAATAGAAGTTCCAGTTCTGGACGTCGCGGCTCCAGGCCCACAGGCCGTTGATGAAGCGCCCCGGATACCGGCCCCGCTGCGAGGCGGCGGCGTAGTACATCGTCAGGTGCCACAGCGAATCGAGGTAGTCGTCGCCGAACTCGACCAGCGAGCGCAGCCAGAAATCCTTCCACGCCTTCTTGTGCGGCGCAGCCAGGCGGTTAAGTCCGAGTCTGGCCGACGCGGCGAGGGTCTTCTTGAGCGCCGGCAGCGGATTGCCCCTGGCCGGCGAGGTGATCGCACCGATCAAATCAAAGCCGCCCTTGCGGCCGGCGGGAAAGACCATCTTCGCCACGTGACCGCTCTCGGTGACGCATTTGGGTCCGCGGCCCTTGGCGACCGCGCGGACGCCCAGGCCGAACGCGCCGCTGGTCAGGCGATGCGTGACGTACAAGCCGTCCTTGTCGCACGACGCCTTGGTGCCGGCCAGCCCGATCGACGGGTCGCGCCGCACCAGCGAATACCAGTGCGAAAACGTCCGCGAGCCGAAGCGTTCGAGGACGACCTCGAGCGGCACGTCCTGCTTGAGCGATCTGGCGACGCGGCAGCAGAAGGTCCCGTCCTCGTGGGCGACGAAGGCGTGCACCGTCACCCGGCCGAAGGGACCTTCGGCGCGAAGCTCCAGCGTCGCCTCGGCGAGGTTCAGCCGCGCCTCGAAATCGGACAGGTAGAGCACGTCAAAAACCGGGAGCTTGAAATCGACGACGATTCGCCCGCCGTGGCGGAGCGTGGTGCTGAATTCCTCCTCCTCGGACCGCCAGTTGTGAAAGCCCTCGCCCGGCGCATCGTCCCACAGGTCGCTGCGGTTGACCACCGCGATGAACCGGCTGCCTTCGCACCAGCAGAGCGCGCCGACCTCGCCGTTGCCCAGGGCGATCCCGTGCATCGGGTCGTCCGGCGGCGTGTGGTAGACCAAATCGTGCCGGCTGACGCGGCCGGGCCAGCGGATGTTCCATCGGCCGGTTTTGGGGTCGAACGCGGTCTTCATGGGCGAATCCCTCAATTCGAACTGGGGGCGTATTCTACTGCCCGTGCGAGGCCTTGAAAAGGGCCTGCAGATTTTCCAGCGGGACCTCGGGAGTCAGGACATTGGCGGGCGCGACCACGTAGGCGTTGCCGAAGGGCGCGCCGAGGGTGTCGATGGCGCGGCGGACCTCGTCGGCGACCTCCCGCGGCTTGGCCAGGGCGATCCGCTGATCGTCGATGCCGCCGGAAAAGGCGACTTTGCCGCCGAACTCGCGGGCGACCTGGTCGAGGTCCATCGCACCCGGCTGGATCGGGTCAATCACGTCCAAGCCGACGTCGATCAGGTGCGACACGATGCCGGTCACGTTGCCGCAACTGTGGAAAAACACCTCCATGCCGCCGCGATGCGCCTCGGCGATGATCTTGCGGTAGAGGTCCTCGAAGAAATCCCGCCACATGGGCACCGAGATCATCAGCGCGGTCTGGGTGCCCCAGTCGTCGGTCATGAAGATGCCGTCGGCCCCCAGTTCGCCCCACGCGCGGATCAGTTCGAGCAGGTAATCGGTGATCGCCTCGGCGAGCCGGCGGACTTCGTCCGGATGGGTGTAGAAGTCCATGAAGAGGTTTTCCATGCCGCGCAGCGAGTGGAGTCGTTCGAAGAGAGACAGCTGGATGGCCCCCGCGCAGTAGTGCCTGCGGCCGTGCAGGGCCAAGCCCTTTTTGGCTGCGTCGAGCCGTCCGGGCGCGCGGGCGTCGGGCATCTGCGTTTCGAGGTACTGATCGAGCTGCGACCAGTCAGTGATCGGGCAGGCGAGCTGCGTGGCCCCGACGCCGCCGAACGCGTGGCCCCACCGCGTGCCCCACTCGTCGGTCCACTGCCGATCGCCGGTCATCGCGTCGATCACGTTGATCGGGTCGGGCCGGCCGGCCGCCTGATGGCCGACCCACGCCTCGTAGGGCACCATCTGGAGCAGGTCGTCGGGATACTCGCAGAACAGGTCCGCCAGGGCGTCGCCGTAGCGCAGGATCACGTCGAGCGAGAGCCGCTTGTTGCGGACCGGGCAGCGCGGCACGCCGCGGCGGCGGATCGCGTCGCGGACCAGCGCCTTGGACGGCGGAGCGGCGACCAGGGCCTGATTGAGCCGCTCTTCAAAGCGGGCGGCGGCCGCCTCCATCTGCGACAGCGACATGTTGAGGTAGTCGTGAACGGCGGTGGAACTCATGCGATGGCCTCCGTGGATTGGGTGCAAAGGTTGTTCAAATCGGTCAGATACCGACGGGCGGTCATTTCGAGTCTGGCAAAGTCGCCCGCTTCGAACGCGGCCTTGTCGTAGTTCTGGCCGGCGATGGTGACGACGGCGGCCCCAGCCGCGAAGTACCGGCCCGCGACCGGCGGCGTGATTCCGCCCGCGGCGGCCATGAATCGGACCTGGCCGAACGGGGCGACCAGATCGGCGAACCACTCGAAGTTGACGTTGGCGGGAAAGACCTTGATGACGTCCACCCCGTACTTGAGGGCCTCCATGATCTCGGTCGGCGTAGCCGCGCCGGGCACCACCGGCACGCCGTAGCGGTGCGCGACCTCGATCACCTCGGGCGCCAAACCGGGCGAGACGACAAACTGCGCGCCGGCTGAGATCGCCGCCCTGGCGGTCGGCGCGTCGAGCACGGTCCCAGCCCCGAGCACCGCGTGCGGCGGCAGTTCGGCCCGGCCCCGCTCGATAAGCTCCAGCGCTCGCGGCATGGTCATGGTGAACTCGACCATGCTCATGCCGCCCGCGACGAACGCTTGGGCGGCGGGCAACACTTTGTCAGTCCGGTCCGTCCGAAAGACGGGCAGGACCCGCTGATCGTACATCCGCTGAATGATCTGGCTCTTGTTCATCTTCGCGATCCCGCGACGTCAGTGTCCAAAGTACGGTTCGGCGACCACGCCGGTCTCCTTGGCGAGAAGGGCCAGGCTCTCCGCCACGTCGTCAGGCAGGGCGATGCCAAGCCGCTGGGCCTCGTCGAACTTCTCCCATTCCATCTCGCCGGGCAAAAAGATGCGTTGCGAATTCTTGGCCTTCGGCTGGCGGCGGATGTCGCGGATCATGGCGTCCATCCGCTGCTTGAACTGCTCGATCGGCACGATGGCGCCGGGATCGATGGAGATAAACGCGTGGCCGTGGCCGGTGGGCACGGTCTGGTCGCCGAAGATCCAACTGACGACCTCGCCGCGCGACGCCGCTCCGGTCACCAGGGCCGAGAGAATGTCGATGAGCAATGCCAGGCCGTAGCCCTTGTGGCCGGCCATCGGCAGCAGCGAAGCGGCGTGAGGATAGACGCCCCCGTCGGTGGTCGGCACGCCCTCGCCGTCGACAATCCAGGTGTTCGGGATGGGTTTGCCCTGGCTGATCGCCTGATAGATCTTGCTGCCCGCGACCGTGCTCATGGCGATATCGAGCAAAACGGGCTTCTCCTCGCCCGCCGGGACGGCGAACGCCAGCGGGTTGGTGCCCAGGATGTGGCTCCGCGCGCCCGGCGCGGTCATGCTGGGCACGTCGTTGCTCATCGACAATCCAATCGCGTCGCGCCGCGCAGCCATCAAAGCATAGACGCCGGCGGCGCCGAAGTGGCAACTGTTGCGGGCGCCGACGAACGCGACGCCGGTCTTCTTGGCCTTCTCCACCGCCGTCTCCATGGCGAGTTTGCCGGTGAGCATGGCCAGGGCCGAACCGCCGTCGACCAGCGCCCACGACGGCCCTTCCTTGACGACCCGCGGCGCGGCCGATGCATCGAGGCCGCCTTCGCGAAGTCGCCGGACGTAGAGGCGAAGGTTGCGAACACCGTGGGTGAAAACGCCGAGCTGATCGGTGGTCACGAGGACTTCGACCGCGGCCTGCGCCGCGCCGTGCTCCATGCCGACCTCGACGAGGGCGGCGGTGCAGAAGGCGATCAACTGATCGGTCCGAACGCGATCCGGAAGTGTGCGGGTCATGGTTTCTCCTGTGAACGGTCGCCCAGGGTCCGGTCGAGCATAGCTTTGATCTGCCGCTCGTCGAGGCCCGGCGAACCGGCGAAGGTGTCGTCTGTGATGCTCTCGCCGAACGCGGCGTCCATCCGGCGTTTCCAAAGCTTATCGAGGCCGACCGCCTCAACAAACCGCCGCAGCCACGGACCCAACGCCGCGGCTTGCTGTTCAACCGGAGCATCGGACGGCGCAGCGGCGAGCCTGCGGGCCGCAGCGGCGTAGCGATCCGGATGCTTCGGCCACCAGGCCTCGATCGCCGCCGGCAACAAGCGCGACAGGGCCAGCGTCTCCGACGGGCCGGCGGGCAAGGCGTCCACGCCGGCGGCGGCAATGCCCGCGAGCACCGCGGCCATGGACATCTGCGCCCGGGCGTCGCGGTCGTCCAGCTTTTCGAGCACGCGCGGCAGATTCGCAGCCGCCCTGCCGATCGCCTCGAGAGCGAGCGCGTCGGTGACGGGATTGGCATGGTTGGCGCACAGAAACGCCTGCAGGCCGCGGGCCAGAACGTCGAAACCGGCCATCACGGTGGCGCGGCCGGACAGATTGTGGGTCAATTCCGGGTCCACCAGGGCGGTACGAGGAAACAGGTGCGGGCTTCGCAGCACCACGCGCCGCTGCGCGTCGCGGTCGACCAGAATCGCGGTCATGGCGACTTCGGCGCCCGCGCCGGCGACGGTTGGAACAGCCAGAACCGCCAGCGCCGTAGCGCCGATTGGCTTGCCGCCGGCGGCATAGTCACGGATGTCGCCGTCGTGCGTCGCCGCGACGGCTGCGCCCTTGGCCAGGTCGATGACCTCGCCGCCGCCGATCGCGACCAGAAGATCGCAGCCGGCTTTTCGGGCCATCGCCGCGGCTTCGTCGACGGCGTCGATGGTCGCCTCCGATCCGATAAGGTCGAAGCGCTCAACATCGAGGTCGCCTTCTTCGAGAAGATGCGCCGCGCGTTCCGCCAGACCTGAACCGTGAGGAACGATCAGCAGCGCCCGCCGCCCGAGGGCCGCCGCCTCGCGGCCAAGCGTCGCGAAAACGCCGTCGCCGAAGACGAGTTGGCCGGGCCAGCGGATGACAAAGGGCGCCAGCGCCACGTCGCTACCTCTTGACCCCGTTGACCACGTTGGGCAGCGCCTCGCCGCGAACCGCGCACGCCACCCGCTCGGCGGTGCTCTTGCGAAGGTATCGGACCGCGTTGGGCGAGGCGGAGGCGATGTGATTCGTGATGATCACGTTGTCCATCGCCAGCAGCGGGTTGTCCGGGTTGATCGGTTCCGGGTCGGTCACGTCGAGGGCGGCCCCGCTGACCTTGCCGCTGCGCAGGGCGGCGATCAGGTCGTCGGTGTGCACCAGGTCGCCGCGGGAGAGGTTGACGATCAGCACGCCGTCCTTCATCTTCGCCAGCGTTTGGGCGTTGATCATCTGTTTGGTCTGGGCCGTGCTGGGGCAATGCAGCGTCACGAGGTCGCTCTCGGCGTAGATCCGCGCCAGGTCGGCCGGCTCGAAACCCTCGCCTTTGATCTTGCCCGCCTCGACGACGGGATCGAAGACCAGCACCTTGCACTTGAAGGCTTTGAACCGCAGGGCGACTTCGCGGCCGATGCGGCCGAAACCCACCACGCCGACCGTCATGTCCTTGAGGCCGTGCATGCGGTTGATGTCCACCGGAAACTTCCACGTGCCGGTCTTGACCTGCTTGACCAGGTAGAAGAGCTGGCGGGTCAGCGACAGCGACATGGCGAGGGTGTGATCGGCGACCTCGTCGATGCAGTAGTCCGGCACATTGCAGACCGGAATGTCCTTGGCGGCCGCCGCCTGCAGATCGACATTGTCCACCCCGATCCCGTAGCGGACGATGATCCGGCACTTTTCCATCGCGCCGATCACGTTGGCGTTCACGCGGGCGAACTGCGTGATCACGTAGTCCGCGTCATGCGTCAGGTCGATCAGCTCCTGCTCGGTCTTGCACTGCCGGCCGACCAGCTCGCAGCCCAACGGTTTGAGCACCGATTCCTCGACGCCCAGGTTGTCGAACGTGTAGTCCGTTACCGCCACTTTCTTCGCCATCGTCAGTCTCCCTGTCAGGGTTTGGAATTCGTCACCTTGATTCAACCTACGCGTCGCTGCGAACCGGATTCTTGAGCGTGCCGATCCCGCTGATCTCGACCTCGACCGAGTCGCCGGCCTTCAGGTAGACCGGCGGGTTCTGGGCAAATCCGCAGCCGGCGGGCGTGCCCGTCAAAATCACCGTGCCCGGCAGCAGCGTCGTGCAGCGAGAAAGGTACGAGATCAGGTACCGCACCGAGAACACCATCAGCGAGGTGTTGGCCTGCTGCATCGTCTTGCCGTTGAGCCGCAGGCTGACCTCCAGGTTCGTCGGGTCCAGGTCGGTCTCGATCCACGGACCCATCGGGGCGAACGTCTCGAACGACTTGCCGCGGGCCCACTGCACGTCGTTCCGCTGGCAGTCGCGGGCGCTCACGTCGTTGGCGCACGTGTAGCCCAAAACGTAATCGAGGGCCTGGGCCTCGGAGACCTTGCGGGCGGCCTTCTTGATCACCACGGCCAGCTCCGCTTCGTAGTCCACCTCATCGGGGGCCATGACCGGAAGCACGATCGGATCGCCCGGGTTGGTCAAACACGAGGTGGCCTTGATGAACAGCGCCGGGGCCTTCGGCACGTCGTCGCCGCCCTCTTCAGCGTGGGCTTTGTAATTGCGGCCGAGGGCCAGCATGTTCGGCGGCAGGATCGGAGCCAGAAGCTTCACGTCCGCCAGCGCGCAGGTCTGGCCGGTGGGTTTGAGCGAACCGAGGGCGTCGCCCTCGATGACCTTGAGGGTCTGGCCCTCGACCAGGCCGTGCTGAATCTTGCCGTCTTTGGTCTGGAATCTGGCGATACGCATGGTTGCCTCCTTGAAGCGGCGCGGGATTGATCTCTCTAGAAGTCTCTGGAAAAACCGCACGTCCATCCGCCGTCGACGGTCAGGACGTGTCCGGTGATGTACGTGCTGCCGTCGCCGACGAGGAACAGGATGGCCGAGGCCATCTCCTCCGGCTCGCCGGGCCGGCCCATCGGCACGTGCGAGAGCATGCGCTGGGCCTTCTCGCGAAGCTGCGGGTCATCGCCGTAGAAGAGGCTGCGAGTCCCCTCGGTCAGCGTCGAGCCGGGCGCGACGGCGTTGACGGTGATGCCGAACGGAGCCAGTTCGACCGCCATCGCCTCGGTCAGGCGGTGGACGGCCGCCTTGGCCGCCACGTACGCGGTCTGCTGGCGGGCGGGCACGCTGCCCAGGACCGATCCGATGTTGACGATCCGGCCGGACTTCTGCGCGACCATCGCCTTGGCCGCGGCGCGGCTGCAGTAAAAGACGCCGTTGAGGTCCACGTCGAGGATGCTCCGCCAAATGTCGGTCGGCATGCCGTCGATGTTCGCCCGCTTCTCAGCCGGGGCGTTAAAGCCGGCGTTGTTGACCATGATGTCGAGCCGGCCGTGGCGCTCGACCACCGTCTGGATCAACCGGTCGACCTGCTTTTCATCCGTCACGTCGGTCTTGACGAACTGGCACGGGCCGATCCCCCCCAGTTCGGCGGCGGCGGCCGGCCCCTTGGCCGAAACGTCCGCGATGGTTACAGCCGCTCCATTCTCGAGCAGCATTTTGGTGCAGGCTTTGCCGATCCCGTCGGCGCCCCCGGTAACGATGGCAATCTTGCCGGTAAGATCCACTTTCATTGAGCTGACTCCTTGAGTTGGCCGGCGCGGGCGTTGGCCAAAACGTCGGGATTCACCACGGCCAGCGGCCGCCGGCCGGTCAGGACGCGGGCAATCTCCTCCGCCGCCCGCCGGCGGGCGTAGGCCACCGAGTTCTCGGTGTACCATGCGTAGTACGGCGTGACGATGACGTTCTCGAATTGCAGCAGCGGATGCTCAGCCGACCACGGCGGCACGTTCTCGATCAAATCAAACGCCGCCCCGCCGAGCCGCCCGCTCCGAAGCGCCTCGACCACCGCGTCGGTATCGACCAGGGCGCCGCGGGCCGTGTTGACCAGCACCGCCCCCTGCTTGACCTTGGCCAGCGTCTGGCGGTTGATCAGGTGGTGCGTCTCGGCGGTCGCCGGCGCGTGCAGGAGAATCGCGTCGGACTGCCCGAACAGCTCGTCGAGGCCGACGTTCCTGGCCGTCGTCTCGCCGATCGCCACGTCGCCCGCGACCATCGGATCGTAGAAGAGCACCGTCATGCCGAACGCCGCGGCCCGACGGGCCGACTGCCGGCCGATCGACCCGAACCCCACGATCCCCACCGTCATCGTGTTCAGCGAGTAGATCGGTTTGATCGCGCCGCGGTCCCAGCCGCCGGATTGCGTCTGCTTCATCGCGATCGGAAGCTTCAGCAGCAGGCTCTGCATCATCGCGATGGTCAGATCGGCCACCTCGTTCGTGCAGAAACCCGGCAGGTTGGTCACCACGATGCCGTGCCGCGTGGCGGCCGGAATGTCCACCGTGTCCACGCCGATCCCAGCCCGCAGGATGATCTTGACCTTGCCGCAGGCGGCCATGATCTTCTCGCTGATCGGCTTGAAGACGTAGGTCAGCAACGCGTCGGCGTCGCGGGCGATCGCGATCACGTCGTCTTCGGTGCGGCACTGGCCGATCGCCAGGCTCGCCCCGACCTTCTCGAGAATGCCCTGCTCGACGGCCGTCTCCGGATAGAGATGCTCGGTGAAAGCGACTTTGTAGTCGGTCATGATCGGAAATCTCCTACCAGCGGGTTTGCATCGCCAGGACCGCCTGGACGACTTTCTCGGCGTTGGGCAACACGAACCGCTCCAGCTCCGGCGCGAACGGAATCGGCACGTGCGCGGTGTGGACGCGGGCGACCGGGGCGTCGAGGTAGTCGAACGCCTTCTCCTGGACCAGGGCGGTGATCTCAGCCCCGATCCCGCATGGCGCGTGGCCCTCGTCGACCACGACGAGCTTGAGCGTCTTCTTGAGCGACTCGATGATCGTCTTCTCGTCGAGCGGCCAGATGGTCCGCAGGTCGATCACCTCGGCCGAAACGCCCTTCTCGGCCAGCATGGCCGCGGCCTGGAGGGCGTGGCTGACCATCAACCCGGAGGACAGCACCGTCACGTCGCGCCCTTCGCGGAGCACAGCCGCCTCGCCGATCGGCAAAAAGTAGTCCTCCTCCGGCACGTCGCCCTTGCGGCCGAGCAACGCCCGGTGCTCCAGCACCACCACCGGGTTGTCGTCCACGACGGCCGAGGCGAGCAGGCCCTTGACGTCGTACGGCGTCGAGGGAATCACCACCTTGATGCCCGGCGCGTAGACGAACCACGGGTACAGCGACTGCGAGTGGTGGCAGCCGGCTGAGCCCTGCGCGCCAAAGACCGCGCTGAGCGTCAGCGGCATCGTGAACTGACCGCCGGAAATGTACCGGAATTTGGTCGCCTGGTTAACGAGCTGGTCCATCACCAGGGTGGAAAAATCGAGGTACATCAGGTCGACCACGGCCCGCGAACCGCACGCCGCAGCCGCGGCGCACATGCCCACGAACGAAGCCTCCGAGATCGGCAGGTCGAGCACGCGCTCCGCCCCGAACTCCTCGTAGAGGCCCTTGGTGTGGCCGAAGCATCCGCCGCGGACGGCAATGCCTTCGCCGACGATGAACGACCCGTTGTCGCGCCGCATGCCCGCGGCGAAACCCTCGCGGATCGCCTGGAGGTACGTGATCTGCCTCACGCTCGTATGCTCCTTTTGAGGCGGCCGGTTCGGCCGCGGTTGCGTTTGCCCGGTCTGTCCGGCGGTCGTCGCTGTGCTTGCCATGTCGCTCGTCCGCTTGCCCTGATTCACGCCCAGACGAAGTCCAGGGCGCTCTCCGGTTTCGGCGACGGCGCAGCCTTGGCCCAGGCGTAGGCGTCGTCGAACTCCTTTTTGACCTGCTCGCGCATCCGGTCGATCTGCTCTGCCGTCATGATCCGCGCGTCGATCAGCCGCTTCGAGAAGAGTTGGATCGGGTCGCGCCGCTGCCACTGCTCCAGCTCCTCCTTGGTGCGGTAGCCGGTCTCGGCGTGGCCGACGTAGTGGCCGCAGACGCGGTAGGTCTTGCTCTCCAGAAGCGTCGGACCCTCGCCGCGGCGGGCCCGGGCCACCGCCTCCGACGCCTTGGCGTGCACGTCGAGCACGTCGTTGCCGTCGGCGATCACGCCCGGCATGCCGTAGATCGCGGCGCGGTCGGCGAAGTCCTTGGTGCGGGTCGCATCGCGGACCGGAGTCTCGGTCGCGTAGAGATTGTTCTCGCAGACGTAGATCACCGGCAGGCGGTGGACCCCGGCCATGTTCAGCGACTCGTGGAAGACGCCCTCGTTGGCCGCTCCGTCGCCGAAAAAGCACACGCTGACCCGGTCGCTCTTCTGCAGCTTGGCGGCCAGACCAGCCCCGGTGGCCAGCGGCAATCCGCCGCCCACGATCCCGTTGCTCCCGAGAATGCCCAGCTCCTTCGAAAAAATGTGCATGCTGCCGCCGCGACCGTGCGAGTAGCCCGCCTCCTTGCCCATCAGTTCCGCCGCCACCTTCCGCAGTTCGCCGCCCTTGGCGATGCAGTGGCCGTGGCCGCGGTGCGTGCTCGTGATCGTGTCGTCCTTCCGCAGCGCGCCGCAGACGCCCACGCCGGTGGCCTCTTCGCCCAGGTAAACGTGCATGAACCCGGGCAACTCGCCCTGGGAAAACCGGGCGGCCATTTCGCTCTCGAAGATGCGGATGGCCATCATCCGCCGCAGAAACTCGCGTTGGGTATCGGCGTCAATCTGCACGTTGGTGATTCCTTACTTATACTAATGAATGCCTCAGCCGCCGCTCTTGCTCTTGCGCCGGGATTTCTGGACCGTGATCAGATCGGAGTAGGCGCTGTCGAGGTGCGACCGCAAAAGCTCCTCACCTCGGGCCAGATCCTTGTTGCGAAGGGCTTCGATCAGGTCCTTGTGGTAGACGTGCCCCTCACGCGGGTAGCTGACGCCCTCGCCGATGTTGCGGGTGAAAATCAGGTACCAGATCTGCGACCGCAGCCCCTGCCAATAGGCGATCAGCCGGCGGTGGTGCGAGGCGTTGACCAGCTCCTCGTGAAAACGCAGATCCAGGTCCACCGCCTCCTGGACCGAAAAATCGCTCTCCAGGCACGCCGCCAGCTCGTCGACCACGCCTTCGAGCCGCCGCAGGTCGTCCTCGTCGGCCCGCTCGAACGCACCGTGCAGGGCAAGACCTTCGAGGGCCATGCGGAGGCTCCAGACCTCCTCGTAATCCTCCGCGGAGAGGCTGACCACGGTGGCTCCGCGATTCCGCTCGCGGACCACCAACCCCTCGTGTTCGAGCAGGATCAGGGCGTCTCGGATCGGTCCGCGGCTGGTCTGCATCATGGCCGCGACTTCTTCCTCGATGATCCGCTGGCCGGGCTTGATTTGCCCGCGGAGAATGGCTTCGCGGAGGTGCTCGGCGGCCTGCTCGCTCAGCGACCGACGGGAGACCGGCGAGATGGGTTTTTCCGCTTTCATTCGGTCCCGGACCTTGTATAATGCTGTATGACAACCATATTGTTAACAGTTAACAATCTTACTGCCACCGGCAACCGCTGTCAACGAGTTTTGTCCATCGAGGATGACATTCTACTTTTCTTCATGGTACGTCAAATGAACCTGTGACCAGAAAAGTAGAATGTCCCCTTTTTCAGATACGACTTATGGTTATAGTTAATAACTAATGATACTCGAAAGGTCTAGGTCATGGCGACGATGAAGGCGGTTCGGCTGGTCAAACCGTTGGATTTGCGGCTCATGGACGTGGAGATTCCGGAGATCGGGCCGCATGACGTGTTGTGTCGGGTGGTTCGGGCGGGGATGTGCGGGACGGACTACGCGATCTATTCCGGGGAGTTTTCGTTCGTCAAATCCGGCGATGTGCCGTTTCCGATGACCTTGGGCCACGAGTGGTCGGGGGTGGTGGCCAAGACGGGGTCGGACGTGATGTACTTTTCGCCGGGCGACCGGGTGGTGGGCGATACGGCGGTGGCGTGCGGGCACTGCCATGAGTGTCTGGTGGGTCAGTACGGCCTGTGCAAGCATTGCCGGGCGGTGGGGACGATCCGGGCGTGGGACGGGGCGTATGCCCAGTACATCCTGATGCCGGAGCGTCACCTGATGCACCTGCCGGCCAACGTGGACTTCGACAACGGGGCGTTCGTGGAGCCGGCGGCGACGGCGCTGCTGGCGGTCAAGCGGGCTGAGGTGGGGATTTCGGACACGGTGCTGGTGATCGGGTCGGGTCCGATCGGGATCGCGGCGGCGAAGCTGGCCAAGCTGTGCGGGGCGGCGAAGGTGGCGATCGCGGCCCGGAAGGACTATAAGTTGAAGGCGGCCATGGACCTGGGGGTGGACGGGGCGATCAACACGACCCGGATGAGCCTCAAGGACGGGATCAAGGAGCAGTTCGGCGAGTGGGGCGTGGACAAGATCGTCGAGGCTTCGGGCTCGACGGCGATGTTCGCTGAGGCGCTGAAGGTGATCAACACGAGCGGGGCGATGTCGGTGGTGGCGTTTTACGAGAAGACGCTGGAGCATTTCGACATTGACCGGATGGTGTTCGGGGACGTGCGGATCATCCCGTCAGCGGGGAGTCTGGGGATGTACAAGGCGATTTTGCGGCTGATGGAAAGAGGCATCCTGGATTTGCGTCCGCTGATCACCGCCCGGTACCGGTTGGAGGACGTGCCGCAGGCGATGAAGGACATGAAGGGCAAGAACGAGACGCGTATCAAGATGATGATCGAGCAGGACTGATCGGACATGACATTACCATTTGACGAGGCGAAATCGCGGCTGACGGCGGCTGGGCTCGAGACGATTACGTTCGGGCACGAAGGGAACACGATTCTGGCGCTGCCGTCGTACGGGCGGGTGCTGGGTCTCTGGACGGACCGGGAGCAGCCGGGGTTCTTCTGGATTAATGAGGGTTTTCTGGCCGATCCCGGTCACGCGGGCGACGGCTGGGCGAATCCGGGGGGCGATCGGATCTGGCTGGGGCCGGAGCGGGAGCTGTTTATTAGCGACCAGGCGGATCCGGGAAACAGCTATGTGGTGCCGCGGTCGGCGGACCCGGGTCGTTACCGCTGTGCGCTGGAGAGCGCGACGCTGGTGATGGACAACGAAGGGATGGTTCGGGGGTTCCGCAGCGGCGTGGAGGTCGGGTTCTCCTGGTCGCGTTCGATTCGGGCCCTGGATCCGGAGGCGACGGGGGCGTTTCCGGGCTTGGCGTCGGCGGGCTACGAGGAGATGACGTTTCTGCACGTGGCTCAGCCCAGCGCGATGCCGGTGTGTTTGTGGAATTTGATTCAGGTTCCGCTGGGCGGGCAGGTTCTGGTACCGGTACCTGGGGATGCTCCGGTGACGTTTTTCGGTTCGCCCGGTCCGGCTGTGCAACGCGAGAAGGGGCTGATCCGGGTGGACTACTCGAAGTCGCTGGCCGAGCCGTTCAAGATCGGTCTTCGGGCCTCGGACATTCGCGGGACAATGCTGTATTTGCGGCCGGACGGGGAGGGCAGCGAGCTTCTGGTGCGGACGTTTGACCTGGGGCAGGATCACCAGTACATCGACGTGCCGTGGGAGCATCGGGAGGGGCCGGGTTACGCGCTGGAGTTGTTCTGCGGCGGATCGGCGTTCGGGTTCGGCGAGTTGGAGTTTCACAGCCCGGCGGCGGGCGGCCCGGCGGGTCCGGACCGCTGTCACGTAGGCAGCCGGATTCACGCCTTCCGGGGACCGGAGGCGGCGATCATGGAATTGGTCGAGACGATGACCCAGCCGGTCGGCTGAGACAGGACAAGGGGATTCGCAGATGGCAAGATTGATGGAGACGATCCGGACGACGGACGTGCCGGAAGGGTCGGTGGCGATCACGTACCTGGCGCAGGCGGGCTTTGCGTTCAAGACGCCGGCTGGCAAGGTGCTGTTCGTCGATCCGTACCTGAGCGACTGCTGCAATCGGCTGGTGGGTTTCAAGCGGATGATTCCGACGCTGGTGGAGGTGGACGAGGCGTCGCCGGACGTGCTGGTTTCGACGCACTCGCATCCGGACCACCTGGACATCGACGCGGTGGCGGCACTGGCGAAGCGGAAGGGGACGTTGTTCGTGGGCGCGCCGGACTGCGGGGCGACGTACGATGAGCTGGGGATCGAGGCGAAGCGGCGGACGATATTGGCGGAGGGGGAGGAGGCGGAGGTTGCGGGCGTGCGTTTTCGGGCGGTGTTTGCCGATCACGGCGAGCTGGCTCCGGAGGCGGTGGGGTTGGTGATGGAGATCGGGGGCGTGCGGGTTTACATGGTGGGCGACAGCGCGTACCGGCCGCAGGAGATTCTGGCGTCGCTGAACGGGCCGGTGGACGTGATGATTTCTCCGATCAACGGTCAGTTCGGGAACATGAACGGTCGGGAGACGTGTCTGCTGGGCGAGCAGGTGGGTCCGCGGCTGCTGGTGGCGTGTCACTTCTGGATGTTCGTCGAGCACAACGGCAATCCGGCGGAGTTTCTGGAGCACGCGAAGAAGCTGCCGAAGTCGATCGAGCCGCTGGTGATGGCCCCGGGCGAGGCGCGGGTGGTTCGGCGGGCGACGTAGAGGGCTTAGGGGTTCAGGGACCATCGGTGGCGGGCGGGTACGGTGACGGTCCGGGTGATGGCGCGGGTTTGGGCGCGGGTTTGGGCGCGGGTTTGGGCGCGGGTCAGGGCGTGGCACGGGATTTCCAGGGCGCAGGCGATCGGGCGGGGCGTGGGGTTTTCCAGGACCAGTTGAACGAGCTTGCCGGCTCGCCGTTCGAGGGAGACGAGCAGGCCCAGCGCCACGCGGAGGTTCTTGAATTTCAGGTCTCGCCAGCGGTTTGGGACGGCGGGCAGGACGTGGAGCGTTCCGCCGCGGCTGTGGGCGAGCATGGCGTTGAGGGCCATGACGAAGGCGCCGTGGGCGCTGAGGAAGTGGAAGTTGATCCAGAAGCGGTCGGGTCGGATTTTTTCGGGCAGCGCGCCGAGGGTGCTGGTGAATCTGGCGCCGTTGAGCAGGTGGTCAGCGGCGCGGGGGTCGCGCAGGTAGGCGAGGGCGGTGGCGGCTTTGAACTCGGACCACGGCCAGACCAGATTGCGATAGGTTCCCGGGTTGGTGAGGCCCCACTGGCCCTGACAGAGCCGCAGGCCCTGTTCGATGCTTTCGGCGGGAATGCCTTCGGGCAGGTTGAGCAGAAAGCCGGTAAAGACCTGGCTGGTGATGGTTTTGGCTCCGGCGAAGGGGAGGAGGGTTTTTCCGCGGAAGTTGGCCTTGAGGCCGCGTTTGAGTTTGGCCAGCACGCGGCGGTAGGCGGGGTCGATGGGCCGGTCGAGGACGGCGGCGGCGGCGGTGAGGGCCTCGAGGGACTTGATCGTAGTCAGGACGTGGAAGGTGTCGTTTTTGCGGTGGATGGATTCATCGGCCCCGCGGCCTTCGACGACGCAGGCGGTATTACCTCGTTCGCGGACGATGGCGGCGAGGAGGAAATCGCAGATGTTCTTGATGAGATCCCAGTAGTTCTCCAGGACGGCTGGGTCGCCGGTGTGGAGGTAGAGGTCAAAGACCTCCATGACGATGGCGCCGTTGTTGAATTTCTGGATGTCGGGGTATTCGCGGGCGTCGGCGTAGTTGAGGGATTCGCCGCGGTGGTTCATGAACCAGGGGAAACAGGCGCCGGGTTTGTCGAGTTGGCGGGCGTAGGTTCGGGCTTGCGGACGGGCGAGCTCGTAGCCGTCGATGAGGCGTTTGGCCTCGGCGAGGCGGTTGGCGGCGAGCAGTGCCTTGTGCGGGAAGATGGCGTCCCAACTGTTGGTCACGCCGCCGGCCCACAGCAGCGGGTAGTTGCCCAGGGAGATCAGGCCGGTTCGCGGATGCTGGTGGGCGCGGATCAGGTAGAGGCTCAGTTCGTGGAGGTATTCGAGCCGGGGATCGGGCAGCGTGAGGGCGGACCGGGACGAGAAGCCTCGCCAGCGCTTTCGGTGATCGCGGAGGAGGGCGTCGGGGCCGGCGGATTTGAGGCGGGCGAGGGTCTTGCGAATGTCCCTGGCGTGGTCGGCGGTGTCGGTTTGGTCGAGGACGATCAGGTACTTGGTAAAGGTCAAGGGGGCTTTTAGGTCGGCGAGGATCAGGCGTTTACCGTCGCGGGTCTCGGCGGCGGATACGGCTGGATGATCGGTCCAGAGAAGGGCGCGGCCTTTGACGCCTTTGATGTCGTAGTCGGCGGTGATCGCGTTGTTTTTGGCATGGGCGGAGAAACGGTAGCGTCGGTCGGCGGGCAGTTCCAGGACTCCCTGCGACCAGGCGGTGGTGGGGCTGTGGAGGTTGAGGGCGATTTGCGGGCGGTCTTTCGGCACGCGTTTGACGTGGCAGCGTTCGACGAGGACCTGCTCGTCGAGCAGGAAGGTTTCGAGGCGGATGCGGAAGTCGGCGGCTTCGACGTCGGTGGTCAGGACGGCGGTTTTGGGGTCGAATCGCTGGTTGAAGGAGCCGACTTCGAAGACTTCGCCGCCGCCGGCGATGAGGGTGTAGGTGGACTGGACGATGGGCAGGATGGGTCCGCGGCGGTCGCGGTGGGCGGATTTGTACCAGGCGCAGATGGCGGATTCGTGCTGCTCGATATGGAGGCGACCGGAGTCGCAGTGCATAGAGCCGGAGTAGTCGATCAGGACGGCGTCGGCCCCGTTGCCCAGGAGGAAGGGGAAGTACGGCTGTCGATCCGGCATGGCGGTCATCCCCAGTTGCCCGACCATACGGGTTTTCGCGGGAACAGGTCGGATAGCAGCGAGGCGAGTTGGGGCGTGAGGGCG
>Ga0123328_1000738_pt1 | contig 33801 bp, 24 predicted proteins | sample BioC12SIPDNA_2_FD_89702 | JGI IMG/M metagenome (GOLD analysis project Ga0123328, IMG submission 89702) | Anaerobic biogas reactor microbial communites from Washington, USA - Biogas_R1_A C12 SIP DNA | ecosystem: Engineered > Bioreactor > Anaerobic > Unclassified | place: Washington, USA...
AACTGCGCCCCCCCGGTCCCCAGCGAAGTGGCACAACTCGTTGTCGGGCAGGAAGAGCCGCCGCCGGACGTGAAAAAATTGGAAAATCCACCCACCGAACCACTAAAATAACAATAGAGGAAGCACGGTGAGCTTTTTCCGCGATGGGAGGTCATGATGGCCGTTGACTACTACACACTTCAGCAGACCCTCAACAAGCTGGCCTTGACTCAGGATCAGCTCAGCCACCTGGTCCGCGAAGGCCGTCTGCGCGAATTCCGCGTCGAAGGCGAACAGAGATACAAGGTTGCTGAGGTGGACGACCTGGCCGCGGAACTGAACCCCTCCGTGGGCACCACCGGCGACGGGGCCAGCGAATCGGCGATCGAACTGCTGCCGGTCGACTCGACCGACGGCGGTTCCGACGTGATCACCCTCGATGAGTCCGGCGAGCATACCCCGACGCAGGATGCCCCCAAGAACGAGGACACCGTCATCACGCCGGCCGGCGTCAACGTCTTCGACGAGGACGAACTGGCGGGCTTGGACGCCGACCCGATGGCCAAGACGCAGATCGCCCCGTCGGTCTCCGAGGAGCTCTCCATCGAAGGCGGCGGCAGCAGCGGTTCGGGCCTCCTCGATCTGAGCCGCGAGAGCGACGACACCTCACTGGGCGGCGTGCTCGACGAGATCTACTCGGGCGAAGAGACAATGCCCGACTCCAGGGTTCCCGCCACTGCGGAAGCCGCCGAGGCGGCCGGCTTCGAGGAGGTCGAGGAACCGGTTCCCGCCGCCGCTCCGGCGCCGCGCGTCGTGGCGGCCACCGCAGCCGATCCGATGGCCGGCCTGTTTTCCGGCTTTCTGGTCGCCTCACTGATCCTGCTGGGTTTCGCCGGTTTCGTCGCCGCCAGCCTGACCGCGGGCGTCCTGCCGGGCATCCTGCAGACCATCGCCTCGAACATTCTCTATCCGGTACTGGGCGCGGTGTTGGTTACCGTAATCAGTGTGGTCGTCGGGTTCTTCATCGGCCGGCGATGACCGGGTTCTGACCTTCGCCCCGCAGCGGAACGCGGGTGGCGGCGAGAGTAGCACTCCGTGCGGAGCACAAGAGCAGTCTGGACAACCCTGGCCACGATCGGCATGGGTCTGATCGGAACCCTGCTGGTGGCGATCGCCCTTCAGGTCGGCTCCCTCGACCGCATCGAAGCCGTTGCCGTCGACTTGCGCCACAAGCTCATCCCCACCGTCTCGGACAGCGGCGAACTGTGCCTGATCGCGGTGGACGACAACTCGCTGGCCGCCGTGCAGCAGTGGCCCTGGCCGCGGTCCTACGTGGCCGGCATCATCGAACTGGTGGCCGAACTGGGAGGCCGACAGCTTCTGATCGATTTCACCTACACGCGGCCGCAGGTCCGCCAGGGCCGCGACTCCGAATCCGTCAACGCCGAAGACGCCATGCTGGCCCAAGCCCTGCACACTCAGGGAGGAGCAGTCTTGGCGTTCTACTTCGGCGCGGGGGCTGCGTTTCCCCAAGCCGTCGAGGCGATCAAGTCCGAGATGGACCTGACGCCGCGGGAACTGGCCGCCCGGTCAAGCTTGCCCCTCGAACAGGTTCGGGCGAACTTCGCCACGATCCGGCGGATGGCCGCCCGCGGCCTCGCCGTCGAAACCCTCCAGGCCGATCCCGCTCTGACGCTGGACCAACTCCTCCAGAAACTCCTCGTCGACCAGTGGCTGCGCCAGACGGACTGGCGGCGAGAACTGGAAGACGCCTACCATTACGCCCGGGCCTACCTGACGATCCGTGCCAAGTCCGGCCTGACCCTCTCCGGCGATATCCTGTCCCCCGCCGTTTACCGCCCCAGCGACCACTCGCCCATGCAGGTGCCGGTGGCGGCGCTGGCCTCGGCCGCCCGCGACGCCGGCTTCGTCGACTACTCGACCCAGACCGACCTCGACGGCAAGCTCCGCAAGCTCTCGCTCCTGTCGGTCCACGACAACGTGATCTACCGCCAACTCGCTCTGGCCACCGTCAGCCAGCACCTCGGCCTGCCTCTGCACCTGGGCGAGGATCGGATCCAGTTGGGTCCAGCCGAGGACGGCGGACCGGTCAGGACCATCCCGCTCGGGTCCGACGGCCGGCTGATCGTCAACTGGTACTATCGCCAGACCGGCCGCTGGCTCAAGTGGCCCGACCGCTGGCAGCACAGCTTCGACAACCAGATCCCCGCCGCCAAGCTCCTCGACGTCGCGTTTAACCGCGATGCCCTCGACCAGAACCGGTTTCTCCTGGACTCCGCCGCCGACCTGAGCGTCCAGCAGTTCCTGCCCACCCAGTACGAACGCTACGGCAAGCTCAAGCAGCGAAGGCAGTGGCTCCAGGATAGCTGCCCGATCGACGCCCGCGCCGATACCCAGCCGGCAACCCACCCGGCAACCCAGCCGGCAACCGCCGCCGCCACGCAGCCGACACTGTCGCTGGCCGACGACATTCGCCTCGAACTGGCACGCACGCAGGACGAGATCGCCCAGATCGAAAAACGGGCCGCCGAAACGCTGGAAATGAGCTACGAAGACCTCGCCTCCCTCGCTCCGAACGAGATGAGCGAGGAAGAGCAGCACGTGATCAATCTCTACCGCTGCGTCTTCGAGCCCGAGACGGTTCGCCGCATCAACGCCGACATCGAGGCCTCGATCGAATCCGCCCTGGCCGAGCTTCGCCCCAGAATCGAAGACAAAATCGTCCTGTTCGGCTATACCGCCACCACCCTCGCCGATACCGTCGCCACGCCCGTCTTCGACGAGCATCCATGTCCCGGCGTGATCGTCCTGGCCAACATCATCAACCAGGTGCTGGAAGACTCCTACCTCTACGAGAGCGACCGCAACACGAACCTGCTGGTGGTTCTGGCGATGGGCATGGTGGTCACCATCCTGACCGCTTCCCAGCGCTCGGCCGGCCAGGGCCTGCTCTGGATGCTGATCCTCCTGGCCGCCTACGCCGCCGTCAGCTTTGTCCTGGTCTTCGGCCGATGGCACATCATCAGCAACGTCACCGGACCCATGGCCGCCATGTTCATCAGTTGGTCGCTGGTCACCCTCTACTACCAGGTGACCGAAGGCCGCACCAAGCGACTGTTCGCCTCGCGGCTCGGACAGTACACCAATACGACGCTGGTCAGACGCATCGTGGCCGAACCGCGATCGCTGACTCTCCCCCCGCAGCAGCAGGAGGTCACCTGCTTCTTCAGCGACCTGGCGGGCTTCACGCACCTGAGCGAGCCCATGGCCCCGCAGGAAGTCGTCAACCTCCTGAACATCTACCTCGAGCACATGAGCGAGGTGCTTGATCAGCAGGAGGCTTTCATCAACAAGTTCCAGGGCGACGGCATCTTCGCCTTCTTCAACCCGCCGCTGAACCCCCAGCCGGACCACGCGAGACGGGCTTGCCTGGCCGCCATCGAGTGCCAGAAATACCTGCCGCACGTCGAGGAGCACCTGCGCACCATCGGCTTCGACCTGCCCGGATCGATGAAGATGCGGATCGGGATCAGCAGCGGCCCGGCGGTCATCGGCGACTGCGGCTCGGCCCGGAAGTTCGACTACACCTGCCTCGGCGACACCGTCAACCTCGCCTCGCGACTCGAAACCGCCAACAAGTTCTTCGGCACGCTGACCATGATCTCGCAGGAGACCCACAGCCGGATGGGCGAGGGACTGCCGGCGCGCCTGCTGGGCAAGATCCGCGTCGTCGGCCGTGAAAAACCGGTCGTCGTCTACGAACTGATCCACTGGGCCGACCAGGCCGACCCGCGGGAACTCAGCGCCTTCATTGAAGGCTTCGGGCGCATGATCCACCACTACTGGCAGGCCGAGTTCTCCCAGGCCTCCGCCCTCGCCGACCAGCTTCGCCAAACCCCGCTCGGCCAGAAAGACCAGCCACTCCGCATCTACCGCGAACTCCTGACCACCCCCGAACTCCATCGCGCGGGCGTGATCGAACTCGAGACCAAATAGTCTCGACCTTCCAGATTCCTCTTGACGGCTGCCGCCGCCGTGCGGTATACTGAAAGGGAAACAGGGATACAGTCGATAGCAACGTGCTATCGTACAGCTACTTACATGCTTACTATCTGTTGCACTGTAGTACTATAGGGACCTGCGAAATGGTCGAGGTGGTAACCGGCAATCGCTTGCCTCTGTACCGGCAGGTGGCTCGAACGCTCCAGCAGCGGGTCCGCACCGGCCAGTACCGGACCGGCCAGCCGCTGCCTTCGGTCCGGACGCTCAGCCGCGAGTTGGGGGTCAGTCCCAAGGTCGTCCAGCGGGCAACCCGCGAGTTGGCCGACCTCGGCGTCGTCGTGGCCCACCACGGCCGCGACGTCCGGGTCATCGACGACGAAAACTGCCGCCGGACCGCCATCACCTTCGGGTTCATCCAGCCGTACACCGTCTCCCTCTCCTTCCACATGAGCGTGATGGAGTGGATCGACAAGGCATTCGCCAACCGGTCCAATTTCGCCGTGGTCCGCAGTTCCGAAGACGACCCGATCCGCGAACGCGAAGTGGCTGAGCACTTTCTGGCCAACGGGATCAGGGGCCTGGTGGTCTGGCCGATCGACGACGACCCCAACGGCCAGTTCTTCGCCGACCTGGCCCGCCGCGTGCCGGTGGTTCTGATCGACCGCCTCCTGCGCGGAGCCGAGTTGCCCGCGGTCGTCCAGGATTTCCACGCCACCGGAACTGATATCGGCCGGCATCTGCTCGACGAGTCCGGCCACAAGCGTTTGCTCGTCCTGATCGACGACCTGCGGATCAGCGCCTACGAGGAGATCACGCGGGGCATCCGCGACGCCTCAATTGAACTCAAGAGAGAAACCGACGTGACGGTGGTGCAACTGCCCATCTCGCGGATGGGCCATCGATTCACGCATCGCGATTTCTCCGATGTGGACGTCTACGCACCCCACGTGGAGCGTCTGCTGGCTGAAGGCGGCTACGACGCCGTCTTCTGCACTCAGGGCACGTTCCTCGACTACGTCGTGGTGGAAACCGGACTGGCCCAGAAGTTCCCCAACGTGGCGATCAGCACGCTGTCGATCGGGCAACGGCACACCGGCAGCCGCGGCTTCACGCGCCACGTGCGGCGGTTCTGGGACTCCGATTACGAACAGATGATATCGTTGGCCTCCGACCTGGTCCAACGCTGGGTCCTGACTGGACAAATGCCCAAAGGCGTGGTCCGGCTGACCTCACAGCGGGTGGAATATCCGGCCCCTTAGGAGCCAGGAGATAGACCATGAAATCAAATCGGCCATCGATGGGTTTCACTCTGATTGAGCTGCTGGTGGTGGTCGCCATCATCGCGGTGCTGGTCGCCATCCTCCTGCCGGCGCTGAGTGAGGCACGAGCGCGGGCGCTGGAGGCCTCCTGCCTGAGCAACCTCCGCCAGTGGGGCATCGGACTGCTGACCTACGCCAACGATCACAACAACCGCCTGATCCGCACCAACGCCTGGGTCGTCGAGGGGTGGCACAGTTGGGAATGGAGGATGGCGTACTACAGGTACATTCCCGACGACCGGCACGTCAACACCTGCCCCGCCGAGCCGTACGACCCGCTCCTGAACGCCGTGACGTACGGGCCCAACTGCTATATGTGGGGCGCGTGTCCCGGTGGCGAACCCGGCATCGATTGTGTTTATGGCATCCTCAACGACGTCAAGACCGAACCGGTGAATTCGGTCGCCATGGCGGAACGCCGGCACGTCTACGACTCGGGAAGAGCCGACGGAGCCTACCATCACTCCCCGATCGACGACTACGATGTGGCCCTCCTTCACAGGTTTTCCGGAACCTTCCTCTTCCTCGACGGTCACGCCAGTTGGATGGCCAGAACCGGTTCGTTCACGAATGCCGCCTGGGAGAGGTTTCCCGACCCGGAAGGCTATGAGCTATTCCGCAAACACTGGACCGTGGGCGTCGACCCTCTCTAGCCGCAGGAGTACTCACATGCATCGACTGTTTGGCGCGTTCTTTGTACTGTCCCTGGCCGCGCCCTGCGTCTGGGCCGATAATCCCTCAACCTTCGAGTTGCCGATCTACGATGCAACACCCGAGCCCGGCAAGCCTTTGGGCTGGTCGGCCGAAGTGTCTCGCCTCCACGAGGATATGCGGAACCTCGAGCCCGGCGTACCCCAGCCGGTCAAGGTGACACAAGCCGATCCGGGCCCAGGGCCTCAGGCGTTTCTGATTGTTCCCGAACAGCCGGGAACGTACCTGGCCATCATTACCGTCCGTGTCGACGGCTGGCGAATGGTGGACCGACGAACGCCCCGGATCGTCGTTCTGCCGGATGCGCCGATCGAGCCGCTGACCCTTCGCTGCCCCATCCGCAACGGGCGAGGCCCGTACAGCACGGGCGAAACCACGATCTTCCGTCGCGGTCCGCACACGCTGGTGGTCCGCTTGACCACGGATCGATTGGCCAACGTCTTTGCCGGTCAGCAGCCGCTGAAGTACACCGTGGAGATTCAAGCGGACTTGGATCAACCCGCAACGGTTCAGGCCTCACTCATTGACTGGCAGGCAAATGAGCGCAAATTGGAGACGTGGCAGGCTGCGCCAAAAGCCGATGCTCCCGTCCGCAGGGAACTGACCGCCTCCGTCGATGCGCCGGGCTTCTATCGCCTCAAGGTCGCCGTCGACGGCTGGGGCGAGGCGACTCTCGACGGCGGACTGCTGGCCGCGCCGCCGGAAAACAACGACCGGCTCGGCGTCAACGTCACCTGGTCCGACCGCTACACGCACGATCCGGAGCAGATTGAAGGCGCCGCCGAATTGCTCGCCCTCCAGGGCGTCCGATGGCTGCGCACCGAGTACGAATGGCGAACCGCCGAGTGGACGCGCGGAACCTACAACTGGGAGTGGTTCGACTTTTACCGACAGGTCTGCTCGAAGCACGGCATGTCCATGCTGCCGGCGATCTACCGGGTTCCTCAATGGGCCAGCGTCCAGCCCGACAAACCCGAATACATGCACTGCATCATGAAGAAGGAGTACTTCGAGGACTACTACCGCTACATCGAGGCCCTGGCCCGCCGCTATCGCGACTGGATCAAGGTCTACTCGATCTGGAATGAAATCGACTCGTCGTGGTTCATGGGCGGCACAGCCGACGACTACTTCACGTTGCTCAAGGAAAGCTATCCGCGGATCAAGGCCATCGACCCGCAGCTCCAGACCACCTCCAGCGGCTTCGCCTACACCGGCCCGGGCACCGGGGGCGACTTCGGCCGGCGCGTCTTCGAACTCGGCGGCGCCAAGTACTTCGACATCTTCGACGTGCACTACGTGAACCGCACCAAGGTCGACTCGTTCAAGAAGGATCTGAAAGCCACAACGGAGGCGGAAAAGCCCGTCTGGGTCACCGAGCAATCCGGCCATCGCATCGCCGACCGCACGCTGACCGCCGCCGCCCAGCAGGCCATCGGCCGAACCACCGGCCTGATCGAGGCCCTCGCCGCCAACCCGGAAAAGGTCTTCCTCTGGGGCGATATCGACCAGCACCCCAACCTCTGCCTCTGGGGCAACGTAACGGCTGAGGACCGCACCGTCCGCCCCGCCTACTTCGCCTTCGCCAACCTCATCCGCATGCTCGCCGACCGACGCTGCGCCAAAGTCTACAGCGAAACGCCCGAACTCGTCGCCTACCGGTTCGAAAAGCCCAACGCCGCCGGCCCGCACGTGCTGGTCCTCTGGAGCGGATCGGACACCAGCGCGACGATCGACGGCGTCAGCGAGACCGCCGAGCTGATCGACCTGATGGGCAAGTCGTCGCGCCTCGCGACCACGCATAACCGACTCGTCCTGCCCGTCACGCAGGCGCCGCTCTATCTGCTGTCCGAAACGGCGCCGGCCCAGGTGCGCCCGGCGGCAACATTCACGACCCGCGAGCTCACAGCCGCGCCTGAGGCCAGTGTTGAATTCGCCCTGGTCGTCCAGAATCCATCTTCCGAAAACAGCTCGGCTGATGTGACGCTCGAACTGCCCGATGGCTGGACCGCCTCGCCCGACCGCCATCAAATCGCCCTCGCCGCAGGCGCCGAGCAAACCTGCGTGTTCCGAGTTCAACTGCCCGCCAGCGCCCCGGTCGGCCAGTCCATCCCCGTGGCCGGCCAGGTGACCGGACTGACGGACAACCCGATCAAAGCCTCAGCCGTCGTGCGCGTGACCACGCCCGAAGGCGTCATGCTCATCGAGGCTGAGAGTTCCCCGCGCAGCCAGGGCCAATGTCCCGGCTCGCCCATGTTCATCGCCGCCAGCGGCAACGCCAGCGGTGACGCCGTCGTCGCCATGTTCTGGGGCGACGGCTGGATGGAGTACGACGTCCCCTTCGCCCAAGCCGGACGCTACCGCCTCGCCGTCCGAGCCTACGGCCGCCTCTCCGGCCACTCCGACGAAGTCCCCGGCGAATTGCGCCTGGTCGCCACCCTCAACGATCAACCCATCGGCCACTTCGACTACCGCACCGAATCGGAAACCAAGTACCTCGACTTCACCGTCGACTCCCCCGGCCTCAAAACCATCAAACTCCACTTCCCCAAAGACACCGGCGACCTCTTCGTCGATTTCCTGACCCTCCAACGAGTCGGCGAAGGCAAGCCGCCCCAGTAGCAGCGCAAGCTTCCGCCGTTACACGTGCAACTCGTGCTCGCCCGCGGGAAGCGTCGCCTTGTGCTCAATGAACCGTCCCAGCAGCGAGACGGCGACGTTGATCTCATCCGATGCCCTGACCACAACCTTCGTCCGCCCGCTTGACGGGTCGGGACCGTCGCACACCAGCGAGACGGTCCGCCCGTTGAACCGCACATGCTCGATCCCGTGGCGTCCCGGCGTGCCGATCACCCACCGGACCACGTTGTCCGCCGCCTCAAACTCAAACCCCAGCACGTGCTCAATCAGCATGGCGATCGGACCCAGCCCCGTCCACCCGACAAAACAAGGCCGGCACAACACGCCGTACCCGTTCGTCGCCGGACGCGTGTACTCCGGCGAATAACATTCCCAGATACTGGCAAATGTCTCCTCGCCCATCACCGCAGTCATCGCCTCAAGGTGCCGCACCGCGATCTGCCGCGCCACCTCGTGTTTGCCGTGCCGCTTCAGCCCGGCGGCGACCATGTAATTCGTCGGAGCCCAGACGCCGCCGAGCCAATACCCGCCCAGCGGGTCGTAATTCGGGTCGTCCGCCGACAACGTCGGCAACGGGTGAGGCCGCCAGAACTCGCGAGGGTCCAGCAGATGCTCGATCAGCCGTCCCACCCGATCCTCCCTCGCCACGCCCGCCACGATCGGCCAGAACGCCGCCAGCGTCTTGTGATTCACGAAGTTATGCCGCGATGTCGCTCGCTCCCGTCCGAACAGGTCGAAGTAGATCCCCGCCCGCTCGCACCAGTGCCTTTCCTCGATCAGAGCTGCCAGTTCACTGTGCTCTCGCTCGAATCGTTCAGCCGTCTCAAATTGCCCGAGATGCCTCGCCATCTTCCCCAGATGCGCCGCAGCCAACGCCTGCTGCGCCGCCAGATCGATGAAGCACACGTCGCTTCCGCGCAGATCCTGGGCCAGGTAGCCGCTCCGCGGCGAATTGTCCATGCCGCTCGATCCCGAGTCTTCGAACCAGTACAGCCCGCTGCACCGCCGCCGGTTCGCCTTCACCCAGTCAAAGAAACGAACCAGCCGCGGCAACGCCTGCTCGAATCGCGAATCGTCTCCCGTCGCCCGGTAATACTCCCACTCCACCCACGCCATCAACGGCGGGTTGATCCGCTCGCCGAAGGCGGGCTGCTCATTGCCCAGGTCGTACGCCATGCTCATGAACCCGTCCGACCGCTGCAGCCGGTACAGATTGTCCAGATTGTTCATCCCCGGAAGCTGCCCGTTCGAATACCGCGCGAACAGCGTCATGAAGCACGAATCCCACTGCCACAGACGCATCATGCCGGGCATGCACGTCAGCTGCGGCTTCCAACCGGGCCTGGCCACGTACTCGACGTTCGCAAAACCCATCTGCCACGCGGCGTTGTACAGCTCGACCCACTCCGGATGCCGATCGCAGACGACCCTCGGCAACTTCTCCACCTCGTATTCAACCTTCTCCGTCGGCATGTAAAGTCCTCGCCGTTGTCCCGTTCCAGCGTTTCCGCGTTTCCGCGACACACTATCACCACCGCCCACGCGCGTCAAGCGACCTTGATCCCAGCCAACCGTCCGCATCACGATTCTCTGCGGAAGACGAGTTTTTTCTGGACAGACCTCACCCCTCATGTGACAATGACCGACGTGGGCAATTAAATGCATTACGGATTTAATCGCCGATCCCGCTGGCAGCCAAGGGGTTTGATCGAAAGCGGATCGGCCCGTTGTGAAGGAGGTAACACCCATGGACGTTCCCGCCGACCGCAAATACACCAAGAGCCACGAATGGCACAAGCTCCAGGACGATCTGGTCGTGATCGGAATCAGCGAACATGCGGTAACCGAGCTTACCGACATCACTTACGTCGATCTACCGAAGCCGGGAACAAAGGTGACCGCGGGCGAACCGTTCGGCGAGATCGAGTCGGTCAAGGCCACATCCGAACTCTTCTCGGGAATTAGCGGCGAAGTCACACAGGTCAACGAGACCCTCGCATCCGATCCGGGACTGCTCAATCGCGACCCCTACGACAGCGGCTGGCTCATTAAAGTCCGGCCTCTCGATATATCCGAACTGGATAAATTAATGCCGGCCGAGGCGTACCAAGGCACCCTCGCCTGATCCACAAAAACGGGCATATATCCACACTAGATGGCGGCAAGCGGCTTAAGATTTCGTTATGACCATGACTCAATCAACGCACAATCAACAAAACATCGAGCGGATGCTCCAAACGATCGGGGCCAGATCGGCGGATGAGCTCTTCGCCCCTCTAGGTTCGCAGCGGATGGCCGAGGCCAAATTCGACCTTCCACCCGCCGCCGACCAGATCAACCTCGCGCGGGAGATCCGCGAACTGGCCGGGCGCAACCGCCCCGCCGGCGGGCGGATCAGCTTTCTGGGGGCTGGGTCGTACGACCACTACACCCCCCCCGCCGTCGACGCCCTCGCCGGCCAGAGCGCATTCGTCACCGCCTACACCCCCTACCAGGCCGAAGCGTCGCAAGGGTCGCTCCAGGCCTTCTTCGAATACCAGTCGCTGGTCTGCGATCTGACCGGCATGGACGTGGCCAACAGCTCGCTCTACGAGGGCGGATCAGCCCTCGCCGAGGCGCTGCTGATGGCCATGGACATCACGGGCAAGGACAAGGTCATCCTGCCGGCAAACGTCCACCCGGAGTACCGCCAGGTCGTCGCCACCTATCTGCAGCATCGGCCCAACGATCTGCTCGCCCTCGAGGCGCCGGACGGCCGGGTGAACCCGACGAAACTGGAGGAGGCGATCAACGGCGAAACGGCGGCGGTGGTCATCCAACAGCCGAATTTCTTCGGCTGCGTCGAACCCCTTTCGCAGATCGCCGAGACGGTCAGGAAACACCCCAAGACGCTGCTGATCGTCGTAGCCGATCCGATCAGTCTCGGCCTGCTGACGCGGCCGGGCCAGCTCGGGGTTGATATTGTCGTCGGCGAGGGCCAGAGCCTCGGCATGCCGATGGGTCTGGGCGGACCCTACCTCGGGTTCCTGGCGTGTCGACAGGAATATCTGCGGCGTATTCCCGGCCGTCTGGTCGGACAGACCGTCGACGCCGACGGACGGCGTGCGTTCTGCCTGACCCTTCAGACCCGCGAGCAGCACATCCGCCGCGAACGCGCCGCCAGCAACGTCTGCACCAACGAGGGCCTGCTGGCGATCCGGGCCGCCGTCTACCTGAGCATCATGGGCAAACAGGGCATCCGCCAGGTCGCCGACCTGTGCTTCCAGAAAGCCCAATACCTGCACCGGCGGATCGCCGAACTGGATGCCTTCGAGACGCCGTTCGGCCAGCCGGTCTTCAAGGAATTCGTCGTCCGCTGCCGCAAAGCCGGAGTCGAGAAGGTCCTCGCCGCCGCCAAAGAGCACGACATCCTGGCCGGCGTGCCCCTGGGCCGCTGGTATCCAAACCTGACCGACTGCCTGCTGGTCGCGGTGACGGAAAAGCGCACGCGGGATGAGATGAACCGATTTGTCGAGGTGTTGAGCACGCTGTGACCATGAACCAAACGACGCCAGTACCATTGCTGTCCGAAACGAATCTGCCGGGAACCTGCGGAATCGTCCTTCCTGAAAGCGACGTGCCGCCGGTCGACCCAGCCGAGGTGTTGGGCTCCGAGGCGGCCTCCGCGCCGCCGAACCTGCCCGAGCTTCCCGAGCGCGAGGTGACGCGGCATTTCACGAGCCTCGCCTGCCGCATGATGTCGGTCGATCGGAACTTCTATCCGCTCGGCTCATGCACGATGAAGTACAACCCGAAGTTCAACGAGTGGGCGGCTTCGCTGCCGGGCTTCACCGATCTGCACCCCTATCAGCCGGCCGACGACGTCCAGGGCGCGATGGAACTGCTCTATCGGCTCCGCGGATACCTCGAGCAGATCGCGGGCCTGGCTGAGGTCTCGCTTCACCCTGCCGCCGGCGCCCAGGGCGAGTTCACGTCGGTGCTGGTGGTCAGTGCCTACTTCGCCGATCGCGGCGAGGACCGCCCGCAGGTGCTGATCCCCGACAGCGCCCACGGGACCAACCCGGCCAGCTGCGCGCTGTCGGGCAAGTACGTCACGGTCATCAAGAGCACCGCTGCGGGCCTGATCGATCTGGACGCCCTGAAGGCCAACGTCAGCGACAAGACCGCCCTGATGATGATCACCAATCCCAACACGCTCGGCCTGTTCGAAAGGGACATTGCCGAAATCGCCCGTATCCTGCACGACCGCGGGGCCCAGTTGTACCTGGACGGGGCCAATATGAACGCGATCCTCGGCCGCATCCAGCCGGGGCAGTTCGGCGTCGACGTGATGCACTACAACACGCACAAGACGTTCTCGACTCCGCACGGCTGCGGCGGACCGGGAGCGGGCCCGATCGCGGTGGCCGAGCATCTGCGGCCCTTCCTTCCCGTCCCGCAGGTCGAGCGCCGCGACGGCCGCTACGTCTGGGATTACGACCGCCCCAAATCCATCGGCCGGGTGCGCAGCTTCTACAACCAGTTCCTCGTGATGGTCCGGGCCTATGCCTACATCCGCAGCCTGGGCCTGCCGGGCCTGCGGCGCGTCTCGGAAGAGGCCGTGGTGGCGGCCAACTACCTGGCCACGCGCCTGCGCGATCACTACAACCTGCCCTACCCGCTGCCGTGCATGCACGAGTTCGTCCTCAGCGCCGAGCATATCAAGGAGCAGCACGGCGTCCGCGCCCTCGACGTGGCCAAGCTGCTGATCGACTTCGGCATCCATCCGCCGACCGTGTACTTCCCCATCACGGTGCCCGAGTGCATCATGGTCGAGCCGACCGAGAGCGAGACGACCGAAACGCTCGACCGCTTCGTCGATGTGATGGCGCAAATCGCCGAAGAAGCCAAGACCGATCCGGACAAGCTGCACAAAGCGCCGTGGACCACGCCCGTCCGCCGCGTCGATGAAGTGCAGGCGGCGCGAAAGCCGAAGCTCCACTGGTGAGCAGGCGCCCGCGCCGCGTCGAATCCATAACTGCTGTTTATCATTGATGTTTTTGGATTCGCCGCCGCCGATTTCACCATCAATGTGCGTGCAAAGGCCACTTCTTGCTTGACTTGCCTTCCCAGCGGCACTAGATTATCAGGTTTACCACAACTCGCCCGCCCCATAGCGGCACACTGGAGATGCAGGCGGCGAGACGGCAGAAGCTGGAGTTTATCAGGAGCACTGGATCGTGGGATGTAAATACAACTGTGTCGTGACGATCAAGCAGGTGCCCGACACCAAGGCGGTCACCGCCAAGGCGATGAAGGACGACGGAACGGTCAACCGGGCCGCCCTTCCCGCCATCTTCAACCCCGAAGACCTGCACGCCCTCGAGGCGGCCCTGGCGGTCAAGGACCGCTACGGCGCGACGGTGACGGTGATCACCATGGGTCCGCCCAACGCCACCGAGCAGTTGCGAAAGGCCCTGTTCCGCGGGGCCGACCGTGTGATCCTGCTGACCGACCGCCGCGCCGCGGCCAGCGACACGTTGGCCACCTCGTACATCCTGAGCTGCTTTGTTCGCAAGCTCGGGAACGTGGACCTGGTGTTCTGCGGCCGCCAGGCGATCGACGGCGACACCGCCCAGGTCGGGCCGCAGTTGGCTGAAAAGCTCGGCCTGCCGCAGCTCACTTACGTTGAGGAGATTACGGAACTGGGTAACGGCCGGATGGTCGCCCGGCGCAACGTGGGCAACGGCTGGGAGATCGTCGAGGCCAAGCTGCCGCTGCTGATGACCATCACCGACGCCGCCAACGTCCCGCGTCCCGGCGGCGCCAAGCGCATCATGAAGTGCAAGCACGCCCGGTCCCGCAGCGAGGTGGCCAAGGAGATCGCGGGCGAGAACGATCCGAACGACCCGACCTTCGCCGAGGCGATCGACCAGAAGGTGCGCGAGCTCGAGAGCAAGGGCCTGCTGATCGAGGAGTGGAACCTCGATACGATCGGGGCGGACCTGGCCTGGTGCGGGCGCGACGGCTCGCCGACCAAGGTGCACCGCATTCAGGCGGTCGTGCTCAAGGGCGCCGGCCACCGGCAGTTCGAGGCCAGCGACGAGGGCGTCTCCGAGCTGGTGCACTCGCTGATCGAGGATCGCACGCTCGGCTAACGGACGCCACGGACGCAGCGCAGCCGCGGATGGAACAGGAAACTTGAGGATAGAGAACTCATGATCAGATGCAATCGACAGGGTTCGGTGTGGGTGTATGCGGAGCAGGAGAACGGACACCTCTCGGACGTTCCGCTGGAGCTGATGAGCAAGGGCCGCGAGCTGGCCGATGAACTCAAGGTCCAACTCGGGGCCGTGCTGGTCGGCGGCAACGGCGTGAACGGGCTGGCTGAGAAGCTGATCGCCCACGGGGCCGACGAGGTCATCGTGGCCGCCGATCCGCTGCTGGAGGACTACCAGACCACCAGCTACGCCAAGGTCGTCTGCGGCCTGATCGAGAAGTACGAACCGCAGATCATGATGTACGGGGCGACGGCCATCGGGCGCGATTTGGCGCCGCGGGTGGCTTCGCAGATGCGGGCGGGCCTGACCGCCGACTGCACCGACCTTCAGATCGGCGACCACGAGGAGCGCGACGGCACGGTTCACAAGAACCTGCTGTTCCAGATTCGGCCCGCGTTCGGCGGCAACATCATCGCCACGATCATCAACTACGACCGCTGGCCGCAGATGGCCACCGTGCGGGAAGGCGTGATGCGGATGCCCGACCCGGACCCGAAGCGCCAGGGCAAAATCACCGCGGAGAAGGTCGCCCTGGACCCGACGGATTTGCTGGTCAATATCCTCAAGAAACATCGCGAGCAGAAGAAGGTCAACCTCAAAGCCGCCCGGATCATCGTGGCCGGCGGGGCGGGCGTCGGAAGCAAGGACAACTTCAAGAAGATCTGGGACCTGGCCAATGCCCTCGGGGCCGCCGTCGGGGCGTCGCGGGCCGCGGTCGATCTGGGCTACTGCGACCGCGACCATCAGGTCGGCCAGACCGGCACCACGGTTCGCCCGGCCCTCTACGTCGCGGTCGGGATCTCCGGCGCGGTCCAGCACCGGGCCGGAATGTCCGAGGCGGCCAAGATCGTGGCGGTCAACAAGGACGCCAACGCCCCGATCTTCCAGGTGGCCCACTACGGGATCGTGGGCGACATGAACGTGGTCATCCCCAAGATGATCAAAGCGGTCAAGGGACGCGTATAGCAGGTGCGGCCGATCGGGTCGCGGCGCGGTCCGACGGACGGACCGGCAAAGGCCAATAGCGAGGTTCAGCAATGCCGAATTTCTTCACCGACAATCAAGACATTGTCTTTAACTTCAAGACCATGGACCTGGGCACCCTGGCCGGTTTCATGGAGGAAAACTACCGGTTCTCGGGCGAGTTCGATCACGCGCCGAAGGACGCCCGGGACGCGATCGACAACTACTGGCGGATCCTGGAGATGATCGGCCAGCTCAGCGCCGAGTTCATCGCCGACAACGCCGAGGATATCGACCGCGAAGGCAACACGCTGCTGCCGGACGGCACCGTCCAGCGGGCTGCGGGCATGTGCCGGAACCTGGAGATGCTCTCGAAGGCTGAGGTGATGGGCTTTACCCTCCCCTACCGTTTCGGCGGCTTGAATTGTCCGAACCTGATCTACACGATGGCGACCGAGATCGTCTCGCGGGCTGACGCCTCGCTGATGAACATCTTCGGCCTCCAGGGGATCGCCGAGACGATCAACGCCTACGCGACGGACGAGATCAAGCAGAAGTATCTGCCCGGTTTCTCGGACGGCCGGTACACCGGGGCGATGGTGCTGACCGAGCCGGACGCCGGGTCGGACCTGCAGGCGGTCAAGACGATCGCGTACCAGGACGAGTCGGGCAACTGGTTCCTCAACGGCGTCAAGCGTTTCATCACCAACGGCTGCGGCGAGGTGCTGCTGGTGCTGGCCCGCAGCGAGTCGGACCGGGCGGGCGGCCTGGGCCTGAGCCTGTTCCTCTGCGAGAAGGGCCCGACGGTCAAAATCCGCCGGCTCGAGGAGAAGCTGGGCATTCACGGCTCGCCGACGTGCGAGATCTTCTTCGACGACACGCCGTGCGTGCTGATCGGCGAGCGTCAGCGCGGTCTGGTGCCCTACGTGATGAGCCTGATGAACGGGGCCCGGGTGGGCATCGGCTCGCAGTCGGTGGGCATCGCCGAGGCGGCCTATGCGGTGGCCCGCGATTACGCCCACACCCGCAAGCAGTTCGACATGGCGATCGAGGAAATCCCAGCCGTGCGGGACATGCTCATGGACATGAAAATCGCGGTCGAAGCCGGCCGCGCGCTGCTCTACGAGTGCGCCAAGGTCGTCGATCACGAGCGGTGGTACCTCTGGCAGACCGAGACCGGCCAGGTGACCGACAAGGACCGCCTCAAGGAACTCAAGAACGAGTCGCGGCGGTTCAAGCGCCTCGCCGGCATGCTGACCCCGATGTGCAAATACTTCGGCTCGGAGATGTGCAACAAGGTCGCGTACGACGCGATCCAGATCCTCGGCGGCAGCGGGTACATGAAGGACTACCCCTCCGAACGGCACTATCGCGACGCCCGGATCACCAACATCTACGAAGGCACCAGCCAGTTGCAGGTAGTGGCGGCGGTCCGCGGCGTGGCCTCCGGCACCGCGGGCAAGGCGTTTGACGAGTTCGCTGCGATGGAATGGCCCGAGCCGCTGCGCGATCTGGTCGCGGTGCTCAAGGACGGCGCCGCCAAGCTGGCCGAGGCGCTGGTCGTGGTCAAGGAGGAAGGCACCGACTACATGGACCTCTACGGCCGGCGGATCGTGGACGTCGCCTGCGACATCTACATCGGCTACCTGTTCCTCCAGCAGGCCCGCCACAGCGAGCGCAAGCAGGCGGTGGCCCAGCGGTTCATCGCCAACGCCTCCCCCCGAATCGAAGCCAACTGCAAAGCCATCATCTCCCGCGACCGCTCGACGATGAACCAGTTCAACGTGGTCGTTGGAGCGGTTACGGGCGGCGAGTAAGGCGATAGACCGCTAACCCGGCCCAAATGAGACTTCGGATTTCGAATTTGGGCTCCTCGTTGGCGACCTCGAATGGCGAGTGAACCTGCGGCTTTGCCGCAGAACCATCCGCCCTACCGCTACCGCTCTCAGCGATCCCGCTGCTTGCCCATTTCGCGGAGTTTTTCGGCGGCGTTGGGGCCGAGGGTTTCTTTGAGGACTCGTTTGACCGTTTCGGCGCTGGGGACGGACCAGGCGATGACTTTGGCGCCGGCGGTGATGATGGCGACGATGATCCAGACGAGCAGGAAGGTTCCGCCGCCGAGGACGGTTATAGCCAAAAGCCGGTCGGCGCGGTACTGGCCGCTGGACCAGACGACCTTCTGGTCTTCGCCGCCGAGGGCTTGGGCCCAGCCGTCGAGGGTCGCGTGGTACTCCTGGGGGTGCTTGATGGCGGTTCGAACGTCCCAGAAGAGGTCGGCGGCGTACGAGATGCCCAGGCCGATCGCGACCAGGCCGAGCACCATCGCAGCCAGGCGCACAATCTCGCCGAAGAAATGCAGCTTCTCACTCAACGGCCGATCAGTCGGTTCGTTCAAGGGCATGGACTTTCCTCCGGGTTTGGGTTGAGATTACCCATCGCCGTCCGGTTGGTCAAGAGCGTTTCGGGCGCTGCCCCGGCGGTGAAGCTCCCGCGGATGCGGGCAATGTCGCTATGGTGTTGTCAAAGAGCCGTCGGCCGGGCGGTCGCTCGCCCGTGTCGGCCCGACGGGAGGATCCATGCCCTCCACGGATAAGGATGCCACAGGTTTTCAGATTTGCCACATCGGCAGGGGAAGTTGTTTTCGGAAACCACCCGAAGCTCCGGCGCAGCCGGGAGATGCGAAATTGCCGCTTTCTCATTTTTGTCCCGCGCCTTGCGGATCGGATGGTTGGGGTTGGCCGCGTTTCGGGCCGCCAGTAGAAACGGCGGACATTTCTACAGGTATCTCTGTGTCGTGAGGATGTGAAGCACCTACGCAACCTTCGTCAGAAGGAGCCGAGCAGGAGCGAACGTTCCTGTTCGGCGGAGGTGGGCGGGCCGTGGCCGGGGTAGAGGGTGGTTTCGGGTCGGATGCGGGTCAGGAATCTCTGGATGCTCTCGTAGAGTTGTTCGGTCGAGCTGTGGGGCAGATCGGTGCGGCCGACGCCGCCGCCGGCGAAGATCAGGTCGCCGACGAAGGCGGCTGGGATTTGGTCGCAATAGAGGCAGATCGATCCGGGGCAGTGGCCGGGGGTGTGGATGACCTCGAATTCCAGGTCGTCGAGGGCCAGGCGGTCGCCGTCGCGGAGGAGGCGGTCGGCCTCCGGCGATTTGATGAACCGGCCAAGGAAGCTCAGCGAGAGGTTCACGTTGGGATCGGGCAGGGCCGGCGCGTCGGTTTCGTGGATCGCGATGGGAAGCTGCGGCCAGCGGTCCTTCAGGCAACGGTTGCCGATGAAATGGTCCCAGTGGCCGTGGGTGACGATCAGCATCTCCGGCTGCAGACTGTTCGCCTCAATCCGCTCGATCACCGGCTTGGGCAAGCCGCCCGGATCGATGATCCAGCAGACATTCGCGCTCTCCGGATGGATGACGTAGCAGTTGGTCTGAATGGGGCCCAGCGGGATCGTTTCGACAAGCAGTTGGGTCATGAACAATTTGATCCTATGCAGCGTTGTGGTTCTTTTCCTTGTCCGACTTCTCGGACTGCCGCTGTCCGGCGGCATGGACTTCCTGCTCGACGGCGTCCTCCAGGGCGGCCAGCGACTTGCGGAATCGATGGCGAAGCACAATCTGCCGGATCGCCACGTACGTGATCAGCCCGAGGATCAGTCCGGTGAAAATGCTTCCGGTCCAGAGCGGCCAGCCGATGTCGACCATCAGCCGGGTCAGGTCGCGCCAGTAGGTGTCGCTGAAGATGTTCGTGCCCAGCGACGCGCGGCACATTTCGACGATCTTGCCCCGCACCGCTCCGCCGGAGTGCCAGTCGCCGGTGATCAGGAAGTAGCCGAGGCGATAGTTGAACCAGTAGATCGGCACGACGGTCACCGGGTTGGTGATCCAGACCACCGGCAGGGTCACCGCCTTGTTGGCCCCGAGGAAGGCAGCCAGCGAGACCGCGATCAGCATCTGGGCACCTATGGTGGGGGTCCAGGCGACGAACATGCCGATGGCCGCCCCGAGGGCGATCCGGCCGGGGCTGTCATCCGCGTGGAGGATGTGATGGAAAAAGATGTCCTTCGTTTTGCGGCGAAGACCCGCGAACGACGTCACAGATCAAGCTCCACTAATGCCTTATCAAGGTAAGTGCTTCCGATGGCCACGTAGTGCGTGCCGTTATCCTTGATAGAATCGGCACGGTGGCTGTGGCCGGATAAGCACAATTTGACCGGTTCGTAGCGCCGCAGGACGGCGTGCAGTTTGTCGCTGCCCAGAAACGCAGCCACAAAGTCCCAGCCGGGATCGCCGCGATACCAGACCAGTTCGCGTCGTGGCAGGTGGTGAGTGACCGCGACCACGTGGGGGCTGCGGGCGACGGCGGCCTTCAGGTGCTCGTCGAGGCGTTCGGCCAGATGGTCGGTGAAGCCCGGATCGTCGAAGGGCAGGTTGACGTACTGCCCGTCGCGCCACGCCGCGGTAATCGCGAAGTGATGGTCGTGCAGATCGTCCTGGGATTCGAGCAGGTCACTCAACTCGGGCACGGCCGCCACCCGTCCGGGCCCCATCTTGGCCTGATAGAACCGCAGGGGCACGTCCAGTTTCCTGAGGCGAAAGCTGTAGTCGTACCACCCGACCGTGCCGACGAAGGCGACGCCGTCGGCGTAGTAGGGTTCGTGATCGAGCATGTGGAAGCCGTATCGGCGGGCGATTTGGGGAAGTTCGCGCGACCATTTTTCCAGCGAGCATCGGCCGGGCGCGACCCACAGGTCGTGGTTGCCAGCCACCAGGAGTTTCGGGCCGCGAAAATCCGCGAACAGCTCGAGCGCCTCAGCGAAGATGGCGGTGTCGATGCCGGCGATATCGCCGGCGATCACGAGGACGTCGCCGCCGCGTTGGGCCACCTTTTGGGCCGCTTGGCGTACGCCGGGTCTGGAGCGGGCGATGTTGTAATGCAGATCGCTGGTGGCTATAATTCGCATGGCGGTTTCGGTAACGCCTCCAGGGCAATTGTATCCGCCACCGGTGGGCAACTCAAGCCGACGGATCGCGGCGCGGGGGCCGACGCGGCATTCAAGGGCATCGGGCCAAAGGAGATACCAGGCGCTATGAAGGTCAAGATTTTCCTCGCGGGGATCATCCAGGGCTCGCAGATCGGGACGGTGATCCACGATCAGGAGTATCGCGGACGGCTTCGATCGCTGCTCAAGGCGGCGTTGCCCGAGGCGGAGGCTTACTGTCCGCACGAGAACCATCCGAACAGCCTGAGCTACGATCAGCAGCGGGCGTCCGAGGTGTTTTTCGAGCACGTGGCGATGGCTTCGGAGGCCGACGTGGTGATCGCGTACGTGCCGCAGGCGAGCATGGGCACGGCGATCGAGATGTGGGAGGCGTACCGGGCGGGACGGATCGTGTTGACGATCTCGCCGCTGACGGAGAACTGGGTGATCCGGCTGTTGTCGACGCGCAACTTCACCGACATGAAGGAGTTCGAGGCGTTCGTCAGCGGCGGCGAATTTGCGAGCTTTTTGGAAGAACATGCCCGACCAAGACGATAGAGAGCACCTGTTGGATCTGACGCTCGACGAGCTGCGCGACCGGTGGGTCGAGCGCGGGCTGCCGCGCTACCGCGCGGAGCAGGTTTTCGAGTGGATCTATCAGAAGCGGAAGACGGACTTCGAGCAGATGACCAACCTGTCCAAGGACTTGCGACAGGAGTTGGCGCGGGCGTGGCGGGTTCTGGCCGGCTGCGAAATCACCCGACAGGAGAGCCGCGACGGGACGGTCAAGCTGCTGTTGGAGTTCGGCGCGGGCCAGCGGATCGAGACGGTGTTGATCCCGGCGGGCGATCGTCTGACGGCGTGCCTTTCGACGCAGTTCGGTTGCCCGGTTCGCTGCGCGTTCTGCGCGACGGGCCAGGCGGGTTTTTCGGGGAATCTCTCGACCGGGCAGATCATCGAGCAGTTGCTGCGGCTTCAGATGATTGCCGACGAGGACGGGCGTCGGATCGGCAACGTGGTGTTGATGGGGATGGGCGAGCCGCTGCTCAACTACGAGAACGTGCTCAAGGCGGTTCGGATCATCAATTCGCCGTACAGCCTGCACATCGCGGCGCGGCACATCACGCTGTCGACGGTCGGGGTTCCGGAACAGATGCGTCGGCTGGCGGGCGAGGGGCTTCAGATCACGCTGGCGATCTCGCTGCACAGTGCCAACCAGGCGGTGCGAGAGACGCTGATCCCGCTGGCGAAGAAGCACCCGCTCAAGGAGGTGATCGACGCGGCCCGGCACTATTTCGACGTGACCGGCCGCGAGATCACCATCGAGTACCTGCTGCTGGAAGAGGTGAACCTTTCGGACGACGACGCGGAGAAACTGGCGTCGCTGGCCCAGTCGATCCGGGCGAACGTGAACCTGATCGCGTTCAACCCGGTGGCGGAGTCGGCGTTCGGTCCGCCGGACCGAGTGGTGGTTCAGGAGTTCGCGAAGAAGCTGCGGCAGCGCGGGGTGAACGTGAATCTGCGGGCGAGCAAGGGGGCGGACATCGACGCCGCCTGCGGTCAGCTCAGGAAGCGCCACTCGCCTTCGTCGTAGAGGGGCTTGTTTCGCCCTTGCCCGGCCGCTGGAGGATCACGACCTGCCGCCACTTGCCGCGGGTGTAGTCGTAGCCGTTGACCCGCGCGATCTCCTGAAAGCCTTCGATCCCCCCTGCCGGCAGCCGATCGGCCCGCACCGCGGCGACTACTGGCGTGTCCGGCGGCAGTTTCGCCAAGGCATCTGGAGCAACGATCCGGACATCCTGCTTTCCGTCGTGGAGGTAGAAGATCATGCTTTCCTCGTCCCACCCGGCGAGGGCGTAGAGGGCCTGCGGTCCGCCGATTTGCTTCATCTCGACGGCAGCGGTGTGGGTCAGCTTGTACGGCTCGATTCTTGCGGCAGTCCAGGAGAGCACAGCGGCGATCAGGGCTGCGACGGCCGCCAGACCGCCGACCAGGCGGAACGGATCGGGAATCAGGAACAACGCAGCTGGGAGGAGAAGCAGGAGCGGGATGGCGGGTAGAAAGGCGTCGGCCAACGGGCCCGCGTGCTCGTTGCGTGAGGCTGCGCAGATCACCGCCGCCAGCAGTGCATAACCCAGCAGCGCCGCCACCTGGACCGGCCGGACCCATCGCCGCCAGATCGCCGGCCAGTCGCTGCGCCACCGCTGGAGGGCCAGGCCCAACAGCAGCGCGTAGGCTGGGACCATGGGCAGCCAGTAGTGGACCATCTTCGTGGCCATCAGCTCCAGCACGAGCGTCGGGGCGACCAGCCAGCAGAAGGCGAATCGCACCACCCGTTCGCTTCGGAGCCGCCAGACGGTCAGGCCCAGGGGGACCAGCAGCGCCGACCACGGCCACAGCCCAATCAAGCCGCTGATCACGTAGTAACCCGGAAACCCGCGATGTCCCTCAGCCGGTTTGAGTATCCGCTGGATGATGTCGTATCCGACGAATCGCTCGGTTAAGGCCCCTTCGGCGAACCGGTCGGCAGTGACGAACCACGGCAGCGCGATGGCCAGGGCCAGGGCTGGACCCCACGCGAGCCCCATCCGCCGCAGCCAGCTACGGTCGCGATCGACGATGGCAAAGCCGATCGCCAGCGGCACGATCACCACCAGCACGGCTGGGCCTTTGATCAGTCCGGCGATTCCCAAGGCGGTCCAGAGGGCGAAGCGATTGGCGGCTGAATTGCCGCCCTCAATGATCCGCCACAGGGCAAACACCGCCGCCAGCGTGAAGAACAGCAGCGTGGCGTCGGCGATGGCGAGTTTGGCCAGTACGACGGTCAGCAGTGCCGTTGCCGTCGCCAGGGCCGCTGCGATGGCGGCCTGATGTCCCCACCGTCGGCTGAAGAAGAACACGAGCACGACGGCTCCCGCCGCCCACAGGCCTGAGAAGAATCGGGCGGCGAATTCGCTGACGCCGAGAAGCTTATAGGCGGCGGCGATCTGCCAGTAGCACCACGGCGGTTTGTGGAAGAACGGTTCGCCGTTATAATGTGGCACGATCCACGGGTAGAGCGTGTCGGCGGCGATCATCTCTTTGGCGGGTTGGGCGAAGCGAGGTTCGTCGCGGTCCCACAGGCTGGTCCGCCCGTTGCCGAACCCGTACATCGCCATCGCGCCGACGAAGAGGAGTGCGGCGATGCGGCGGTCGGACCACGATCTGACGCTGCGATGCGGCATGCACCGGATTCTAATAAAATGGCGTTGGCTTACAAGGCTTTACAGGGGGCTGCGGTTCGTTTAGCATGGCGGCATGGGCATAAGACTGCTTCCATCGCAGATTCCGGACGGGTGGCTGGCCGGGTTCGTGCACTTCCACACGGCCTTCGGCTATCCGCCCGAGCACCGGGCCAGCCCGCAGGAGTTGATGGCTGAGGCGGCTGCGCTCGGCGGCGATTTCGTCTTCTGCGCGGGCAACCACGGCAGCGAGTACGGGCCGGACGGGTACAGCGGCCGCGAGAATGCGGCGACGCTGAACCATTCCGGCTGGTGCCGCAGCCACGGCCATCCGGACCCCTTCGCCGTTCCGTGGCTGGCCCGGGTGCACTACCAGGAGCTTTTCAACAAGATGCAAGATCACCTATCTGCACACCAGCGGCGGCCGCACGCTGGCGGACCTCTTCGAGGCCTGGCGCGAGCGCCGCAGCGTCTCCGTTCACGGTTCGCTGGTTCCCGAGAGGATCGAACCGCTTCCTCAACGGAGGCCCCACCGCACGGCCGAGCGGCCAGGAATTCACTTCGCTGTGGGGAGCTTTTCCGGCCGCACCATTCGGCGGGTCGAAATCCGGCGATCCGGGCGGACCGTTTGTGCCGTCGAGCCGGAGCGGCAGGATCGTTTCGCGCTACGGTGGCGAGATGAGATGTTCGAGGGAGGCACGGTTTGCTATACGATCCACGTCCAAGGGGATGATGACGATCACCTGGTGACTTCGCCGATCAGCTTCATATCGGCAACATGATTCCGCGGCCGACTGCCGCTCAGGGAAGACGATGCCATAGGACTTGACGATGCCCACACGCTTTCCGCACAGCCGAATAGACTTCAGCGGTTTTCCATCATTTCGGGTCGACGGGCGGTCCATCCCGGCTGTCGCGTACACCTCCTATCTGCCTGAACCGGAATACTATCGGCAGATGGCCGATTGCGGCCTTCGGCTGATCTGTTTCCCAGCCTATCTGGCGGGCCGCGGAATAAACATTCACTCCGGAATCGGCGCATTCCGCAAAGGGATATGGAGAGACGACAACACTTTTGATTTCTCGGACCTGACGGCCGATTTTGATAAGATTCTGTCCGCGATTCCCGATGCGGTTGTTCTCATCCGCCTTCATCTGGATGTGCCGACGTGGTGGGAGAAGAAGTATCCCAACCAGTGCTGTCTGCTCAATGACGGAAGCACGCTTCGCCAGTGCTTCTCATCACCGAAGTGGATGGCCGACTGTCGTGATGTGCTCAAGCAGATCATCTCCTGGCTCAGCGACTCGGCATACGCGCACGCGTTGGCCGGCATCCACCTGGCTGCGGGAGGAACCGAGGAGTGGGTGTATCACTACTATGACCGCTTTGAGGACAATTCCTCGCACCGCGTCACCGCGTTTCGGAAGTGGATGATCGCCCGATACGGAAGCGATGCCGGCGAGGGTGCATTGCCCGCGGACATCAATCCGGACGCCCCATTCACCGGCGCCGTCACCGACACGCTGGAGTTTCACGCATCCGAACTGGCGGACCGGATCGATGAGTTGGCGCGGACGGTCAAGGAGGCATCCAGCGGGCGTCTGCTGACCGGCGCGTTCTATGGCTATCACTACTTTATCACCGATCCGCGCAAAGGGCACAACGCGTTGGGCCGGCTCCTGGAGTCGCCCCACCTAGACTATCTGGCAAGTCCAAACGCCTACGATCGCCAGCCGGGACTGGACTGGCCGCCGATGGCGGCGGCGGATAGTGTCCGCCTTCACGGCAAACTCTGGATGGCGGAGCATGACACCCGCACGTTCCGCACGACGCTATTGAACGACGTCGCGGGCGATATCTGCCCCGAGGGCGCCTACTCGGAAGGCGTCTGGATCGGGCCCGCGAGTTCTTGCGTTTCAGCCATGCTGCTTCGGACGAACGCGGCGCGAATGCTCACCAACCGCTACGGCGGCTGGTGGTTCGACATGTGGGGCGGCTGGTTCGACGATTTCGCCCTGCTGCGGGAGATCGAGGTTTGCCAGAAACTCGCCGCGGCGAGCGCCGAACCGTCCGGTGCATTTCCGGAGCCGGAGGTGTGCGTCATCGCTGATGAGAAGCTGCTGTTTCATGACAATTCCTATGGTGCACTGACGGCCAGGATCATCAACCAGCGTCAGGCGCTTGCCAAGGCAGGTACCCCCTACAAGCTCTTTCTGCGAAACGATCTGGCCGAGATGTCCGGAGTTCGGTTCAAGTTTCTCTGGCTCTTGGGCTGGCATGAGATATGCGAGGACGAGCAACAACTGCTCGGACATCTACACGGCGACCGTTGCGGCATTCTGCATACGAGCCTGACCGGGTCCCGCTGGTTGGACCCAGAGGGCGACACGTGGCGGGACGCGCCGACTTTCTGCGAGTGGACGCCGGAAGGGCTGCGCGAACTCTACCGGCTGTGCGGCGTCCACATCTACCTGGACTCCGATGACATCGTCTACGTCGGCAATGGCTTTGCGGCCATACACGCGGCGTCGGAGGGTGGCAAGACGGTCACGCTGCCGCAGCGTTACACCGTCCGGAACGCCATTGACGGTGCAATTCTCGACCACGACGTCGATCGCGTTTCGCTGGAGATGTCGCAGTACGAGACCGTGCTGCTGCGGCTTGTCCCGGTCCAATGAAGGTCCAGAGTGGCTGTCTGACCAGCATCTTTGATATGGTGAAGGGAGCCGCGGAAGACCCGTCATTGGATTGACTCCCGCCGAGTGGGACGTAGAATCGCCCGAAACGCGGCGTCGCGACAGCAATTTGTGATGGAGATTGGCCATGACGAAGGGCAGGCGAAGCGGTTCGCTGAAGATCACGACCCGGCAGTACGTCCAGATGCTGAGCCCCGAGGTCGAGGGGAAGCTCAAGCATTTCCACATGCACCACTGCATGCAGGACTACCGCTGTCCGATGAAGCCGGACGATCACGGCCCGTCGTCGCTGGCTGAGCCGATCATCCCCTATCTTCCCGCGGTCCGGGCGCGGGTCTACACTGGCACGCGGAGCTCCGGTTCCTACTGTCACCATCCGCAGATCACCAAGTTCAAAGGCCGGTACTTCCTCTCGTGGTCCAACGGCATCCGCGATGAAGAGGCGGCGGGCCAACGGGTCCTGATCAGTTCGTCGAAGGACGGGCTGAGCTGGAGCGAACCGGCGGTGATCGTCGGCGGGAGGAACGGCACCACACTCGCCCACAACAGCGTCGGTCTTTCTTCCACCAAGGACGCCCTGCTGGCGATTGTCATGGAGGAGGCGTGCGAGCGCGACGCCTCCGTGGTCGGCATGCGTCGGATCGACCCGGCCACCCAGCAGGTTCGGGTCTATCGATCAACCGACGGCTGCAAGTGGAAAAAGGCGTTCGACTTTACGGACAATCTGCGGTGGTTTTTTGAAGCTCCACGGCTGACGGATGAGGGCCGGCTGTTGTGCGCGGCTGCGATGAAAGACGGCCCGGCTATTCTTCTTTGGCCCGGCAAGGAGCTCTGCAAGCATCCCGAGGTCATTCGCGTGCCCGAACCGCAGGGCGCGGTTTTCCCTTACGGCGAAGGCACGTGGTATAAGACCGACGACGGGCGGATCGTGGTGTTCTGGCGGGACGAGGGCCAGTCGTGTCGGGTCTGGGTCAACACCAGCGACGACCACGGCCGCACCTTCACCGCCCCGGCCATCTCGGACATTCCGGACTCGATGAGCCGGTTGAGCGCGGGGCGGCTGGCCGACGGGCGATACTACCTGTGCAACAATGCCTTTCCCACGCTGCTGAACCGCATGCACCTGCTGCTGCTGCTCAGCGACGACGGTTTGGTGTTTGACAAGGCCTATGTGGTGGCCGACGACCCGACGTCGCAGCGACTCTTCGGCCTGCTCAAGGCGGACGGTTACCAGTATCCCTGCTGCTTCGCGGACAGGGACAAGCTGCTGATCGCGCACTCGGTAAACAAGGAGGACATTGAGTGCGCGGTGGTAGCAGACACGACGGCGATTTGATCGCCGCTGCGTGCGGAACGCTCCGCGTGGAATACCGCGGCTGTCACAGCCGCTATGATGCGACCCGCGGGCGCCGTGAACGGTTGCGCGTGCGTTTCTTGCCGAATCCCCAGCGGCGAGGCGTTGAGGATGATTCTGCCTGCGCGGACGGCAGCACGTCGGACGACCGGCGTTCCGCCGTGCGTTTGGGAGCGGTGACTTTCTCGACCTTCTTGCAGATCGCGTGGCTCAGCACCGGGATTTCCCGGCCCAGCAGTCGTTGGATTCCCCGCAACTCGTCGTACTGGTCACGGCTGCAGAACGAAATGGCCCGTCCGCTGGCGCCAGCCCGGCCGGTCCGGCCGATCCGGTGCACGTAGACCTCGGCGATGTCCGGCAGGTCGTAGTTGAACACATGCGAAACGTCCTCGATGTCGAGGCCGCGCGAGGCGATATCGCTGGCCACCAACACGCGGGTCTTCCCGCCTTTGAAGTTGGCCAAGGCCCGCTCGCGTACGTTCTGCGACTTGTTCGAATGGATGGCTTCGCTGGCGATGGCACGACGGCTCAGGCTTTTGGCCACCTGGTCGGCCCGGCGCTTGGTTCGCGTGAAGACCAGGGCCCGCGTGACCTGCGGGTCGTTGACCAGGTGCTCCAGCAGTTGGGTCTTTTCGGTCGACTCGACGAAGTAGAGGGCCTGGTCCACCGCGTCCGGCGCCACAGACACCGTCGAGGCCGCCCGGACCATGACCGGGTCATCGAGGAGACTCTCAGCCAGTTGTCGGATCTCCTGCGGCATCGTCGCTGAGAACAGCAGGTTCTGCCGCTTGGGCGGCAATTGGGCGATCACGCGGCGGATGTCGATGATGAATCCCATGTCCAGCATCCGGTCGGCTTCGTCCAGGACGAAGATTTCGATGTCCCGCAAGCTCAGGATTTTCTGCTCCAACAGGTCCAGCAGCCGGCCCGGAGTGGCGACGAGAATGTCCACGCCTTTACGCAGGGCATCGACCTGACGCCCCTGCTTGACGCCGCCGAAAACGACCGTGTAGCGGAGTTCGGTGTGCTGCCCGTACGTGCCAAAGCTCTCCCCGATCTGGGCGGCCAGTTCACGGGTCGGCGTCAGGACCAGCGACCGGATGGCCCGGCGGCTGGAACGGCGTTTTCCTTCCTGAGTCTCGCTTCGCCGGCCGTTCAGAAGCTGCAGAATCGGCAGCGCGAACGCCGCCGTCTTGCCCGTCCCGGTCTGCGCGCAGCCGACCAAGTCGCGACCGTCAAGTACATGAGGAATCGCCTGTTCCTGAATGAGAGTGGGTGTGGTGTAGCCTTCCGTACGGACGGCCCGCAGGAGCGGCTCGATGAGCCGCAATTCTTCAAATTGCATAAACCAAATCGACTTTCTTGCTCGTAAGCAGTAAACCCCTATTGACGCGGTCCATCGCCGCGTAATAAAATAGTATAGCATCTTCTCTGCCCGCTGAACACCCCTTTTTCAAAAAGAAAATCATTCTTTTTCAGATTCTCTTACTGACAGGCAAGCACCTAATCCTTGTGCAGCGGCGGCCGCCGGCGCGGGTTTTTGTTGACCGGTCCGCCCGATGGCGTCAGGATGGGTTCAGAGGGCACCGCAATGGGAGGTTCCAGCGCATGACGATCCTGCTCGTATACGGTCTGCTGGCTATCGCCGTTTCGTTTCTGTGTTCTCTGCTGGAAGCGTGCCTGCTCAGTCTGCCGCGCGGTTACGTCGAGGCACTGGTCGAGCGGGGTTCGCGCTATGGGCGGACTCTGCGCGACATGAAGGAGAACATCGATCGGCCGCTGGCGGCGATTCTCACTCTTAACACGATCGCTCACACCGTCGGGGCAGCGGGCGTCGGAGCCCAAGCGGCGGTGGTGTTCGGCAGCGGCGCGGTCGGGATCGCCAGCGCGATCATGACCCTGCTGATCCTGGTCGCCAGTGAGATTCTCCCCAAGACACTCGGAGCCGTTCACGCCAAGGCCCTGGCCATTCCCGCCGCCGTTACCATTCGTTTGATGATCCTGCTGTGTCTTCCGCTGATCATCCCTCTGGAGTGGATTAATCGATTGGTGGGCTATCAGCGTCACGCCGACCGATTGACGCGGGCCGAGTTGGCGGCGAACATCCGCATGGGACACGCCAGCGGGGCGATGGACCACCGCGAGTACCAGATCGCCTCGAACCTGATCTCGCTATCCGACGTTCATCTGGTTGACGTGCTCACTCCGCGCACGGTCGTATTCTCGCTGCCGGAGGAGATGACGGTCGGCCAGGCCCTGGCCGAGCACGATCCGATCCGCTTCGCCCGCATTCCCGTCTACGCCGCCGCGGCGGAGCAGATCACCGGCTACGTCCCGCGTTTCGCCCTCGACGCCGCCCATTCCGCCGGACAGGACGCCCGGTCGATCAAGGAACTGGCCAGGCCTCTGCCGGTCATGCCCGAGCAGGCCACCGTCGCCGACGCCCTTGAGACGTTCATCCGCGACAAGCACCACATCGCCCTGGTGGTGGACGAATACGGCGGCATGTCGGGTATCGTCACCCTCGAGGACCTCTTCGAAACGCTGGTCGGGGAAGAGATCGTCGACGAAAGCGATGCGGTGGCTGACATGCAGGAACTCGCCCGCCGACGGAAAGGACCGATCCGGTAGCCGCCGCCGAACGGAGGTTCTGTCAGGCTACCACCGTCCGTTGCCAGCCGCGACGGAGGCGGGTGATGCTGTGCCAGCCGAAACGCTGGTAGAAGCGTCCGGCGCCGGCGGCTTCGTCATCCGCGGCGACGGCGATGACGATTCGGTCGCAGCCGGCGAGGCGAAGCCATTGCGCCGCATGGCGAACCAGCCAGGAACCGATCCCTCGACTGCGGTATTCCGAGGTGACCAGCATGTCCGCCAGTTCGGCCCAGTTTCGCAGCGCCAGCAGTCGCCCGCCCAGAGTCAGATCGGCTGCGCACTGGCAGTGTCCGACGCGGCGGTCGCCCTCGTAGGCGGTGAAGCTGACGCCCCGATCGCATGCTTCGCGTCGGAGACTGACGCCGCCGACGGGCGAGTCGCCGGGTCCGACGACCCCGTCAAGCCGTCCCGCGTACACGGACTCGATATGGCCTTCATGCATGAAACCAACGGTCTCAAGCATCGTGGCAATATGAGGCCAGGCGTCTGCAATGCCGGCGCAGCAGGGAACCGGCAGCGTCACACCCCCCCACTGCTGGGACGGCTTCCACCGGTCCATCCGCTCGCACGCCGCCTGTAGCAGCGCGTGACCGGCGTCGGCATCCTGCGGCCAGGCGAGAAACCAGTTCATCTCAGCGACATTGCGGCAGCCTTCGCCGACCTCCGGGTCGTCGCCGTACCGCAGCAGATGTCCAGCCGCGCAGACGCGCTCGCGTTTGAGCGCACAGAGGGTTTCCCGCTCAACCACCCACGGGTCGCAGATGTGTTCAAACGGGTTCGACTCGATCCGGCTGGCAATGTACTCCTCCGGCAGGGACCAACCTGGCACTACGGTTTGCAGGTGGGCGTTGATCAGGGCCTGGAGCTGCGAAAGGTGGGTTTGGTTGAAACGTTCGACTCGGATCATTGTGACCTTCGCTGTTCGCATCCTGCAACATAAGGCTCACTCAACCTACCAGGTTCGCGTTCGTGCGTCAAGCCCGCTGGCACTCCGGCGGAGCCGAACATGTGATGGCCAGTTCGTTTCGTTCATCCCGTTGCCACTCGACGTGGATCGGGCCGTACGGCGTGGCGACTGAGCCGCGGGCCCACTGCAGATCGCTGCGGCAGGGAGCGACGGTGAAGGTGCGGTATCCCGGCTCCAGCGGACGGACGCCCAGCACGTGTTTGGGCAGGTAGACCGCCGGCGCGGCGCTCCACGCATGGGCTGCGCTGCGGGCATGGCCGAAGCTCTCGGGGCAGGTGCGCCATCCCATCGCGGCCATTTTGCCCCATTCGCGCCGCATGACCTGGATCGCGGCGGCGTCTTGGCCCAACTGGAAGAGGGCATCCAGTGAGAAGAACAGGAAGAACGGTGAGCCGATCGCCACTATACCGTCGGGGGCCTCCTGCTCCGCCGGCGGACCGACGCGACGACCGGCTGGGCTGCTGGTGACGAACCGCCCATCCGTCACCCGCGTGACGATACGCTTGACCGCACCCAGACGTTTCGGCGGTACGCACCCGCACAGGACGGCCAGCGTGTTTGTCTGCTCGCTCACTCGCAGACAACCGTGATACTGCTCCCACGACAGCGTGTGCCATCCCTTCTGTGTGCACAGGGCAACGTAGCATTCGTAGGCCCATTCATCACGGACCGTATCGACGTAGGCCTGGCGCTCGCCGTTCCAGCAGAACCGGTTGATTGCGGCACAGCGGGCCTCGGCCTCGGCTGTGTGGCTCCTGGCGTCCTCGGCCAGACCCAGCGTCTCCGCCATCGCCGCTGCTTCGCGCAAACACTGGACCAGCAGCACGTTGTTGGCCGTCACCTCGCCGTGCGGCGACAGATCGTTGGCGGCCCATTCGATCAGGTTCCACGCACCGGGCATGTCGAACAGGTTGCGTTCGTTGGTCAACAGCCGGCAATGCCGCAGGAACTCGGCGACGTAGCCGTAGTTCTCTTTCAGATCGTCGAGGTTACCGCCGTGCAGCCAATGCTCCCAGCACTGCAGAGCCCACTGGAACGACCACATCGGCAGCCCGCCCTCCGGGTAGTTTGGAAACGCGGACATCGGCACAAAGCGGCCGCTGGTGTACCGCTCGTCGTTCTGTCGGTACTCCCGAACCCACTGCGGCGAGAGCGACTGGGCGACGAGGCGGATGCACCGCTGGTCCAGTTCGAACGCTCCGAACGCCAGCATGTTGATCAGGGCGGTGATGCGGGCGTCGCCGACCCAGAAGTTCTGCTCGTGTCCCGGGCAGTCGACGTAGGTATCCAGCATGCAGACGGCTGCGGTGTCCACGCTCATGCGATAGGCCCGGTTGAGTTGCCAATCGCTGCACTCGAAGCCGCCCGTCCGCTGCACCGGATACGACGACTGCCGGCACCGCAACGAGTAGAACCGGACCGGCCGGTCGAAGTCACGCAGCGTAACCGACACGTAGCGGAACCCGCGTCGGAAGTGGGATGTGAACGTCTGAAGCCCTTCGCGGCAGACGTAGCGGAAGCCGTTGTGCTTCATCCAGGCGATGCCCGTCGGATCGATCTTCTCGAAGCACTGGGCGTCGACGACGGCGCCGGCTGGGGCGTCGATGGTGAGTTCCGCATAACCGATCCGCTCACGGCCGAAATCCAGGACGACGTGCGTATCGTAGCCGGGCGTTGGATGGATCACCGCAGCATCCGGCTGATCGTGTAATAGATGATGGGCGTAAGACAAGGGCGAGGCAAGTTCCGGCGGTGCGGGCATGCGCGGTTGGGCCGTTTCGATCGCCGGGTCAGTGCAGCCGCCACGAACGCGGTAGTACCGCTGAGTCATCACGTCCATGCTGACGCTTCCCACTTGCGCCGCGGCGGGAAAGAGTTGCTTCCTCAGATCATTGGGAATGTCCTCGGCGCGAGCCGTTTCCAGCAGACGCCGCAGCGCCGCGGGCGCGGGCACGTCGGCGGCGGTCTGGTGCCAGGGATATGCGACCTCGGCCTCCGCACACGCGTACAGCGCCCAATCCGCGTTATCCGTTGCCAGA